>ERZ791865.137-NODE-137-length-120497-cov-17.207718_pt1 | contig 120497 bp, 114 predicted proteins | sample MGYA00509942_ERZ791865 | MGnify/ENA primary metagenome ERZ791865 (study PRJEB30046, sample SAMN00792098) | human gut metagenome | study: EMG produced TPA metagenomics assembly of the A metagenome-wide association study of gut microbiota in type 2...
ATAGGGCTTCGCCCGTCTAAGAAATACCCCCGGCTAGGCCGGGGGATATTTATTTTGCGCCCGCAGGGGCGCGTGTGCTTTTTCGCGCTTGTGCGAACCCCCCAAAAATTTTCACAGCTTTTGCAAAGCTGCCAACTTGCGGTTTTTGTAATCCGCGTCCCCCGTCACCTCGCGGAGCACGGTGATCTCCTCGGGCAGCGCGGCACTGCTTTGCCCGTACTGGAACAGCACGGCCCTTTCCGCGCTGAAGGGGTACATGTCGATCTCACAGCGGCGGTCGGCGAAGACGAAACGATACTTTGTCTTGCGCACGGGCGAGAGCGCCGTGTCGCGCTCTAAGAGGTATTTTTCATACTGCTTTTGCGAGATGGGGCGCTCGGTGTCCCATTTTTCGCCGTTTTCCATGCGATGCTTTTCGGTGTAGAAGTACAGCGTCTCCGCGCCGCTTTTCTGCATGCGCACGCGGCGCTCGATGTTCGGGTTCGTCAGCGCGAGATACGTCTGCGTCATGTCGATGGCCGCGGCGCGGTATTTTTGTGCGAACGAGCCCATGTCGGGCATGGCGATGAGGTACTTGCGCTTTTGTGCCATTGGCTCGACCTCGCCCACGGCGCGGTAGATCTCGCGCAGGGCGCGCTCGATTTTATTGTTGAAATTTGCGTCGTTGTCGATGATGCGCAGATTCGGGTGCGCGCTCCACGCGCGCAGCGTGCGGTCGTCCATCTCGCGCGCGAATTCGATGGATTCCGTGCGCGCGTTGTTGCCGAGGTCATAGGCAAACTCCGCGCCCTTGGCGCAGGTGATGAGATGGAGCACCATGTCGTAATTGGCGAGCACACGCTCTTCGGTGCGGCCGTCAAAGCGCGCGATGACCTGCGCGAACTCCTCATCCGACACGTAGGCCTTGTCGTCCATCAGCGCGCGGTCGTAGAGAATGAGAATATTGTCCTCCGGCACGAGCTGCGCGGCATCCAGTGCGAGCTTTTCCTTGTGGATCTGATCGCCGACGACAAAGTCCTGAAATTGCAGCATTGACATACAGTTGTCAAAGGGCTTGATGCCAAAGCCCGAAATGAGCTCAGTTGCCGTCTCGGGGATCGTGATGACGCGCCAGCCGTCCTCCTGCTTGAATTCCTTGAGCACACGGCTCACGAGCGTGGTTTTGCCCGCCGCGGGGCCGCCCGTGAGGACGATCTTTGTGATGCGCTTTGCCATAGTTACGCTTCCTTTCCGTGCAGAAGATAGTCGCCGAATGCTTCGACGGTCTTAAAGTACAGGTCGCAGTTTTGACGCATGAACGCCTCGATCTCTGGGATATCGTTCGACCAGCCCGCGGCGGCGAAGCGCACATTCGCGGCCTTTGCCATGTCATATCCGGGCTTTAAGTCGTCGAGCACGAGCATCTGCTCGGCGGTGAAGCCGAGCTTTTCCATGATATCATAGAGCGCGTGCGGCTGGGGCTTGCGCCGGTCCTTTGGCACCTCCCAGCCGTAGACGAGCTTCGGCTCGGGGAGCTTATTTTCGCGGTAGTCGCGCAGAATGTTCGGCGAGAGCGAGTGCGACACGACGCAGATCGTGCCGCCCGCGTGCACGTAGTCCCACAGAATATCGCGCATCCCGTCGTAAACCTGCGGCACGTGGTGCTGGACATATTCGTGCCAGTACGCCTGCTCGTGCTTCATATCCTCCTCGGTCATGCCGACCTCGCCGTGGAAAAAGTCATAGACGCCGGGGTCAAAGTTTTTGAGGACGTATTCCTCCAGCGTGTAGCGCTTCGCCCTGGGGAAAAACTTCGCCGTGTACTCGGCAAAGCAGGGATAGTGCACCGTCGCGGTGGAGTTGACCACAGTGTCGTCATGGTCGAGCACAAGGCAGGGGTAGGTCATAAAAGGGACTCCTTTTTGATACTTTTTATAAAAGTATAGCACATTAAGTGTCAGCCCTGCAAGGGCGGGAAAAAGCAGCGCCGAAGGCGCTTCGTCTTTATTCCCTGCACCGTGCAGGGGAACGGGCAAAGGGGACCATTCTCTCACGTGAGAGAATGGCCCCCTTTAGATCCCCCAAGAGAACGCAAGGGGCTCTGCCCCTTGACCCCGCACATTGGCAGCCCCAATCTCGAAGAGCTGCACGCGCTGCGCAATCGGGTGCGGTGTACATGGCTTCGCCATGAATCTTCTGCGATTCGTGACTGGTATCAACCGCGCCTTACTATCGTGAGGCGCGAGTGACGGTAGAACGGCGGCAGACTGCTTACCGAATGCGGCATTGCTTCGCTCGCCGCATTGTGGAGACTGGCGGTAGACGGAAATTAGGCTGTACTCCTACAAGATCAGCAGAGCGGCAGCGGATGATAGAAGAAAGTCAAATCGTATAGCAACACTAACCGCGGCAACGCCGCGCGCAGGCAGTTGCATTCCGAAGGCATAAAGGTTATTCAACCCCGAGACTGCCAATCTAAACCTTTCTCTTGGGGGATCTAAAGGGGGCCATTCTCTTTTGTGAAAGAGAATGGCCCCCTTTGCCCCTGCCGCCCGCAGGCGGCATATCCCTCCGCGCCGTGCGCGGAAAGTAGTGCACCCCTTTGCGGCGCGCAAAAAAAGAGCTGTCCTTGCGGACAGCTCTTTTCAAATCTTTGTTCCTTATTCGGTGACGAAGGGGAGCAGAGCGATCTGACGGGCGCGCTTGATGGCCTCGGTCAGCTGACGCTGATGCATCGCGCAGGTACCGGTGGTTCTGCGGGGCAGGATCTTCGAACGCTCGGAGATGAAGCGGCGCAGCTTGGCGGCGTCCTTATAGTCGATATACTCGCACTTGTCAACGCAGAACTGGCACACCTTTTTGCGCTTGCGGTTCGGGCCGCCGGCGCGAGGGGCTCTGTTTTCGCGTTCCATAGCCATGGATGATTCCTCCTTATCAGAATTGGGGCTTTCGTACCCACATTAGAACGGCAGCTCGCCGTCCTCTTCAATTTCGGCAAAGCCGCCGCTCGCAGGAGCGGTATAACTCTCAGCGGGAGAGCCGTAAGCGGGGGGCGCGTAATCGCCGCCCGACTGGCTGTCGCGCTTGCTGTCGCCGAAATAAATGTTGTCGGCAACCACTTCCGCGCTGCGGCGGTTGTTGCCATCCTTGTCTTTCCAGTCGCGGATCTGTAATCTGCCCTCGACCACGGCCATGCGGCCCTTGGTGAAATACTGGCAGACAAATTCAGCGGTCTGGCGCCAAGCGACTACGTCGATGAAATCGGTGGCCTTCTCGCCGCTCTCGCGGCTCTTGAAGTCGCGGTCGACCGCGACGGAGAAGGACGTCACCGCCGTGCCGTTCTGCGTGCGGCGCAGCTCGGGATCACGGGTGAGTCGACCCATGATGACGATACGGTTCAACATAGCGCTGCCCTCCTTATTCGCCCTTGCAGACGATCATGGAGCGGATGATACCATCGGTAATGCCGAGGATACGGTCCAATTCCTTGGGGAAATCGGGCGCGCTCGTGAAGGAGATCAGAACATAGTAGCCTTCGGTGATGTAGTTGATGGCGTAGGCCAGCTTGCGCTTGCCCCACTCCTCAACCTCCATAGCCGTGCTGTTCTGCTCCACGAGGGTCTTGAACTTTTCGGTCAGAGCGGCGACCTGCTCTTCGGGCAGTCTGCCGTCCATGATGAAAACGACCTCATAATTTGCGGAAATCTTAGCCATTCTTGGTTGCACCTCCTTTTGGACTGATGGCCCACACGGATTCATGTGAGCAAGGATTTGCCTGCAATGCATATTACAAGCTCTACTATTATATAAAACTTTTCCGTAAAGTCAAGCAATTTTTCAAAAATACCGCCCCCTTTGCGCGGAAAAATCAGATTTTCCATGTTTTTCCGGTGTAAAGACGGCCGCATTGCTTGCAATCGGGCGGAAATTCGTGTAAAATTGTCGGTAGAGTTTACCAAAGGAGCGATACACCATGAAAAAGCTTTTCGCCGCGGCGCTGGTAGTGAGCATGCTGACCGTCCTTTTGAGCGGCTGCATGTGCCAGGTCGCCGATACGACGTTTCAATTTGACGGCAGCGGCACGGTCGAGGCCAAATTCGGCTTCTCCGAGGAAATGGTCAACGCGATGAATATGCGCGCCGAGATGACCCAGAACGGCTTTTCCTTCTTTCGCTACGATGGCCACGGCTACTACGGCGACCAGGCGAGCGAGTCGTTTGCCAACGCTGATGAGTTCAATGCGATCTTTGCCGAGGTCTCCGCGGAGACCGCCGAGGTGAGCAAGGCCGCCACGCCCGGCACGGTCACGCTTTCCGTTGCATCTGACGGCGGGCTTACGCTGACGGTGCAGAACACCCAGACCGACCGCCGCAGCGCGATCAAGACAGAGCTTGCCAAGCATCTGCCCGACTACTCTGACGCACAGATCAACGCGCTGCTTGAGGACATGGTGATGACCTACCGCTTCGCTTTCCCCGCAGCGCTTGTGGACTACAACGCCGCTGCCGGCATCACGGTGAAGGAAAACGTCGTCACGGTCGACTACCTCACGCTGGAGGCGGGCACGTACCGCTTTACGACCTCTGAAACCGAGAGCCTGCACCAGCGCCAGCTCGGCACTGTGACACAGGAGAGCATTCCCGCGAGCGGCACGGCCTATATGCGCCGCCAGACCATCGAGCTCGATGGCCGCGACATCACGCTCCAGACCTACGCGCTGCCCGGCAGCAACGGCGGCGAGACGAATTATGTCCGCCTGCGCGATATTGCGTCTCTCTTAAACGGTACGAACGCGCAGTTCGGCGTGGACTGGGACGGCAATGTCATTATCGTACCGGATGAAGCCTATAAGCCAAACGGAACGGAGATGCAGGCGCCGTTTTCCGGCGACCGCCATTATCAGAAAGCCGATGCCAAGACTGTGATTTACGGCGAGAGCATCCCGTTCACGGCGATCCTGCTGACCGACGATCAGGGCGGCGGCTACACGTACTACAAGCTGCGCGACCTCGGCAAGGTGCTGAACTTCAACGTCGGCTGGTCGAACGGCCGCGGGATCTATATTGAGAGCAACCACGCATACGAAGGCTAACGCCTTCAAAAAAGTGGCCTTTGGGCCGCTTTTTTGAGTAGGAGCGTTGCAGGCCGCTGCGCGCATAATTTGCCCGCTGTAAGTGGGTGAATTCCACACTTGCGGCCTGAGAAGTGTTTTTTCTGACGCACATGTCGTCAGAAAAAACGATTAAAATTTATTTCGAGTCTGCGGGCTCGAAAGTCTGCGAGGCTTTTCGGTGCTTTCTTAAATAAAAAAGAGGACTTCCGTTCGGAAGTCCTCTTTTTTGACTCAGTTGAGCTTGAGGTGCTTCTGCATCACGCCGAGGAGGGGGATGCCGAGGACATAGCAGGCGACAGCTTCGCCGAGGCCGACGGTGAGGGCGTTGTAGAAGAACGCGGGCGGAAAGCCGTTGCCGACGCCTGCTTCCTCCCAAGCGATGAGCGCGCCGATGAGGATGGCGTTGCAGAGCACGGGCGGCAGCGCCGCCGTCCACTTATTGCGGCAGCGGGCGGTGAGGAGCGCTGCGAGCAGTGTGGCCGCCGAGCCGACGATCATGTCGAGCGGGCCATAGGGGCTTAAAATGTTCGAGAGCACGCAGCCGATGAACAGTCCCCAGCTTGCCTCGGGCATCAGGAACGGCAGAACCGTCATCGCCTCGGAAAAGCGGAGCTGGATGGGGCCGTAGGCAAGGTTCAGGGCGTTGGAGAGCATCGTCAGCGCGACGTAGATGGCCGCGATGAGGGCGCAGCGGGTGAGCTTTTTGGTGTCAAAGTGCATGGGTCGGGTTCCTTTCTGAAATCATGCGGGTGGGTTGGAAACGGATGAAAAACACGGCGCGGGCAGCCAAATGGCCGCCCGCGTTGTTTCTTACGCGAGGTCGGGGAAAGAGCGCATCACTTCTGCGCAGCGGGGGCAGAGACCCTCGGCGTTCGCGGCGGTAGAGTGCTTCCAGCAGCGCGGGCACTTCGTGCCGGCGGCTTCCTCGGCGGAGGCCTTCACGCTGTCGCCGACCGTCACCTCGACCTGAGAGACGATCAGAAGGTCCGCAAGCTCCTTGCCGTCCACATTTGCGAGGAATGCGTCTTCGGCGGGAACAGTCAGGTGCACGTCGGCCTCAAGGCTCTTGCCGATCTTCTTCTCGGCGCGGGCGGCTTCGAGCACGCCGTTGACCACGGTGCGCACCTCGGCGAGCTTCTCCCAGTTGGCCATCTCCTCAGCGGTGAGGGCGTAGGCCGTGAAGGGCTTGTTCATCTCGTTGAGCACCACGTTGCGCGCGTCGTCCTCGCCGGTGTGCGGCATGGCGAGCCAGATCTCGTCGCAGGTGAAAGCGAGGATCGGCGCAAAAAGCTTGGAAAGCGTGTGGAGCGTGAGGTACAGCGCGGTCTGCGCGCTGCGGCGGGACAGGCTGTCCGCACCGTCGCAGTAGAGGCGATCCTTCACGATATCGAGATAGAAGCTTGAGAGCGTGGTGACGCAGAAGTCGTTCACCGCGTGGGTGATGATGTGGAACTCGTAGTCGCAGTAGGACTGCTCGGCCTTTTCGATGAGCTCGTTGAGCTTCGTGAGGAGCCAGCGGTCGAGCTTGGGCATCTCCTCGGGCTTGGTCAGCTTTTCGGGGTCGAAGTCGACAAGGTTGTCGAGCATGAACTTGCAGGTGTTGCGGAACTTGAGGTAGTTCTGGCTGAGCTGCTTGAAGATCTCCTTCGAGCAGCGGACGTCCGCGTGATAGTCCGCGCTGGCGGCCCACAGGCGCAGGATATCCGCGCCGTTCTCGTTGAACACGTCCGCGGGATCGACGCCGTTGCCAAGGCTCTTGTGCATGGCCTTACCCTCGCCGTCGACCGTCCAGCCGTGGGTGACGCACTCCTTAAAGGGCGCGCCCTGGCCGAAGGCGCCGACAGCGGTCAGCAGCGAAGACTGGAACCAGCCGCGGTACTGATCGAGACCCTCGAGGTACATCGTGGCGGGCCAGAAGCCCTGATCCTTCTTCATGGACGCGAAGTGCGTGGAGCCGGAGTCGAACCAGCCGTCAAGCGTGTCCTCCTCTTTGGTAAAGCCGGCGTTCTTGCCGCAGTGCGGGCAGGTGAAGCCCTTGGGCAGGATGTCGGCGGCATCCATATCGAACCAGGCGTTGGAGCCCTTTTCGGCAAAGAGGTCAGAGACGGCCTTGATGGTCTCGTTGGTGCAGATGGGCTTGCCGCAGTCCTTGCAGTAGAACACGGGGATGGGCAGGCCCCAGCGGCGCTGACGGGAGATGCACCAGTCGGCGCGCTCACGGATCATGCTCTTCATGCGGTCGATGCCCCAGCCCGGGACCCAGCGCACGTCGTCGCACGCGGCGCAGGCCTCATCCTTAAAAGAGTCGACAGAGCAGAACCACTGCGGGGTGGCGCGGAAGATGATGGGCTTCTTGCAGCGCCAGCAGTGCGGATAGCTATGGACGATCTCCTCGGAGGCGAAGAGCGCGCCGCTCTCCTTCATGTCTGCAAGGATGACGGGGTTGGACTTCTCGACGAGCATCCCCTCGTACTTGCCGGCATAGTCGGTGTGGCGGCCCTGATCGTCCACGGGAACGACCATGTCCATACCGTAGCGGCGGCAGGTCTGATAGTCGTCCGCGCCGAAGCCGGGCGCGGTGTGAACGCAGCCGGTACCGGAATCCATCGTGACATAGTCGGCCAGCACCAGACGGCTCGTCTTGGGCAGGAACGGGTGCTGCGCCAGCATGTTCTCATAGAAGTTACCGGGGTGGGTCTCAAGGATCGAGTAGTGCTCGACGTTGCCGACGGTCATGACCTTTTCGACGAGCGCCTCGGCGACGATGTACATCTCGCCGTTATCCTCGTTCTTCACGATGGCGTAGCTCTCGTCGGGGTGCAGGGCGATGGCAAGGTTACCGGGCAGCGTCCAGATCGTGGTCGTCCAAATGACGAAGTTGAGCTTGGACTTGTCGAGATGGCTCAGCTTGCCGAGATCGTCGTTCATCGGGAACTTGACGTACACGGTCGTGCAGGGATCGTCCTGATACTCGATCTCCGCCTCAGCCAGGGCGGTCTCGTCGTGATAGCACCAGTAAACGGGCTTGAGGCCCTTGTAGATGTAGCCCTTCTTGTACATCTCGCCGAAGACCTTGACCTCCTCAGCCTCGAAGCCGGGGTCCATGGTCTTGTAGGGGTGCTCCCAGTCGCCGAGCACACCGATGCGCTTGAAGCCCTCCATCTGCACGTCGATATAGTGCTGGGCGAACTCGTGGCAGGCGGAGCGGAACTCGGAAACGGGCATGGCCTTGTGGTTGAGCTTGTTCTGCTTGATGATGGCGCTCTCGATGGGCATGCCGTGGTTGTCCCAGCCGGGGATATAGGGCGTGTAGTAGCCGCGCATCGCGTAGGAACGGGTGATGAAGTCCTTCAGGGACTTGTTGAGCGCGTGACCCATGTGCAATCCGCCGTTGGAGAACGGAGGGCCGTCGTGCAGGGCGAAGCGGGGCTTGCCCTCGTTCTTTTTGAGCATGAGGTTGTAGAGGTCCATTTCCTCCCAGTGCTTGAGCATCTCAGGCTCGCGCTTGGGAAGACCCGCGCGCATCGGGAAGCCGGACTTGGGCATATTCAGCGTGCTTTTGTAATCCATGTTGCGTCTCCTTACATTTATATGAATTTTGATCTTATCGTTGTTGTCATTGCAGGCAATTCATTTTTGCCGCGGCGTGTGCGTGGCAAAAATTCCTTGACCCAGCCGCCTTGGGCGGCGACGCCAGTGACTTGTGTCACTGGTGCGGGGGACTCTAAAGGGGGGATGAAATCCCCTCTTTACTAAAAAAATACGCGCCCTGTCCCCATAAAGAGACAAAGGCGCTGACCTCTGCGGTACCACTCTTCTTGCTGTGTCTTGCACAGCCGCTCAAATGCTGCGATATAACGGTCGCACCCGTCCGGCCTTACTCATGAGTTCAGTCCGGCTGCTCCGAGGTGATATTCGGCCCTGCCGCGTCCCGCCTTTCACCAAAACGGCGGTTCTCTTTGCCGCGGGGGAGGGGCTTACTTGTCCTCATCCACGCATATTTCATAATGCAGTAGTAATATATCGGCTTTTTTGGGCTTTGTCAACCCCACCGCGGCGCTCTCAGGGCAGAAAAAGATGTAAATTTGGAGTAAAAACTTGTAAACTACGGCAAAATACGCCCGTGAGCGCTTGACAGCGCAAAAAAAATGTGATACCTTTTGCAGCACGGAAAAAAGGGAGTAGCCGGCGCCCACGGGCGTTGAGCAGATCGTCATCGCGGGAAAGTTTCCCCGGTCTGCTTGCGAAATGGCAAGACTTTTACCCCGGGCGGCGCCCGCGGTAAAGGTCTTTTTTCTTTTGTCCGGCTACCAAAACCGACTGAATATAAGGAGTGTTTACAGCATGGAGTTTTTGCTCGACGGCATCCGCGCCGTCACACCGCAGCAGTGCGTGATGTATGTGGTGGGCGCGCTGCTCATCTATCTTGCCATCAAAAAGGACTATGAGCCCTCGCTTCTGCTGCCGATGGGCTTCGGCGCGATCCTCGTGAACCTGCCGATGTCCGGCGTTCTGAACCAGATGGTCGCGGGCGTGGGCGAGAGTCAGGGCATCATCCAGTGGCTCTTTGAAACGACGATCGAAGCGAGCGAGGCGCTGCCGCTGCTGCTGTTCATCGGCATCGGCGCGATGATCGACTTCGGCCCGCTGCTTTCAAACCCGAAGATGTTCCTCTTCGGCGCGGCGGCGCAGTTCGGCATCTTCTTTGCGATGATCGCGGCGGTCATGCTGGGCTTTGACCTCAAGGACGCGGCCTCCATCGGCATCATCGGCGCGGCGGACGGCCCGACGTCGATCCTTGTTTCGCAGGTCTTGCACTCCAATTATATCGGCCCCATCGCGGTCGCCGCCTACTCGTACATGGCGCTCGTGCCGATCATCCAGCCGTTCGCCATCAAGCTGGTCACGACGAAAAAGGACCGCGCGATGCACATGCCGTATAACCCCAAGCACGTCTCCCGTTCGCTGCGCATCTGCTTCCCCATCATGGTCACGATCATCGCGGGCTTCATCGCGCCGATGTCCGTCTCGCTCGTGGGTTTTCTGATGTTCGGCAACCTGCTGCGTGAGTGCGGCTGCTTGGAGCGTCTTTCCCAGACGGCGCAGAACGATTTGGCGAACCTCATCACGCTGCTGCTCGGCATCACGATCTCGTTCTCGATGAAGGCCGACCAGTTCGTCAATCTCAAAACGCTCATCATCATGGCGCTGGGTCTTGTCGCCTTCATCTTTGACTCCATCGCGGGCGTGATGTTTGCAAAGCTTCTGAACCTCTTCTGCAAGAACAAGGTGAACCCCATGGTCGGTGCGGCCGGCATCTCGGCCTTCCCGATGTCCGCGCGCGTTATCCAGAAGATGGGGCAGGAGGCGGACTGCACCAATCACCTGCTGATGCACGCCGTCGGCGCGAACGTCGCCGGTCAGATCGCATCGGTGCTCGCAGGCGGCATGATCCTCAATCTCGTGCCGCAGCTCATGGGTTAAGGAGGAACGCACTATGACAAATCTTGAGATCGCGCTGCTCATCACGGGGCAGGGAATGCTCGGCATCTTCGCCGTGATGGGACTCATCACCGTACTGGTCACACTCTTCACTAAATTCGGTAAAAAGTAAAACCCCAGACATAAACAGGCGGCCGCTGCCAACGCAGCGACCGCCTGTTTTAACATCGTAGATTTTGCACCGCGCACGGCGCAAATAATTTTAATCGTAATTTGTCGCGACATGCGCGTGACAAATTACTCTCTGCGCGGAGCGCGTGTCGCAGCCGCCTCACGGGCGGCAAGGCACGAAGCGCAGCGAATCCCCTTGAAAAGGCGGCATAGCCGCCTTTTCAAATACTCAAAAACGAGGGACTCAGTCCCGCGTTTTTGAAGTAATATAGAGCATTAAAGCTGCAACATCCGCCGGACTGACGCCCGAAATCCGCCCCGCCTGCCCCAGATTCTGCGGACGAATGGCGGCGAGCTTTTCGCGCGCCTCCAGACGGAGACCGTCGATTTTCACGTAATCGATATCCTCGGGAATGGCGCGGTGCTCCAGGCGCGCAAACTCCGCGACCTCCGCCATCTGGCGGCGGATGTAGCCCTCGTACTTGACGGCGATCTCCACGCTCTCGGCGAGTGCGGGCGGGAAGGCGCGGCAGCCCGCATCAAAATCGCGCAGGTCGTCATAGGTGAGCTGCGGTCGACGCAGCAGCGCGATGAGCGGGCTGCCGTCGCGCACCTCCGCCGTGCCGCGCGCACTCAGAAGCGCGTTGAGCGCGTCGGACGAGGGGACGCCCGTGTGCTCGAGGCGCTTGATCTCGCGGCGCACCGCGTCGTATTTGCCCACGACCTTTTGCAGCGTTTCATCGCTGACAAGGCCAAGCTCGTGCCCGATGGGCGCAAGGCGCTCGTCGGCGTTGTCCTGCCGCAGGATGAGGCGGTACTCGCTGCGGCTCGTCATCATGCGATAGGGTTCGTTCGTTCCCTTGGTCACAAGGTCGTCGATGAGTGTACCGATGTACGCCTGCTCGCGGCCCAGAATGAACGGCGTTTCGCCCTTTAATTTGCGTGCGGCGTTCACGCCCGCGACGAAGCCCTGCACCGCCGCCTCCTCGTAGCCCGACGAGCCGTTGAACTGTCCCGCGCCGTACAGGCCCGAAATGTGCTTATATTCAAGCGTCGGGTAGAGCGCGGTCGGGTCGATGCAGTCATATTCGATGGCGTAGGCCGGGCGCATGATCTCCGCGTGCTCAAGGCCCTTGACCGAGTGCAGCATTTCAATCTGCACCTCCTCGGGCATGGACGACGAAAAGCCCTGAATGTAGAGTTCTTCTGTGTCGAGGCCCATGGGCTCGATGAAGAGCTGATGGCGGGGCTTGTTGGGAAAGCGGACGATCTTTGTCTCGATACTCGGGCAGTAGCGCGGACCGACGCCCTCAATGACGCCGGAGTAGATAGGACTGCGATCCAGATTCTCGCGGATGACGCGGTGCGTCTCCTCCGTGGTGTAAGTCAGGTAGCAGACCGCCTGATTTTCGGGCGGGTGTTCCGTCGAAAACGAGAACGGCAGCGGCGTTTTGTCGCCCGGCTGCACCTCCATCTGAGAAAAATCGACGCTGCGCGCGTTCACGCGCGGCGGCGTGCCGGTCTTGAAACGGCGCAGCGGCAGTCCGAGCTTTTTGAGCGCGTCCGCCAGCGTGAGCGAGGCGTGCATCCCGTCGGGGCCGCTCTCGCGCACGCATTCGCCGACGATGGTGCGGCCATCCAAAAATGTGCCCGAGCAGAGGATGACAGCCCCGACCGCGTAAACGCCGCCTGTCTCGGTCACAACGGCGGACACGTGGCCGTCGGTGACGCGTAAGTCGACGATCTCCGCCTGCCGCAGCAGCAGATTTTCCTGCGTTTCGAGCGTGTGCTTCATCACGCTCTGGTAGCGCCGCCGGTCGGCCTGCGCGCGCAGCGACCAGACGGCGGGGCCCTTGCCCCGGTTGAGCATGCGGTATTGAATGCAGGCTAAGTCAGCCGCCCTTGCCATCTCGCCGCCGAGGGCGTCGAGCTCGCGCACGAGATGGCCCTTGCCCGTGCCGCCAATGGCGGGGTTGCAGGGCATGTTGCCCACCGCGTCTAAGTTGATGGTAAAGCACACCGTTTTCATGCCGAGGCGCGCACAGGCAAGAGCTGCCTCGATGCCCGCGTGTCCCGCGCCGATGACGGCGACATCGTAGCTTCCGGCAGAAAATTCACGCATAGCCTCAGCCCCTTTCCAGTGTGATGACCGCCACCTGCGGCCTGTTCAGAATGCGCGGGATGACGCGCGGCGAGTTTCCGAGCCCGCGGTTGACGAAGACGGATGCGCCGTTGTCTGAATAAAAGCCCGCCGTGTGCGTGGGGAAGAGGTTCCTCTGCGTGCCGAACACCCCGCCCACGAACGGAAATCTCCAGATGCCGCCGTGGCCGTGACCGGAGATCGTTAAGTCTGCACCGAGGAGACTGTATTCCTGCGCAAAGCGGTCGTTTCGGTGCGCGAGCAGCAGCCAGAAGGGGTCGCCGCAGGCGGCGTAGACCTCCTGAGCAAGCTCGTACGGCGTCTCCTGATCGGCGTAGCCGTTCGAATCGTCGATGCCCGCGAGGACGATACTGTCGCCATTTCGCAGCAGCGGTACGAATTCGTTCGAGAGCACTGTCACGCCGCTCTCCCGCAGCGTGCGCTTGATCTCCTCCACGACCTTTGTGCCGTGACCCCACTCGTGGTTGCCCGTGACGTAATACGTCGGTGCGATGGCCGAGAGCGCCGCGCCGACCTCGCCGGCGTAGATGGTCGGGTTCTCGGTCTTGCGGTCGACCAGGTCGCCCGTCACGAAGATATACTCCGGATGCACGGCCTTGACCGCACTGTACAGGCGCTCGTTGCCCTTGCCGAAGTATTTGCCATGCAGATCGCTGAGCTGCACGATGCGGCAGCCGTCAAAGCCCGCAGGCAGCGCGCCTGAGGTGAATGTCGCCTCGTCGGTCTCGATGCTGCGGTTGCCCCAGTAGAGGTAAATGCCGAACAGCACGATCAAAATGAGCAGGTTGCGCCAGAAATGATGTTTTTTTCTTTGTCTCGCCATGGGAACTCCAATCTATAAGGAGGCTATAAGCCAAAAAGCCTCGCAGAGTTGCGTGCCGCGCACGGCACGCAATCAATTCAAATCCGTTTTCTGCCGCGACACGTGCGCCCTCCAGAGGGGCTTCTCTTGCCCGCTGCGGGGCAATTCACCTTCTGGCAGAAAAACACTTTGCGCGGAGCGGAAAACGGTGAAGCGCCGTCTGTGACGGAAACAGCAAGCCGTTTTCGAGGAAGCGGCACGATTGGCGCGCCTGAAAGGGCGCGGGAATCGTAATGCCGCGACGGTGCAATGTCGCAGCCGCCCTGCGGGTGGCAAGGCACGAAGCGCAGCGAATTCTCCTCGAAAAAGCGGCATGCCGCTTTTTCGACAATAGTAAGGGGCGGCTTTTGCCGCCCCTTATTGTAGCACACTGTCCTGCCTTGAAACAAGAAATTTTATTCCGCGCTCTTGAGACTCTCGACCATGTCGATCTTCTTCATCCTGAAGTGCGCGAGCACGTTGACGAGCAGCGAGAACAGCGCCGTCAGGATCGCCGCGTACACGTAGGCCGACGGCGCGGTCTGCCGCCCGAACATCATGAGGTCAATTTCCGTCGAGCGGACAAGGTAAATGTGCAGCCAGTGGCCCATAAAGCAGCCGAGCAGGATGCCGAACAGCGTGAGCACGATGTTCTCGCGATACACATAGGCCGAGACCTCGCCGTCGTAAAAGCCCAGCAGCTTGATCGTCGCGAGCTCGCGCTGGCGCTCAGTGATGTTGATGTTCGAAAGGTTGAAGAGCACGACCATCGCCAGCGCCGCCGCCGCCAGAATGATGATGACCACAACGAAGTCCACGCGCTCCATGCTGTGCATGTAGGTATCCTGCGTGTCGCGCATGCGCGAGGTCGTCGCCACGCCGCTCATGTCGAGCAGCTTTTCAAAAATGGCGTTGCAGGTGTCGGTATCGTCGCTCGTGAAGTTCAGAAGGTAGGCGTTCGGCTCGCCGTCGGCGTGGAGCGCATTTTCATAGTAGCCGGGCGTCATATAGATGAAGTGGCCCGTATAGTGCTCGTAGATGCCCGCGACCGTCACATCGCCGCGCACGTCGCCGTCGAGGAAGAAGGTGTCGCCCACCGAGACCTTCAAAAGCTCGGAGAGCTTCTGGTCGATGTATACGCCCTCATCGCCCATTGTGATGGGATCTCCGCTCTTGTAGTCGAAAAGGTCCACGACCTTGCCGATCTCGTCGGAGGCCATCACCTCGACATAGGCGGTGGTTGAATAGGAGGGGGTGACCACCGTGGCGGACGAGGCCGCACAGGGGATGTAGTTCACAACGCGGGAGTCGCCTGCAAGGAAGTCCTCCACCGCCGCGCGCTCCTCGGGCAGGGCGTTGCCGGCAAGCGTCACCTGTGCCGAGTAGTGGAACAGCTCGTCATACTGGCGCGACATCGTAAAGAGCAGGGAAGACCTCATGCCAAAGCCCGCGATGATGAGCGCCGTGCAGCCGCCGATGCCGATGACCGTCATCCAGAAGCGCTTCTGATAGCGGAAGAGGTTGCGCGCCGTGACCTTGTGGATGAACGACATGCGCTTCCACAGGGGTTTGATGTACTCAAGGAACACGCGCTTGCCCGCCTTCGGCGTGCGGGGGCGCATCAGGCTCGCCGGCGTCTCGCGCAGCGTGGCAAGGCAGGCCCAGAGCGTCGCGACTGTCGTGCAGGCGACCGCCGCAAGCAAGGAAAAGAGCGAAATATCCGTGTAGGCGTGCAGCTCGATATCCGGCATCTGATACATGATCTGATAGGCCGTGAAGATCATCTTCGGGAACAGGATATAGCCGATGACAAGGCCCAGAACGCCGCCGACAAGGCTCGGCAGCAGCCCGTAGCCGATGTACTTCCGTGAGATCGAAAGGCGGCTGTAACCGAGCGCCTTGAGCGCGCCGATCTGCACGCGCTGCTCTTCGACCATGCGCGTCATCGTCGTCAGGCACACGAGCGCCGCGACGAGGAAAAAGATGATCGGCAGCACGCTCGCGAGGTTCGCCATGCGGTCGGCGTCCTGGCCGAAGCCCGTGTAGCCGGGGTTGTAGCTGCGGCTGAAGATGTACCACTCGCAGCTGTCGATATCCGCGACCTTACGGCGTGCGTCGGTGATCTTTTCCTGTGCGTCGGCGATCTTCTCGTCCGCCTCCGCCTTGCCGTCCGCGTATTCGCGCAGGCCCTTGCGGTAGTCGCGCTCGCCGTCCGTCAGTTCAACATAGGCGTCGGCAAGCTCCTGTGCGCCGTCGGCGTACTGCTCTTCGCCGTCGTAGTAGTCCTTCCAGCCGTCGTCCAGCTCTGCGCGCGCGTCGGCAAGCTTCTGCTTTGCTTCTTCAAGCTGCGCGGGCGCGTCGTCCAGCTCCTTCTTCGCCGCGTCCAGTTCCTTTTTGCCCTTGTCCAGCTCGACCTTGCCCTCGGCAAACTCCATGCGGCCGATGTTGTAATCCGACTGGCTCTTGTCAAGCTGCTGCTTGCTCTGCGCGATGCTCCCGGAGTTGACGTTCTTGAGCTGGGCAAGCTGCTGAGAAAGCTGCGCCTGCGCCGCCTGTGCCTCGGCAAGTCCCGCCTGCGCCTCGGCAAGTCCCTTTTCATAGCCCGCGCGTTCCTCGGCGGACAAATTCGGGTCTTGCAGCGCATCGTTCAGCTGCCCGATCTTCAGATTCAGCCCGTCGATCGTGCTCTGCGCCTGCGCGATGCCGTTCGTGAGCTGCGCACGCATTTCGTCCAGCGCGGCATCGGTCGTAGCGGTGGCAGTCTGATCGCCCTTTCCGAGATCCTCGATCAACTGCCCGGGCTTACCCTCATAGGGAGAACCCGTGCCGGCGAGCGCACCGGACACGGTGCTGCCCAGCGCGTCCAGCTGCGCTTTGCCCGCGTCCAGCTGCTTTTTGCCCTCGGCAAGATTTTTCGCGCCGGCGCCGAGCTGCTGCTTGCCCTGCTCGTATTTCTCCTTGCCGTCCTCATACTCGGCAAGTCCCTTTTCATATTCGGCGGCGGATTCCTCGTATTTGGCAAGCCCGTCCTTGTATTCCTGCTCGCCGTCGATCAGCTTCTGATAGGCGTCATCCAGTTCCGTGCGCGCGTCCTTGAGCTCCTGCTGACCGTCGTAGTAGTCCTTCCAGCCGTCGTCGAGCTTCCTGCGCGCGTCTCTCAGCTCCTTCTGCGCCTTGCCGAGCTCCTCGTCGGCCTCGGCCTTGGCGTCGTCCAGTTCCTTCTGCGCATCGTCGAGCTTTTCCGTCGCCTCGTCGACGAGATCATCGTGGCGCAGCTGCGCCCGTGCATCGCCGAACGGCTCAAGCTCGTCGATGACGGCGTCGATATAGTCGTCATAGTCGCTGTAAAACGCGGTCATCTCCGCCGCGCCGGAGACGCGCACATAGGCCGCCGTGTAGTAGTCGAGCGTGAACGCCTCGCGCGGCAGGTACAGATACGCCTTGACCGTGCCGCTGCCGAGTGTCGACGTGCCGCGCTCCACCGCGAGATACACGGGCGAGCGCACCGTGCCGACGACCGTATATGTATTCTGGGACAGCGCGTCGGAGAGATCGTCCCCCGGCGTCAGGGTGATGCGATCGCCAATTTCAATGTTCATCAGCCCGAGCATATTCTCCTCCACCACGCACTCGTCCGCGCGCTCGGGCATGCGCCCGCCGCGCAGCAGCACCTCATTGATGCCGCGGCCCGTGAGGGAGAGGACCTTGACCACCGCGTCGAGTGAGTCGGACGAGGCAAACGCGTCGATGACGTACTCGCCCTCGGCGTCCTCGATGTTTTCCCGCGCGCGGATCGCCTCGATATCCTCGTCCGTAAGCCCGAGGGTCGAGAGCACCTGAATGTCCGCCAAGTGCAGCGAATCGAGATAATCGTCACCGGTCTTCTTCATGTCCGGCGCGGTCGCCTTGAGACCGGAGAGAAACGCGACCGATAGCGCGACCAGGATCATAATGGAGAAAAAGCGGCTGCGCGTGTGCTGGATCTCGCGCCAGAAGTCCTTCTGCATGGCGTTTTTCATCGCGCCGCCCCCTTTCGTTCCGATTTCTTCGTTACCATTCGATCAGTTCCACGCTGGTCGGATGCTCATTGCACTGCATACTCTCCACCGTGCCGTTTTTGATGTGGATGACGCGGTCGGCCATCGGCGTGATGGCGCTGTTGTGCGTGATGACCACGACCGTCACACCCTTTTGCCGGCAGGTGTCCTGCAAGAGCTTGAGGATCTGCTTGCCGGTCACATAGTCGAGCGCGCCGGTCGGCTCGTCGCAGAGCAGGAGCTTCGGATTTTTCGCCAGCGCGCGGGCGATGGCGACGCGCTGCTGCTCGCCGCCGGAGAGCTGACCGGGGAAGTTGTTCGCGCGCGCGGACAGGCCGACTTCGTTCAAGACCGTCGCTGCGTCGAGCGGGTCTTTACAGATCTGCGCCGCGAGCTCGACGTTTTCAAGCGCCGTCAGGTTGCCGACGAGGTTATAGAACTGGAAGACAAAGCCGATGTCGTGGCGGCGATAGGTCGTGAGCTGGCGGGCGTTGAAGCCGCTCACAAGCGTCCCGTCGACCGTGATGGTGCCGCCCGAGCAGGCGTCCATGCCGCCGAGCATGTTGAGGACCGTCGTCTTGCCCGCGCCCGAGGGGCCGACGATGACGCAGAATTCACCCTTTTCGATCGTAAAGCTGATGTGGTCCACCGCGCGAATTTCGATCTCTCCGCTGTGGTAGACTTTGGAAACATCCTCAAATGTGACGAAAGCCGCCATAGTCCGACTCCTCCGCTTCAAATATCATTTCTACTTTATTATAAGTGGAAAATAACGGAAATGCAAGTGCAGATATAGCAACTTGCATGAAAAAACCGCTAATTTTTTGGGCAAAGCCATGAGAGCTGACGATTGAAATTTGCGTTTCCCGCGTCTATAATACAAACTGAAGTAAATGAGAGAAAGGAGCGTGAAAACGAATATGTTTGAGAACTTCATCAAGCAGGATGTTGACGACATGATCTTCGGCAGCACCAAGCAGATCATCAGCGAGCGCTGAGATCCGTTGTATCGACCACGCGAAAGCGTGGCTTTTTTGTTTTTATCGCCGGAAAGGCGAAAAAGGGCCGCTTCCACGGGAATTTTCGTCCCGAGAGGCGGATTTTTCTTGCCTTTGCACGGTGTGTGTGATATACTTTTTCGGCTAATGAAGGATAAAAGTAAGGAGAGAGAACGCCATGGCTGTGATCGAATACGATTCCTACAAGCAGAAGCTGCTTGCGATGGACGAAACATTTGAAAACCTCTTCAAGGCGCTGGAGATCGAGCAGGCCCGCCAGGAGCTGAACCGCCTCGAGCTCGAGGCGCACGAGGACGGCTTCTGGAACGATCTGGAGCGCTCGCAGAAAAACCAGGTGCGCTCCAAGCAGCTGCACAATAAAATTCACCGCTACGAGAAGCTCGTTTCCACGCGCGACGATCTGCTCGCGCTGATCGACATGGGAACGGAGATGGACGACGCGAGCCTGCTGCCCGAGCTCGAAGAGGGCTACAAAAAGCTCGAAGCCGATGTGGAGCAGGCGCGGCTCACGACGCTCCTTTCCGGCGAATACGACAGCTGCAACGCGATTTTGACGTTCCACGCCGGCGCGGGCGGCACCGAGGCGCAGGACTGGGCGCAGATGCTCTACCGCATGTATATGCAGTGGGCGAACAAGCACGGCTTTGAATTCGAGATGCTCGACTATCTCGACGGCGACGAGGCCGGTCTCAAGAGCGCGACGGTCATGGTCAAGGGTGAGAACGCCTACGGCTATCTGAAGGGCGAAAACGGCGTGCACCGCTTAGTGCGCGTTTCCCCGTTCGACGCGAACGCCCGCCGCCAGACGAGCTTTGCAGCCCTCGAGGTCATGCCTGAGCTGCCCGACGACATTGAGGTCGAAATTCGTCCCGAGGATATTGAAATGCAGGTCTACCGCGCGTCCGGCGCCGGCGGCCAGCACGTCAACAAGACGAGCTCTGCCGTTCGACTCATCCACAAGCCCACGGGCATCGTCACCGCCTGCCAGACCCAGCGCTCGCAGTTCCAGAACCGCGACTACGCCATGCAGATGCTCAAATCCAAGCTCATGGAACTCAAGATTCAGCAGCACGCGGAGAAGATCTCCGACATCAAGGGCGTGCAGCTCAAGATCGAATGGGGCAGCCAGATCCGCTCCTACGTTTTCATGCCCTACCAGCTTGTCAAGGACACGCGCACCGACTACGAGACCGGCAACATCCAGTCCGTCATGGACGGCGACCTCGACGGCTTCATCAACGCGTATCTCACCAAGTCTGCGAACGGGGAATTAAAAAAGTAATTCAAAAATGCACTGCGGTGCATTTTTGATTTGGGTTTTGCCGAGCGCTGCGTCGCACTCACTCCGTTCGCACGCTTGCGCTCTAAGGGGTATTTTTTCCAACGCACATGTCGTTGGAAAAAATGATTTGATTTCGATTCCGGCGCTGCGGCGCCGGAATTTTATATGTCGGAACGAAAAAGGTAAGCAGGGAGGAAACATGGAAGAAAATACCAGAGAAAACAAGATGGGCACGATGCCCATCGGCAAGCTGCTGGCCAACATGGCGGGGCCCGTGATGATATCGATGCTCTTTCAGGCGCTCTACAACATTGTCGACAGCGTGTTCGTCGCGCGGCTCAGTCAGGACGCAATGAACGCCGTATCGCTCGCTTTTCCGCTGCAAACGCTGTGCATCGCGTTCGCCGTGGGCACGGGCGTCGGTATGAACGCGCTGCTCGCGCGTTCGCTGGGTGAAAAGAACATGCAGGTGGTCGACCGCGCCGCGGGCACGGGACTTTTCCTGACGCTTTGCACCGCCGCCGTCTTTGCTGTCCTCGGCTTTTCGCTCGCCACGCCGTTTTTCCGCTTTCAGACGGAGAATGCGCAGATCATCGCCTACGGCAGCGACTATGTGATGATCTGCATCGGCGGCTCGCTCGGACTGTTCCTGCAAATTTACGGCGAGCGCCTGCTCCAGTCCACGGGGCGGACGGACCTTTCGATGATCTCGCAGATCGCGGGCGCGGTGTGCAACATCGTGCTCGACCCGATTTTGATTTTCGGCCTTCTGGGCTTTCCCCGCATGGAGGTCGCGGGCGCGGCGGTCGCCACGATCGTCGGCCAGTTCGTCGGCGCGGGCCTCGGCCTTTTCCTGAACCTCAAGAAAAATCCCGAGGTGCAGATCCACCTCAAGGACATCCGTCCCCACCGCGCGACGGTGGCGGACATCTACGCCATCGGCATTCCGTCGATCATCATGCAGTCCATCGGCTCGGTGATGATGTTCGGCATGAACAAAATTCTCATCTCGTTCACCGAGGCGGCGACCGCGGTGTTCGGTGCTTACTTCAAGCTCCAGAGCTTCATCTTCATGCCGTGCTTCGGCCTCAACAACGCGATGGTGCCCATCGTGTCGTACAACTACGGCGCGCAGAAATTCGACCGCGTGCGCAAGACCGTCCGCCTGACAGTCTTCACGGCCATCGGCATCATGTGCGTCGGCTGCGCGCTCTTCGAGCTCATCCCCGAAACGCTGCTGGGGATGTTCTCGCCGACGGACGAAATGCTCTCCATCGGACGTGTTGCGCTGCGCATCATCGGCGTGCACTTCCCGCTCGCGGGCTTCAGCATCATCGCGGGCAGCGCGTGTCAGGCGCTCGGCAAGCCCATCTATGCGCTCATCAATTCCGTCTGCCGCCAGATCGTCGTGCTGCTGCCGGCGGCGTATCTGCTCTCGCTCACGGGACGGCTCGAGCTTGTGTGGCTCGCGTTTCCGATCGCGGAGGTGGTGAGCGTCATTTTGAACGCCACGTTCCTGCGGCTTACGTACCGCGTCTCGCTCGAGAGAAAATAATTTTGTCTGCGCGCAGACGCAGATCGGGGAGAGCCTCTTATTATAGAAGAGGCTCTCCTCTTTTATAAACGTTCCGCACGGCGGTTCAAATTTTTTCTTTTGACAGACCGCACAGACGCGGGTAAAATACATTTGATAAGCTACACTTGATAAATTGTTTTCGCAGGAGAACCTATGAAAAGACAACTTGCAGCGCTGCTGCTGACGATTTTTGCCCTGTCCCTCACTGCCTGCGGCGAAACGGCTGCCGAGAGCGAGACGCGCACGGTGTACGCGATGGACACGGTGATGAACCTGACGGTTTACGGCGAGAACGCCGCTGCCGCGCTGGAGAGCGCGGAAAAGGAACTGCACACGTTGGACGAAGCCGTCCTCTCGCGCACGGCGGAGGGCAGTGAGCTTTATGCGCTCAACGCATCGAACGGTGAGACGGTCGAATGCGGCGCGGACGATATCTTACCCGCGCTGATCGAAACGGCGCTGACGATCTCTGACGCGACGGAAGGTGCATTCGACCCGACGCTTGCCCCCGTGCTCGACGCGTGGGGATTTACGAAGGACGAGCGCCGTGTGCCGTCCGCAGACGAGCTCAAAGAATTGCTGAGTCATACGGGCTGCGGCAAGGTCGCGCTCGAAAAAACGGCGGACGGCTGGACGGTCACGCTTTTGGACGGTGCGCAGCTCGACCTCGGCGGCATCGCCAAGGGCTACGCGGCGGATCTTCTGCGCGCGCAGCTTGAAAAGGAGGGCGTCACGTCCGCGACACTCGACCTCGGCGGTGATGTGTTCGTCATGGGGCGAAAGACCGACGGCAGCGATTGGCGCATCGCCGTCAAGGACCCTGCGGACACGGAGAGCTACCTTGGCGTCGTATCGGCGGCGGATAAGTTCATCGTGACCTCCGGTGTGTACGAGCGCTATTTTGAAGAAAACGGCGTGCGATATCACCATATCCTCGACCCCAAGACCGGCTGCCCCGCGGAAAGCGGGCTCATCAGCGTGACCGTGCTGTGCGAGAACGGCGCGTGGGCGGACGCGCTCTCGACGGCGTGCTTCGTCCTTGGCCCCGACGGCGCGCTTGCGCTGCGCGATGATCTTGCCGACCAGGGGACGGATTTTGAGCTCATTTTAGTCACCGACGATGGCCGCGTGCTTTACACCGACGGCCTTGCCGATGCCTTCACGCCGAACGACGAAAGCGGGTACACGTATGAAGCGCTCGCCTAAGCTGAAGCCGACGAAGTGGGACGCGCTCGTCGTGCTCGCGGTGCTGCTGCTCACGCTCGGACTTGGCGCAAGGCCGTATTTCGCGGCGAAATCGGCGGGCGAGCTGACGATCAGCATCGCCATCGACGGCGAGACCGTCGAGCGCTGCGCACTCAGCAATTATGAAGGCGGCACGTATGAGAGCCGCGGCTACACGCTCACCGTCGCTGTGGAAAACGGTGCGGTGCGCGTGAGCGAAAGCGACTGCCCGAATCAGGACTGCGTGCACTCCGGCGCGATCTCGCGCGCGGGGCAGAGCATCGTCTGCCTGCCCGCCCGCGTGGCCGTCACGCTCGAGGGCGCGGCGTCCGACTACGATCTGATCGCGGGGTGAGCGCATGAAGATCAAAACAAGAGAGCTGACGCTCTGCGCGGTGCTCGCGGCGCTGGCGCTGGCGCTTTCTTATATGGAATCGTTTTTCCCACTCGCGCTCATTGTGCCGCTGCCGGGCGTCAAGCTCGGCCTTGCCAATATCGTCACGCTCTACGCGCTCTATGCCATCGGATTTCCGAGCGCGCTCGCCATCCTGCTCGTGCGCTGCACGCTTGGCGCGCTGTTTGCGGGGAATGCCTCGGCGCTTTTATTCTCGCTGCTCGGCGGGCTGTCGGCGCTTTTGGTGATGGCGCTTTTGAGCGGGGCGAAAAGGCTCAGCATTTTCGGCGTCTCGATCGCGGGCGCGGCGGCGCACAACTGCGGGCAGGTCTGCGCCGCGCTCATCACGCTCGGCTCGACCGCGCCGCTCTACTATCTGCCGTTTTTGCTGCTGGTGTCGCTCTTCACGGGCGCGCTCAGCGGCCTGATCACTGCATTCTTGTTCCGCGCAATGGCGCACACGCCCTACGGAACGAAGGGAGAGAATCAACATGGATAAAAAGGACGAGATCATTCTCCAGCAGCTCGACGTTATCCGCACGATGACGCAGAACAACTTAAACCGCATGGGCAGCGACTTCTGGGGCGCGCCGCTGACGCCGGACGCGCCGAAATCCGCCGTCCCGAAGGAAGCTGCGCCCAAAGCAAACGCGCCGAAGAGCGCGGACGGCGCAAAGCCGAACAAGCCCGCCGCCTCCACCGGCGCGGACGAGAAAAAGGAAGAGGAAGCGCCGCTTCCCCCGCCCGAGAAGATCGAGGACCTTAAAAAAGAACTCGACAACTACATCGGCCTTGGCGAGGTCAAGCGCGAGGTGAATAACCTCATCAACATGGCGACTGTCTTCAAGCGGCGCGAGGAGACGGGGCTTCCGAACGCGGACTTCTCGCTCCACATGGTCTTCACCGGCAACCCCGGTACAGGTAAGACGATGATCGCGCGTTTGATGGCGCGCGTCTACCGCTCACTCGGGATCCTTTCCAAGGGTCAGCTTGTCGAGGTTGACCGCAGCGGGCTCGTCGCGGGCTACGTCGGTCAGACGGCCATCAAGACGAGCAAGGTCATCGAAAAGGCGCTCGGCGGCGTGCTGTTTATCGACGAGGCCTACGCACTCAACGGCAAGGGCGACAACGATTTCGGTCAGGAGGCCATCGACACGCTGCTCAAGGCGATGGAGGATCACCGCGACGACCTCGTCGTGATCGTCGCGGGCTACGATGGCTTGATGGAAAAGTTCATCCAATCGAACCCCGGCCTTGAGTCCCGCTTCAACCGCTACCTGCACTTTGACGACTACACGCTCGACGAGATGCTCGAGATTTTCAAAATGCAGTGCCGCAAGTCGCAGTACACCCTCTCTCCCGACGCCGAGCAGGATGTCAAGGACTTCATCTACGATGAGAACGCCGACGGTGTGACGTTCGGCAACGCGCGCGGCGTGCGCAACCTCTTCGAGCAGATCTTGACCGCGCAGGCCAACCGCCTCGCGAAGATGGAGAGCTTTACAAAGGATGATTTGATGACCCTCACGCGCGACGATGTCCTCCACGCCCGCGGCATGGAAGACAACACGACCGTCGCCGAGCTCGAAGCAAAAGCAGCAGAAAAAAAGGACGAATAAAAAAGGAAGGACGCGCAGCGTCCTTCCTTTTTTATTTCGTTGTTACGCTTCCTTGGCGGCGGGCTCTTCCTTCGGCTTATCCTTGGGGACGACGCGCTTTTCAGGCGTCACGCGGCCCTCGTCCACCGCGACCATGTGCTCAAGCAGGCGGACGACCATGTTGGAGTAGCCCCATTCGTTGTCGTACCACGCGATCAGCTTGACAAAGTCGTTGTCGAGCATGATGCCGGCGGTCTCGTCGAAGATGCAGGGGCAGGAATTGCCAATCAGGTCCGTGGAGACGACCTGGTCCGCAGTGTAGCCGATGATGCCCTTCATATAGGTCTCGCTGGCGTGGCGGATGGCGTAGCAGATATCGGCGTAGGTGGTCTTGACCTTGAGGTGGGCGGTCAGGTCAACGACGGAGACGTCCGCCGTGGGGACGCGGAAGCTCATGCCGGTCATCTTGCCGTAGAGCTCGGGGATGACGCGGCCGACGGCCTTGGCGGCACCCGTGGAGGAGGGGATGATATTGTTGAGAATGGAGCGGCCGGTGCGCCAGTCGCTGCCGCCGCGGGAGTCGACCGCCTTCTGCTTGGCGGTGGCGGCGTGGATGGTGGACATGAGCGCCTGCTCGATGCCGAACTCGTCGTTGACGACCTTGGCAAGGGGCGCTAAGCAGTTGGTGGTGCACGAGGCGTTGGAGACGACCTTCATGTCAGAATGGAGCAGCATGTGGTTCACGCCCATGACGAACGTGGGGGTGACCTCATCCTTGCCGGGCGCGGTCAGGATGACCTTCTTCGCGCCGCCCTTGAAGTGGCGGGAGGCCTTCTCGGTGGTGTTGTAAGCGCCGGTGGACTCGATGATGTACTCCGCGCCGCAGCTGGACCAGGGGATCATCGCCGCGTCGGACTCGCTGAAGACCTGAATGGTGTGACCGTTGACGATCAGGTTCTTGTCCTTGTGCTCCACCGTGCCGTTGAACTGACGGAACACGGAATCGTATTTGATCATATAGACCATGTAATCCAGATCCGCTTTGCGCAGGTTGATACCGCAGATGTCGAACTGCTCCGGATGCTCGATCATGATGCGCAGCACGACACGGCCGATGCGGCCGAAGCCGTTGATGCCCACTTTGATAGCCATAATGATAATCCTCCACAGAAAATGTGATCGTATTGTTCGGAGCTCGCGCCCCGTCATTGCAGAATCATTATATCATGGCGTATTTTTTTGTCTTCCCCTTTTCGGGAAAAAGGTAGCTGAACTTTGTTGTACAAATGTGTGCAAAACAGACAAAAACAGCGAAAAACATTTGTCTAACTTCTCCAAATATTCCATACATTTGAAACATTCGAAGCATCCGTTCGTGCAAAAAATTGCACTTTATTGCACTAAAATGACAGCAAACTTGCAAAACGAAAACGGCCCTCTTTGAGGGCCGTTTTACTTCAGTCTAAATTCAGTGTTGGCTTATTTCGAGCCTTCGGCTCGAAACAAGCCAACGTCCCCCACGCGCATTTCGTGCTCCGCACGAAACAGCTAACGCACCCCCGCCGCGCATTTTGCGCCCCGCGCAAAACAGCTAACGCACCCCCGCCGCGCATTTTGCGCCTCCGGCGCAAAACAGCTCAGGTACCCCGACGCGCATTTTGCGCCCCGCGCAAAACAGCGCTAAAAACGCAAAATAGAAGCAGAGACCCTCATCACGCACCGAAAAGCGTCGCAGACTTTGCGCCGCGCACGGCGCAAATAATCTTAATCGTTTTTTCTGACGACATGTGCGTCAGAAAAAACTCTTCTCACGGAGCGCGTGTCGCAGCCGCCCTGCGGGCGGCAAGGCACGAAGCGCAGTGCATCCCCCTCAAAAAAAGAGGACGGCGAAAGCCGTCCTCTTTTTTTGAAGCCGTTAGGCAAGCGCCGCGGTGATGATCGCCATGGAGTAGACCTCCTGAGCGTTGCAGCCGCGGGAGAGGTCGTTGATCGGCGCGTTCAGGCCGAGCAGGATCGGGCCGTAGGCATCAAAAGAGCCGAGGCGCTGGGCGATCTTGTAGCCGATGTTGCCGGCGTTGATGTCGGGGAAGATAAAGGTATTGGCGTGGCCGCCGACCGCGTCGGTGATGTGCTTGGTCTTGGCGACAGCCGGAGAGACCGCCGCGTCGAACTGGAACTCGCCGCCGATCGGGGTGTCGGGCATGAGGGCCTTGGCCTTCTCGCAGGCATTGCGCATCTTGTCGACGTCCTCGCCCTTGCCGGAGCCGAGGGTGGAGTAGCTCAGGAAAGCGACCTTCGGGTCAACGCCGAAGATCTTGGCGCAGGAAACGGTCTCCTTGCAGATCTCGACGAGCTCGTCCTCGTTGGGCTTGATGTTGATGGCGCAGTCGGCCATGGCGAGCACTTCGTTCTCGCCGGAAGCGGCGGGACGGACCATGATGAAGCAGGAAGAGACGATCTTGTTGCCGGGCTTGGTCTTGATGAGCTGGAGCGCGGGACGGACCGTGTCGGCCGTGGAGTAGGTAGCGCCGCCGAGCAGGCAGTCGGCCCTGCCCATCTTGACGAGCATGGTGCCGAAGTAGTTGCTCTTCTTGAGCGCGGCGCGGCACTCGTCGGCGGTCATCTTGCCCTTGCGCAGCTCGACCATCTTGTCGACCATCTCGTCCATGCCGTCGTAATTCTCGGGGTCGATGATCTCGGCACCGCGGATGTTGAAGCCGATGTCCTCAGCGGCGGCGGCAATCTCATCGGGGTTGCCGACGAGCACGGGCTTTAAGAAGTTACCGGACAGCAGACGGGCGCTCGCTTCTAGAATGCGGGGGTCGGTACCTTCGGTGAAAACGATCGTCTTGGGGCTCTTTTTCAGCGTGCTGATCAGTTGTGCAAACATGTTGATTCCTCCTGATATATGATGTGCCGGTCAAGCGGGCACAGATTTACGGATATAGTATACACCCACTTTTTCACCCTCTCAAGGAAAAATAACGCAAAATTCATGCAAAAGTTTACAAATTTTCCAAACTCTTACAATATATTAGCAGTATCATTTCCCCAAAAGGCTTGACGGAGCCTTGAAAACCAAGTATACTGGTCAATGGTTACAAATTGTAACTTTTATTTTTACTTGCATCCTTTAAGGAGTTTTGATATGTCAGAGCAAAAACGATCCACCCCGCAGCGCAGCGATGCACCCACGCAGCGCCGCCGTTCGAATGCCTCGCCGCGAAGACGGCCGAGCAGGCGCGGCGGCATGCCGCAATGGCTGAGCGGCTGGCTCGAGCACATGGCGCTGTTTTTTTCCACGCTCGGTGCGCGCATCCGCCGCATCGGCCCGCGCGCCCGCACGGTCATGCGCGAGAGCAGGGCGCGCAACTTTCCTGAATCCAACCGCTTTTTGGTGCAGGTCTTTCTCGTCATCGGCGGGATGTTCCCGATGTGGCGCTCGCTGCTGCATGAAAGGGTGATGGCACACCGCCGCCAGCGCAGCCACGCTGCCGGCGAGCACGAGGATCGCTGGCGCAGGCACGCGCGGCGCGTGAATCCGTTCTACTTTATCGGCGGCGCAGCTGTTGTGGCCGCGATCGCGCTGTTTTTCTCGTTCTACACGCTGGGAACGACCGTAGAGTATAACGGCAGCGTGGTCGACACCGTCGCGAGTGCCGCGCAGGCACGCAAGGCGGCCTCCAAGCTCGAGAGCATCACGACCGAGACGCTCGGCAAGTCCTACGAGATCGCAAAGGATGCCATCCATTATTCGACGGCTTTCGTCCGCCGCAGCGATGTGACGGATTCGACGACCTTCGAGCAGGACCTCGCCGACGAGCTCGGCCAGGTGACCTACGGCTACTCGCTCTATGTCGACGATGAGCTCATCGGTTCGACGCAGTACGCCGGCGCGCTGGACGAGCTGCTCAAGCAGATCAAGCAGGTCTACGCCTCGGCGGATACGCTGAGCGTCGACTTTGTCGAAAATGTCCGCATCGCGGAGGGCTACGTCCCGACCGACAGCGTGATGAACCTCGGCGAGATCGCCGAGATCCTGAATTCGACGAAGTCGGGCGAGGTGACCTACACCGTCGTCAAGGGCGACACCTGGGGCCAGATCGCCAACAACAACGGCATGACCGCCGCCGAGCTCGAAGCGCTGAACCCCGGCTACGACATCAACCGCATCCACATCGGCGATGCGCTGACGCTCTCGAACGCCGTGCCGTATCTGACCGTCAAGGTCACCGAGCGGCAGAACTATGTCGAGGACGTCAACTATGACGTGAACTACGTGAGCGATTCGTCCATGTATCAGGGCGATGAGCGCGTGATCTCCAAGGGCTCGTTCGGCAAGGCTGATATCGTGGCCGATGTCACCTATGTCAACGGCGAGGAGCAGGAGCGCACGGTCATCTCGTCCGTCACGCTCTCCGACCCTGTGGCCGAGACGCGCGCCCGCGGCACGAAGGTCCGTCCGACCTGGTACCCCACCGGCAGCTTCCGCTGGCCGTGCTCGGGCCGCATCACGTCGTACTTCGGCTACCGCAGTACGGGTATCCGCGGCGCGACGAGCAACCACAAGGGCATCGACATCGCCTGTTCCTACGGCACGCCGATCTATGCCGCCGACGGCGGCCGCGTGACCTACGCGGGCTACAAGGGCGCGATGGGCTACGTCGTCATCATCGACCACAACAACGGCTATGTCACGTATTACGAGCACAACTCGTCGCTGCTCGTCTCCGCGGGACAGACGGTCTACAAGGGCCAGCAGGTCGCCAAGGCGGGCCGCAGCGGCGTCGCCAGCGGCGTCCACTGCCACTTCGGCATTCAGAGAAACGGCAGCTACGTCAACCCGCTCAACTATCTTAGTTAAAAACAAAGGACAGATGGCTTGTCATCTGTCCTTTGTTTTTAATAAGTTTGCACTGCGCTGCATGCACGCGCCGAAGGCGGCTGCGACACGCGCGAAGCGAGAAGAATAAATCGCCACGCGCATGTCGCGGCGATTTATGATTAAAATTATTTGCCGCCTGCGGGCGGCAAAGTCTGCGACGCCCTTTCCCGTTTTTCTGCCCGTATGGGCAGAAAATGCGGCGGGTGGGGGACGGAGGATGTTGCTTCTGGCCTGTTCGCTGCCGGAGGCAGCGAATGCGGCGGGCAAGATGCCTCTTTGTGCCGATTTTGGGTGTGGGAGCCTGTTTGCCGCCGGTCGCGGCAAATGCGGCATGGGGATCATGAAAAGACCGCTGCGGCGTTTCACAGCGGCCTTTTTTATCGTGTTTACTGTTCCGTCAGGACGCGGCGGACCTCGCCGGTGAAGTAGAGCGAGCCCCAGGAGCAGATGGCGTCATCCTCGCCTGCCAGCTCCAGGGCGCGGCGGACGCCGTCGTCGGTGTCCTTGGCGGGGACGGCCTGCACGCCCTGTGCGTTCAGCCACGCGGCGAGCTCGTTTTCATCGAGTGCGCGGGCAGAAGGCGGCGTGATGACGACGAACGCCTTGGCGAGCGGGAGCGCGCGGCGCAGCATTTGCTGCCAGTCCTTGTCGCGAAGCACCCCTGTGAGGAAGATGAGTTTTTTGTCGCCGTAGAGCGCGGCGAGCGAATCCATCAGCGCGTCGACGCACTGGGGATTGTGCGCGCCGTCAACGATGAAGTCCGGCCCGCGGCGCAGGAGCTCGAGTCGTCCGGGCCACTGGGCGTGGGAAAGCCCCTCGTCAATGGCCTCGTCCGTGAGCTTGTCCCAGCCGCGTGAGCGCAGCGCGCTGCACACGTCGATGACCGTCAGCGCGTTCAAGAGCTGATACTCGCCGAGAAGCCGCAGGTGGTACGGCCCGCGGCCGCGGTATTTGAACTCTTGACCGTCGAGCGAGGACGAAATGCGCTCAAGCTTTTCCTGCGCGGTGATCGTGAGAGCCACGTCCTCCTGCGCGCACTTTTCGCGCGCGACGTTCTCCACGCCATCGCTCTGGCCGAAGAGCACGGCGTGCGAGCCATGCTTGATGATGCCGCACTTCTCCGCGGCGATCTTCTCGACCGTGTCGCCGAGAATGGCCGTGTGCTCCAAGCCGATGTTCGCCACGACGCAGACCTCCGGCGCGGGGATGACATTCGTCGAATCCATGCGCCCGCCGAGGCCGACCTCGAGCGAGACGATGTCGCACTGCTCCTGCACGAAGTACAAAAAGGCGATGGCCGTCATGATCTCAAAGCCCGTGGGCATTTCGCTCATGCTCTCCGCCGCGTTCCGCACGGTGTTTGTGAGCGAAATGAGGGACTCATCGTCGATCTCTTCCCCGTTCACGCGCATGCGCTCGTGGAAGCGCAGCAGGTGCGGCGAGGTATAGAGCCCTGTGCGGTACCCCGCGCGCCGGAGCACGGAGGCGAGCATCGCGGCGGTAGAGCCCTTGCCGTTCGTGCCCGCGATGTGGACGAATTTGAGCTTCTGCTCGGGATTGCCGAGCAGACCCAAAAGCTCGCGCGAGCGCGCAAGGCCCGGTACGCTCTGCTCCCAGTTGTCGAATTGCAGATATTTGAGGGTCTCCTCAATGGTTTGCAGGTCTTTCACATTGTTCACCTGTATTTCCTGTAGAATAAGGCAAAGGCGTCGGCCCTCGCCTGCGGGATTTGATCTATCGGTCGATCTTGCGCAGCATGGCGGTGAATTCCTCGGGCAGCGGGCATGTGAGCGAGACGAGCTCCTTTGTCCGCGGGTGGATAAACTGCAGCCCCACCGCGTGAAGGCACTGACCCGTCAGGTCTGGAACGGCCTTTTTTGCGCCGTAGACCGTGTCGCCCAGGATCGGGTGGCCGAGGTAGGCCATGTGCACGCGAATTTGATGCGTGCGGCCCGTTTCGAGCCTGCACCGCACATGCGTGTAGCCGGGATAACGGGCGATGACCTCCCAGTGCGTTACCGCGCGGCGTCCACCCGGAACGACGGCCATGCGCTTGCGGTCGCGGCTGTCGCGCGCGATGGGCGCGTCGACCGTGCCGCTGTCCTCACATAAGTTGCCGACCACGATACACTCATACGTGCGCGCGAGCGTGTGGTCGGCCAGCTGGGCGGAGAGGAACTGGTGCGCGTAGTCGTTTTTTGCCGCGATGATGAGCCCGCTCGTGTCGCGGTCGATGCGATGCACGATGCCGGGGCGCAGCGCGCCGCCGACGCCGGAGAGACTGTCGCCGCAGTGATACAAAAGGGCGTTCACGAGCGTCCCGTCCGGATGGCCCGGCGCGGGATGGACGACGAGCCCGCTCGGCTTGTTGACGACGATGACGTCGTCGTCCTCGTAGACAACGTCCAGAGGGATGTCCTGCGGAACGGCGTCGATGGGCGCGGGCTCTTCGGGGGTGAATTCGATCTGCTCGTGTCCCGTGAGCTTGTAGCTCTTGTTCGGCGCTTTGCCGTTCACGAGGACACGCCCGTCCTCGACGGCTTTCGCCGCGGCGGAGCGGGTCAGGTCTTCAATTGCGCGGGCGAGGCAGGCGTCGAGCCGCGTACCGGCATCGGCTTCACTTGTTTGCAGCAGGATCGGTTCCATCGACCTTGTTCCCCCAGTTTTTCTCGTCGCTCTTGCTGTAAAAGGCGAGGTAGTAAATCAGCGCGCAGACCGTGCCGCACACGACGAACACATCCGCCACGTTGAAGACGGGAAAGTCCATGAACATCGTGTCCAGCATGTCAACGACGTATCCGAGGCGCACGCGGTCAATGAGATTGCCGATGCCGCCGCCGAGGATGATCGCAAGCGACCACTGGCCCAGCGGATGGCGCACGATCTTGACGAGCAGCCATGCGATGGCGCACATGCCCGCCGCCGTCAGCGCGATGAGCAGCCACCGTGCGCCCGAAAAGCTCGACCACGCCGCGCCGTAGTTGTGCACGCGCGTGAGCTGTAACAGCGGCGGCAGCAGCGGCTCCGATTCGCCGGGCGACATTGTGTTCACGACGAGGAATTTGACGGCCTGATCCGCCGCCGCGCAGAAAATCGCCGCGAGGGCAAGGCAGACCGCCTTGCCCTTGCCGCGTCGGTAAAATGCAGCGTATAAAATCACCATCAGCGCCAGCGCGCCGAAAAAGATCCGCAGGATCGGCCCTCCGATGCTGCCGGAGACGACGATCTGTGTCGTGCCGTCCGCGCCGCCGATCACGCCGATATTGTTCATTCGCTCTCCTCTTCTCCTGCGGGGGTGTTTTCCGCAGGCTCTTCGACCGCCGGTGCGGTCTTGGCGACCCCGACGATCAGAATATCGTCTGCCTGACGGAGCGCGGTGCGCTCAGCCTCAGGCAGCTCCATGGCGTCTGCTAAGTCATGTGCCGCTTCGGCCACGACGAGGTAGCTGACGTACTCGTCATTTTCCGCGTACACGGCCATGCCGCGCTCGTGCAGAAATTCCGCCGCCGCGGGCACATCCAGCGTGATGATGGCATAGCCGCCGCTTGCGTCGGCGGAGCGGTCGTCTGCGCCGTCTTCCGTGTCATAGGTGTCGAACGGGCTGGCGTCGGCCTGCACGCCCTCCTTCTGCACGGCGGAATAGCTGTAGGTAAAGTCCTCCGCCGTGTCGTCGGACGCAGCGGGCGCACTCGCCGTGTCATTGCCGCTGGTATTGCAGTCCGCGGCGCTGTCGTTGCTGCTGACCATCGCGGGCGCCAGCTTCCACGCCGCGGCCGTGACGACAAGCAGCGCAAAGCACGCGGCCAGCACGCGCGGCCATGCACGGCGGTGGCGCGATCTCTCGCGCTTTTCCTCATGCACCCGCTCGAGCACGCGCTCGGAAAAGCCCTCCGGCGCGTCGAGCTCGGGCATTTCCTCGAACATCGTGTGCACGATCATCAGTTCCGAGAGATACTCCCGGCAGTTCTGGCAGTGCTCTACGTGCGAGAGCACCTCTTCCTTTTCGTTTTCGCTCAATTCTCCGTCCACAAAGGCAGAGAGCGCGGCGGCGTACTGTTCACAACATTTCATTTGGCGCTCATCTCCTCACGATTACATTCTGTAACTTTTGACGAAGCAATTTCAAAAAAGTTCCCGTTTCCGGATAAAAAGTTGCGCAAAAGTGATCGGCCCCTGCTGATGCGCGATTTGACCGTGCCCAGCTCGATCGACGCGCTTTCTGCGATCTCGGTGTAGCTCAGGCCTTCGATCTCGCGCAGGATGAGCACCTTTCGGTACTCCTCCGGCAAGGCGGAGAGGCCCTCCTGCAATAATTTCTGTGCCTCGCGGTGCTCGACCGTCTCCTGCGGCTGGGGCGAGGTGTCGACCGCGTCGACAAACAGCTCCTCGTCGTCGAGCGAGACGCTGCCGCTCTGTTTTTTTCGCCGCCGCAGCGTGTCGATGCAGGCGTTCGTCGCCAGACGGTAGATCCACGTCGAAAGCGATGACTCCTGTCGGAAGCGGTCGATCCCGCGCCAGAGCGCAAGAAAGGCATCCTGCGCGGCCTCCTCGGCGTCCTCGCTGTTGCCGCACATGCGGAAGCACAGCGTATACACTTTTTTCTCATATTGGCGGATCAGCTCTTCGAAGGCGGCTTCATCCCGCTTTTGAAGGCGCGCAATGAGTTCCCGTTCGTCCATAGCTTTTTATTGATCCTCAGCGCAGATCCCGCTTGATCGACGCGCTGAGCGCGTACAGCTCGGAAAGCGTCGAGAGCTGCACGATCTTCTCCTTATAATAATTCGCGTGGCTGATGCCCTTTAAGTACCAGCACAGGTGATGGCGCGCCTGCAGCATGGCGACGCGCTCGTTTTGATACTGTGCGGAGAGCTCCACCTGACGCACAGCGGTGTCCCACCGCTCGGCAAACGGCGGCAGCGGCGGAATGTCGCGCCCCGAGAGCGCGGCGGCGGACTGCTCGAAAAGCCACGGATTGCCGAAGCTCCCGCGGCCGATCATCGCCATATCCGCGCCAGTAAATTTGAGGATGCGCACCGCGGCCTCGGGCGAAAAAACGTCGCCGTTGGCGATGACAGGGATGCTGACGGCCTGCTTGACGTCGCGGATCGTGTTCCAGTCGGCCTCGCCGCCGTACATCTGCATGCGCGTGCGCCCGTGCACCGCGACGGCGCTGACGCCCACTTCTTCGAGCATTTTGGCGAGCTCGACGGCGTTGATGCTGCCCTTGTCCCAGCCGCGGCGCATCTTCGCCGTGACGGGGACCTTGACGGCGCGCACGACCGCCTCGGCAATGCGCGCGGCCTTTTCGGGATCCTTCATCAGCGCGCTGCCGTCGCCGTTTTTGACGACCTTGCCCACGGGGCAGCCCATGTTGATATCCAGGATGTCCGCGCCGGAAATTTCGATCGCCATCTGCGCAGCCTCGGCCATGCAGTTCACATCGCTGCCAAAGATCTGCGCGGCAAACGGCTTTTCGCCCGGAAACGGACGAAGCAGCTGCGCGGTCTTCGTGTCGTGGTAGCACAGCGCCTTGGCGCTCACAAGCTCCGTGACGGTGTAGCCCGCGCCTTTTTCGGAGCAGATCTGGCGGAATGCAGCATCCGTTACGCCCGCCATCGGCGCGAGCGCGAGCTTCGATTCAATTTTTACCGTTCCGATCTGCATAGTCCGCCTCTTTTCGATAACAATACAAGCATAGTATAGCATAGCAAGACCGGCAAGTCAAAGGAACAAAACGTGGACGGAGAACTTTTTTGCAAACAGGTGTTGACATCACGGCGGAGGTATGGTATATTATCAGTTGCCGATATCTGCCGGTGTGGTGGAATTGGTAGACACAGGGGACTTAAAATCCCCCGGTAGCGATACTGTACCGGTTCGAGTCCGGTCACCGGCACCAGTATTCCCTTAATTTCATATCGCGGAGTGGAGCAGTTGGTAGCTCGTCGGGCTCATAACCCGGAGGCCGTAGGTTCGAGTCCTGCCTCCGCAACCAGAAAAGTCCTGAAATCGCAAGATTTCAGGACTTTTTTCGCACTTTTTCGTCTGATAACTTGTTCGCCGATTTTCCCTGACCCAAACGCTGACCCAAACGGGGCGGATAGCGGAAAGGCCTATACCGCACCAGAGAGGATGTTACCCATTGTTTTTGCCGCTTCACGCTTGGCCGAGGTCGTTACATGAGCGTAGGCGAAAGCGAGTTACACACTCGGCTTTCGGCGAAAAATCGCACACAGCGGCTTACACGGCGAAACAGGGGCTGTTTCGGATGGGGGTGGTATCATTACCCTCGATACGAGCTGCACGTTCACGAACATCCCCGGGCCGGGTATCAGGACGGCAAACTTTGCCGCTTTGGGGTCTTGGCCGGGGGTGCTCTCGAAGAACGCAGAAAGCCTGCGGGACAGCGATGCGCTTATGCGTGTCGCTGTCCCACAGGCGTCGCGGCCCCGCTGGGCTGCGTGATCTTTTTTTGCTTCTGTCGAAATTGTGGCTTTATGCCCTGTGCTTAGGGCTTTCCGCGCGTGCGAAAGAGGGGGGTGGTATCATTACCCTCGGAGTGTTCCGCGTGCTGCTGAAACGCTGGACGTCCGCTTGCCAAAAGGGCTTATTTGCCGTTTTCTGAGGTCAGGTGATTATCTTTGCTTCCAGCGATGGAACAGGCTGTGAGCAAAAATGTCATGTCCGCCAACAAGCAGAAAAACAAGGAATGTTTCATTTCAGATATTCCTCAAAGAACGCTTTCAGCTTTTCAAATGGGATCACGTCCATCTGATCGTATCCTCTTCCATAATTGCACGAATCACCCGGCACGGATTGCCGACAGCCACCGAGTTGTCAGGAATATCTTTAACAACAACACTGCCGCCGCCAATCACAACATTGCTTCCGATCGTAACCCCCGGCATGACATGAACGCCCGCTCCGATCCAAACATTGCTGCCCACCGTGATGGGATACATATATTCCAGTCCCTTGTTGCGCCGCTCGGCATCAATGGGGTGTCCTGCCGTGTAGAAGCCGCAGTTCGGTGCAATAAACACATTGTCACCGAAGGTGACCTTCCCGCCATCCAGAATCACCGTGTTGTGATTTGCGAAGAAGTTTTCACCGATCTCAATGTTATAGCCGTACCGCCCCACCACAGGTCTGCGCTATACAAGCGGTTCCTTGGCTATAAAAAGGGTGCTGACGGTGGGCCTGAAATCGTACCGAGTGAAGCGGCTATCGTGGAACACATCTTCAATCTCTATCTGGCTGGAGAAACCGTGGACAATATTTCCAAGATGATGCAGGCTGAGAACTATGCTATCCCCGGCAAAACCATCAGCTTTAGCAAGGGCATGATCATGAATATGCTCTCCAACGAGCGATACTGCGGAGAAGCTCCAATGTACTATGTTCAGAATAACCATCCAGCCATCATCGACAGAGTGACCTTCAACAAGGTTCAGGAAGAACTGGCCAGGCGAAAAACAAAAACGCCAGGATCTGCAAAGAGCTCCATCACATCCACCGGAAAGTATTCCCGCTACGCCCTGACAGATGTCCTCATCTGTGGAACTGCGGTACCCGCTATCGCCGCGTGACATGGTCAAGAAATGGTACCAAGCGCATCGTGTGGCGCTGTATCAGCCGACTGGACTACGGCAAGAAATACTGCAGCGATTCCCCCACCATTATGGAGGACAAGTTGCAGGAAGCCATCGTTCGAGCAGTCAACAAGTTCAACAAGCAGGATAACGCCACCTATAAGGCACTCATGAGAGCAACCATCAGCGAAGCCCTCGGCCTTAATGGAGAGCCGGAAGAAGTAGATATGTTGGAGCGAAGCGGATCGTGTTCAATATGGCAGTTTCCAATTAAGAGAATCCCGTCCTCCAAGCGATGCACGAAGGGCGGAATTTTTTGCCTGCGGGGTTTGGAAGACGGGATGCTCGGAGAAGGGCGCGGCGGCGCAAAGAGAAAACTGTGCCATAAACCGATGAAAATCCATTCTTCGTCATAGTATCCAAAAATTATGCAAGTTGCTACAAATTTCGGATATTGCTTGACAATATTTATGCAAGATGTTATCTTAACATCAAGATTCACAGCATTCATTCGCCGCTCTTATCGCTCATACACATCAATAAGGACGGCATGGATGCGGGGTCGATCCCGCACGGCGGACATCCATCCCTGCAAGCCCCGACCGTTCCGGTAGGGAACTTGGTCACAACAATTTGAAGGAGGATTAAACCATGCGCAAATCTATGAAGAAGCTCATTGCTCTCACCCTGACCTGTCTGATGCTCGCGACACTGTTCGTCGGCTGCGGGTCGAAAGACGAGGAAGGCGATTCCGACGGCGATGTCATCAAGCTTGGCTGGATGGGCTCGCTGACCGGCGAGCAGGCTGCCTTCGGCACCTGCGAGAGCCAGACGGTCCAGATGCTCGTTGACGATCTCAACGCCAACGGCGGCCTGCTCGGCAAGCAGGTCAAGCTCTTCTGCTACGACACCAAGGGCGACGCGCAGGAGGCGGTCAACGTTGCCAAGCGCCTGTGCGCGCAGGATAAGGTCTGCGCGATCATCGGCCCGAACGCTTCCGGCCAGTGCATCGCCATCCAGTCCGTTCTCGACCAGTACAAGATCTCCGATATGTCCACCGTGGCCACCAACGAGAAGGTCACCGTGCAGAACGTCAACGACACCCCCGTGCTCAAGGAGTATAACTTCCGCGTCTGCTTCATCGACCCCGTTCAGGGCCGTATCGCTGCTTCCTTCATCGCCGACTATCTCGGCTATGACAAGGCTGCGATTCTCTACGACGTCAACGACGACTACGCTCAGGGCCTGAAGGATAACTTTATCGCCGTTTACACCGAAAAGGGCGGCACCGTGGTCGCTGAGGAAGGCTACACCGCGGGCGACACCGACTTCACCGCTCAGCTCACCAAGATCAAGGAGGCTCAGCCCCAGATCATCTTCACTCCCATCTTCTATCAGGATTTCATCATGATCCACAAGCAGGCCCGTACTCTCGGCATTGACCTTGCCATGGTCGGCGGCGACGGCTGCGCGTCCGAGGTTCTCTTCGACGCGGCCGACGCGGTGGACGGCTCCTACGTTATCAACCACGTTTCTCTGACCGACCCCGCCGGCGAGAGCTTCCGCAAGGAGTACGCTGAGAAGTACAACGGCGCGAAGATGGAGCTCAACGGCTACATGGCGCACGACGCGTTCCTGACCTGGGTCGCGGCGGTCGAAAAGGCCGGCAGCGATGACCCGCAGGCTATCACCGACGCCTATACGCAGATCACCGTTGAGGGTCTGACCGGTACCATCAAGATCTCTCCGGAGGATCACAACCCTGTTGATAAGGCAGGCTGCGTGGAGCGCATCGACGGCGCGAACAAGACCTATATCTTCGAGACCAAGATCGCGTAACCGCAAATCGCACAGGCAAATGAATTTTGCTTCTTTACGACTCTCGGGCGTCCCATACGGGACGCCCGAGGTCAACAGGATAAAGGAGGCTATACATGGGATTTGAGTATTTTCTCCAGCAGCTGGTAAACGGCATCTGTCTCGGCGGTATGTATGCGCTGATGTCGGTCGGCTATTCGCTGGTCTACAGCATTATGAACTTTTCCAACTTTGCCCACGGAGGCGTCATCATGGTCGGCGCTTATGTGGGCTATTTTGCTCTTACGTCGCTGAACGTCCCGTTTTTCCCGGCGTTCCTGCTGTGCGGCTTGGGCAGCGGCTTGCTCGCGGTCATCATCGAGCGCCTTGTCTATTCGCCGCTGCGTAAGCGCCGCGCCCCGTCGCTCTACTTCATCATCTCTGCGATGGGCGCGTCCATTTTCCTTGAAAACTTCGTCATCGCCACCATCGACGGAACTCCCAGAAACTATCCCCTGATCTTCGACAACCGCATCAGCATCGGCGGGATCTCCCTCGGCGTGGACAGTTTGCTGATGATCGTGGTTTCGTCCGTTGCGCTGCTGATTTTGATGTTCATCATACAGAAGACCAAGGTCGGCCTTGCCATCCGCGCCTGCTCCTACAGCGAGAAGGCCTCGACGCTTATGGGCATCAACGGCGACCTCGTGATCTTCATCATCTTCCTCATGGGCGGCGTGCTCGCGGGCTTTGCCGGTATGCTCTACGGTATGCGCTTCATCGTCAAGCCCACCATCGGTCAGGTCACGAACAAGTCCTTCGTTGCGGCAGTGTTCGGCGGTCTCGGCAGTCTCCCCGGCGCGATCGTCGGCTCGGTGCTGCTCGGCATCATGGAGATCTTCGTCGCGTCCTTCAACTCCAACCTGCGCGATCTGTTCGTGTACGCGCTGCTGATCCTCGTCCTCATCATCAAGCCCTCCGGCCTGATGGGCAAGGTCGTGGAAGACAAAGCATAAGGAGGGAGGAACGATATGTTTAGCTGGTATTACATCGAAGGTATCCTCATTCAGTCCTGCTACACCCTGCTGATCGTGTTGGGCCTTTCCATCCTCACGGGCTACACCGGTATGTTCTCCTTCGGCCATGCGGGCTTTGTGTGCATCGGCGCGTATGTGTCCGTCATCTGCACAATGGCCTTCGGCCTGCCGTACTGGCTCTCGCTCATTCTCGCCGGCCTTGCTGCCATGCTGCTCGGCGCGGGCCTCGGCAAGATCACGCTCAACCTCAAGGGCGACTATTTCTGCATTGCGACCCTTGGCGTGGGCGAGGCGATCCGATTGATCTTCAACAATTTGCAGCTCACCATCAACGTCGGTGGCAAGGACTTCCTGCTCGACGGCGCGAAGGGCGTTGCGAGCATCCCGCTGCACACCACCTTTGCAGGCTCGCTTGTGATCGTCGTCATCTTCCTTACTGCCACGGCGCTGCTGATGAACTCCAAGCACGGGCGCAGTATGCTCGCCGTGCGCGAGGATGATCTGGCCGCGCAGATGAGCGGCATCAATACCTTCCGCTCCAAGATGCTTGCCATGTGTATGTCCGCGCTCTATGCCGGCATCGCGGGCGGCATGATGGCGCACTACTTCGGTTATCTCCAGCCCAAGATGTTTGCGATGGTCAAGTCCACGGAATATACCATCATGGTCATTTTCGGCGGTATGGGTTCCATCACCGGTTCGGTGCTCGGCACGGTGCTGCTCTGTGCGCTGCCGGAGCTGCTGCGCGCGATGGGCGAGTGGCGACTTGTGATGTACGGCCTTGCCGTTATCATTATCATGATCGTCCGCCCGAAGGGTCTCATGGGCGGCAAGGAGTTTCCGATCGGCCGCATTTGCCGTGCCATCAGCCGCATTTTCACCGGAAAAAAGAAGGATCTGCCCCCGCCTGATGGCGGAGACGGCGGCGGAGAGGAGGCGCTGGTATGAATGACATCACCTTTAGAAATCACGACCCCGATGTTATGCTCGAACTCTGGCACGTTACCAAGCGCTTCGGCGGCCTGACCGCCGTGGGCGATGTCTCCTTTAAGATCAAAAAGGGCGAGATCTACGCGCTCATCGGCCCCAACGGCGCCGGTAAGACCACCATCTTCAACCTCATCACCGGCGTTTACGCGCTCACGGAGGGCCGCGTCATCTTCGACGGCACGGTCATCGGTCAGGGCGAGGATATCATCAAGGACGATATGCGCGAGACGGAGGTCAAGCCCTTCCAGAAAAAGCCCTACGACATCATGTCCCGCGGCATGGCGCGCACCTTCCAGAATATCCGCCTTTTTAAGAGCGAAACGGTGTACAACAACGTTCTCACGGCCTGCCATGCGGGCGCGGACTACAACATTCTCCAGTCCCTCTGGCGCTTCAAGTTCGGCCCCAAGTGGCTGACGAAGTACTACTGGCAGGAAAAGGCGCTGCGCGAGAAGACGGAAGAGTTGCTCAAGATCATGGGCATCTGGGATCAGCGCGATATGATCGCGGTCAACCTGCCCTACGGCCAGCAGCGCAAGCTGGAAATTGCCCGTGCGCTGGCGACCGACCCGAAGCTTTTGCTGCTCGACGAGCCTGCCGCCGGTATGAACCCGGAGGAAACGCTCGCGCTGATGGATCTTATCCGTGAGATCCGCGGCCGCTTCGACCTCACCGTGCTCATCATCGAGCACCACATGGATCTTGTCATGAACGTTTCCGACCGCATCTTCGTGCTCAACTTCGGTAAACCCCTTGCCGAGGGCACCCCTGCGGAGATCCAGAGCAATCCCGAGGTCATCGAGGCCTATCTCGGAAAGGAGGATGACGGCGATGGCGATGCTTGAAATTCGTGACCTGAACGTTTATTACGGCGGCATCCATGCTCTCAAGGGCATCTCCCTCGAAGTTTCAGAGGGGCAGATCGTATCCATGATCGGCTCAAACGGCGCGGGCAAATCGTCCATGATGAATGCCATCTCCGGTATTGTAAAGTACAAGTCCGGCGAGATCCTCTATAAGGGCGAGCCGCTGCCGACGGCGGCGAACAAGATCGTCAAGCTCGGCGTGTGTCAGGTGCCGGAGGGCCGCCAGATCTTTGCAAACCTCACGACCTACGAAAATCTCAAGATCGGCGCTTACCTTCGCAACGACAAGGACGGCATCGAGCGCGACCTCAAGCGCGTGTATGAGATATTCCCGCGTCTGGAGGAGCGCAAGAATCAGATCGCCGGTACGCTCTCCGGCGGCGAGCAGCAGATGCTCGCCATGGGCCGCGGCATCATGTCCGCACCCGACCTCATCATGCTGGATGAGCCGTCCCTCGGCCTTGCGCCGCTCCTGGTCAACACGATTTTTGACACCATTAAGGAGATCAAGGCCATGGGCAAGACCATTCTGCTCGTGGAGCAGAACGCGCTCAAGGCGCTTTCCGTCGCGGACAACGCCTATGTTCTTGAACAGGGCCGCATCACCAAGTCCGGCCCCGGCCAGGTCCTTCTCAAAGACCCGGCTATCGCGGAGGCCTATCTCGGCAAGGCTGCGCGCTGAATTTACCGAAAAATCTCGGAGGTATGTTACAATGGCTAAAACAGCACAGGAGGTCATGCAGCTCATTCGCGAGCAGGGCATCAAAATGGTGGACTTCAAGATGGTCGACATCAACGGCCAGTACCGCCATGTGACCATTCCTGCACAGAACTTCACGGAGACGACCATGACCGACGGCATCGGTTTCGACGCCTCGAACTATGGCTACGCTGTGGTCGAAAAGAGCGATATGGTCTTTATCCCCGACCCGGACACCGCGCAGATCGACCCGTTCTGCGAGATCCCGACGCTCTCGATGACCGGCAATGCCATGATCATCGACTATCCCACCAACCGTCCGCTCAATCAGTATCCGCGCAACATCGTGCGCGCGGCGGAGCAGTATATGCGTGACAGCGGTATTGCCGACACCATGCTCATTCTGCCCGAGTTTGAATTCTATCTCTTCGACGATGTGGCGTGGAAGGTCGCACCGAACGAGATCGGTATGAGCCTTGACGCCGAGCAGGCACACTGGAACGGCGACATCAACGGCCGCGGCGTGATCGTTCCCCGTCAGGGGCACTACCATATCGCAAAGCCGCTTGACCGCACCTATGAGTGCCGCAGCGAGATGTGCCTGCACATGGAAGAAGCCGGCATTCCCATTAAGTACCACCACCCCGAGGTTGGCGGCGCGGGTCAGTTTGAGGTCGAGCCGAAGCTCGGCGAGATGAGCAAGATGGCCGACGCGAGCATGATGATCAAGTATATCATCCGCAACACGGCGCTCAAGTACGGCAAGACCGCGACCTTTATGCCCAAGCCCGTCTACGGTGAGGCAGGCAGCGGAATGCACGTCCATATGCTGCTTTTGAAGAACGGCGAGCCGGTGTTCTCCGATGACAACGGTTACTCTCACCTCAGTCAGGAGGCGCACTGGTTCATCGGCGGCCTTTTGAAGCACGTCTCTTCGCTCTGCGCCATCACAAACCCGTCTACCAACTCCTTCAAGCGTCTGGTGCCCGGCTTTGAGGCGCCCGTTACCATCGGTTACGCCACGAGCAACCGCAGCGCGGTCATCCGTATTCCTGCTTACGCCAAGACGCCGAACCTGCGCCGCTTTGAGATCCGTAACCCGGACGCCACCTGCAACCCGTATTTTTGCTATGCGGCGCTGCTGATGGCAGGTCTCGACGGCATTGAGAACAAGATCGACCCGCATGAGAATGGCTGGGGACCCTATGATGTGAACCTCTACACCCTCTCTGACGAGGAAAAGGCCAAACTCAGCCACCTGCCGACTTCGCTCGACGCGGCGCTCGACGCGCTTGAAGCGGATCACGACTACCTTACGCGCGGCGGCGTATTCCCTGAAGCGCTGCTCAAGAACTTCATCGCTGCCAAGCGCAAGGAGTGCGCGGCGATGGCTGCCATTCCGCACCCTGCGGAGTTTGAACGCTACTACAACCTGTAAGAATGGTTTCAAGGTAAAAAGAGAGCCGCCCGCGGGCGGCTCTCTTCAGTCTGTCGAGAAACCCGGCTGCGGCAGCCGGGTTTCTGGTGCATTTAACGGGGGGACTGGAAAAACCAAGAAAGAAAACTCTCCTTCCACTTCCACCTGGCCAGCTTTTTCAGATTCATGGCAGCAAACTTAAGCTTCACCCAGTTCGTCACCTGGGCCAAGCCCCTGTATCTTCCGGAGAAAGCACATCACAGCAGGAATAAGGGGATGTCAAAATGAAAAGACTGTCGCCACTATCCGAAATGGAACGCATTGAGCAAATGCTGCTCGTCGAAAAGCTGGATGAAATTCTGGAACGCATTGACAAAGAGGACATCGGCTTCGTAATAACAGAAAACGGTCTACCAGATATGGTCCTTATACCATTTCGCTGGTTTTCCGAGAACTTTCCAGATGAAGTGCCTGACGGCCTATGAACGGCCGGTTTTAACTCGAGATAGACTCTACCGTTGAGGAGCCGAAAAAAGATGGATAAGAATTTTAATAGAATACCCGTCAGTGTCATCCATTTTGATAAGGATGGCACAGTCACAGATGTGGAGGATTACAACCTCGATAAAATCGAGCCTGCTTTGTGGTCGCTCAAAGGCCTGGCCGCAGCACTGCTCCCTGTCATTCGCGAGTTCTATACGCGCGAAGAAAATATTCGAGCATTTGAGGCGTGGCTGAAAGAGCGGGAAAGTGATCCTCAAAAGCACGGCAAGCGAAAATGCGAACAAAGACGGAAATCGGGAATGTGAGGATGTATCTATTTTGGTCACTCTTCAAAATCCCTCGATTCTTCTCTATCACGGGAAATTGTAAGCAAAAAATATGGCTGAAACAGCGCAAAGCCGCTCCAGCGCTCAGTTTTTCCCATTTTCAACACGCATCTAAATTGGTCACGCATTACAGAAAGTCCTGATTTCTTGAGAAATCAGGACTTTCTCTGCACTTTTGCGCCTAATATCTTACTTCCCGTTTTTTCTGACCCAAACGCTGACCCAAACGGGAGCTAAAGTGCTCCCCAAGTCAAGGACATTTTCATTTGACCCATAGCGGCAGCATATCATAACACAGGTGCGGCGCTTCTGACCCTATGGGTCAAATGCGTGTCCGTCGAACGGGGCCATGGGTCAAAATCTCGTGTCCATTTTCTTGGGTACAGTTTAAGCGGATAGCGAAAAGCACTATACCGCGCCAGAGAGGATGCTCCCCATTGTTTTTGCCGCTTCACGCTTGGCGGAGGTCGTTACATGAGCGTAGGTGTCCAGCGTGAAGCCTGCCGAAAAATGTCCCAGCATGCCAGACACGGTCTTGATGTCCACTCCGTTTTGCAGGGCCAGCGTTGCGAAGGTGTGCCGTTACGGTATAATAACGACAAACAGAAAAAGCCTTTATTTTCAAGGGGTTTGAGCGTTTGTCGTCTTTTATTCAATTCCTTTTCCAAGTTGAAAATTGACGAAAACTATAAAGAAAAAAGGAGGCTGTTTTATTAACGACAAAATTTAATAGTGCCAGCGGTCCGGCTTTATGTCTGACCGCTGGTTGCCGTGGGCGTTTCACTTTTATAGGTGGACGCCCTTTTTTCATACTCATTTTCGAGAGAAAGGAGATCCACATGGAATTAAACGAAATGGAAAAAAAGCTGCTCTTTCAAGTGGAGGGCGATTATCAGACAAAGATCCTGAATGAACTTTATATGACCGTGCGGTATTCAAATAATTCCGAACAGCGGGAGGCGGCAGAAGGTCTTATGGCAAAACTTCGTGTTCTGTCAAATGCAGAGTGCATGGACTTGGTAAAAGATATTCAGAAGAATTACCGTCTGCCCTATCCAGCCCGGACGATTGGAGAAAAGATCGCCGAGGCCAGACAACAATCAGGGGCAGAAAAATTGAAGGGGCATGACATCATGGCACTTGAACGCTTTGATCCAGAAGTAAAGCACATGATCGTCTTTGATGTATTGTCTTACGATTCCCCTGTTGGCGACAAAGGCGATAAGATGCGCTTGTTCCTTACAGATGCCGGCTATCAGAAATTTTTAGAGAGCCAGGAACGGGGCGAAGTGAAACTGAAAAACCATGCGAAGGTCTCTGACGGTCATCTCCATTATGACCGCAGGGATCATGCCTTGTAACGGAATAGTCGAAGAAAGGAGGCGGTACAATGGCAGTATTCCGTGTAGAGAAAACAAAGGACTTTACGATAATGAGCAATCACCATCTGCGCAATACGGAGTTGTCCTTAAAGGCAAAGGGGCTTTTATCACTTATGTTGTCGCTGCCGGAAGATTGGGATTATACCACAAAGGGACTCGCCCATATCTGCAAGGATGGTGTGGATTCTATCACTACTGCCCTGAAGGAACTGGAGCGGCATGGTTATCTCACCAGACAGCGCCTCCGCTATGATAACGGGCAGTTGGGAGACATTGAATATACGATCCATGAGCAGCCTGTAAGTACCGAAAACACAGGGCTTTCACCTAAACGGGAAAATCCAAGACAGGTAAAACCAGAACAGGCAAAACCTAAACAGGCGGAACCTGAACAGGAAAATCCGGCACAATTAAATACTAATCCATTAAAAACAAAAAAATCAAAAAAAGATAAATCAATAACTTATCCATCAATCTATCCGGCAGAGCCGGAAGCGGCAAACCGCACGGATGGGATGGATCGGATAGAGCTGATAGAAGCCTATCGTGAAATCATCAAAGAAAATATTGAATATGACTTACTGGTCTTACGGTATGGCAGGGAACGTTTGGATGAAGCCCTTGAACTTATGCTTGAAGTGATTTTGTCGAAACGCCCTTACATTCGCATTGCCGGAGATGATTTTCCGAGGGAAATCGTCAAGAGCCGGTTCCTGAAGATCAATTCCGGCCACTTAGAGTATGTCTTTGACTGTATCGACAAGAACACAACGAAGGTCGGAAACATCAAAGCGTATCTGCTGGCGGCGCTGTATAATGCCCCGGCTACAATGGACAGCTATTACCGTGCCGAGGTCAATCACGACCTGTACGGCTGTTAGGCACCTTTGGGTGTCTTTTTTCATTTCATCACAGGAAGGAGGCAAAGCACAATGAAAAGAAACACTGTGCCGGTACTATGCCCGGCGTAACCAAAGAACAGATTCAGGCAGCGCGGGAAGCTGACTTGTTTACTTACCTGCAATTCCATGAACCCGGCGTGCTGAAACAGGATGGACCTAATTTCCGGCATAAGGAGCATGACAGTCTGGTATATGTGACCGGGAAAAGGTACTGGTACTGGAACAGCCGCGGACGGAGTATCAATGCGCTGGACTACCTGATCCAGATTCGGGGATATGGTCTTGTGGATGCGGTTCATGCTCTGGTAGGTGGCGAAATCCCACAGGAACCGGCTTACCGAAGTACGGCAGAAATACAGGTATCAAAAGAGCCGGAAAAGAAAACATTCGCTCTCCCCTGGGCCAGACGTTGCGCGACCGCTGCGGTCTTCTATTTGCAGAAACGGGGGATCAGCTCAGAAGTCATTCGCCAGTGTTTACAAGCCGGGATTTTTTACGAAGCCCGGTATCATGGAGAACCGGTTTGTGTGTTTGTTGGGAAAGATGATTCCGGGAAAGCGAAGTTTGCCTGTATGCGCAGTATCAGCGGCAATCTCAAAAAGGATGTCTATGGCAGCGACAAAGGATATAACTTTTGTTATCCCCCGCAAAGTCCGGGCAGCCGGCATGTGGCAGTCTTTGAAGCTCCTATTGATGCGCTTTCCCATGCGACACTTCAAGAGCTGGAGGGATGGAAATGGAATGGTTATCGCTTGTCTTTGGGCGGTACTTCCCATGTGGCGCTGACTTCTTTCCTGGAACGCCACCCGGAGATACGGCGTGTTACCCTTTATATGGACCACGACCTTGCCGGATTTGTCAATGCCCGGAAAATCAAGACCATGCTTCACGAGGATAAACGTTTCCGTCATATCCGGGTAAGTGTCAACCCTCCCCGGATGGGAAAAGATTACAATGAGAAATTGCTGCTGGTTCGGGAACAACTGCAAACCAGCCAGCACCAACGCCGCCCAAAAGAGGCGGCTGTTTCAATTTAGGGAGGATTTCAACATGAATGGATCTCAACATATCTGCTTTACAGACAGCGCCGGAAAAGCGCTGTTTTCCATTCCCGACAATGGTTTACTCTGCCTGTTCTATGGAAACGGGGACAGGCACTTTGCTGTTTGTCATCGTCTGGATGACACCCATGCAGAAATTGACGGGGTAAATTATTCGATGCCGGACTTTGCCAAAAGGATGAAACACAACCAGATCAGCTTTGCCCCGGCATAAGGCTGGAAAACAAATAACAGGAGGATTTGAAAATGAAAAAAATTGAAAATACCGCTTTGCAGATGATTGCCGAGGCTTCCCGGTGTCCAGACTACGGCCCCGATATGGTTAAATCGCTGATGAAAAAGCTGGACATGAACGAAAAGGGCTTTGCGCTTTTGATGAATGTTGCCCCATCCACAGTGCGTCTTTGGACCAGCGGAGCTGCACAGCCTTGCGGCACAGCAAAACGCCTCATGCAGATTTATGAAACCGGTCCGGAGATTGTCGGCAAGATTGCCGGCGGGCAGCTACCGGCAGATGGGAGGGATTGATTAAATGGCGGGGACAGATAGCCAGCCGTTTGCGGAAAATGAGCAGGTCAAAGAGCTGCTTCACATGAAAGGAGGAATTTGATTGAATCAGGAACCACTACCGCAGATTCATTTGATCCGCGATACAGACTTATCCGTCTTTGCGTATGAACTCCATATTTTTGCCGGAGATTTTCTTAGAGAATGCGAATTCAATATGCGTTCTCTGGCAACAAATACCGGGGCTGATTCCATTGCCATCATGGGGAAAAATCACATGTGGCTTTCCGACGCCTTATTTGCTTATTGTTCTACGGCGGATCTTCATCAAATGATCTTAACAACGGAGTTCATCGGAGCGAGGGCTTTCCTGTTTCATACGGATCGGAGCGAGGGCGGTCACTTGTACGGAGATGTCCTGATGATGGATTTAGACACGCTGCGGCAGGATATAAAAAGAAATATCCTCTATCCCTGCGGCGTCAATATTGAACGCAAAGATGGTTCAGCGGCTACGGTCAGCCTGAAAGAATGGACTGAAATGGAGCTTTACGAAAAAGATGCTCTGAAAAGTTGGGGATTTTCTTATGCCCCGAATCAAGTTACGGAATGGCAGTACCACTATTCCACGATGTTCAGACAGTGGATGGATCAGGCATTTCGTTATATGCCCCAGGATTTAGAAGAACGCCTGAATATGCAATATATGGAGGCAGCCCAGAACCCGGATATGGATAAGTACCGCATACCACAGGGAACGGCAAAGCAGATGCTTCTTTATGACGAAGCCCCTGTGTATCGCCTTCTTCCATCCGGTTCGGAGAAAATTGCGCCCATCGCGGCAATCTCTACGGGCCTGTGGTATGAAAATTACCGGGAGTTTGCCATTGCACCGGAGGATTTAGGCGCTCTGGACAAACTGATCCGCAGGGAAACTGACCGGCTCACAGGAAACCTCCCACAACTTCACAAAAACGAAGAACGCCGCCCTGCCCCGGAGCGATAAGAATTTTACACTGACTGGAGGTGATGAAGATTGGCAGGAGTGCATGAAGATTTCGGCGAAAAGATCGGCGGTGCGAAAAAAGACCTGTGGAAAGACCGCGGGCTGTATGCAGATGATCTGGAAGCCATGAATGAGCGCGAAGCCGAAAAATTTGTGAAAAAGGATAATGTTTGGAAAAAGCCGGACTATGCAGCCATGCTGGAGGAAGGGATTCCTCTTGGCGTGGTCTATTTTATTAAAAAAGCAAGAGACGGCTTAAACGCTTCCCCTCAGTATTACCGCACGGATGACACCCCGGAAAAACGGACCGCGAGACAAAAGGAATATATAAAAACAGTCCGGGAATTGCAGACAGTGCTTTCAGATGTCCGTACTGTGGAGGATGCTGTGAGAGCCTATGACCGCTTTTTCGTTGACAATGGATATTTAGAAAAGGTACAGGGCTGGGGAAGCGGAATCCATTACCGGGCAACGAAAAAGGGACAGGACAATCCCGTGATCACAAACAAATTGTCCAATACCATGCTGATCCGCTCAGCTGAATATTTTGAGCGCAACTTTACTCAGGAAGCAAAAAAGGAACAGTTTTGTGTTTCCAAAGAGCAGAAAATACCGAAAGGTTATGCGATCCACTTCAACGACGGGAAACAGACCTATTCTAAAAATGGGGACTGGAAACCCGGTACCTACTATGTGACAAAAGGCTATTCGATCCTGCGGACCAATTTTGGGACCAAAGAAGCTGCCCTGAAATGGGTGCAGGAACTTGCCAAAGGCAGGAACAAAAACGGAAAGATCCGTTTTGTCCCTCCACAGCTTGCCCATGTCAAACGTACCGGACCGGATTATCGGAATGGCGTGGAGATCACCGGACAGCATTATCTTGATACCTTTGGGTTCCGCGGCGGTGAGTTTGGAAACTGGATGAACCAGAACGACCGGCAGACCTCCCTTAACATGGGATTTGAAGCACTAAAGGATCTGGCGTCAGCCCTTAAGATCAGCGATAAAGATATTGCTTATCAGGGAACACTTGCTATCGCTTTTGGTGCAAGAGGCAGCGGCAATGCTGCAGCTCATTATGAACCTTTGCGTACAGTCATCAATCTTACAAAAATGCACGGGGCCGGTTCCCTGGCACATGAATGGTGGCATGGACTTGACGATTATCTTGGTACAAAGATGAGAGCAAAAGGGATGCTGTCAGAACAGCCCCACCTCTATGCGCCGTTCCAAAAACTCATTGACACCATGAAGTATAAACCGGAAACACCGGAACAGGCAGCAAAGCGCACGGAAGCACAAACAGAACGCACCCGGAAAAATGCGGCAAGCTGGCTGGATTCCTCGGTTCTTGCCTCCCTGAAACGGTATGGCAATGAGGAACAGATGGAAACCTACGCAGTCTTGCGGGAAGCATTTTTGTCCGGCGAACCCGGCTCTGTGGAACAGATCAGCGCATTTAAGAAGAATGTTACCGGCCGGGTAATTCCCAAAAGTGAACGGGAACGGCTGGAAATTTTTGAGCGTATGCTTTCCGGGATGCAGGCGCAGGAAGCTCCGCAGATTGGACGGACGGAAACTGATTTTTACCGTAATTCGGTACGCATGGGAAAAGAATGTGAAAAAGACGGCGGTTATTGGGACAGCAATGTGGAAATGACAGCCAGAGCCTTTGCCTGTTATATCAAGGACAAACTGCCCTACACATCGGATTATCTGGCAGGCCATGCCGACTGTGCCCTTACCCTGGTTTCCGGTAAAGACGGAGAAATGGAGGTATTGAAAGCCTTCCCTGTGGGGGAAGAACGCCGTGCAATCAACGCTGTTTTTGACGAGATCATTCAGGATTTGAAACGGGAACAGCTATTGACCCATGCCGATGTAACGCTTCCCCTCTCTGTTTCTGAACTTCGTGAGGCGGCGGACGGGCAGCTATCCATGTTCGGCGTCGGCCGTCCTTCCGTGATGGATCAGCTTGCGGCAAACAGGCCGGCAGATAAAAAATCACCGGCACAGACGTTTTCCAGAAAAAACCACGAGCCGGAAATATAGCAGGAGGTGAACAGCATTTTGGAAGAAAATAAAGATTATCATGCCTACCGGTATGGCGACCACTTGACGCCGGGATCAGAGCTTAAAATTGAACACAGCGTAGTTTGTGAAAATGTGGATATTTCTACTCTGATCACAATGGGAATAGATAGCCTGGAAGCCATGCGCCAGGGAAGTATCGACGGGGAGCAGAAAGCCTATGAAATCGTGGTGGCTGCTGCAAAACAATGGGAACAGCAGGCAGCGGCAACACAGACGATCAACCGGGCTTTGGAATATCTTCGTACACCGGAGATTGAACATACCGGCAACCAGTGGAAAGACACCGATAACTGGAGGGCGGATCAGAAAATCAGCAACCGGGTCTATCAGATGACCTGCAGTATTTGGGAAGATACGAAATATGACAGAGAAACCAAACAGAGTGTTCCGATTGCCTGGTATGTGACATGGGAAGTCCGTATTCATTCCCCGAAGCAGGGATATGGAGCAAAGATTGCCGGACAAAACCAGAAACGATATACAGATAAGAACGCAGCCATAAAATACCTGGACGGGCGAAAGAAAGCCTATTCCCATTTATTCACGGAAATTTCCCCGCCGATCCCGAAAGAATATGAGCACCATTTTATGGTTCACGGTACTCTTTTACCTGGCTATACGGTTGAAGGACTGGAACAGGCCAAAACGGAACATGCCGCCGCCGAGGTTTCGGAGGGCGGTATTTTTACACCCGAAAACCAGGAGAAGCCTTCCGTCCTGGGGAAGCTCTCTGTGGCAAAAACTCAGGAAAAAACGCCAACCACTCCCGGTACGGCAATGAAAAAGAAGGAGGATATACAATTATGAAAGTGTTAATGGTAGAGCCGGGCAAGTCCCCTTATGCTGCGGAGATCGAAAGTGGTCTGAAATCCTTGCAGGCGGCAGTGGGCGGAGATATTCAGGCGGTCTATCCGTATGAGGACCCGGTGGCTCTGATCTGCAATGAAGAAGGCAAGCTGATGGGGCTGCCTTTGAACCGAGCTCTCTTTGACGATGACGGCCACATCTATGATATTGTGTCCGGGAATTTTCTGATCGTTGGTCTTGGCGAGGAAAATTTTACAGACCTTTCCCCGGATCTGATGGAGAAATATGGGGAGCAGTTTAAGTACCCTGAAAAATTTGCAAGGCTTGCCGGCGAGATCATTGCAGTCAAGCAGCCTGCAACCAATGAGCACCGGGAAAAACCGATGATGCACCATTCCGGCCCGGATTTGTAGAAAGAAAGGAGCCAATTATGTTAATGGCAGTAAATGAACCTTATGCCCTTATGGTGCAGCCGGACGATATTCTGATCTCTCCCCGTGAGGTAGATGAACATTTTGGGACGATGGTATGCTTTCATCCCCGCTATGCGCTGGGCGACCATCACAACCATATGGACAAAGATGACTTCCTGCGGGAAATGTATTTAGATACCGTAGGACATGATGAAGCCGGCATGAAACGCTATGAACGGATGGTAAACATTGTAAGCAGCCGTTTCCGGCATGGACCAAAGACAGAGGAACGGGCGATCGATGAAGCAATGCAGAAAGTAATTTCGGAAAAGTATCTGATGCTCCCCCTCTATCTCTACGACCACTCAGGTCTTGCCATGAGTACAGAAAGTTTCTCAGGCAGGGCTCCTCATGCAGAATGGGACAGCGGACAGGTCGGCTGGATCTATGTTTCCAAAGAAGATGCCCTAAAGGAATTTGACGCTGACAAGATGACCGGCGCCATCCGGCAGAAAGCGGACGCACTGATGCGCAGCGAAGTCGCCGCTTATGATTCCTATCTGCGTGGCGAATGTTATGGGTTTGAGCTTTATAAAAACGGGGAGCTGTCGGATAGCTGCTGGGGCTTTATGGGTAACTTTTCCGATGTGTTGAAAGATATGGCGGCATACCTCCCGGATGAGTGCAAAGGGATGGTCGATCATCTGGAGGAACAGGAACGCCCGGCTACGATCATCAAGACGCTTTTGAAACATGCTAAAATTCAGGTCGATCAGGCAGCAAAAGCCTTTGAACACGCTTCCCGACAGCAGGTTCTTGGGGAAAGCCGGTAAAAAGTTATTTCCATATTATAAATACCGATTTTATCAGAAAGGAGGATGCTCTTGCAGGAAGAACTCGAACAACGAACGGTTTCTGTTTCTATACAGGCAGCAAAACTGTCAGGGCGGGTACTGCGTGCGGCTATTGCTGCGGTACTCCAAAAGATGGAACAGGAACGCACAATGCCAAAAGTCGGGCGCAACAGCATGAAGCGGCTGACTTATAAAGACCCCGGAGCCAATACCATTGAAGTTTCAGGGCGAATCCGCTCTTTTGAACGGTATGCCAGAAAACATCAGGTACGCTACCATATAGAAAAGGAACTTGGGACCGATCCCCCAAAATGGACGGTATATTTCAAGGCAAACCAGGCGGATGCACTGACGGCAGCTTTTAAGGAATATACAAAGAAAGACCTTACACGCAGCACCAGACCGTCGCTGCTTATACAGCTTCATAAGTTCAAAGAACTGGCACAGTCGCTTGGCCGTGACCGTGTAAAGAACAAAGAACACGGAGGACCGGAACGATGAAGATTGATGCAGAAACATTGAAAAAACAGGTCATTCTCCATCTGCCTTATGTTCTGTTCCTTCTGGTATTTGCCAAGCTGGGCGAAGCGGTGCGGCTGGCTCCCGGAGCAGACGCTTCCCAAAAGCTGTTAGGACTGTCCGAAGGCTTTGCCCTTGCGTTTCAGAGTATGTGGCCGGGGGCGGCAATGGACTGGCTGATCGGTTTCTGCGGTGCAGCCATTATGCGGCTGGCAGTCTATCTTAGAGGGAAAGACGCTAAGAAATACCGCAAAAATGTGGAATATGGTTCTGCAAGATGGGGAAATAAAGCCGATATTGCCCCGTTTATGGACCCAAATCCGGAAAACAATATCATTCTTACCCAAAGTGAAGGACTGATGTTAAACGGAAGGCCCAAAAATCCGGCCAATGCAAGAAATAAAAATGTACTGGTAGTCGGAGGATCAGGTTCGGGAAAAACGCGCTTTTTCATCAAGCCCAATCTGATGCAAATGCACAGTTCCTACGTCGTCACCGATCCGAAAGGTACAGTCCTTGTGGAATGCGGAAAGATGTTGCAGCGAGGCACACCAAAGCTGGACAAGGACGGAAAGCCTGTGCGTAATGAAAAAGGAAAGATCATCTATGAGTCCTATAAAATACGGGTATTCAATACGATCAATTTCCAGAAAAGTATGCACTTTAACCCGTTCGCCTACATTCATTCCGAGAAAGATATTCTGAAGATCGTCACTACCCTAATCGCCAATACCAAAGGCGAAGGAAAAGCCGGAGACGATTTCTGGGTCAGTGCGACACGTTCGCAGGCGGTAAAAAGTCTGCGCACAGTGTTGGTTTATTAAATAATAACCAGTCTGTGAACTGGTAATCCGATAGGTGGAATGATGGGGTAACGCCCTGAAACGTCTATCCTTGACGGACTTGCGTCAGCTGTAATGGCTGGGGTGAGAAGCTCCGTGACAACGACCGAGAGTAGTCGTAGGAATCTGCCAAAAGATTCTCGAAAACGCCCCAGAGGTGGGGTGCGCTACCTATAGGTCTAGGATCTATAAAATATCTATGGTTAGAATGTTTACTTTGGCGAGTAAACTGACGAAAACTGCGAATGTACGGTTCTAAAAGAAGACCATATAGAAATGTATGGGTGCGTTAAAGCGCAGTCAGTGTGGTTCAGTAGAAATTGACCCTACGAACGACCATGTTGTGTTACAGGCACATCCAAGCTGACAGGACTATAGCAGAGACCTAAGGATATATGTACAGATAGGATTATCGGAACGTGGAAAGGCATCAGATTCCATTATGGGATAGCCTGACGAAGAAAATAAGCAGGTGAACTGGTGCTGAAAAGCCGTGATCGAACTTATGATGAGTTCTGCGAAAAAGAGGAACTCGGAGGAATGGTCACAAGTCGGTTGAAATAAACAGGCATTATTCAGTCTTATGATAAGGATTACGAGTAAGACCAAAAGGGTCACTTTCGAGAGGAGGTGATGCCTTATGCCAAAGAAAAGTAAAACATTATGTGTAGATGACCTGCGTCATGCGGAGTACTATGGAATGCAAGATACTTTTGATGAACTATATCAAAAAAGTCAGAACGGTGAAGTATTTGAGAATCTTATGGATTTGATACTGAGCAGGGATAACATTTTACTTGCGTACCGAAACATCAAAGCGAACAAAGGCAGCTACACGGCAGGAACAGATAAAAAGAACATCACAGATATTGGGAGTCGAACTCCTGATGATGTGGTAAAAAGAGTGAGATTTATTGTTACGGGAAGCGAACACGGCTACAGACCAAAGCCTGTAAGACGGAAAGATATCCCGAAACCAAACGGAAAAACACGTCCGCTGGGAATCCCATGCATATGGGATAGGCTGATACAGCAATGTATCAAGCAGATCATGGAACCAATCTGCGAAGCAAAGTTCAGCAATAATAGTTATGGATTTCGTCCGAACAGATCCGTTGAACATGCCATTAACAGAACCTACACCATGCTTCAAATGATGAACCTTCATTATGTTATTGAGTTTGATATTAAAGGATTTTTCGATAACGTAAATCATAGCAAGTTAATCAGACAGATATGGTCGCTGGGTATCCATGATAAAACGCTGATTTTTATTATCAAGCGAATACTAACAGCTCCAATTAAAATGCCCGATAATACAACGGTATTGCCCGATAAGGGTACACCACAGGGAGGAATTATCTCACCACTACTGGCAAACATCGTTTTAAATGAATTGGATTGGTGGATAGCCAGTCAATGGGAGGAAAATCCAATTGCTATAAGCAGAGGGCGAGAAAGAATAATCGGAAAAACTAAGGTTTTTGATAAAAGCCATGGTTATAGGATTATGAAAAACACAGAAATGAAAGAAATGCATATCATTCGGTATGCGGACGATTTTAGGATTTTCTGTAGAACGAAAGAGGACGCAGTCAGGACAAAAGAAGCGGTTACGGAGTGGATTGAAGAGAGGTTGAAATTAGAGGTGTCCCCTGAGAAAACAAGGATTGTGAACACCAGAAAACGGTGGTCAGAGTTTCTTGGATTCAAAATAAGGGTAAGGTTGAAGCATCATAAATATGTGGTGCAGTCGGCAATCTGTGACAAAAAGGTTGAAATTGAAAGAGCAAAGCTAGTGGAACAAGCGAAAAACATCGCAAAACCCAGAGAGAAAAAAAGTTGTTTATCAGAAATTCAGCTATATAACTCTATGGTGTTAGGCATACAGAATTACTATCAGCTTGCCACCTGTATCAGTATTGATTGCAGAGAATTCCATAGGCGAGTAATGACAGTTTTGACGAACAGGTTAAATACAGAAACAGGAAGTATGCTAAAACGTGAGGGTGGAACTATCACCCAAGCAGAAAAGGAAAGATTCGGACAGTCAAAAATGATTCGATATGTTTCAGGAATTGACCAGATGATCTATCCGATTGCATTCATCAAAAATAAAATACCGATGGCGAAGCGATCAATCGTTTGTAGTTATACAAAAGAAGGTCGTGCTCTGATTCATACAGAACTTAACCTTAATCAGTATGTTCTGAAAGGACTGAGAGAAAAAATATCCGTTGGTCATAGCACAGAATACCATGACAGTAAAATATCTTTATTTTCTGCTCAAAAGGGAAAATGTGCAATCAGTGGAGAAGAATTCGAAGATGCGGAACATGTAGCTGTATGGCTCAAAGTACCAGGATCACTTGGTGGATTTGAAAGATATAAAAACATGGTTCTGATTCACAAAAAATATCTGATTCTGTTACAAGAACTGCCCCAAGCAGCAATAAAAGACCTGATAAAAACACTCAATATCACAAAAAAGATGCTCGTGAAAATCAATAGTCTGCGAGAGCAGGCGAACCTGTCAGCAATAATATAAAACTTAAATTTGGTGACTGATTAAATGTCTTGTGAAGACAATCGATGGAGCGCCGGATGCGGTGAAAGTCGCATGTCCGGTGTGAAGTGGGGGAAAAGGTGGAGATAATATCAAAACCTTACCTATCACTATAGGCAGAAACCCTGCTCTATACGGCACTGATCGGATATATCTATTATGAGGCTCCGGCAAACGAACAGAATTTTGCCACACTGGTAGAAATGCTGAACGCAATGGAAGTCCGTGAGGATGATGAGTCGTTCAAAAATGCCGTTGACCTTCTCTTTGACGCGCTGGAACAGAAAGACCCGGATCATTTTGCCCTGCGTCAATATAAGAAATATAAGCTCGCTGCCGGAAAAACAGCCAAGTCGATCCTTATTTCCTGTGCTTCCAGACTGGCTCCTTTTGACATTAAAGAAGTCAGGGAAATTACCATGTATGACGAACTGGATCTGGATATGCTGGGAGATGAACGGACTGCTCTTTTCCTTATTATGAGTGATACGGACGGGACCTTTGCATTTTTGATCAGTCTGATCTATTCCATTTTGTTTAACCGCTTGTGTGAGCGGGCGGATGATGTATATGGTGGAAGGCTTCCCATCCATGTGCGCTGCCTGATCGACGAGGCGGCAAATATCGGGCAGATCCCGAACCTGGAGCGTCTTATGGCGACCATCCGAAGCCGTGAGATCTCTGCCTGCCTGGTGCTGCAGGCGCAAAGCCAGCTCAAAGCCCTGTATAAAGACAACATGGACACCATCATCGGTAACTGTGACGCCTCCCTTTTCTTAGGAGGCAAAGAAGAAACCACCTTAAAAAGCTGGAACTCCCTATTGGGGAAAGAGACCATCGACCTGTATAACACCAGTGTCACAAAGGGCAATCAGGAATCCCACGGACAAAATTTTCAAAAGCTGGGAAAGGATATGCCATACTTGTTGATGAAGAGTTCAGTTGCCTTGAATTTTACATGAACAGGGACACGATCAGCTGGATTCTGAAAAAGGTAGGATGTCTGTCAGAAATAACAGCATATCTTTTTTGAGCCACTCACTGGATTACCCAGCGGGTGGTTCTTTTATTAACGCTTCTGTCTGCCATTCCGGTTGGGAGGAATTGGGCTGCCCTTTCCCCGCATACTTTTAGTTCGTTTTGCTTTTTTGGATTTTCTGAGGATTCCCAAAAAGGCAGTAAATTCCGCAGAAGTCAGTTTCTCATAAGGAATTTCCATCTGGTCGCAGAAAACCTGAATAAAGGCTTCCTCTCCGCTGGTTCCCGTCTGCACAAGCTTTTCAAACTTTTGCCGGACTTCGGCTACGGTTTCCTGCCGTTCATCAGCGGTGGTAGCGTCGTTTGTGTGTGCTGTTTGGATGTCTTTTACGATCTTGTCAATGTCTTTATGGACGATGTGATTGAAATAATCCTCTCCGTCTATCTGTGCGACTTCAAGGGTTCGCATATAAAGGTCATCGTCTCCCGGCGCATAGCTTTCCATGACGCTCTGCCGGGCAGCTTCCAGTTCCAGATTCATCTGGCTGACACGCATACCGGCGATACGGTCAGCGATAACGGTAATGTCCGTCATGAGCCGGGGAAAACCTTCATGGGTGGCAAGCTCGCAGAGCAGACGGTTGTTGATCCTGCCGCTTCTTAATAGCTCAATCATTTCATCGCTCAAATGGAGCGACTGGAGATCAGAATTAGGGATGGTCTTATTTTCCGACAGCCCCATCAGATAGTCGGTGGACACGCCGTAAAACTCTGCCAGCGTTGCAATCGCAAATGGGCTGATGTCCTTGTAGTCATCGCCCTCATATTTCCCCAGCGCCGACTTGGACAGGCCGGTTTGTTCTGCCAGCTGTTCCAGTGTCAGGTGCTTATCCACCACCCGCAGGTCTTTGAGCCGTTCCGGGATTGACAGTTTTGTGTACATCAAAGCACCCCCTCTCGTCAACATTTTTCAATATTTTTTCATTATAGCACGTTTCCGAGAGCGTGGAAATATGCGGTTTTTGTGCGCTATTCCAACGTCTTGGACATACGGGAGCAGCCCCCTTTTTTCGGTAAACTGGTTCTTGTCAGGAGACACAGAACCTTGAAAATCGAATGACCGGCTGCAAGGGGTATGACCTCCGGGGAAGTGACGCGATAAAAGGGTTCCCGCAAAATCATGGATTTTGTGACGACGGGAGCGCACCAAAGAGGACAATACGCCGGGAGAAAATCCGGGCAGGAGCGGCTTGCAGACAGACCGGCAGATAGAAAAGTAAACCATGCGGGGCATACCGCACCGCAGCAAATGAATGGAGGTAGATCATTATGAAACTGAATATGAAGGAAAAGAAAATTCTTTACGCTTACGCCTGCCCCAGCCATCACAACACAGTGACAAGGCTGAAATGGCTGACAGCGCTGACCGTTGACCCGGAGGCTAAAGGGCAGATGCTTCATCTGACCAGGAAAATTGAGGCAGAGACAGACGAAAGCTGGTACGACAGCTTCTATCACTGCCTACGCATGGAGATGGATGAGTATTACCGGATCAAGCACCGCCTGCGTGTGCTGAAAGCAAACACCGATTATGAGGAGGAACTGTATGAGGAAGCTGTCTAAATATGAAAAAGAAACCATCATCAACTGGAACGAGGGCGAGAACATTGCCAGTATTTACACCTTCAACGCCAGCTTAAAACGCAGGCTGGAAGATTTCAGTAGGAAGTATCCGCTATTGTGTAGGTTGGAGCGCAGCACACCGGAAGGCAGCGCGACCTATGTGCTGGACAAATCCCGCCTTTCTATCCGGCTGGTGCCGCCGTACAGTGAAGAACGGCTGGCGGCTGCAAGGGAGTACGCAAAGGAACATGGCTTTCAAGTCATACAGACAGAAGAAAAAATTGCTTGAAATGAGGGCGATTTACCAAAAAATACCGGGTCTGCACCCAGTATTTTGAACGGTAATCCCCGCAGGCGTATTCCGTATCCACTTCCTGCGATTGGTGCAGATGTATGGATACGGAGCCGGAAAAGCTGGCGGACACCGTATCAGCGGTGGATGCCGGTTTTTCCGGTGCAGGAGTACAGAGGGATGCAATCCCTTTGTGGCTGGGTGCAGGGGCGGCAGCGCACTGCTGGGGTCAAGGGGCAACGCCCATTGGCAGGTTAAGGGCGGCAGCCATTATCGGGTCAAGGACGAAGTGCCTTGGCGGGTTGAGGGCGGCAGTCCCATCGGGTCAAGGGTGAAACGCCTTGCCCAGGGAAAGTTGATGCCTGCGTCAACTTGTACTGGGTATTACCTGACGCAAAATTCCGCAGGTTTGGCGGCTTCGCCGCCCTCCCCAGCCCGGAACAGCTTTGCAGGAAGGAGGAAAAATGTTTGAAATTAACAAGGCACAATGGGCGCTCCGGGAAGCATGGCACTTACAATCCCCGTCACAATGACCGCCGGTTCGATGTAGAAAACAGCGAACACATTGACGCTGAGCGTGCCAGACAAAATGTGTACTGGGACTGCTACCGGGGATTTACCACCCACGACTTTCGGGATAACCCGGAGCAGCCGGATTTCAGCTTTGAGGAAATTGAGCGGATGTATTACTACGAGCATTATGCCGACCATGTAAATGCCCAGAACGCCCGGAATGAGAAAACCCGGCATATTGAGCGCAACCGTACTGTGGATGACCTCTTGAAAAATAACAAGACCTGTCCGGAAGAAAGCATCTACCAGATCGGCACGATAGAGGAATCCGTCTCACCGGAAACGCTGGCGCTCATCGTCAGTGAATTTTATGAAGAATTTGAGCGCCGTTTCGGTTCTCATATCCACATTTTAGACTGGGCGCTCCATCTGGATGAGGGAACACCGCATATTCACGAGCGCCATGTGTTCGACTGTGAAAATCGGTATGGAGAATTGTGTCCCCAGCAGGAAAAGGCGCTGGAGGAACTGGGTATCCCTCTCCCAAAACCGGAGCAGCCCAAAGGAAAGCACAATAACCGGAAACAGACTTTCGATGCAGTCTGCCGGACAATCCTGTTTGACATTGCCAAACGGCATGGACTTCATCTGGAACAGGAGCCGTCCTATGGTGGGCGTGACTATCTGGAAAAGCAGGATTATATCCTGATGAAGCAGAAAGAACAGATGGCGGCGCAGGAGCAAAAGCTGGAAGAACTGACGCTCAAAATCGAGGATGTGGAGACGCTGTTGGAGGATGTTTCCGATGTGGCCTATGACAAGGCAGTGGAGGTCGTGACAGACAAGGTACGGGAACAGACCCAGCTTGAGGATTTGGAAGTGATCGAGAAATACCGAAAGAGTGTGGTATCCCCCAATGCAAAAAATTCGCCGGAAGTGGTGAAGATTGCAAATACCCTACTGGGAAGGGCACGGGAAAAATTACAGCAGTCCGCAGAAAAGATTCTCAAAAAGGTGCAGGCTGTGCTGCTGAAGCCGGAGGTCAAGCAGGCTGGCAAAGAGCAGATTAAGAAAAAAGCCAGAGAATCCATCAAAGAGAAGCTGGCGAAAGGCAAATTGGACGCTGACCGGAAGAACCGGGAGCGATGGGAACGTGAGGGGCGGATCGCCCCGACAAAAAAACAGGATATGGAGTTGTAAGGCATCTGATTTTCTGAGGAAACCGGGTGCCTTTTGTTTTGTTTGGAGGTGGGGAAATCGAATGTATTTGAAACAGTAAAGCAGTCTGTCACGACAAGACAGGCTGCGGAATTTTATGGGATTCCAGTAGGACGGAACGGGATGGCCTGTTGTCCTTTTCACGATGACAGACATCCCAGCATGAAGGTGGACAGGCGGTTCCATTGCTTTGCCTGTCAGGGGGACGGAGATGTGATTGATTTCACTTCCCGCCTCTTTGGACTGGGCAGTAAGGAAGCTGCCTTGAAGCTGGCAGAGGATTTCTCTGTCAGTCTTGACAGCAAAGGTCATGGTCCGCCACGAAAGGCAATCATCAAAAGAAAAATCAGCGAGGAAGTGCGATACCGGCAGGCAGAGCAGAAATGTTTTCGGGTGCTGTGCGATTACCTGCGTCTGCTGGAACGCTGGAAAGAAGAATATGCTCCCAAACAGCCGGAGGATGACTGGCATCCCCTGTTTGTGGAGGCTCTGCACAGGCAGCCATATATCGAATATCTGCTGGATATTCTCCTGTCTGACAGCATAGAAGAACGTGCTTCCGTGGTTGCTGAGTATGGAAAAGAGGTGAAGAAAATTGAGCAGCGAATATCAGAATTTACCGCCAGCCACCCGGCAGGCTGTGATGAGCGCAGCCGAGGCCATAGCGCCGGAACAGAGCGCCCAAGATGTGCGGGAGAGCCTTTCTGTCACCGATAAGGGAAAAACCGCCAATACCATCGACAACTGCCGGATCGTGTTCTGCTGTGATCCGCTCCTGCGGGATGCTATCCGGTTAAATCTCCTGACCGACCGGGTGGACATTGTACGGGATTTGGGCTGGCGCAGGAACACCAGCGCCTTAACAGATACCGATGTGAAATATCTTCTCCTCTATTTTGAGCAGAACTACGAGCTGACCAGTGAGAAAAAGATCACAGCTGCACTTTCCATTGTAGCAAACGAAAATTGCTATCACCCGATTCAGGATGTGCTGAACAGCCTTGTCTGGGACGGGACACCCCGCATCCGTTCCTGCCTGCACCACTTTCTTGGCGCTGATGAAAGCGACTATGTGGAAGAAATGCTGAAACACTTCCTGCTGGGCGCTATCCGCCGGGTATTCCGTCCCGGTTCCAAATATGAGGAAATGCTCTGTCTGGTAGGCGGCCAAGGTGCCGGGAAGTCCACTTTCTTCCGCCTGCTGGCAATCCGGGACGAGTGGTTTTCCGATGACCTGAAAAAGCTGGACGATGACCGGGTGTTCCAGAAGCTGCAAGGCCACTGGATCATCGAGATGTCGGAAATGCTTGCCACCAGCAGCGCAAAGAGCATTGAAGAAATTCGCTCCTTTATCAGCCGACAGAAGGAAACCTACCGAACGCCTTATGAATCCCAGCCCAAAGACCGGCTGCGGCAGTGTGTGTTCGGCGGTTCTTCCAACACATTGGACTTCCTGCCGCTGGATCGGGCCGGGAACCGGCGCTTTCTCCCAATCATGATTTACTCGGAGAATGCGGAGGTTCATATTTTGGAGGACGAGGATGCTTCCAGAGCCTATCTTTTGCAGGTGTGGGCAGAAGCCATGACCATTTACCGCAGCGGACAGTATTCCATGAAATTCAGCAAGAGCATCCAGCGTCAGCTGGTGGAGGTGCAGAAGGACTTCATGCCGGAGGATACGGAGGCCGGGCAGATACAGGGCTTTCTGGAACACTACACTGGGAACATGGTCTGTTCCAAGCAGCTGTTCAAGGAGGCGCTGGGGCATACCTTTGACCAGCCGAAGCGGTGGCAGCTGCACAATATCAACGAGATCATGAACACAGTCGTGACCGGCTGGAAGCCTTTCTCCAATCCCAGGATGTTCGCCGGGTACGGCAGGCAAAAGGGTTGGGAATGTGACAATTTCGACAACAAACTGTCCGACAACGAAGGCGGATTTGTGGAACTGAGCGAGGAAGAATGCCGCCAGCTGGAACTTCCGAAGGAGTGGATTGCCTGAGAATGATGGTCTGTTGCCGGGATGGTTGCCAGTTGGTTGCCGGGTTCGTTGCTGGCAAATCTATGGTTTTGATATAGAAAAAGCCCATAAATAAAGGATTTTTCACAAGTATTTTCTGTCCGGCAACGAAAGCAACGAGATTTTACAAGAAAACTTATCAAGCAAAGATTGACAGTCAGATATTCATTTACAGGTTTTTATAGGCTGGTTGCCGGACTTCGTTGCCGGCACACGGTTATCTGGACTGTCACACTATGGAGGTAGCCTATGGAGAAAAACAAGAAGCAGAATAAAAAAGTCCGGTTCGTGGTGGTTCGGGAGTTTTCCGGGGACAAAACCATGCGGGAAGCCTTTGAGCAGCTGATCGAGCGCCAGACCTGCGAACACTTCGAGGAATGGTTAGAACATCGGGAAATGGCACAAAAAGCGGCGTAAAGCGGTTGAATCAGGAACGGGGACATGGTATTATAATGGTATCGTGTCCCTGTTCATAGAAGGAGAACACTATGAGCAGGAAAAAACAAGTCAATCAAAAAATCACAGCGCTTTACTGCCGTATCTCTCTGGACGATGGCAGCGATAATGAGAGCATGAGCATTAGCAACCAGAAACTTATGCTCCGGGACTTTGCCGAAAAAAACGGGATGTTCCAGTATGAGTATTATGTGGATGACGGTTATACAGGCCGCAACTTCAACCGTCCTTCCTTTCAGCGTATGATTGCTGATATTGAGGCGGGAAAGATTGGCTGTGTCATCACAAAAGACCTGTCCAGACTGGGCAGAAATTATATCGAGGCCGGCAGCTATATCGAAATCTTTTTCCCCAAACACAATGTACGATATATCGCCATTACAGACGGAGTTGACAGCCTGACCCGCCAGGAAATGGACATCACGCCCTTTAAGAATATCCTGAATGATATGTACAGCCGGGATATTTCCAAAAAGGTGCTGGCGGGGCGTATGACCCGTTCCCGGCAGGGAAAGTTTTGTGGTGGGCAGCCGCCTCTCGGATTGATGCGTGACCCGGATGACCGGGGGCATTTGATCCTTGACCCGGAGACGGCGCCGGTGATCCGAAAAATCTATGACATGGCGCTGGACGGCTGGGGCTGTATGCGGATCGCAAAGCAGCTCATGGATGACAAGGTTCCTATCACGAGGGTAAAGAGCAATACGGAATGTGACGTCAACTATTATGCGTGGGGCGGTGCAAGGATCAGTCATATCCTGCGAAACCCATTCTATAAGGGCGCACATCTGGTCTGCCGGACACATCAGAAAGGGATTCGTTCCAACACCTATGACATTATCCCCCGTGAGGACTGGGAAATCATTGAGGATTGCCATGAAGCAATCGTTTCCCCGGAAGAATGGGAGCAGGTGCAGTCAATCATTGACCGCAGACCTACCATTATGAAAGGCAACTCCTGTCCCTTCTATAACCTGTTCCACGGTATCATTTACTGTGCTACCTGCGGAAAGTCCATGCAGGTGCGGTATGAAAAGGTGGGCAGAACCGGAAAAAACCGTTTTACCGGCGAGATGCGGGAGCCGATTGACAAGGCGTATTATATCTGCCAGACCTACAACCGGCTGGGCAAGAACGCCTGCACCAGCCATAAGATCGAGGCAAGGGATTTGTATGACCTTGTTCTGAAGGACATTCAGGAACTGGCGGCACAGGCTCTCAAAGATGCCGACGCATTTTATCAGCGACTGAGCAGCCGGATGGAGCGCCGGTATCTGATAGACGCTTCCCAGACGCAGAAAGAACGCCAGCGGCTGGAAGCCAGAAATCAGGAGATTGACGGGATGTTCCTGAGCCTTTACACCGATAAGGCTAAAGGGATACTGACCGAGCAGCGTTTTATGAAGCTGACGGCGGCGCTGGAACAGGAGCAGGAAGCCAACCAGAAGCGCCTGCAAGACCTGATGTTGATGATGCGACACTCTGACGAACAGGAAAGCGAAGTCCGCACCTTTATCCGGGAAATCCGGCGCTACGCCGCCATTGAAGAACTGGACGAGGCGGTGCTGAACCGGCTCATCAGCAAGATTCTGGTGGGTGAAGTCAAGAAGATTGACGGACAGAAAGTGCAGGAAGTCAGGATCATTTATAACTTTGTCGGAGAAATCCCGGAGATTACAGAATAATCAGTGATCCCCATCTCTCAATTAATGAGGGATGGGGATTTTTTCTTTGCCGTCGTCCGGCAGATGTTACATTAAATTTTCCAAAGTGGATTGCAATTATAATTCATTGATTGTTTCAGTAATTGCCATGTTTCGAATCCGCTTCGCTGGGGCATGAACCGCAAGAGCTGCGGCAGCAAATACGAATAGAATGATAAGGCAGAGCGTCATTCCTGGCAGATGCCATGTCATGCCAAAATAGCGTGTAATGAGTCGAGCGTACAGCATACGGCTCAGCAGCAGACCGGCAATACAGCCGACAATCAGCCCGGAAACAGCATAGGTAAAGGCTTCCGCAGCAACCATCCGAGTAAGCTGACTGCCATCCATTCCAATTGCACGCATGACGCCATACTGCTTTGTACGGGCAGAAACGCTCATCGAAATGCTGTTGACAATATTAAAAAGAGAAATCAGTCCAATAATCGCCAGAAAACCATATACGACAATTCTGGAAGCCAGATAGGTAGCAGCTTCCTGCGAATTACGCTCTCGCACATCCGATACAATGATCTCGTCTGTTGCAAGGTGGGCAATTTGCATTACAGTCTGCTCTGTTGCTGAATCGTTCAGCAAAACGCCGATCATATTATAGTTCTGCGCTCCGACCAGACGGTCAAATAGCGCCTGTGGGCAGATGACTGTAACATCATCCGGGAACATTCCCTCCGAAAAAGCCCCCACAATGGTAAGGTCTCTTCCGCTTATATAAACGGTATCTCCAACCTTCAACGGGTTGTTTTTATTATAGATCGTCATGACTTCGTTGCTGCTGGCTGCCTGATCGGCCATCCTGCCTGCTACAACGAGATCCCTGCTTTTTTCCATCATAAAATCATCGTAGGAACCCAGCACCACATGCTCTACCTCTTTCTGCGGACTGCTGGCAGGAGTGTTGGTAAGACCGGTTGCGCCCCAGACATACCCAACACCCGGAATCGCACGCAGCTGTTCTGCCATACTGCGGGACAATACCTGTTCGTTTCCGTACCCGTTCAAGAGAATATCCGGCTGCCACGGAGCTTGACCGGGCAAAAGCAAGCCGGCAAATTTAAGCAGTACAGAAAAGCAGAGCACCAAAACAATACTGAGTGCAAAAGAAGATGTCATTAAAAACAGGTTCTTTTTACCGGCAATGGCGTGATGGGCTCCCAACGACAACTCGATTTTTCCAAAGCTATAGTTTGAAGCATGACGCGAAGCGGAAAGATTCTCTCCCGTGCCGGAGACCGCCGCCACAGGTGAGACCCGTGCCGCCCGTCGCGCCGGTGACTCTGCCGCCAGCAGGACGGTCACGATACCGACCACGATGCCACTGACTAAACCTACAGGACTGATTTGAAAAACCGGTGTTGTGGAAAACTCGCCACCGATGCCATAATGCAGCGCCGCGCAAATGCTCCAGCTGGCAAGTGTGCCAAGCAGAACGCCTACGGGCACAGCCGTTTTGCACCAGTTAAGCGCTTCTAAACGGACAAATCGGATAATTTGAGATTTGCTCATGCCGATACAGCGCATCATTCCGAAGAACTGGATTCGTTGTGCCAGATTGCTGTTCATGCTGCCGGAGATCATCAGTACACCTGCCAGAAGAACCAGCACAAACAGAACTGCGGCAAGGCTGTAAACATTTTTTGCGGCGCTGCTATCGCTATGTCCGGCGATAGCCATCACACCGGTGTTTTCTGAGACAGCATTTTCCGGCAGGTTATGCTGTGCCGTCAGTTCCGGGATTGCTTTAGCTGCCTTAGACGCGCTGGTAAACTGGACATAATATGACGTTTGAAGATTATGGACGTTGTTCTGCTCCATCAGCGCTGCAAATGCTGTGCGCGGCAGGTAGGCATCCATCAAAGAATATTGCCCGGAATAGTAGCTTTCCTCCACACCGCCCAAACCGGACACTGTAAAATCCCAGTCTCCGGACGGCGTACGTAGTGTAACAGTGTCCCCAACTGCAACTTGAAGGACACGCGCTGCATTGCTGCTGAGCATGATTTCGCCCATTCCCTGCGGAAAGCGTCCTTCGGCGGCACCAGTTGAATTCATTGTCAGATAGGATTCATCAATACCATAAAGTACAACCCTTTTTCCGTCCATGCGGTAGGGCAGTTCTCCGTCCGGGTTAAATATCGTAACTGCACCAATCGAAACCACATCATCCCGCTCCGCAATTTTCAGGGCTGTTTCTTGAGAAATGCCGTCCAACTCTATGTGCCAACTTCCGTTTTTGCCGGTCATTCGGTCGCTTTGGGTTCGAATCATCATATCCGCCACGCTAAAAATTGCTGTCACCAGAAATATCGAAATAATGACACACAGAATGGTCATCCGATTCTGCCGTTTCCGCACCTTTGCAGAGATCGGCACAAGGCTTAAATAGCTTTTCATTCCCGGCACCTCCCAAAATCGGTGAGGTTACCGTCCGATACCTGCAATACCCGGTCAGCCGTTTGCGCGATACTACGGTTGTGGGTAATCATAATAATCGTCTGCTCATACTTTTTGGATGCTTCTTTCAGCAGGGCAATGACCTCGCTGCTGTTCTGGGTGTCCAGATTGCCGGTCGGCTCGTCAGCCAGGATCAGGGCTGGCCGGGTAATGAGCGCACGGCCAATCGCCACACGCTGCTGCTGTCCGCCGGAGAGCTGGCTGGGCAGATGGTTCCGGCGCTCTTTCAGGTTCAGTACCGCAAGAAGTTCTTCCAGATATTTCTTATCCGGCTTCTGGTAGTCCAGCAGCACCGGGAAGATGATGTTCTGCTCCACCGTTAACTCCGGCACAAGGTTAAACGCCTGAAAGATAAAGCCAATGTTCCTGCGGCGGAATACCGTCAGCTTGCGCTCGTCCATGGCAAAAATGTCCTTACCGTCGATCAGCACCTTGCCGGTCGTGGGCGTGTCCAGCGCGCCGATCATGTTCAGCAGCGTACTTTTGCCGGAACCGGATTCCCCCACGACGGCCACATATTCCCCCTTGGGAACGGAAAAACTGACATCCTTCAAAGCCTTGACTGCGGTTTCTCCGCTGCCATAGGTCTTACAAATGTTTTTGACCTCTAATAAATTCATCGTGCATATACCTCTTTCTTCATGTTTTGCGAAATAGGCGGGCTGCTTTTGTTTTTCCTGCCTATGAGGAAAGGATAGCACCGAAATATTACTGTAACCCTACACTCAGCCTACAATTTTGTAGGAATTAAAAAATTCATGGTGAAGGTCGTGCCTTTTCCAAGTTCACTGTCCACCTCAATCGTGCCGCTATGGGCTTCCACGATGGTCTTTGCCAGCGGCAGGCCCAGCCCGATGCCCTGCTTGTCCTGGGAAAAGCGGCTGCGGTAGAACCGCTTGAAAATATGGTGCAGGTCCTCCGGATGGATGCCGCAGCCGTTGTCCTTTACGGCGATCTGAACGGCATTGGGCAGAGCTTTCCATGTAATATGAACCGCGTCGCCGCTCTCCGTATGGTCGAGGGCGTTTTTCACGATGTTGTCAATGGCCTCGGTCAGCCAGTCGCGGTCGCAGAAAAGAAGGACCTCCTCCGGGCCGGACAGGACAAGTTCTTTATGCTCCTGTTTGGCCCGGTATGCGAAATGCAGCTCAACATCCCGCAGCATATCCGCCACATTCTCGGCCCCCTTTTCCAGCGTGACGGAACCGGCGTCCAGCCTTGTGATCTTCAGCAGGCTCTGCACCAGCGTTTCCATGCGGTCAAGCTCCTGCTCAGACAGGTCAGCAAATTCTTTCACGGAGGACGCTTCTATATCTTCCTCATGAAGCAGGCCATTATAAATATTCAGTGCCGCCAGCGGTGTTTTCAGCTGGTGGGAAATATCGGAGATCGTATTTTTCAAAAATTCCTTTTCCCGAAGCTCGTTATCTGCGTGGGCGTTCAAAACCGCCGCCAGGGAATTGACGGAATGGAACAGCCGATATAGCTCCCCCTCACTGTCGCATTCAATACGTGCGTTGCTATCCCCGTCAAGATACACATTGATCTGGGATACCGCCTGTTCCATGATCTTATTCTGCTTTTTGAAATAGGAGCAGCAAACCACCCATATAGCCGCCGCTGCCAACAAAAAAATAAACAGCAGGCACAAAGAAAGCCTTTGATAGCGCAGCCATAAAAAGCCCTGTGCCAGCAGGAGGGATGCTGCCCAGATAACCGATACCGCAAGAAACAGATTTCTGATATCCTTATTTGCAAGTATTTTCATAGGCTGCCTCACCCTACTACATTCCATTTATAGCCCATGCGACGGACGGTCAGGAGCATCTGCGGGTCACTGGGGTTATCCTCAATCTTCATGCGAAGCCGCCGCATATACACGGTGAGGGTGCTGCTGTCGATATAATTTCCGTCGCAGTCCCACAGTTTATCTAATATCTGCTCCTTGGTAAGCACCGTATTGGGGTTTCGCATAAACAGGCACAGCAGCTTGTATTCAGCAGCGGTCAAATCCAACAGCTCCCCATTTTTGAAAGCCTGACCCTGCAGCAAAAGAACCTTGATTCCGTTCGATTGCAGTTCTGTGTCCGTTGCGCTGAAATCCTTTGCACGGCGAAGCAGGGCATTGACCCGTGAAACCAGGACTCCAAGCTTGAAGGGCTTGGTGATATAGTCGTCGCCGCCCATATCCAGCCCCATAATGATACTCGTTTCTTCGTCCGAAGCGGTCAGAAAGATGATCGGCACCTTGGAAACCTGCCGCACCCGTTTGCAAAATTCAAAGCCGGTGCCGTCCGGCAGGGATACATCCAGTACCAACAAATCATACCTGCCATCCGCCCACAGCGCATCCGCTTCTTTCAACGTTCTGGCAATATTCAATTCAAATCCCTGCTTCTTGAACGCAAAGGAAAGCCCGTTGATCAGGCTCAAATCATCTTCCAAAAGTAATATCTTACTCATGCTTCTGTTCCTTTCCCTGTTTCGTCCGGCCATCAATCGGCTTTTCCGCAGTTTTGGGAATCAGCCAAACACCGGCCATCTTTACAGCGCTGGGGATACGACCACCAGCGCAATAATAATTTACCCTACGAGGTGACACGCTCCATTTCTCAGCGGCCTCTTTCAATGTCATATAATCCATTTCGCACCTCCATCGAGTATATTATAGTTCTGCGTTTCGAACAATGCAAGGCAGAAAACATGAATAAGAAAAGGACAAGCACTATGAAAGACTGCTTTCTTTGATAGTGCTTGTCCTTTTTTGAATTTACCACTTGACATTGTGGCAAAGATCTGATGTCGGTGGATGAACTGGCAGTCATGGACGGGGGTAAATGTCTGTTGCAGATCAGGGGTGTGCGGCCGTTCCTCTCCCGGAAATACGATATAACCAAACACCCAAATTACAAACTGCTTTCCGATTTTAATGAGAAGAACGCTTTTAATATCGAAAAGTTTCTTTCTACCCGGATGCCGATGCGTCCCGGTGAACGATACCGCAATTATGAAGTCACAGCCGAAGATCTGGCTTCCCAGACTTTATAAAGTTGTTCCTGCCTGTCAAAGCATGACGCCCTGGCAGGCTTTGTTTTTGTCACGATGAAAGGAGGATTTTTTGAGGATTCGTGATTCTCCCTGAAAAGTAAATAACCGCAGGATTTTTCCTGCCCCATGCCGCCGTGCTGTTTGAAACAGATTTTTTCTAAAAACAGTGCGGCGGCTTTTTTTGTTTCCGGCCTGATACGGCCATATCACAAATTAAAATTTCTGAAATTAAAGGAGGAACATTATGGCATTTTTTGCAAGCGCGATTGATACTTTGAAGATCCTTGTGATCGCCCTGGGCGCAGGTCTGGGCGCATGGGGTGTTGTAAACCTTCTCGAAGGTTACGGAAATGATAACCCAGGTGCAAAATCCCAGGGGATCAAGCAGCTTATGGCAGGCGGAGGTATCGCTCTGGTTGGTGCAACGCTGATTCCGCTGCTTTCCGGCCTGTTCGGTTAAGGGCTGACTTATGGGCAGTCTGTTTGAATGGATAACAGACTGGATTAAAGAGGGACTGATCGATGCGATCACCGGACAGTACACCAGTATTTTCAACTCCGTCAACAACCAGGTTGCGGATGTGGCAAATCAGGTAGGACAGACCCCGCAGGGCTGGAATGGCGGCGTGTTTTCCATGATCCAGAATCTTTCGGAAACCGTCGTCATTCCCATTGCGGGCATGATCCTTACCTTTGTTCTTGTGTATGAACTGATCCAGATGATTCTCGAAAAGAACAACATGCACGAATTCGATACATTCAACATCTTCAAGTGGATTTTCAAGACTTTTGTTGCCACTTACCTGCTCACCAACTGTTTTACGATTGTGATGGCGGTCTTTGATGTGGCCCAAAATGTGGTGTCGCAAAGTGCCGGTGTCATAAACGGGAACCTGGATGTGCAGGCGGCGTTGTCTGATCTGGAAACCCAGCTTGAAGCAATGGGAATGTGGGAACTGATTGGACTGTGGCTGGAAACCAACATCATCAATCTGTGTATGTGGGTACTGTCCATCGTGATCTTTGTCATTGTATATGGCCGTATGATCGAGATTTATTTAACCGTGAGCCTTGCACCGATCCCGTTTTCCACAATGGCAAACCGGGAATGGGGACAAATGGGAACTGGGTATCTGCGTTCCCTTTTTGCCCTGGGTTTTCAGGGTTTTTTGATCCTGATCTGTGTTGCCATTTATGCAGTGCTGGTCCAGTCTATCCCATCGTCCGGCGATGTGCACGGCGCGATCTGGGGAACGGCGGGTTATACGGTGCTGCTGGCCTTTGCCCTGTTTAAGACAGGTTCGTTATCCAAATCCATATTTAATGCAAGATAGCATGAACAAAACCAATTCTAAAAAGGAGGATTTTATATATGAGTAAAACCAATACAGAAAAAATGGCGCCGGAGACACAGACGCCGGAAATGGCAAACGGCATGAAGCTGGATGTCCGCGTGCGTCCGATCGCCCCAATGGGAAACCTGCTGGCGTTTGCCAATGTTACGATTGGCGGATGCTTTAAGATTGACGGCTTCCGTATCTGTTCCAGTGAAAAGGGGCTGTATGTCAATATGCCCGCAACCCAGGATAAGGGAGGCAACTGGAAAGATGTCTGCTGGCCGGTTACGGCAGAGTTCCGCAAGCAGCTCAACGATGCCTTAATCGATGGGTACGGGCAGGCTATTGAAAATTTGCAGGCAACTCTTGAAGCGACAAAGGGAGCAGCGGAAAAACCTTCCCTGACCGGTGCATTGAAAGAAAATGCCGGTAAGGTCAAAGAACAGCCGGCCAAACCGGCCACATCTAAGAATGAGCAGGCTCGCTAATGCCGGAAACGAAACAGTACGGCATTATCTATGCCGATCCGCCCTGGCATTATGACAGGAAACATGGAAGCGGCGTTGCGGAAAACCATTACCCCACAATGAGCATTGAAGAAATCTGTGCCCTGCCGGTATCGGAACTTGCCGCAAAAGACAGTGCCCTTTTTCTGTGGGCGACCTTCCCGCAGCTCAATGAAGCCTTCCGGGTGATCGATGCCTGGGGATTCAAATATAAAACGCTGGCTTTTCTATGGCTCAAACAGAACCGGAAAGCGGATAGCTGGTTTTATGGCATGGGCTTTTGGACCCGCTCAAACGCGGAGGTCTGCCTGCTGGCAACCAGAGGCCGTCCGAAACGCCAATGTGCGGGAATCCATCAGTTTGTGATCTCCCATATTGAGCAGCACAGCAAGAAACCGGACGAGGTGCGGGATAAGATCGTAAAACTCATGGGCGATCAGCCCAGAGTGGAACTGTTTGCAAGACAAAAGACACCCGGCTGGGATGTATGGGGCAATGAAGTGAACTGTACGCTGACTATGCCGGAGCGAAAGGGGTGATTTTGATAGAACAAGATGCAAAGCGGCTGCTTATGGAACGGCTGGACGAGTGTTTGAAGGTTCATGCGGATATGCTGGATGCACAGAACATCGGCAGTATTTACGAGTTACAGGGACTTTCGGAACTCCACTATTATCTGAAGGTTGAGCATGTATTTACTCCGGCGGAAGTAGAGGCGCTTCTTTCTTTTCAGGACCCGTTGGATGTAGCCCGATGGTGTTGGGAAGAAAATAACCATGAACACAGTTTCCCGATCTGCGATCTTCTCAAAGAAATTGATGCAGCGCAAAAATTTGAACATTTCACAAGCGAACCTTCCGCACAGGACAAATATACGCTCCTGATGAAACGGCTGGGACAGAATTACTTTGCTTACAGGGAAAGCCTTATGTCAAGAGATAAGGAATCCTTAATTGAAAAAGCTGCTGAAATTACAGCCATGCAGGAGGCGTATTCCTATCTGACAACAAAGTTTGAGTTCAGGGATGAAATGTTGGATGATGTGCTGGCGCTTGAGAATCCTTTGAAATACTTTGCAGACCGTTGGCTTATGCCGGTTTCAGATGTGTTCGACGTGGATATGGATATTCGGGAAAATATTGCCGGAATCCGAGACAGCCAGGAATACCTGTGTCAGAGAGAGCCGGCTGTTTCTGTCCTGGCACGGCTGCAAAATGCGGCTCAGGAAGTGCGGGAATGTCCGGCTGTGGAGAAACCGGTACGCGATTTCGGTGCACGGTAATGGGCCGGAAATTATATTACGATGGGAGGTGTATAGATGCCTTATGTACCTGTACCAAAGGATTTAACCAAAGTTAAGACTAAGCTGGCCTTCAATCTGACGAAGCGCCAGCTTATTTGTTTCAGCCTTGCCGGGCTTGTCGGCCTTCCGGTGTATTTCTTTACCCGCGGGGCGATCGGCAATTCGGCGGCTGTACTTTTGATGATCGGGCTGATGATGCCCTTTTTCTTCTTCGCCATGTATGAGCGTGACGGGCAGCCGGCAGAAAAGATCTTGAAGAACCGGCTCCGTTATAAGCTCTGGCCGAAGGACCGTCCATACAAGACGGATAACCTGTATAAATCTATGTCAAAGAAGGAGGTTACAAAGATTGCCAAAAAACAAGCAGCAGGAAGCTCAGGAAAAGCGTCTGCAAAAAAACATCAGGCATGCCAAAAAGACCAGAGCCGATGCAAAGCAGGGCAAAACTAAGTCTGCCCGTTCCAAGCCGTCTAAAAAAGGCGGTTTTTTTGCCGGGCTGAAAGCAGATGCCCCGCAGACGGTCCAGCAGAGCATTCCCTACCGTGAAATGTACCGGGATGGGATCTGCCGGCTGACCGATACCCTTTACACCAAAACGGTGCAATTTTTTGATATTAACTATCAGCTTGCACAGGCAGATGATAAAGCACAGATCTTCGAGGGTTACTGCGATTTCTTAAATTACTTCGACGCCTCGATCCATGTGCAGCTTACCTTTATCAACCAGCGGGCCAATATGCAGGATTTTACCAGAAGCATTGACATCCCTCCCCGCGGCGACGAGTATGACGGAATCCGCAAGGAATACGGGGATATGTTAAAAAACCAGTTGCAGAAAGGAAATAACGGTCTCACCAAACGCAAATACATTACCTTTGGGATCGAGGCAGATGACCTGCGTACTGCGAAAATGCGTCTGGAACGCATTGAAACGGATGTACTGGCAAATTTCAAAACCCTTGGAGTCCAGGCAAGATCCTTAAACGGACTGGAACGTCTGGAACTTCTTCACAGCCAGCTTCACCCGGACGGTCAGGAAAAATTTCATTTCCAGTGGTCGGATCTGCCTAAGACCGGTCTTTCTACCAAAGACTTCATTTCCCCATCCGGGCTGTCTTTTTCAAAGGATGGAAAGACATTCCGGGTAGGCGACCATTCCGGTGCTGTCTCCTTTTTGCAGATTTTGGCGCCGGAGCTTACTGATCGGCTTTTAGCGGATCTTCTTGACTTAAACGACGCCGTGACCGTCAACCTGCATATCCAGTCTATCGACCAGGCACAGGCAATCCGAAACATCAAACGCAAAATGTCGGACCTGCAGAAAATGACCATTGAGGAACAAAAGAAAGCGGTCCGATCCGGGTATGATATGGACATCATTCCCACCGACCTTGCCACCTATGGAGAGGAAGCCAAAAATCTTTTGCAGGATTTACAGAGCCGCAATGAGCGCATGTTCCTTGTGACGGTACTGGTGGAAAATATCGCAGCCAAACGCCAAAAGCTGTTCAATGATATTTTTGCCGCTTCGGGTGTGGCACAGAAATACAACTGTGCCTTAAAACGGCTGGATTACCAGCAGGAACAGGGGCTTATGTCCTCGCTTGCTCTTGGTACGAACCAGATTGAAATTGAGCGCGGGCTTACGACCAGCAGCACAGCGATTTTTGTACCGTTTACGACCTGTGAACTGTTCCAGGAGGGCGAGGCGTTGTATTACGGCCTGAACGCCCTTTCCAATAACCTGATCATGGCGAACAGAAAAACGCTGAAAAACCCCAATGGGCTGTTTCTCGGTACCCCAGGAAGCGGTAAATCTTTCTCTGCCAAGCGTGAGATCGTCAATGTGTTCCTTCTGACGGAGGACGACATCATTATCGCTGACCCGGAAAATGAGTATGGGCCGCTGGTACAGCAGTTCGGTTCCCAGGGGCAGGTCATTGATATTTCCCCTACTTCCACGAACTACATCAACCCTATGGACATCAATCTGGACTATTCCGATGATGAAAACCCGATCACTTTGAAAAGTGATTTTATCCTGTCGCTGTGTGACCTTATCATCGGCGGCAAAGAAGGGCTTTCCCCCATTGAAAGGACGATCATCGACCGTTGTACCAGACTGGTGTACCGGGAATACCTGCAGGACCCGTGCCCGGAAAATATGCCGATCTTAGGTGATCTTTACGAGCTGCTTTTGAAACAGTCTGAACCGGAGGCGCAGAATATCGCAACGGCGCTGGAAATCTATGTCAATGGTTCCCTTAACGTGTTCAACCACCGTTCCAATATCCAGATGGATCAACACCGGGTACTGTGTTTCCAGCTTAAGTCACTGGGAAAAGCCTTAAAGGAAATCGGGCTTTTGATCATGCAGGATGCGGTGTGGAACCGTGTCACGGCCAATCGCTCCAAACATAAAACAACCTGGTTCTATATCGACGAATTCCATCTTCTTTTGAAAGGGCAGACAGGAAGTTTCAGCGTGGAGATCTGGAAACGCTTCCGTAAATGGGGCGGAATCCCGTCAGGTTTAACGCAGAATGTCAAGGACCTTCTGGCTTCCCGTGAGATCGAAAATATTTTTGAGAACTCGGACTTTATCTATATGCTCAACCAGGCCCAGGGAGACCGTCAGATTTTGGCAAAGCAGTTGGGGATCTCCCCGCACCAGCTTTCGTATGTGACCCATTCCGGTCCCGGCGAGGGGCTTTTGTTCTTTGGAAATGTGATCATCCCCTTTGTGGACCACTTCCCGAAGGACACACTTTTGTACAGTGTGCTTACCACAAGACCGGATGAAGTGGCGGGGACCAAAGCGTGAGACAAAAATTAAAATGGATCGGAGGTGAGAACAATGGCACACGACAGGGAATTTCAAAGGAAGCGCAAAGATACCCGGATGCCGGTGCGTGATTCCCACGGGGAGGATCAGCCGGCAGTCAGGCAGACCGAACAGGATTTTGACCTGCGCAGGGCACGGGACACCCCTTCTTCTGTCACCGGCAAAACACACAGGCAGGACATCCCTGTACAGACGGAATTTTCCCATCTGTCACCGGAAACACCGGAGTCCTTGCTGGAGCAGGGCGAAGTGTATGCAACCTCTTTGGATGGCTTTTCAGATCGCTTTGAGATACCGGATGCTGCCGGAACAGAGTCCCCGATACAGGACAACGGACGAAGTAATTTCCGGCAGGAGGCTTCCAGGCGTTCTTTTGTAACAGAGGATGTGACAGACCATGATACCGGAAAATATGCTCCTTCTTCCGAAGGCTCAGCCACACCGGACAGCACAGACAGATCCGGTCAGGAACACCGTTACCGGACACATCAGCATGGGAACAAATATCAGCAGCGTTTTCAGGAAGCGGCACAGGCGGAGGAACAGGCAGCGCAGAAGGAAAAGTGTGTGGATAGCGAACCGCCAAAAACATCCAAGCTGGAATTTACTGCGGATGAACTACCGCCGGAGACAGAGGATAAAAAGCTCACCCATGCAAGACGGAAGGCGGAACGGACTGCACAAAAAGCAGAGCAGGCACAAAACCGACTGCCGGCCCGGAAGAAACTGCGCATGGGGACGGTTTCCGACCCGGAGACCGGAAAAGCCAAAAAACACTTAAAATTTGAAAAGGAGGTCAAATCCCAAAAGGCCCATGTAAAAGGACCTGTACCCCTGCGTCCGGTCAAGGCGGGCGCCAATACTGCCATTGGTTACGCCCATAAAAAGATTTATGAGGCAGAGGATGAAAATGTGGGGATCAAAGCAGCCCACCGCTCTGAACTTGTGGGCGAGGCAGGGCTTCGCACGGCATATCACCGGCATAAAACCGCTCCCTACCGAAAGGCAGCAAAATTACAGCAAAAATCAGCAAAGGCGAACGCAAGACTTGCCTACCGGCAGGCTCTTAACGAACACCCGGATCTGAAGAAACATGTGCTTGCCCGGATGTGGCAGAAACAAAAACTGAAAAGGCAGTATGCCAAGGCTGCCCGTGAAGCCGGGAAACAGGCCAAAAATGCCGCAGTCGCAACAGAGAGGGTCAGCGTCGGTATTGTCCATGCGGTCAAACGGCACCCTGTGATCTGCCTTGTCCTCCTGCTTCTCCTTTTGGTAATTTTCCTGATCACGTCCCTGTTTTCCACGTTCTCCAATATCGGGACCGGCGGTTTGGGAAGTCTGGCTGCTTCTACCTATCTTGCAGATGATCAGGACATCAACCAGGCGGAGCTTACCTATACCGAATGGGAAACGGATCTGCAAATGGAAATAGACCGGGTGGAATCAGACCGCCCCGGCTATGACGAATACCGGTATAACCTGGGCGCAATCGAGCATGACCCGTATGTGCTGATGGGGTATCTGACTTCTGCTTATCAGGGATTTACTTACGATGAAGTGGAAAGTGTGCTGCAGCAGCTTTTCCAGGAACAATATACCCTGTCCTTTTCAGAAGAAACCGAGATCCGTTATCGCACAGAAACTTCCGTTGACCCGGAAACCGGAGAAGAAACCCAGGAGGAAGTGCCTTATGAATGGCGCATCTTAAATGTCAAACTCACGGTTATACCTCTGGAAAACCTGGTCGTTTCCCGGATGAACGCAGACCAGAAAGAGATCTGCGAGATCCTGCTGCAGACAAAAGGAAACCGCCAGTATGTCAAAAATGTCTTTGGCACCAACTGGCTCCCTTATGTGACCAGCTATTACGGCTACCGGGTACATCCCATCAGTGGGGAAAAGAACTATCACACCGGTGTGGACATCGGAATGCCGGAGGGCACAGAGATCCTTGCCGGGCATGACGGAACGGTCACCCTTGCGGGAAATGCCGGCGGTTATGGCTTGTGTGTCGCTATTGAAGGCGAGGCATACGAAGGACATACCCTGACGACCAAATACGGGCACTGTTCCCAGATCCTTGTTTCTGCCGGGCAGGAGGTCAAAGCCGGGGATGTGATTGCAAAGGTCGGGAATACCGGAAATTCTACCGGGGCCCACCTGCACTTAGAAGTCCTGGTTGACGGCCAGTATTTGAATCCCCTGTATTTTGCCGATACCGGCGATACCAGCGAACGGCACCTGCCGGAAGTTGGTTCAGGCGGCACAGGAAACTACTTCGATTATGACATTCCACCGGAAGCCCTTGCGGATGAACAGTTTGCCGCAATGATGGCCGAGGCGGAAAAATATCTTGGCTATCCGTATGTATGGGGAGGCGCAAGCCCTTCCACTTCCTTTGACTGTTCCGGCTATGTGTCCTGGGTGATCAACAACTGCGGCGTTGGCTGGAATTTCGGAAGGCTGACCGCGGATGGTCTTTTAGGTGTATGTACGCCGGTATCAAGTGCGGATGCAAAACCGGGCGACCTGATCTTCTTCCAGGGGACCTACAACACCAGCGGCGCAAGCCATGTAGGGATCTATGTGGGAAATGGAATGATGATCCACTGTGGAGACCCGATTTCTTATGCAAACATCAATACAAGCTACTGGCAGCAGCATTTTTATACATTTGGGCGTCTGCCTTAACAGATTGGAGGTAATAAATTGAATCCTAAAATTGAAAAACTGGAAAAGGAAATTGAAAAGACCAAAACAAAGATTGCGGAAATGCAGGCAAAGCTCCATAAGCTGGAGGAACAGAAAACAGAGCTGGAAAATACCGATTATGTAGCGGTGGCGCGCAGTTTCAAACTGACGCCCCAGCAGCTTGCGGATTTTTTGAAATCACAGCAGGCAGCCCCTTCGGAAACTGTTTTACCGCAGGAGAAGGAGGATGTGCATGAGGCTTAAAAAACTTTCCCTGCTGCTGGCGCTTACGCTTCTTGTAAGTGTCAGCGCATTACCTGTAACGGCTCATGCCGGCGGTTCCAAAGACACCACACCGCCAACGCTGACTGCTTCCATGGAGGGCGATGCCCTGAAAATAGAAAGCAGTGACGATCTATCCGGCGTGGAGGAGGTCTTTGTTGATGAAAACCGTATCAACTCCCTCACCGACGGGAAAGCGTCGGTCGCACTGAAAGATTATGCCGGAACAGAAAAACAGGTAAGCATATACGCAAAAGATTATGCCGGCAACCGTTCTGATGTGGTAAAGCTGGATAATCCGTATTACAAAGAACCGGCTCCTGAAAAGAAACCTGCTGCGGCAGCACCCCAGAGTCCGTCCGGTACACAGACAAAACCGCCTAAGGAAGAAAAACCTTCCGGCTCAAACGCTGCAACCCCTTCCGGCGGCGGAAATTCTTCCGGTTCAGATAACAGTACCGGACAGCAGGAAAATACTTCTGCGATCCCGGAAGGTGCATTTACCCCGGAAGGCACCGGAACGGTACAGGACAATATCAGCGGTACGGATGGGGAAAAACAGTTTTACACCATCACTACGGACGCGGGCAATGTCTTTTATCTGGTGATCGACGGGAAACGGGAAGATAACAATGTCTACTTCTTAAACGGCGTCACAGAGTCCGACCTGATGGCGCTTGCAGAAAAGAACAATGGCAGCATGAGCATGATTCCCCAGGAAGAAAGCTGCAACTGCACCGAAAAATGTGAGGCAGGAAAAGTCAATACCGGCTGTCCGGTCTGCAAAAATGACTTGAGTGGCTGCAAAGGAAAAGAAAAGCCGACGGAAACCGAAAAACCGGCTGAACCGGAAAAGCCGAAGAAAGAGACCGGCAGTGTCGGCACGATCCTGTTTATCCTTGCTGCCTTACTTGCGGTCGGCGGGATCGGTTACTATGTAAAAATCGTGCGTCCGAAACAGCAGGCCGAGGACGATGCGGAATTTGAGGATGACGGTTATGGAGAAGGCTTTGACCCGGATGAGGCATACGGGGAACCGGAATATCTTTCCGAGGATGATTTTGACGACAAGGACAGCAAATAAGGCTGTCCTTTTAGATTTTATGAAAGTGAGGATTTTTTCATGGAACATATCATAACCAGGCGCCGCGGCTTTCGCAAGCTGTTGGCGTTTTTGCTTTGTATGGCAAGCATTTTGGGGCTTCTTCCGGCTCAGGCTTTTGCCATGTCTGTCGGACAAACGGCAAGCTCCTGGCTGGGCGACCAGTATGTGGGCTCTGATGGAAACCACTACCGCGCCCCGGCACCTTACACCTATCTTGCCTACCATGCAGACGGAACCATCGACGTACACACCAGTTCCGGGGGCAATGCTTACCGGCACTATATGCTGACGGATTCTGACGGGATCAGCCATCAGGTTTACTGTGTGGAGAGCGGGATTCCTTACCATACTTCGGAAAACACCTATGTTTCAGAAAGCGGGACCAACAGCCAATACCTGAACCTGCTTCCTGCCGAGGCAAGGAGGGGGATCACCCTGACTGCGATCTATGGCTGGAAACCCGGTGCGGCGCTCCCTGTTTCCGGGATCAACGAGGATGACTATAAGATGGCAACCCAGATCATCCTTTGGGAATACCAGCAGCAGCTTAGAAGCGATCCGTACAACCGCCACGGAAACGGCCACGCAGATGGTGACCAGTATTTCAGCGTGATCGCCGGACGACCGGCTGAAAAAGCCTATGACTGGATTCTGGCACAGGTCGCTTCCCATTCCACAGTCCCTTCCTTTACTTCTTCTAAGAAAAGCGAAGCACCGGAACTGGAACTGAAATGGGATGTAGAAAAAAAGGTCTATACCCTGACGGTCACAGATACCAACAACTTGAAGATCGACCTGGAGGCTTTGAAAGGCAGCGGCGTTTCTGTGACAAGAAACGGAAATGAATACACCTTTACCAGCAGGCAGATGATGATGGACCCGGTGCTGTTTGAATTCCGAAAGAATATCCCGGTGGCAAATGACATGCTGATCTGGGGCAGACCAGGCTACCAGACCATGATGACCGGCGCCAGCGATCCGGTTTCCTTCTTTGTAAAGATCAAAACGGAAACTTACGGTACTGCAAAACTTGTCAAGACCAGTGAGGACGGCATTGTTTCCGGTATCACCTTCCATATTTCCGGTACGGACATTTTGGGAAATGAAGTCAATGAGGAAGTCACGACCGGAGAAAACGGCCAGATTGAAAAGAAGCTCCTGCCGGGAACCTATCTGGTAAAAGAGCTGCCGGTGGACCGCTATGTGACCCCTTCCGCACAGTACGTGACCATTGAAAGCGGGCAAACTTCTTCGGTACATTTCAGCAATATCCTGAAGAAGTTCCGCGTCCATGTGGTAAAGAGCGACGCTGATACCGGAAATGCCCAGGGGGACGCCACGCTTGCAGGGGCGACCTATGGGATCTTCCGTGATGGCGAACTGATCGACACTTATACTACCGGGCCGGATGGCAGCTTTATGACTCGCTATTATGTGTGCGGGGATAGCTGGACGATCCGGGAGATCGAACCGAGCACCGGGTATCTTCTGAATGAAACCGTTTATGAAGTGGGTGCATCCCCTTCCCTGTATGAAGTGGAACTCAATACCACAGAAAATCAGGTGACGGAAACGGTTATTTACGGAAATATCCAGCTTGTCAAGCACACCGATGACCTGGACCCGGATGTGCCTGAGGACGAAAATACCGACGATCCCAATGCCGGTATCATCGAACGCCCGGAAGCAGGCGCAGTCTTTGAAATTTACTTAAAGGCAGCCGGAAGCTATGACGCGGCAAAGGAAAGTGAACGCGACCTTCTTACCACGGATGCGGATGGTTTTGCTTCCAGTAAACCGCTTCCGTATGGGCATTATACGGTCCATCAAATCGCAGGCGAGGAAGGCAAAGCCTTTGTCCCGGACTTTACGGTATTCATTTCCTCTGACGGAAAGACTTACAGCTATATCCTGAACAACCGCACCATCACAGCCCGTCTGAAAGTTGAAAAATGTGACGCAGAGACCGGAAAGATTATCCCTGTGACCGGAACCGGTTTTCAGATCAAGGATCTTTCCACCGGGGAATTTATCACCCAGACCGTCTACTATCCGAACTCGGAAACACTGGATACCTTCTATGTTTCTGACGAGGGCTGGCTGATGCTGCCGGAGCCTTTGGCCGCCGGGGATTATGAACTTTATGAGGTAGCTGCTCCTTACGGCTATGTGCTTTCCGACCAGCCGGTACCGTTTACCATTGACGGCAGCGAGGCGGTTGTGACGGTCACGCAGTACAATATGCCGCAGAAAGGCCAGCTTACCATCACAAAGACCGGAGAAGTATTTGCTTCTGTCCAGGAAAACGACGGACTGTACCAACCGGTATATGAGGTTGCCGGACTTCCCGGAGCGGTCTATGATGTGATCGCAGATGAAGATATTTATACCGGTGACGGTACCTTGCGGGCAGCAAAAGATACGGTTGTGGAAACACTTACGACCGGCGAGGACGGTTCAGCAAAAAGCGGGCTCCTTTATCTCGGCCGTTACCGGCTGGAGGAACGTCAGGCTCCTTCCGGCTGTGTGCTGAATCCTCAACCGGAATATGTGGAACTGACCTATGCGGGTGAGACCATAGAGGTTACACAGACAGCGGCCGGTCTTTATGACGAACGCCAGAAAGTGGATGTCACACTTTTCAAGGCAATGGAGACCGATGACCTGTTCGGTCTTGGCATGAACGAGGAATATAAGGATATTTCCTTTGGACTTTATGCTTCCGCAGACCTGACGGCGGCAGATGGCAGCGTGATCCCGGCAGGTGGACTTCTGGAAGTGGTCTCTGTTTCGTCTGTGGAATCCGGCGGTTACAGCGCTTCCTTCGCTTCCGACCTGCCTTTTGGCAGCTATTATGTCAAGGAACGCACAACCAACGGCGCCTATATCCTTTCGGATCAGGAATATCCGGTTGTCTTTGAGTATGCTGGTCAGGAAACCGCCCTGGTACAGATCCTTGTCAATGAAGGCGAGGCTGTTTCCAATGAACTTCTCCGTGGGCGTGTAGACGGTGTAAAAGTCGGGGAAAACCCGGAAGGCGGCGAGGATGTCACGCTTGCCGGTGCGCTCATGGGTCTGTTTAGACCTGATACCGAAGAATTTACTGAAGAAAATGCGCTGCTTACTGCCATTACCGGAAAAGACGGCAGTTTTTCCTTTGAGAACATTCCTTACGGACACTGGATCGTCAAGGAGATCTCTGCCCCTGACCTTTATACGGTAAGCCCGCAGCAGCACCATGTATATATCGGTGCAGACGGACAGCATATCGAGATCCGTGTGGAAAACACCCTGATCCGCGGCAGTGTTCAGGTAACCAAAACCGAAGCTGTGGAGGAACCTTCCCCTGTGGAAAAGGAGGATAAGAAAGACAAGAATTCTTTCCTGCGCTTCCTGTCCGGTGCAGTGTTTGACCTGTATGCGGATTCCAACGCCAACCAGGAATATGATCCTGACGATCAAAAGATCGGTACGCTGAAAGAAACCGATGCAGGCTATCATACGGCGGAAAACCTTCTGGCTGGCGGCTACTTTATCAAAGAAAGCAAAGCGCCGGAGGGCTATCAGCCTGATCCAAACGCTTACTATTTCTCCATCACAGAAGATGGACAGATTGCAGTTGTGGAGAATGGAGAAGCCGGGCACGGATTTACCAATGAGGCTTACCGCGGCAACTTAAAGATCACAAAGGATTCCAGCGACGGGCGCAAAGATGGTTTTGCCATCGAGGTTAAGAGTGCGGACGGCTCCTACTGCGAGACATTCACCACTCCAAAATCCGGCGTGATTGAAGTTAAGGGCCTTCGTGTCGGTATTTATACCGTAACAGAAGTTGCAAACCGGGCAAGCAAGGATTACATCATTCCTGATGCCGCTACGGTGGAGATTAAGGCAGATCAGACATCTACAGTCCAGTTCTTTAATGAAAAACCGGAAAAGCCGGATAACCCAAAGAACCCGGAAAAGCCTTCTGTTCCCTCCAATCCTTCCACCCCTCAAAAGCCGGTACCGCAGACCGGGGATGATCCGTATATTTTCCTGTATGGCGGACTGCTGGCAGCCGTACTGATCGGCGGCAGCGTATTTGCTGTGTATTATTTCAAAAAGGGAAAATACAGCAGGACTTCCCCGAAAAGAACGGCTGTCGGGGTTTCTGTCCTTTCACTCTGCGTTCTGGTGGCTCTTGGCAGCGGTTTTTTGGTGTTCCGTGACTTGAACCAGTATGCTGAGAGTAAAGATGCCTATCGAGATCTTGCCGGATATGTGGAAGTACCGGAGCAGACAGCTTCCCCGGAGTCGGCACCCGATCCGACAGAACCAAAACGGGACGATGCCGATATTGTCCTGCCTTCGGTAGACTTTGAAACGCTCCGTGAAAATGGACCGGACATCATCGGATGGCTTTCCCTTCCTGATACGGTGCTCAATTATCCGGTAACGCAGACCGACAACAACGAATATTACCTGAACCATCTTTATGACGGAACCTATAACAAGGTTGGCTGCCTGTTTGCCGATTATGAAAACCGGGCAGATTTTTCAGACCGCAATACGATCATTTATGGTCATAATATGCGGGATGGTTCCATGTTTGCGCTGCTGAACCGGTACGATGAACAAAGTTACTTTGATGCTCACAGGCAGATGTATCTCGTTACTCCGAAGGGTGGTTATGTCATGGAGATCTTTGCGGCTTTTGCAGCAAAGCCGGAAGAATCCGGCAGTGAAACTTCTCCCTGGCAGCTTTCCTGGAAGGATGACGGTGCTTATACTACCTGGCTTACAGCTATGAAGGAACGTTCTGCGGTGGAAAGTGATGTGACTGTGACCTGCAGCGATAAGGTACTGACCCTTTCTACCTGTACGCCGGGCGGCACAGGACGCTTCCTTGTCATGGGAAAACTCGTGAAAGTAGATAACGAAATATAGATTTTAGACGGTGCGGGGGCAAAAGCTCCCGCACCTGCTGTTTACAAGGAGGATTTTATTTTATGGTAAATACCATTATTTCCATTCCCGGCTATGTCCATCTTTACCGCTCACTTTTGCGGTTTTACGACATGCCGGAAAATGAAGTCCGGGAAATGCTCTATCTTCTGAATACGGCAAACCTGGACTGCTACGAGTATTATCACCCGGACCGCAGTGTGATCCAGAGCGGACCGGTCGCTTTTTGCGGATGGCTGGAAACGAAAGACTGCCGCCCTTACCGCACAGAGGTACAGCTTTACAAGTCGCTGCTGTTTTTGGAGCGCAGCATTGACCGTGACCTGATCGTATCAGCTCAGAGGGAGGCTCTGCAAACCCTGCGCTGTATCATCTCCAATCTGGAATACCGCTTTTATAAAGCCTATGGCATGGAGATCGAGGACAAACGCACGGTCTATGGGGAATGTACCTACCGTCTGGTTCCAAGGGAGGACGAACCCAGCGTGTGCCTGATGCACGACTGGATCTACCTGCCGAGTACTTAAAATGTCCCGAATAATACACAATATTCGGGACAAAATAAGAATACGATAGTTCCCATCTCCTGATATAGAATTTGAAACTGATGTATAAATTCTGTTCTATGTGGAATACTATTGCTAAAACTCTTGAAGCCTATTGAAAATTTGTCCCGAATAATATATAATATTCGGGACAAAAGGAGGTGAGCAATATGGCAAATGGCTATTCCAAACAGATTCAGGAGCAGATAAAAGCAGCGGCGGAAGGAACTATTTTCATCAGTTCTGATTTTGCGGATATTGCCGATACGGAAACCATAAGACGGAACTTAAACCGGCTTACACAGGCAGGTATGCTTCGCCGCATTTTGAAAGGTGTTTATGAAAAACCAAAATATAGCAAACTTCTGGATGAATATGTGGCGGCAGACCCGGAAGCGGTGGCGAACGCATTGGCACGAAGTTATCACTGGACGATTGCCCCATGTGGGAATACAGCATTGAACCTGTTAGGTCTTTCAACACAGGTAACAGCAGTATGGTCCTATATCAGCGATGGTCCATATAAGACCTACGAGTGGAACTCTACAAAGCTGGAATTTAAGCACCGGACCAATAAGGAGATTACCGGATTGTCCTATATGACAAGTTTGGTTATACAGGCATTAAAAACGCTTGGCAGATCGAATGTTACGCCAGAAGTCATACAGATGCTTTCCGAAAAACTGACAGACAAGGATAAACAGGCTTGTTTGAAGGAAGCAACAGAGTCTACGGATTGGGTTTACGATACGATACGACAGATTTGTGGAGGTGAAAAGGTACAATGAGAAATATAGCAAGACTTTCAGATAACGACCGCAGGGAGCTGTTCAGAAATACAGCAGATAAAATGGGACTGAATGATGCCATCGTAGAAAAAGACTTTTGGGTATGTTTTACGCTGGATTATTTATTTCACCGCTCACCATGGAAAGAGTCCATCACCTTTAAGGGAGGTACCAGCCTTTCAAAAGCCTTTCACCTGATCAGCCGGTTTTCAGAAGATATTGATTTGATTCTGGACTGGCGTGTATTGGGATATGGCAAAGATGAACCATGGGAGAAACGTTCCAATACAAAACAGGATGCTTTTAACAAAGAAGCCAATGCGCGTGCGGAGGTATTTCTGTCCGAAACATTCTGCCCGGCAGTCAAAGCCGGCTTATCCCAGGAAATCGGTTGTGAAGCAAATGTCTACATAGATGAAAAGGATAAACAGACGGTCATTTTCGCCTATCCGCACCTTTTTACAAATACGGCGACCTTACAGGTGATCCGTTTAGAGATTGGTGCGCTGGCAGCGTGGACTCCTGCAAAAACAGCGCAGATCGAACCTTACGCGGCAAAATATTATCCGAAGATTTTTGAGCAAAAAGAAACCGCAATCCTTACCGTTGCCCCGGAACGGACCTTCTGGGAAAAAGCCACAATCCTGCACCATGAAGCGAACAGACCGGAACATTTGGAAATGCCGCAGCGGTATTCCAGACATTATTATGATCTCTACCGCATGGCTGCAACACCGGTTAAAGAAGCTGCTTTTTCCAGGCTTGACCTCCTGAAGAAAGTTGTAGATTTCAAAATGAAATTCTATCCCAGATCATGGGCGAAGTACCCGGAGGCTGTGCCGGGCACATTAAAATTACTCCCGCCGGAATATCGGTTTGCAGCATTGGAAGCGGACTATAACTCTATGCAGGATATGTTGTATGGGGATGTTCCGACATTTGAGACAGTCATAGCAGCGGTCCAGGAACTGGAAAAAGAGATCAATACACTATAAACAATTACATATCCATTTATTTGCCGGCTATTCTAAGATGCTTTAGAATAGCCGGTTTCTTGTTTTCAAAGGAGGGATGCTATATTACGCAAAATGAAGTCAATGCCGTTTTTGACGAACAGGTGCGGCTCTGTGCTGATACCTTGAAACGGAAAACCAAAGAATACACCGGGGATGACCCGGACCGGCTGGGTGCATTTAAGGCAGCGGCAGCTTTACAGCACACAACGCCCCAGCGTGCCCTTGCCGGTATGCTGGCAAAGCATATTGTTTCTCTATACGATATGTGCTTTGCCGAAGAAGTGGTTTATCCGATGGACACATGGGACGAAAAGATCACAGACAGTCTTAACTATCTGTTCTTACTGAAAGCGATTGTAAAGGAGGGACATACCAATTAAACAGATTGAAGTAAAAATTTTGAACTGCCAGGCGGTAGCGGAAGCAGAAAAAAACATGGTCTTTGCGGCAAGGCTTACCCAGCAGGGACATAAGATTGCCTCAATGGACGACCTGATGGAGCTCTACGAAAAATCATTCAGCGTTCAGACAGTAGCAGCTATGGGGGCGCTTCCCCATCCTACCATCCAGAAATTTGCGGTGATCACGGTAGCCATTGTCGGCGCCAGCAGGCGTTTTCTGGCGCAGATCACCCGCCACCAGAACGAAGTAAAATTTATGAGTGCATCGCTGCAGTACAGCAACTATACGGGACAGGCGGATTTCGCTGTCCCGTATTCTATTATGACGGCTCCGGCAGTGGTACGGGAACTGTACTTAAAAAGCTGTAATGAAAGCATGAAATGTTATGAAGCCCTGTGCACTGCCGGAAGCGGGCACGATGCGGCCGGCTATGCCACGCCCCAGGGATTGCGGAATGTACTGCTCATCAGCGCCACCCCTTATCAGTGGAAACATATCATCAGCCAGCGGGTATGCCGGAGAAATACAGATGAAACAAGGATCGTGCTGCTAAAGGTCTGGAAAGAACTTTATGAACTAAGCCCTGCTTTGTTTGCCCCATCACTGACCGGGCCTTTTTGTCAGATGGATCGATGTCTGGAAGGGAAAATGACCTGCGGACGAAAACTGCAGGCAAATATGACGCCAGAGGATATTTTGGAAAAAGATTATCCTGCTCTTTGGGAAGGAGACTGCCGATGAAAATAAAACTGATCGACTTTGGCGTACCGGAGCACCAGCGTCCTTACCGTCCGCATGGCAATGATGCCGGAGCGGATGTTTATCTGCCCTATGACTGTACCTTACAGCCCGGAGAAATCGCCAAAATTCCTTTGGGTTTTGGACTGGAAATACCGGATGGATATGCGGGATATATCTTTCCCCGTACCAGCATGGCGGTAAAAGGTCTGGTCTGTGAACTGCCGCCTGTGGATTCCGGCTACCGTGGAGAAATCCATGCGATCATCAGCAATGTAAGCAATCAGGCGCAGTCTCTTTTTAAGGGAGCCCGTATCGGGCAGCTTGTGATCACGCCGATCGTCATTGCGGATTTTGTAACCGATCTGGGAACAGAACGAGGAACCGGCAGCTTTGGCAGTACCGGCGAATAGAAAAAGGCTGTTTGGAGAACAGTTTTTGAATACTTATCGGTATAGGGAGCGGACATTTCGAGAACATTATAAAATATAATAAAGAAAGTCACGAAAAAAGCGGCCATTACCGTGACCGCTTACTTTCTGCTATTGAGTTCTTTCATAATACCGAGGATATATTGCATGGATTGAGGATCAAGCTGTCTTGCCTCTGCAATGAATTCCTTTAAGGTTTCCGGGTAGGTATTTCCTTCATCAAAGAATTCCTGCGGTGTCACACCCAGATATTCGCAGATGTAGAAAAAAGACTGCATAGCGGGAAGTGACTTTTTATTCTCAATATTATTGATGTAGTTGTTTGCCTGACCTAACGATAAAGACATATCGCGTGCGGAAACTCCTTTTTGTGTCCGCAGCTTCGCTAATCGTTCCGGGACAAAATCTTCATACATCGCCTTCACCTCCCATTCTGTAATAGATTGTACCTCACGCCCCTTTATTATCCGCAAAAGGAAAAAGGGTATTATCGTTGACTTGCTAAATTAAATCTATTACTATATGAAAAGTGAAGAATTTTACCTATCAGATGGAGGGATGACCGATGAAAGGAAAGACTTGCTGTGTTACCGGACACAGGGATTTGCCGCAGAATGAGATCAACAAAATAAAAGCCGCTTTGGAACATGAGATCGATGCTGCCGTTACAGATGGATTTACCTGTTTTATGAGTGGCTTTGCAGATGGCGTGGATCAGTATTTTGCAGAGCTGGTGTTGGAAAGAAAGCAGACTAATCCGGCGCTGGAGCTGATCGCAGTGATCCCTTACCGCAAACGTCTGGACAGCCTGAATAAGAAAACAAGAACCCGTGAACTGCTGGAGGCTTGTGCAGATGTTGTTGTCATACAGGAAAAATATCTCCCAAGCGTCTACTCCCACAGAAACCGCTATATGGTGGAGCACTCCGACCGAGTGATCGCTGTATATGACGGACGGGAAACCGGCGGTACGGCAAAGACGATCCGCTTCACCCATCGGATGAAAAAGGAACTGCGGGAAATCCCGGTTGGAGAGATCGTCCTGCCGGATCACTTGAAACCAAAAACAAAATAGATACCTGTTGATGCGCTCACTTTGAAGTGGGCGTTTTTCTTTACCCATTTTTAGGAGGAATGCTTATGTGGAACCTGATTTCACATTTCCTTACCTTTGCCGGAGGGATAGTTTCCGGCGTTATGTTGATGTGTCTTATGCAAACCGGAAAACTTGCGGATAAAGAATTTGAAACTATGAAGGAGGAATAAAAATTGAAACTTGTGATTGCAGAAAAGCCCTCTGTTGCTATGTCACTGGCAGCAGTATTAGGCGCAACGGAAAGAAAAGACGGTTATCTCGAAGGTTCCGGTTATCTGGTGAGCTGGTGCGTGGGACATCTTTTGGAACTGGCACAGCCGGAGGCTTACAAAGAACAGTACGCCAAATGGCGGTATGAGGACCTTCCGATCCTACCGGAAAACTGGAAATATGAAGTTCCAAAGGATAAGAAAAAGCAGCTTGCCCTTTTGTGCCGGCTGATGAAGGACAAACGGGTTGATTCTGTGGTATGCGCTACGGATGCCGGGCGTGAAGGAGAACTGATCTTCCGTCTGGTCTATGAATATGCCGGATGTAATAAGCCTATGGAACGCCTTTGGATTTCCAGTATGGAGGATGCGGCGATCCGTGAGGGTTTTGACCATCTCCGTCCCGGCAGTGATTACGATAAACTCTATGATGCGGCAGTATGCCGGGCAGGAGCCGACTGGCTGATCGGGATCAATGCCACCCGGCTTTTTTCTGTCCTGTATGGTGTCACACTAAATGTCGGCCGTGTTATGTCACCGACGCTGGCACTTTTGGTACAGCGTGAGTCGGATATTGAATCCTTCATCAGCAAGCCTTTTTATGTGCCGGAAATCACCTGCGGAGGTTTTACTGCTTCCGGCGAAAAAATGACGGAACGATCCGAGGCTGAAAAAATCCGTATGGACTGTGACCACAACTCCGCTTTTGTGCGTTCTGCGGAAAAGCAGGTAAAAACTATACAGCCTCCCCGCCTTTATGACCTTACAACTCTGCAAAGGGAATGTAACCGTATTTATGGCTATACGGCTCAACAGACCCTTGATTATGTGCAATCTCTCTATGAAAAGAAGCTGGCAACCTATCCGAGAACGGACAGCCAGTATTTGACGAAGGACATGCAGGCAACCGCCGCTTCCCTGATCCTATGGCTGCGTGACAATATGCCCTTTGGAAAAGGCTGCGCCGGAGAGCCGGACATTGACCGGGTAACAGACGACAGCAAAGTGACCGACCACCATGCCATCATCCCAACTGTGGAGATTGCACGGACAGACCTGTCGGAGCTTCCTTCCGGGGAGCGGGATGTGCTTACCCTGCTTGCCGTCAGACTGCTTTGTGCCACAACGCAGGCAAACCGGTTTGAAGCGGTCACCGCTATGTTAGACTGCCAGGGATATACTTTTACGGCAAAAGGAAAGACCATCTTACAGTCCGGCTGGAAAGAGGTGGAACGGATTCACCGTATGAGTATCAGGCAGAGTGAAACGGAACACAGAGAAAATGAAGCTGTCGCTCTCCCTGTGCTGCAGGAAGGACAGACTTTTGAAGCTGTATCAGCAAGTCTCCGTGAAGGGAAAACTTCACCGCCGAAACACTATACGGAGGACACACTGCTGTCCGCTATGGAGACTGCCGGTGCGGAAGATATGCCGGAAGATGCCGAGCGTAAAGGATTGGGTACTCCGGCTACCCGTGCGGCAACACTGGAAAAGCTGGTTTCTGCCGGATTTGTACAGCGAAAGAAAAAGCAGCTCATTCCTACGGAAAAAGGAAAGAACCTGATCGCAGTCCTGCCGGACAATATCAAATCTCCCATCTTAACTGCAGAATGGGAATCCATGCTGAAACAAGTGGAACATGGCGAACTGTCGGCAACATCTTTTATGGATCAGATTGCAGATATGAGCCGGACGCTGGTAAAAGAACATACTACCCCGGAAGAACGTTTTGCGGATCTGTTTCCTTCTTCCAGAGGAACTGCACATGAAGCCGTAGGGGTATGTCCTCGCTGCGGAGCCCCGGTATATGAAGGAAAGAAAGGTTTTTTCTGCGACAACAGGGAATGTTCTTTTGCTCTTTGGAAAGATAACCGTTTCTTTTCCAGCAAGAAAAAATCCATCACAAAGTCTGTGGCAGCGGCTCTTTTGAAAGAGGGTCGTATTTCTATGTCCGGGCTTTACAGTGAAAAAACAGGAAAGACCTATGATGCGGAAGTGATTCTGGATGATACCGGCGGTAAATATGTGAATTTCAAGCTGGAATTTCCAGTAAAGAAAGGCAGGCGTAAATGAGCGATCGAAAAACCTTTGAATATGGCGGTTATCACTTCACGCCCATACGAAAATTTCACAAAAAAGAAGGCGACTTTTTCGCCATATCGAAACGGCTGGCAAGTGACCCCAACTTAGGGCTGTGTACCTATCAGGATCGGCAAAAAGCACCTTATGATTACAAAGACTTTTATACCGTTTCAACAGACAAAGAATGTGATATTTTCCGCTGCGAAGAAAATGGATTGTTGTATGTACCAGGAAAAAATGAACTTTTTATTTACCATGAACCAAAACAGAAAAAGCGGAACTCTATCGCCGATGCCCTTTCACAGCCCAGGAATGTTACTGATACAACCGAAATTTCCAGCGGTCGGCAAAGCAGAGCCCCGGAAAGGTAGGCGTTATGGCGGAGAGAGAATTGAACCGCTCGGAGCGGGCTACGATCCGAAAGCTGGTTACGGAGCTTTGCGCCAACTATGACTCCCAGGATAAGATCTGCCTTCCTCTGGACAGCCCTTGTTACATGCTGAATAAATGGTGGACCGGTGCTTATTGCAGGTACTTTGAAAAAGCGGTGCTGCCGGTGGATGCAGCACTGGAATCAGCCATTACCGGCGAGGACACCTCCATGAGACAGAAAATATGCCCTGTGTGTGGAAAGGCATATCTTCCTACAACCAGCCAGGCATATTGCTCCGATGCCTGCCGGGTCTATGCAAGACGGAAATCCGAGCGGAAACGCAAACGTCGGCAGCGGCAAAACCAACCATGATATGTCCGCAACTTAGCCCCAAAAGTCCTTGATTTTCAATGGCTATTCGCATCTGTTTTTAAGGGAGCTGTATAAGAATACTCCGGTGCTTTGAAATGAGGTTAAGTTGCGGACAAAACTTATATTTTAACAAAAACGATAGGAGGCGATTTTTTGAATATCAACACGATTACTGCAGAGGATCTTCGCCGTATGCCGGATAAGGAAGGACTGATTTTACAGGGCTGCGGCGGAGATCTGACAGAATGGGTGGACGGGATCAACGAAATGTTGACAAATGCAGGCATATTGAAAGATGGCAGCCAGTTTGAAAATGTGTTTGCTTTTCAGCACGGAGAACTGACCTGTCTGCTTTACCCTTTTGATGATGTGAAACTGGATATAGGGAAACTTGCCCTGTGGCGTTTACAGACCCATGAAGTCTATGGCGGCACATGGCTGTCGGACTTTGTGCCGAATTATTTAGGCGGATTTATAGAAACACCGGAACCATTGGCAGATAAACCGGACTGCCCTCTGATCGGAGCAGATGGGAACATTTTTAATCTGCTTGGTATTGCTTCCCGTACTTTGCGGGAGCATGGTCTAAAAGAACAGGCAAAAGAAATGTCTGACCGGGTATTTGCTTCCGGCAGTTATGGAGAAGCGCTCTGTATCATTGGCGAATATGTCAACATCACAGATTCCGAACCAGAGCATAAGAATTCTCTCCGTCAGCAGCTAAAGGCAACAAAACCGGCAGACCCAGTAAAAAAGCAACAAACTTCCAAACAGCAGGAACGATAAGGAGGGATGCGAAATGGAAAGGAAACGGACCTATGGTGTATGGGCAGTACGAAGCAGCACTTCTATTTTCGGACCGGCACAAAGCTGGTGCAAGGAAAATGGAAAACCGTTGGAGTTTGATAGCAAAGCCGACGCTGAAAACTATGCAAAGGAAGCCAACGAGCATACGACAGCAAATGTCCGATACTATGTGAAAGAAAAAGAACCGGAACCCGGCGCTGTTCGGAAAGGAACATCTCAACCGGAACTGGATGCGCGCAGCCATGAAGAAGTAATACCAAGAAATGATGCAGCGGAAAAACAAAACGAGATTCCGGGCCGACAGATTCCTTCTCAAACAGATCCGCTGGTAGAAATCCGCTCTGCGGTCCATAGTAATTACGCGGGTATGGTCGCTATGCTGGGTGCGGACAACCGTGTGTATTTGGGGCGTGAGGAACGTTGCCATTACCAGGATATGCAGCCATCTTACTATGACAATCAGGACGGTTCCCTGTGTTTTGTCTGTGATCAGCCCGATATGTATTATTTTCTTTATGGAGAAGGCTGGGCGCATACCCAGACGGAAATGTTGGAACGAGGGCTTACCTTGCGCCAGTATGAAGAATTTGCGAGACTGCAAAATGGGGTCCTTGCACAGTTTACCACCCAAAGAGAAATTCTGTTTGCCGGACAGCCGTTTCAGGCGCCGGAAAGTTATCTTCGCAATGCGGAACTTTATGAGGAAGGACAAACCGGGAACTACAATATGCTGGATGGCAGGCTGAACAACGAACCTCCTGTGCGCCCGGATCTGACAGACGGACAGACGGATGAAGAAATCCGGGAGCTGGTGCCGGAAGCAAAGCCGTCTTTGATGGACCGTTTGAAAGCAGACAAACCGGAGCATGAAGCAAGGCAGATGATCCCTCCTGTGCCGGAAAGGGAACGCTGATGGCCGGGGTAAGATTTGAGGATGTAGATCTTTTGGGTGCTATTTCCCGTATCGTAGATCTTCATACCCAACATTATAAAGAGGACTTTGACCTGGATAAGGAACTGATTTCAAAACTGGCTGTGTCAGACCGTTCAGAGGATAAACAGCTTCTTTGGATGTCACGCCCTTGCGGAACCTATACCCTGCGCGAACGGGAAGTTTATCTGGATGGAAGCCATGAAAATAAAGTGTGGCGGTTTTACCAGGAACAGACAAATGATCCCGTTTTGGCTTATGCCATCTCTTTGAAAGAAGTCAGGGACGGAAAAATATTTGGCAATCTCTATCCGCTAAATTATAGAGAACATGTGGAACGGATGAAAAAGCTGACCTGTCCAATCGGAAATGTAGCCGTTGCATTTGCGGATGGAAATGTTATCACGATTCCCTATCAGGAACGGAGACAGCTTATGAACCGGTTTATGCCAGAGCATGGAGCCCCTAAAACAATGACTTATCTGCCGGAAAATGAGCCGGAGCTGATGATGATTCTAAAACGGGAACGCTTCAAACGCAGCTATCATGCGACAGCCGGAAATCTGGAGGAATATCTTGATAAGCTGGAAAAGACCACCCTGCGGGAAAAACTCAAAAGAGCAAAGACGGTGGTTTCAACACAGGAGGTCTCATCTCATAAAAGAGGGTTGGAACGATGAAGGGCGGGCATAACAAAAAATCCGTCCGCGTCGAATTTGTCATGTCCGAACCGGAGGCCGAACTGGTAAAAGAACGCATGGCGGAACTTGGCATTACCAACCTGTCGGCATATCTGCGAAAGATGGCCGTAGACGGTTACATCATTCACCTTGATATGGGAGATATTCAGGAAATGATCCGGCTTCTCCGCATTTGTTCCAATAACTTAAACCAATATACCAGACGGGCCAATGAGACCGGCAATATTTATGCCGCAGATATAGATGACATCCGCACCCGTCTGGACAGCCTTTGGGATGGCATGGACAAACTGATCCGGGGATTTGCAAATCTTTCATAATATTAAACTAATTTTGAAATGGCATCTTGATATGGGTTCATTTATTCTTAACAGTTTTTTATCGACGATATTATTATGTGGATAACGATAAGTTCCTATGATAAAATAATTTGGCATGGAGGTAAATAAAAATGTGTAAAATTGTTATTATTGAAGATGATATAGATATTTGCAATATGATTAAAAAATTCTTGGAAAATAATAAATATAGTGTTCAATATGCTTTAAATGGTATAGAAGGAATAAATTTGTGCAAATCTTTTGTTCCGGACTTGATAATACTTGACATTATGTTGCCAGGGCTGAATGGGGATGATGTATTACAGAAATTGCGAAAATTTACAAACGCTCCTGTTATTGTTGTATCAGCAAAAACAATGGTTCAGACCAAAATAGAATTATTAAAAATAGGGGCAGATGACTACATGACAAAACCATTTGATTTGTATGAGCTTCTTGCACGTATTGAGGCAAATTTAAAACGGACTGTCGATAATCCTTATCAAAATAATAATACTTTGATATACAAAAATATAAAGATCAATAACTCTTTGGTTTATATAAACGGAGTATTAGTACCATTTACATCAACAGAATTGAGCATTTTAGAATTGCTATTGCAATACCCACAGAAAATATTTTCAAAACAAAATTTATATGAATCCATTTGGAATGAACCTTATGCGTATGATGACGATACAATCAATACTCATATTAGTCATATTCGTAAGAAAATTAAATCAATTACAAATGAAGATTATATACAAACTATTTGGGGGATTGGATATAAAATGAAATAATCTTTAGATTTTCTTTAGAGTTATCATATATAGTGGCATGGAAAGGAGTTGTTTAGGATGACAAAATTTATATGCGAAACAAAAAACCTGAGCAAAAAATATAAAGATTTCTATGCTTTAAAAAATGTAAACTTAACTATTCCAAAAGGCGAAATATATGGACTTGTGGGCGAAAATGGAGCAGGAAAAACAACGCTAATCAGATTATTGACAGGTCTTAATTTTAAAAGTGAAGGAGAAATTATTCTATTTGGGCATAATGATAATCTGCAATATGAACGATCAAAAATCGGGTGTACGATTGAAATGCCGGCACTATATAAAGATATGACTGCTTCACAAAATCTGGAAGTGCAAAGAATACAGAGAGGTATTCCGAATAAAAGCTGCATTGCTGATACTTTAGAATTGATTGGCTTATCGAACGCAGGTAAAAAAAGAGTAGCGAATTTTTCATTAGGGATGAAACAGCGGCTTGCACTGGGCGTTGCATTATTAGGTGAGCCAGAATTTTTAATATTGGATGAACCTGTCAATGGACTTGATCCTACGGGAATTATCGAATTACGGGAACTTCTTAAAAAATTAGTGAAAGAACGGGAAACCACCATTTTAATATCCAGCCATATATTAAGCGAATTGCACCAGCTCGCCACTTGTTATGGCTTTCTTCATAAGGGAGAACTTTTAAAACAAATTTCTGCTGAAAAATTGAATGAAGAATGTAAACGGCATATTTGTTTGAAAACAGATAATATACAGAAAACCACTCTCATATTAGAACAAAAAGCTAATATTAAAAACTATTCCGTTTATCCAGACAATTCTATTCGGATTTATGATTGTTTAGATAATGTAAGAATGATTTCCAAATTACTAACCGACAATGAAATCATCATTGATGAAATCTCTGTTCAGGGAGAAGATTTGGAAACATACTTTGAAAATCTAATAGGGGGTAGAAAAAATGTATAATCAAATACGGGCAGAATTTTATAAATTATTTCATACAAAGGCGTTATATCTAACATTTGCATTGATTTTAGCTGTTTTTGGTATCTTTTCCATAGGAGGTCAGCAACAATTTGTAGTATCTAGTTCCAGCGTAGATGAAACATGGAAGATAGGAGAAACCGTAGGATTTCTTGCTCGTGCATATAGTGATCAGGTACATCCAATGATTGAAGAAATTATAAGGACTGCCACGTCTTATACGGTATTTTTCTGGCTGATTGTTCTTATATTTTCTGTTGTTTTCTTTTCCAGAGAATATACAGATTCAACGATTAAAATTGCGATTGCAAGTGGACAAAGCCGACTAAAATTCTTTATTGCAAAGTATATCGTGATTACTGTTACCAGCATCATTTTATATTTTTCATTTATTATGGTTGCATTTATAATTGAATGTACAAAATACAATGTGCCGATACAATTACTTCCAATGTTGAAAATTGCAGGGCTAAATTGCATGGTTATGGGAGCCTTTATCGGTATTACACTCATGCTGTGTGTGATATTTAAGCATACAGCTATTGTGGTAGGAACTATGTCATTATTTACTTTTAGCGGACCTCTTATTTATATGATGACATGGGATAATATGTCTGCTCAATCGTGGCGAGTTCTAACGTACTTAAAAATCAATCCGATGTATTATTGGATGAATACGTGTTCTTATAATATGGTAAATCATTTGGAAATCAATATCTTACTTTATTTTGTAGGAACTGTAATTATTACATTCCTGGTGTCAGCATTGATATTGAGAAAACAAGAAATACACTAATTACAACAGAAAGGGGAAATGCGGATATGTTCTATTTTTTATTGATATGTTCTATATTCATATTAGCATGTTCCCTTTTTTCTATTACTAGAACAATTCGCAATATAAATAAGCAGATAAAGGAAAAACGAAAAATAAGAGTATCTTTATCAAATAGAGATATTGAAGAGTTAGCTTATGCGATCAATCAAAAAGATACCCTGCATAAGAAACTGCAAGTTCAAATTAAGCAAGAAGAAGATCAGTTAAAGCAATCTATATCTAATATAAGCCATGATCTAAGAACCCCATTAACATCTATACAGGGTTATCTAACACTTTTACAAGAATGTGAAGATAAACAGGAGCAAGACCAATATATTGAAATCATTAAAGCAAAAACAGATTATCTCACAGATCTGGTGCAAGAATTTTATGATTTATCTGTGGTGGAAAATGAGCAGTTTGATGTTGAATGTGAGAAGGTTGATATAAATAGAATTGTTACAGATTGCTTAATTGAAAAGTATTATGAATTTGGGGAAATCCAGCCGATTATTCAAACAGAAAAATCTCCGGTGTGGATATATGGCAATAACCTTATTTGTAAACGTATTATTGAAAATCTAATTACAAATGCAATCCGTTATTCTGATAACTATATTGAAGTGTCCATTAACCAGGAAGGCGTGTTCATGATTAAAAATTCAACGCAATCCCTTGATGAGATGGATATAAATTTATTATTCAGCAAGTTTTACACCGTTGATAAATCACGCACCAAAGGTGGTTCCGGTTTGGGATTGTATATTGTAAAAGAATTACTAAAGAAAATAGATGGAAAAATCGGAAATATAGAATATAATAAGCCAATTTTATCTATAACACTTTTTTTTCGATTGTTTAAATAGCCTTTAAGATGGCATGGATAAACTGATCCGGGGATTTGCAAACATTTCATAAACAGCCGGAAAGCCGTTGCTTTCTTTTTGCCGTCACGGTAAAATTTTTATAAGGGCAGATGCCCTTCTGAAAGGAGGCAAAGCGTATGCGTTTGATAGGTAAATTACTGGCACTTCCCTTTATGCTGGTTACGGGGATTCTTTATCTGGTATGTAAATTTTTAGTGGTTCTTTCCGGTGCGGTACTTGGGATTCTTTCTGGGATCATCTTTCTGGCGGCATTGGTGCTGTTCTTTGTCGCAGGATTTTTGCCGGGTCTTGCATGGCTTATGATCGCCTTTCTTATCAGTCCATACGGTCTGCCTCTGGCGGCTGCATGGCTGGTAGGGATCATTGGCGGGGCAAACAGTGCCTTAAAGGATTTTATATTTGGTTAAGCAGATTTGGCGGGGCGCATAGGCAGCCCCGCTCTTTTTCTGCAATTATAACTTCTCTGATTGGAATTAAGTTAAGGAGGTGACGAAAATAGCGACCACAAGACTGATGCCTCTGCATGTAGGAAAAGGTCGGAATATCTCTACTGCGATCTCAGATATTATTGATTATGTAGAAAATCCGCAGAAAACCGATTTTGGAAAATTCATTTATGGCTATGAGTGTGATACCCGGCTTGCTGATGCAGAGTTTCTTCTTTCCAAACGACAGTATGCAAATCTGACCGGCAGAAATCAGGGTGCAGATGATGTGATCGCCTACCATCTCCGTCAGGCATTTAAGCCCGGCGAAGTTACGCCAGAAGAAGCTAATCAGATCGGCAGGGAGCTGGCACTGAAGCTCACAAAAGGAAACCATGCCTTTGTTGTCTGCACCCATGTGGATAAGCACCATGTCCATAATCACATCATTATCAACTCTACTACACTGGACTGTCAGAAAAAATTTCGCAACTTCTGGGGTTCTACCTGGGCAATCCGGCGAATGAATGACAAGCTGTGTTTGGAGCATGGACTTTCGATTGTAGAAAATCCGAAACCCAGCCGGGAGCATTATGGCACATGGCTGGGAAATAAAAAGCAGCCTTCCTTTCAGGAGCAGATACGCATTGCTATTGATGCTGCATTAGAGGAAAAGCCAAAAGATTTTGAGGAACTTCTAAAGAAGCTGGAGGCTGCCGGGATTGAAGTTAACCGTGAAAGAAAACATCTTCGGTTCCGAGTTCCGGGACAAGAAAATTATACCCGATGCGATACGCTCAAAGGCGATTATACAGAACAGGCCATCAAAGAACGAATTGCCGGTACACGGACAGTAAAATCCCACCATACTTTTTCAAAAAAACCGGTTTCCAAAGTTGGATTGCTGGTAGATATAGAGGCTGCAATCCGTTCCGGCAAAGGTCCCGGTTATGAGCGTTGGGCAAAAGTGTTCAACTTAAAACAGCTTTCCCAGGCAGTGCTCTACTTAAAAGAACATGGCGATATGGGTTATGAGGATCTTCTGGAAAAAGCCAACGCCGCTACCACTAATTTCAATACCTTATCCGTTCAAATTAAAGATTTAGAGTCAAGAATGAACGCCAATGCCGAGCTACAAAAGCAGATCGTAAACTATGCGAAAACGCGGGCTGTCTATGTAGAATATCGCAAAGCCGGGTACAGCAAAAAATACCGAATAGTACATGAGGCTGAAATTCTGCTACACCAGGCGGCAAAGAATCATTTTGACGAGCTAGGAATCCAAAAGCTCCCCTCTGTTAAATCTCTCCGGGAGGAATACACCGATCTTCTGGAACAAAAACGGAAAGCCTATTCTGCCTATAAGCAGGCCAAAAATGATATGAAAGAACTTCATAATGTTCGGGCTAATGTGGAATATCTATTAGAGATTTCTTCCCCACCGCTACCGCAGCGCAGCACAGAAAAATCACGTCAATAAGGTTTGTCAGCTTTTCGTTTTCAGCGTTCCAACGGAACGCGCAGCCATTGCCACCGGCAATGATCTCAGGGGTTTGGGGATATGTCACCAACAAGCATTTAGCAGGAATTCCGGGAACGGGATTTCTGCTAAATACGCAATCTTACGTAAGATTGCATTGCTTGCCAGTAGTTTTAAGAGTTTTTGGCAGAGGATCTGTTTACAGTTGCCGCATTGATAAACCTTTGATAACTGCCTATAATAGAGTTGTTATTTTGAACTGCTATAACAGAGAAAGGCAAAAAATTAAAATTTTTTGTCCGCTGTAACATTTCGCGGACATTTGCCTGTTATACTATCTGCAAAAAGCAAAGGAAGTGAGGATATGAAGCAGATTTTAATTGTCGAGGACGACAGTTTTTTGAATAAGATGTTAGACTATAACCTGACCGCAGACGGCTACGGCGTGACTTCTGCCCTAAATGCCAGAACCGCAGCCGACGCCATCCGCCAGCGGGAATTTAATTTAGTGCTGCTGGACATCAACCTGCCGGACGGGAACGGTTTTGAGCTGTGCAAGCTGATAAAGCCCCAGCACCCGGACACCATCGTAATATTCCTGACCGCCAACGATCAGGAGAGCGACCAGATACGGGGCTATGAGGTGGGCGCGGTGGACTACATCACAAAGCCCTTTGTGATCGGGGCCTTGCAGCGAAAAATCAAAGCCATGTTCGCCATGCTGGAACACCACAAACCGGCCAAGGACATTTACGACGACGGGCGGCTGTTTCTGGACTTCTCGGAGCAGACGGCTTCCTTAAACGGCAAGCCCCTGACCCTATCCCCGATGGAGTACAAAATGCTGAACCTGTTCCGTAAAAATCCCCGGCAAGTGCTGACCCGTGGGCAGCTTTTGGAAAAGCTGTGGGATATAGACGAGAGGTTTGTGGACGAACACACCCTGACAACTTCCATCAGCCGGATTCGCAGCAAGATTGAATCCGACGGCGGCGCACCCTACATCAAGACCGTTTACGGCATGGGCTATCAATGGACGGGAGGCGAGGCAAAATGAAGTTTCAAAACCTCTCGGTAAAGCGGCTGTTTGGCCGGGTGGCAATGGAGCTTGTCCTCTCCATGTCCGGGATCACCATAGCCCTGTTTCTTGTGACAAAACAGACTGCGGTGCTGCTGACGGGCGGGGCGCTGCTGCTGTGTGCCCTTGTGGGGATTTTTGTACTGACGCAGGCGTTTGGAAAGCGGCTGTCGCAGTTTACCGCTGACCTGTGCCAGACCTTAGACCACATGATCGCCGGGAATGAAGCGCCCCAGCGGCCAGAGGACAGCGAAACCCAGCTTGCCAGAATCGGACACCGGCTGGCAAGGCTTTACCAGATCATGCAGGAGAACCGCCGCCGGGTGGACGAGGAACGGCAGGAGTTACAGACCCTTGTATCGGATATTTCCCATCAGGTGAAAACGCCGGTAAGCAATCTGAAAATGGCGACGGACACCCTGCTGGAAAAGCCTATGACCGAGGCAGAGCGCACCGACTTTATCCGGGGAATCCGCAGCCAGACGGATAAGCTGGACTTTCTCTTTCAGGCCCTTGTGAAAACCTCCCGGCTGGAAACGGGCGTGATCCAGTTGGATAAGAAACCGGGCCGCCTCTTTGATACCGTGGCGCAGGCCATGAGTGGGATCGTGTATGCAGCGGAGAAAAAGGAAATTGCCGTGTCCGTGGACTGCCCGGAGGATTTGGCCGTTTCCCATGACAGCAAGTGGACATCCGAAGCCCTCTTTAACCTGCTGGACAATGCGGTGAAGTACACCCCAGCAGGCGGGAAAATCGCTGTGTCGGTGGTGCTGTGGGAAATGTATGTGGAGATCAAAGTGACCGACACCGGCAAGGGCATTTCCGAAAGCAATCAGGCTGCCATCTTCCGGCGCTTCTATCGTGAGGAAGAAGTACACGAACAGCAGGGCGTGGGCATTGGCCTGTATCTGGCCCGCGAGATCGTAACGCGACAGGGCGGCTATATCAAAGTGGTTTCGGAGCCGGGCAAGGGTTCGGAATTTTCTATTATGCTCCCTACAAAATAGAACGCGGCGGACGGCCATTTCCGGCTGCCCGCCGTAAATTTTTTTGAAATGTCCGAGCATTGTAACATTTCACCCCGATTTTCAATGAAATTTTTTGGTCGCTGTAACATTTCGCGGACATTTGGGTTTTACAATAGCCTTATCAACAGGCAGAAAGCCTTGAAAGGAGTTTTTAGTATGAGCGTTTTGCAGACGATTGATCTGAAAAAGTATTACGGCACAGAGCCGAACATCACCCGCGCCCTTGACGGTGTGAACTTCTCTGTAAATGACGGTGAATTTGTGGCCGTTGTGGGAACCTCCGGCAGCGGCAAGTCCACCCTGCTTCACATGATGGGCGGGCTGGACACTCCCACCAGCGGAACCGTGATTGTCCGGGGCGAAGAACTGGCAAAGAAGAACGATGAACAGCTTACCATCTTTCGCCGCCGCAACATCGGCTTTATCTTCCAGAACTATAACCTTGTTCCCATCCTGAATGTGTATGAGAACATCGTCCTGCCGGTGGAGCTAGACGGGGACACGGTGGATCAGAAGTTTTTGGACGAGATCGTTCACCTGCTGGGGCTGGAAGATAAACTGAAAAATATGCCGAACAATCTTTCCGGCGGACAGCAGCAGCGTGTGGCGATTGCCCGCGCCTTGATTACCAAACCGGCTATTGTGCTGGCCGACGAGCCGACCGGCAACCTTGACAGCAAGACCAGCGCCGAGGTGCTGGGGCTTATCAAGCGTACCAGTGCGGAGTTCCGGCAAACTGTTGTGATGATTACCCACAATGACGACATAGCCCGCCTTGCAGATCGGATTGTCCGCATTGAGGACGGCAAGATTGTGGAATAAGGAGGTGGTAGGCTATGACATGGCCTTTTGAGAATGATACCAGTGCTATCACGAAAAAAATTGCTAAAAACGATATAGATAAAAACCGAGTTAAAAAGGTTTTCTCGCTTACTACGATAGTCTTTGCAACAGCATTACTCATGATGTTGATTATGTTTGAAAGCGGATATGAAACTACAAAAGATAGAATGGCAGAAGGGCAGCCACAAGTTGTTTTTTATGATCTTTCCCAGCAGCAAATTGAGTTGTTGTATTCAGAGGAAAATATCGAATCCATCAAAGTAACTGAAACAGAAAACGGGTATGATGCTTCAATTACCATTGTTGATGCCACAAAAATGACGCAATATGGTTTTTCTTCTGCGGTCGATAATATATCTTCAAAATATGACATTCATCATGTAACAAGAAACGACTTATTCATAGATAGTTTGCCTAACGGAGGACTATTAAATCAGAAAAACATGGTTCTTATGGGGGTGGCAATCTTCATTATAATTGTGAGTGCTTTAGTAATTTACAATGTTTTCTATTTATCTGTTGTAAATCAGGTGCGGCAATTTGGGCAGCTTCGTACTGTCGGAATGACACAGCAGCAAACAAAGAAAATCATGCGCTACGAAAGAAAATTTTTATGTAGAATTGGGGTTCCGATTGGTCTACTAATTGGTGGCCTTGCTGGATATTTGTTGCAACCTGATGGTTGGGATTGGATCGCTGCGGTAGTCTGGGGGATAATCATTAGTGTTATCATCAATTTCGTTGTAAAAGTATCGTTAAATAGACCTACAAAAATAGCCCTCAGCATTTCCCCGATCCTTTCCAGCAAATATATGATGGAACGCTTTGATTGTAAGGTTACTAACAAAGAAAAACGAAAATTATCTTCTTTGGGGCTGGCAATCATAAGCATAACATCACACTGGAAAAGCATTTTAGTTTCTGTGCTTTCTTTGGGCCTAAGCGGGCTTTTATTTGTCTTAGCTGCAACATATACCGCTTCCATTGATCCCGAATCTATTGTAAAAAAAGATGTCTACCAGTATGGACAATTTGTGATTGATACTACTGGTAAATACAGTGAGAAAGTTTCGGAAATTGAAAACTTCAAACAAAAGATAATGGAGCTTCCAAACATTAGCAATATAAAGCAAGTTGTTGAAACAGATATTAGTTGGGCAGGGAAAAATAGCACAGGCAAAGATCAACTTTCTATTATTACCGATAATGATTTTGCCTCTATTCAGCAATTCAGAGAATCAGGCGATTTGGATTATCAACAGCTTGTTCAATCTAACCAGATCGTTGCTGTAAATGGTGTAGAAGGTATTTCTAAAGGCGATACAGTAGAATTTACATTTGGGGATGGCACCCAAAAAACTTATACGGTGGGAGGCGTATTAGATGGTGATCTGTATTCAAATACAGCAATTTATGGCGGCTGGTTTTTAATGCCTGCTGAATTGATAACAGAAAATTCGGCTTCTTTTGATGTTTCTATCAGGTTGATCGTAAAGGCAAATGATACCGGATTGGAGCACACCATAATATCTTTAGAGAAATTAGTGGATATGTCAGATGGATTAACACTGACGACTATGCAGGAAGCGATTGCTTCAAAAGAAGCTACTATCAGGCAGGTAGGAATATCTATCATAGGAGTAACACTATTCTTGCTGCTTTTTAGTATCATCACTTTTGCAAGCACAATTATTACAAATATAGCAACAAAAAAGCGAGAATACGCTATGCTTCAATCCATCGGTATGACTTGGAAACAAACAGGAAAAATGGCACTATGCGAAAGTTGTGTACTGGCTGTAGGGAGCCTGATACTTACTCTGATATTGGGAATTATTTTAGGGCAGATATTGATAAAAGGCTTGATAAGTGCAGGGATTTTCTATTTGTCATATACATTTCCATTAACATTGTTTACTGTATATTGCATTGTGGTAGTTCTGATTATTTTGACGATTACTATTTCCGCTTTTTACAGTTTACAAAAAACTCCGTTGGTTGAGAGATTACGGATTGTAGACTAATGAAGTAGACCCGACTAATATAAAAATGTCCGAGCATTGTAACATTTCACCCCGATTTTCATTGAAATTTCTTAGTCGCTGTAACATTTTGCGGACATTTGGGTTTTACAATACCCTTATCAACAAAGGCAAGGAGGCGACGCAATGGAACTGACCCCGACCTTGATTTTGAATCTGGCGCTGCTGATCGTACCGCCCGTTGTCCTTGTGCTGGTGTTCCGGCAATGGCTGGCCCGGCACATCCGCTGGACGGTTGCCTTGACTGCCCTCTGTGATGTTCTCCTGTTTTGGGATGAACTGTTCTACTATGAGAGTTTCGGTCTGTTTGCTGTGCTGCTTCTGGTACAGTTGGCAGCCACTGGCGCAGCAGCGTTCCGCATTTACTGCAAACAAAGAAAGTAAAATACAGCCTCATTACTACTCTGGTAAATATCCCGGAACTGATTAGGCGGGGTGTTTTTTATGGAATAAAGTTGGATGGAATATTAGCGGATGAAATAGGCACTTCCTGTTAAAAGAAATTGGTCAGGATAGTAATTTTATTATCCCGACCAATTTTTGCTATTATGAACTTTTCTTAAACTATATTGCTTTTTGGAGCCTTGCATGTTATACTGTTATACACAACAGCATAACAGTTAAAACACACGGAGGATGCAGCAATGAAACTGATTATTTCAAATGTATCTGGCGTCCCCATATACGAGCAGATTAAACAGCAGATCAAGGCGGCTATTTTATCTGGCGAGCTTCAAGCCGAAGAAACTTTGCCCTCCCTTAGAACACTTGCCAAAGACTTAAAGATCAGCGTCTTAACAGTGACAAAGGCATACACAGAATTAGAGCAAGAGGGCTTTGTTAAAAATGTGCAGGGGCGTGGATGTTTCGTAATGGGGTCTGGTTCAGAACTGATTAAGGAGCAGCTTATTTGCAAAGTAGAAAACAATCTCACCGAAGCAATAAAAGCTGCAAGAATGGCAAATCTATCCACAGAGGAATTACATCGCCTTTTGGACATTTTAACGGAGGTAAAAACAGATGACTAATTATTTAGAGGTAACGAATCTTTCAAAATCTTTTGATTCTTTTCAGCTTCACAATATCAGCTTTACTTTGCCAAAGGGATATATTATGGGCTTGATTGGCCCGAATGGTTCTGGCAAAACAACGACAATCAAACTGATTTTGAATATGCTCAAGCGCACCGGTGGCACAGTCAAAGTGATGGGGCTGGATAATATCGCAGAAGAACAAAAAGTAAAATCAGAGCTGGGCGTTGTTTTCGATACAAATTATTTCAGTGATGATTGGAAAGTGTCGCAGGTTGAAAAATCCATTTCGGTATTTTATCCAAATTGGGACAGCCAGAAATTTGCGGATATGTTACGGAAATTTCACATTGCACCAACCAAAAAGGTAAAAGAACTTTCCAAAGGTATGCAGATGAAGTTAATGCTTGCCTGTGCGTTTTCATACGACGCCAAGCTGCTGATCCTCGACGAGCCGACCAGTGGACTTGATCCGGTTTCCAGAGATGAACTTTTGAAAATTCTTTCAGAGTATATTGAAGATGGCGAGCATAGTGTTTTGTTCTCCACCCATATCACAGGCGATTTGGAGCGTGCAGCCGATTATATTACCTACATCAGTTATGGCGAGCTGTACTTTACTGGCAGCAAAGATGATTTTGTAGATATGTTCCGCATTGTAAAAGGTGGAATTGAGGAACTGTCCGATGATCTGAAAAATAAGGCGGCTGGTATTCGTACATTCCCTACGGGATTTGAGGCTCTGATGAAAACCGAAGATATTAGCGGTTTCCCTAACCTGACCGTTGATCCTGCCACCATTGATGAAATTGTAGTGTTTACAAGCAAGAAAGGTGACGATTATGAGTAATATTTTGAAATCCACAAAATTAGATATTGCATTGGTAAAACCATATTTTAAGACGATTTGCTTTACCCTGCTCCTGCCGATTGTGTTTGCCGCAATCAATCGTTCTTTGCTGACAGGGGTATCATTTGCTATGTGCTTTATTGCCATGACGACGGGATATACCTTTTCCATCACAGAAAAAAACAGCATGGATCGTCTGTTTGGTATTTTACCTGTTCGTAAAAGCGAGCTTGTGATCGGACGCTATGTTTTTGTCCTTGCAATGGGGCTTCTTTCCTTGATTATTTCTTTGATTGCACAGCCGCTTGTCTTGAAAGTGCTGGGTGAAACAGTTGGCGTATTTGATATTGTAACTGCCGCTATTGCAGGAGTATTCTTATTTGCACTCTATACCGTGTTCCAGATTCCGGGATATTACAAGTACGGCTCAATCAAAGGACGGGTATTTATGTATATTCCAGTGGCCGGTTTTTTGGTGACTTTACTTCTTCTCTCTAAAATGCCAGCTATCGGGAACTCAATTATTTCAGTCGTTGAATCTTCTCCGATACTTCTCGTTTTCCTTGCGGTTTTTGCTATTGTCGTGATGTATGCGGTTTCAATCTTCTTGTCCATTCGGGTTATGAAGAATAAGGAAATGTGAGGTGATTGTATGGATTTCACAATTTTGGCAGTTGTGCTTTTGATTGGTGTTGGCGTTCCTATCCGTAATAAACTCATACGGAAATATCGGGATAAGAAAAAGAATGATCGCAATTCGGAGTGAACAATATGGAGAAAACAGAGTTCATCCGCTGCCCAGTCTGCGGGAATAAAACACGCGACAAAATTCGGGAAGATACCGTACTTAAAAATTTTCCTCTCTTTTGTCCAAAATGTAAAAGTGAATGTCTAATCGACATTGAACAATTAGACTTACGATTAGCATTATGGGAATACCGTCGTTACTAATGACAGTATTCTGTTTGCTTTATGAGAAAATGCTCAATGCTGGAATGGGCAATAAATTTGAATTTGACAAGGAGATAATAATGATACCAATTTCTGATATTCTCATCCGCTCAATTAGTGGGTATGTGTTTATGGTTCCAGTCTTCGTACTGTATTTCTTGTGGCTCAAAAAATTGGGGAGAACACAAAGTTTTCTCCATACCGCTGCAGTGTTTGTTTTTGGTTATTATTTATTCGGACTTTTGACCGTCACAGGCATCGGCTTTACAAGCACAATGACCTTTCGCCCGAACATTTCTTGGACTCCATTTATCGGTATGATAACTGGGCCAATTGATACCATTCTGAATATTATTCTGTTTGTCCCGTTGGGATTTTTCCTGCCGCTGCTGTACAAGAAATATCATCACATGAAGACGGTTGCATTGACTGGCTTTCTGTTTTCTTTGGCTGTTGAAATTGTCCAGATGTTTGGCTGGGGTTCTTCCGACATCAATGACTTGATGACAAATACCGCTGGAGCCTGTATTGGATTTTTAGTTTATTGTCTGCTGTCAAGAATCTTGCCTGCCAATCTGAAAAAGCAACTTCAATCCAGCCGTGTCAATGCTGTGGCTGAAGTACTTCTCTTTGCTATTTGCACATTTGCCATTATGGTCACGGCTCAGACTTGGTTTGTCCATGATGTGCTGAATGTTCCATAAATTGTATCGGAAACAATCGGTCTCAGATATAAAAAAATAGTGTCTTCTGTTTGACACACCTGCAGACCGATTTTTCCGTATTGAACTTAGTCGCGTCAACGAAGCCACTACCTATGGAATTTCAATCTTTTCCTTCCTGTTATGCTTGGACAGATTGAATAATTCTCTTTGTGTTATATCTATTATTTTTAGGTAATAGTCCACAACGGCTTCTAACATGAAGGTACAAAAAATAAAAGTTGATCCTCAATCAACCCTATTATTGTACTCTTCAATTCATACTTTTCGATCTCAATGGTAGTATGGTTAGATAGACATCTGTTGCCGCTATCCCTTGGTAAGTTACCCGTTCAGCTTACCTACAAATTTAGAATACAATAAATGGCATCATTTGAACAGACTATATTTTTGGGATGAACTGTTCTACTATGAGAGCTTCGGTCTGTTTGCTGTGCTGATTCTGGTACAGTTGGCGGCCACCGGCGCAGCAGCGTTCCGCTTTTACTACAAACAAAGAAAAGGCTGAATAGAAAATAGGTATCATCAATCAAAAATATCATTGGAGGTATAACTTATGGAAAAAGAAACAATGGGAACTGTAATTTCAGTTATAAAACAATGGTGGTTAAAAGTGAATCGTAAACCTGCCCGCGTTCATGCGATGGATGGCGCAGCCTTTCCGCATATTATCAAGGTCAAATATACGATAGACGGTAAAGATTACATCTGCCGAAAATGGATTGGTGCAGGAAACAACGTTCCTGACAAGGGAACAACGATTAAAGTTACCTATTGGGAAGATAAGCCATCGAAAGCAAGAATTGAACTCTAATCAATAAATTTATTAAAATACGGAGGTGATGATGTGATGGGACATTAGCTGTTTTTGATATAGAAGAATCCGGCAAGCAGATTGGAGAAAAGTTATTTCTGCTTCTTAACGAGGAACAAAAGAATGCTCTAATGCAATATATTTTGGAACAAGGAGCCTGTCATGGAACGGTATTCAATTCCTGTCACACTTCCTTCGCAGCAAAGAAAAATCCTCTAACAGAAATACAGGAAGGCGAGCTTTATCTATGCCTGGAACACCGCACTGTCAGGGTTAGGGAACGGATGATCAACCTGACAAGTAAGGAGTTTGATATACTGGCATTGCTCATTGCCAATCCCAAACGTGTTTTTACTTACGAACTGATTACCGATTTGGTTTGGAAAGAGGATTGTGATTTCTATTCGAGAAAAGCGATTCATAATCATATAAGTAAGCTGCGTAAGAAGTTGCGCTTTGAACCGGATCTTCCAAACTATATTGAGAGTGTCGCCGGGATCGGCTATAAATTTGAACATCTATAACATGAGCCCACAAGGTGTTGTTTCCCCTTGTGGGCTTGCTTTTTGCAGCATATATTCTAAGAGCGGAATATGTAGAAAATTGCGAATATAAAGAGTAAAAAGCGAATATCTGCGGACTGATAAAGGAAACATAACCGATATAATTTTCTCCCAAGGAGGTATCAAGCAGCCGATTCAGGTTCCTCCTTGATGGGAGGAAATGCCTATGCGTCTATGCAACACAGATCTGCAGATAAACTGCTTTACATTCAGTCACCTATACGTCGTAGTCCAGCTCGTATGGATTGCGGCGTTTTTGGTTTCGACAAAGTTTGAGCATTTTCGCTGTCAACCTCCCGGAAAAATTTCATACTGCTGCTTTGGCGCGCCTGTTCTTTGTACGGGCGCGCTTTTTTGTACCCTTTTTTTAATCAGAAAGAGACTTAGACCTTATCGCTGCCGCAGCCCACCCTCTGATTTCGATTTTTGCCATCAACTCAAACATCGAAATTGGAGGAAATTACTATGAAGAAAATCAATCTTCGGGATTATTACCCGTATTATACACAGGACATGATCGTTGAGGTGCCGGATGAAGTTGCTTTGTTGCTTCGGGAATATATGTTGTTGGAAGAAGCCTATCGGATTCGTACATACCGCTATAAAGCATTTTACTCTCTGGATCGAGACGAAGGTATTGAGCGTGAGATATTGCAAAAGCCTCTTAACCCGGCAGAAATTTGGGAACAGCGCCAAATGACGGAGTTGATTTATAAAGGTCTTTCCAAACTTCCGGTAAAGCAGCGCCAACGAATCTATGCACACTTTTTTCTTGGCATGAGCAAAGCAGATATTGCCAAAGCGGAAGGAACACACAAAAGCCGGATCACCCGTTCTATCGAAGCCGGATTGCGTAGTCTGGAAAAATATTTCAAAGAAATTTTATAACAGACGGCAACTTTGCCCCTAAAAATGTACTGAATAGTAGAGGGACATATTCGGCGGGACAAGCTGGACGGGTGTGGTAAGGAAGCATATACATCCTCCCACCCCAACTGCAATATCAATTTGTCTGCCATGCCCCTTGCTTGTTCCTTGACAACCGAATATACGCTGTTACAGGTACTTCATTCTGTGTTCCGAGCGGCAGATGGGGCGGCGCGGTGACAGGCGGCCTAAGGAGGTGATGGATCCAGGCTGTCCGAGCGATAAACGCAACCTACGAAACCGGCTGTGGCAGGCCGGACGCGATAACGACGCAGATCATAATGGTACTTCTTCACAGCTTCCTAAAGACTTGGGGAGAGTTCCTGCGGCGTTTGCTTGCTCTGGCAAAGCGGCGGCGTATGCGGGACTATGATGCGGTGACGCTATCCGCAGCCTGTAACAGCCCCGTCCTTATAACAGAAGGACTTGCCGGGGTGCGTGGCAAATACGGCAGTAAAATCGAAATCAGATATAATGGGCCGGATTTATGTGTGTAATAACCATAGATCCGACCTATTCATGTGGTTTTGATAACACAGTTTTCAGAAGGGAGTTGATACTATGGAATTGAATACCATTGTCAGTGAAGTGGGTACACTGGTAGACATTCGGGATGTCTCTGTCAACAAAGAACTTTCCCGTGATGAACGGATTGCAGAATTCGTTCAGCAAATCAAAAATCCATACCATTTTAAGTGTGGGCGTTTTACTGTACAGGCCAGCTTTTCTGCTGAAGGTGCTACCCTGGAAGAATGTATCAAGGGTATTTTGCGATAGGTGCAATTTTAAGAAAGGGGCTGACTTTTCCGTAAAAGCATGGTAGAATAAGAATCGGAAAAGGAATTGAATATGGCATAACCACACTTCTTGAATTGCGGGGATTTTTCTGTGCAACGAAAGGAGTGTTTTTTTATGCAGGTTTACAAAGCGATTAAGTACATCCGTCTTTCTTATACGGATGATAAAACAGTAGAAAGTGACAGCGTTGCTAACCAGCGGCGCCTGATCGATGACTACATAGCCCGACACCCGGAAATTGAGGTTGTGGCAGAAAAAATTGACGATGGTTATAGTGGTGTTTTGTTTGATCGCCCGGCATTTCAGGAAATGATGCGGATGATCGAACAAGGCGAAGCTAACTGCGTGATTGTCAAAGACCTCTCCCGCTTAGGTCGTGAGTACATAGAAACAGGCCGTTATATGCGCAGGGTATTTCCAGCCTATGGAGTGCGTTTTATCGCAATTAACGATAATGTGGACACGGAAAATGACGCTGCCGATGATCTCACGGTTTCTGTCAAAAACATTATGAATGAGGCTTACTGTCGGGATATTTCCGTTAAGACACGGAGCGCCCTGGAAGTAAAACGGCGCAGCGGGGATTTTGTAGGTGCTTTTACCATTTATGGTTATGTGAAAGTCGGCGATAAACACAAGAGCTTGGAAGTAGACGAATATGCTGCTAATGTTGTGAGGGATATTTTCAGAAAACGGCTGGAGGGATTCAGCGCTTCCCATATAGCGGATGAACTGAACCGATTAGGAATTCTTTCGCCTTTAGCGTATAAGCGCAATCACGGAATGCCTCATGCAAAAGGTGGCTATACAGACCGAAAGGATTGCAAATGGTCTGCAACTACAATCATCCGCATTTTGCAGGATGAAACTTACACCGGAACACTGGTCCAGGGCAAACAGACAACGCCCCATTTCAAATTAAAAGAGCGTGAGGACAAACCTTCTTCGGAATGGATTCGTGTGGAGGGAACCCATGAAGCGATCATACAAAAGCACGATTTTGATCTGGTGCAACGGCTCCGCAGGATTGACACAAGGACTTCTCCCAAATCGGATAAGGTTTACCTGTTTTCCGGTATTTTGATCTGCGGATGCTGTGGCTGCCGTATGACCCGCAAGACGAACCGCTATAAAGACAAAGAGTATCACTATTATTACTGCCCGACCGGCAAAAAGAATGGCTGCACATCGTCGGTCATGCTGAAAGAGTCGGATCTGATTGAATGTGTGCAGGACAGTTTGAAAGGACATATTGAAAATGTTGCTTCTCTGGATGCCCTGCTGTCCAGTATCAGTCAGGAACGGATCAACCGGGAATTGGCGCAGGAATATGCCGCACAGATCAGAGTAAATGAAAAGCGTGTGGCACAGACCGAGGGCTTTAAGGCAAAACTCTATGAAAATCTGGTGAGTGGAATTCTGACAAAGGAAGAATTTCTCTCTTATAAGCGAAAATACAATGCAGATATTGAACTGTTCCAAAAGGCAATCGCTGAATGGAACGATAAACTTACAGATGTATTGGAAAACCGAAGCGAACGAAACCGTTGGATCAACCATTTTATGAAATTTTCTACTATGGAGGATATTGACCGCCGGGCAGTCATGCAGCTTATCCGAAGCATACGGGTAATGGGTAAAGATGAACTGCATATTGAATTTAATTACCAGGATGAATATCAGAAAGCAATCTCTTTGGCTGAACAGATTGCTACAAAAAATGAAGAAAGGATGGTGAGCTAAATGGCAAGAAAAAGCAGAAAACAGACGGCAGCTCCTATGCCGGCACCATCTTTGTATGTACATGTGGCTCTGTATATCCGTCTTTCTGTGGAGGATAACAAAAAGCGGGGTTGCTCAGTAGAAAACCAAAAACTGGTACTGAATGACTTTCTTTCGGATAAACCGGACTTCGTTGTGTATGATACTTATATCGACAACGGAGCGACAGGGACAAATTTTCACCGCCCTGGATTTCAGCAAATGCTATCTGATATTGAAGCAGGCCACATTAACTGTGTGATTGTTAAGGATCTTTCCCGATTAGGGCGAAATTCTATTGACACAGGTTATTATATCGAACAGTATTTCCATGCTCATAATGTTCGCTTCATTGCTGTTACGGATCAGTTTGACACAGCGGATTCCGGAAATCTTCATGGTGGTATCATGCTGCCTTTGAAAAATATGATCAATGAAGCCTATGCTCTGGACATTGGACGAAAAATCAAAGCACAGGCGCGGCAGGCTATGAAAGATGGCGACTATATTGGTGCACGGGCGCCTTACGGTTACAGGAAAGACCCGGATAATTGCCATAAACTTCTGATTGATGAAAATACTGCCCCTGTGGTAAAACAGATTTTTGAATGGGCACATGAGCATGTGGCACTGAACCGGATTGTCCGCAATCTAAATGAGATGGGAATTCCGGCACCGAGCCATTATAAAAAGACCACTGGCGAGATTACCAGTCCGGGACTGATCGGAAGTGGCAAATGGCAGACCCGCACAGTGATGAAAATCTTAGAAAGCGAAGTTTATACAGGCGATCTGGTGCAAGGAAAAACAAAGATTGTAGATCATCAGCAGGTCAAGGCTGGAGAAGATAATCTGATTATTGCAAAATGCACCCATGAACCGATCATCAGCCATGAGTTGTTTAATGCAGTTCAGGAATACAGAAAACAGATCTGTGAAGAAAGCAAAGCAACTCCAAAACGTCCCTACACACCAAACATTTTCAAAGGTAAAGTGTTCTGTGCTGATTGTGGCAGAAGCCTTCACAGGCAACGCGCCGAGCGCCGGAAAGGACCCGACACTTACTGGTTCCACTGCCTTACAAACAGCCGGGTAGAAAAAGATAGCTGCAAAGGTGCGATGATACAAGAGAAAGAACTGATTTCTACTGTTACGGCTATTCTTGAAAAAGAGCTGACAGTTGCGCTGGGAATGTCGCTGCCACTCTTTCAGTTGGAGACAAGACAAAAACAGGAAAAAGATAAGCTGAAAATTCAGATGTCGGCCAAACGGCAGGAAATTGAAAAAACACGCCGGCTGATCCGTGGCCTATATGAAAATTTTGTGCAGGGTATTTTGACAAATGACGAATACTTTGAATTGAAAGCGGATTATGAACATGCTATCAATGCTCTGTCTGGTGAGATTGAAGTATTTGAAAAATCTATGGACTCTCTGGACAACCAGCTTGCCAGATACCGTGCAATGGAAAAGGATGCAAAAACACTGGCACAGGATCACGTACTGACTGTAGAACTGATCGAACGGCTCATTGAACGAATTGAGATAGACCACGAGCGGAATATTCATGTGACCTTCCGTTTCAAAAATGAATTTCAGGGAAAGGCGGTGGAACCGTGCGCAACTATGTGATTGCCCTTTATATCCGTCTTTCTGTGGAAGATTTCAAAACTGAAAGTTTGAGCATACCAAATCAAAAACTGATTCTTCGTGAAAAAGCTATGTCTCTGCCGGAATGGGATGACAGCGAGATTTTGGAATTTATTGACAACGGTCATACGGGGACAAACTTTGAGCGTCCGGCGGTGCAGGAACTTTTAACAATGGTTCAGGCCGGAAAAATCAACTGTATTATTGTAAAAGACCTTTCCCGATTTGGACGTAACAGCATTGAAACCGGCTATTTTATTGAGCGGGTATTTCCTCTTTATCACACCCGTTTTATTTCCGTCAGTGATGATTTTGACACAGCTAATTTCAAAGGTGATACCGGAGGGATTGATATTGCTTTCAAGTATCTTATCAGCGAGTGGTATAGCCGGGATATGTCCATGAAAACCAAAAGTGCAAAATACGCAAAGATGCGTCGTGGGGAATATCAGAGTGTCATCTGTCCTTACGGCTATCGCAAGAGTGCAGACGGACGTATGGAACCGGACGAGGATGTTGCCCCGAATGTGCAGATGATATTTCAATGGGCGTCTGAAGGCAACACCGCAGCCGAGATCACAAGAAAATTGTATGCCATGAATATCCCCACCCCTGGGGAATATCGCAAACTTAAAGGCAAGGCCTATTACAATGTTTCCCGAACAAACGGCGTTTGGAGTACATCAACGGTTCTGCGTATTTTAGAAGATCAAAGATATATCGGTACCTATGTAATTGGCAAGAGAAAGGTAAAAGAGATTGGCAGCCGACATACACAGTTAAAGGATGAAAGTGAGTGGTTCAAAATCCCGAACCATCATCCGGCTATTGTAAGTGTGGATCTATTTGAGAGAGCCAATGCTTCAATTAAGCGTTTCTCTCTGTCAAATAGAAAGCCGCGTGATTATCTGCTCCGTGGTAAGGTATTCTGCGGATGCTGCGATCATGCAATGTCTCTACGAAATGGTGCGTGGTTTTATTGCCGTCATTCCGAGGTGGCTGAAACGCTTCCTTGTCATGGTGTGCGCATAAAGATGGCAGATCTGGAGCAGGTTGTATTTGAAACAATTCGGGCTCAAATGTGTCCGGCATTGGGAATTGATAGCAATAAGGATAAATTGGATTTGCAGACAGTCCAGCAGACCGAACATGAAGAAAAACTCCGTTCTATTCAAGATAGCAAGCGGTATCTTTATGAGCAGTATGCACTCGGAGAGATTGATTTGGAAACCTATCGGACACGAAAAGCGGTTTATGACACGGAACTGGTACAAGCCAAAAATGTTCATGCTGTCATCACTGCACAGACAAAGCAGATAAAAAGTGATTATGAGATTAAGCTGAAACAACAGGAAATTGTGCAGAAAGTCGGAAACGCCAACATGCTGACAAAAGCTCTGATTGACCGGCTTATCAATAAAGTTTACGTCTTTCCAGGAGATCGGATTGAGATTGAATATGCAACACAGGATTTCTTAGAAACTAAGGAATCCGAAAAGGAAGTATAACCGTGAACACCCATTTGAAACAGCTATGGGCAGCTATGAAGCTGCCCGAAAAACTGCAAAAAAAGTTATAAATTTTTTGTCGTGGGCTTGACATACGGGTGGCGCAGGTCATGGAAACGCACCTTTGGCAGCCCTGCCCGCTTCAGGACTCGGTGCAGCATGTGCAGGACGCTGTCCGGGGACATGGGGCCTCCGGTGGGTGATGGGAATACCCATTCGCTGTTACCCGTTTTTCTTCTTTGTTGCATCAGAACGTTTATCGCATCCGCCGACAGCGGCAGGGTGCGGTAGGCGTTTTTCGTTTTCAGCGGCATCTCAATGATCTTGCCGTCGATGCGCCCGATCTGCCGTTGAACCCGGAGGTCTCCTTTTTCCAAATCAATATCCGACCATTTTAATCCCAGCAGTTCGCCGCGCCGCAGGCCGGTGGTCAGGTCGATATAGTACAGGGCGAACACGCCGCTGTCTT
>ERZ791865.138-NODE-138-length-120448-cov-20.583589_pt1 | contig 120448 bp, 103 predicted proteins | sample MGYA00509942_ERZ791865 | MGnify/ENA primary metagenome ERZ791865 (study PRJEB30046, sample SAMN00792098) | human gut metagenome | study: EMG produced TPA metagenomics assembly of the A metagenome-wide association study of gut microbiota in type 2...
GGTGCGGGAAGATTGGGAGGTGCGGGAAGATTGGGAGGTGCGGGAAGATTGGGAGGTGCGGGAAGATTGGGAGTCGTGGGAGGAATGGGATGGCCGTAGGCAACGGAACGGGGAGTGTCAGAAGGGCGACTTGAAGTCGCGCAGCAGCGGATGACGCATATCCTTGTCCGAAAGAATCGCCTCGGCCGGGTCTATCATCCAGTCGATGCCAAGCTCGGGGTCGGCGATGGATATGCCGCCGTCGGCCTCGGGACAATACAGGTTGTCGCACTTGTACTGGAACACGGCGGTGTCGCTCAGCACGGCGAATCCATGTGCGAATCCGCGCGGAATGAAGAACTGCCGGTGGTTCTCCTCGGACAGAAGCACGCTGACATGCTGTCCGTACGTGGGGGAACCGGTGCGGATGTCGACGGCCACGTCCAGCACTTGGCCGCGAGTGCATCGCACCAGCTTGGCCTGGGTGTGGGGTGGTGCCTGGAAATGCAGTCCGCGCATCACGCCGCGCACCGAGCACGACTCGTTGTCCTGAACGAAATCAACCGGGCCTATGAGTTCATCAAGCACTTCCTTGTTGTATGATTCGAAGAAATAGCCTCGTTGGTCGTTGAATATGCGCGGTTCCAGAATGTAGACGCCTGAAATGGAGGTTTCAATCAGTTTCATGTTCGTCAGGATGTTGTCAGCAGTCGTTACGTAATATTATTCGAAAGTATTATATATGTCGTTTTCGGTCTCGTTAACCAGGCTCATCAGGTATCGGCCATACTGATTCTTCATCAGCGGCTTGGCAAGCTCGATCATTTTCTCTTTGGAGATCCATCCCTTGTGGAATGCGATTCCCTCCAGGCAGCCTATCTTGCGGCCCTGACGTTTCTCAAGCACCTCCACATAGATGGATGCGTCGGCCAGCGAGTCGTGCGTGCCGGTGTCGAGCCATGCGAATCCGCGGGGCAGGATGCCTACGCGCAGATTGCCCTGGGCCAGGTAGTGCTGGTTGACTGACGTTATCTCCAGTTCGCCGCGTGCCGAAGGCTTGATATTTGCGGCCACGTCCACCACCGAATTGGGGTAGAAATAGAGGCCTACAACGGCATAATTCGACTTTGGATGAGCGGGCTTTTCCTCGATGGAAAGGCAGTTGCCCTGCGCGTCGAATTCAGCCACGCCGTAGCGTTCGGGATCCTCCACGTGGTAGCCGAACACGGATGCCTTGCCGTTGGTTTCCAGTTCGTCCACGGCCTGCTTCAGAATCTGTCCGAATCCGGCACCGTGGAATATGTTGTCGCCCAATACCAGACAGGCCGAGTCCGAGCCGATGAAATCACGCCCTATGATGAAAGCCTGGGCCAGACCGTCGGGGCTGGGCTGTTCGGCATATTCGAAGCGGACGCCATAGTCCGAGCCGTCGCCGAGCAACCGACGGAAACCGGGCAGGTCGTCGGGGGTGGATATTATCAATATCTCGCGGATACCGGCCATCATCAGCGTCGATATCGGGTAATAGATCATAGGCTTGTCATAGACAGGCAACATCTGTTTGCTCACACCCTTGGTGATGGGATAAAGTCGTGTGCCGGAGCCACCGGCCAATACAATGCCTTTCATATCCGATAATTTTTGGTTTGACGTGTTATTAATTGTCGCTTCCGTACACATAGCCGTAGCCGTACGATGAACCATAGCCCTTGCGGTAGCTGCTTACTCCCTTGTCGTAGATGGTGCCGTTCAGGATCACCGACATGTTGGGGAATTTGGAGTCTGCGTAGTATTTTTCGAGCACTTCCGTCATCTCAAGCGGGAACAACCCGGCACGTACGATGAACAGAGTGCTGTCGGCCACGCTTCCGATGATGGAAGAGTCGGCCACGACTTCAACGGGCGGGCAGTCGATGAAGATGTAGTCGAAATGCCGGCGCAGCTCGTCGAGCAGTTCCGGCAGGCGGTTGCTGACTAAAAGTTCGGTGGGGTTGGGAGGCAGAGTGCCCACGGGAATGAGCCACATATCGGTGGTGTCCTTAACCGGCTGTATGACATCGTTGATGTTCCGGATGCGGTCGGCCAGATAGTCTGCGATGCCGTATTTGTGGTCGTCGCCGTATTTGCTGAGCGATGCCTTGCGCAGGTCCATGTCGATGACCAGCACCTTCTTGCCCTTGATGGCAAAGCTCTTGGCCAGATTGAATGTGATGTAAGTCTTGCCCGATCCGGGGAAAGCCGACGTGACCATAACCACCTGGGGCTTGGTGTCACGTCCGCGCATGAACTCCAGATTGGTGCGGATCACGCGGAAAGCCTCGTTGATGACGTTGCGCGAATTGGCCTTTACGGCCACCACGGCCATATCCTGGTGGCGTCCTGCCGACGAGAATGATTTCTTGGCTTTCCCGTCGTACGGCAGTTCGCCGGCGAAGGGGATGGAGAGTCCGGCTATGTCCTTACGGTTGCGCACCACTGTTACGTTGGCCTCCTTCAGGTATATCAGACCGGCGGGGATGGCCAGACCGCATACGAATGCCAGCAGCAGGATGATGGCTTTGCGGGGTGCCACGGGGGCGTCGGGTCCGTCGGTGGAGCGGATCATGCGCGTGTTGGATGATGAGAGGGCCTGGTTCAGCTGGTTCTCTTCACGCTTCTGCAGCAGGAACAGATAGAGTTCCTCTTTCACTTTCTGCTGACGCTCCACACTGAGCAGGTAACGGGCCTGGTTGGGATTGGAGGCGATCTGCGACTTTGCCTTGCCCATCAGGTCATGCTGTGTCTTGATCTGCTCCTGCACGGCTGCGATCTCATTGTCCATGGTGGCGAGCAGCGCATGGCGCGAAGCGTCGAGCTCCGCGTCCATGTTGGCCAGCAGGGGATTGCTGTCCGAACTCTGGCTTGCCAGCGAGTTGCGCTCGCTGACACGGGTGTTGTATTGCACCAGTTGCTCGCTCAGTGCCGGGGCGTTGACTATGCCCAGGCTTGAGGGCAGCGGCTTATAGCCGTTTTTTGTGTCGCGCAGCGAGTTGCGCACGTAACGCAGCATGTATTCCTGGTTTTCCAGCTGTCTCAGGTCTTCCTCTCCTTTGGAGGCCTGGGTCATGTACAGCTGTGCGGCTGCGGTGACGTCGGGCAGCATGTTGTTGCTCTTGAACTGCGAGATGTCGTGGTCCACGTCGCCCAGTTCCTGCTGCAGCACCTGGATGCGTTCGTCGATAAATTCGCTTGATGAGTTAGCCATCTCGCGTTTGTCCAGCATCCAGGAGTCGTTGTAAGCGGCAATCAGGGTGTTCAGGATGTCGGTGGCTTTCTCGATCGACGGAGCAGTCAATGTCAGTTCCACCACATTGTCCATTTTCTTATCGACGCTGGTTTTCAATGCTTTTGCATAACCGGTGGCGGCGGCACGTACCGAAGTGCGGCTCACGTTGACGGTTATTTCAGAGCCTTTGGCCATCTTTTCGAATCCCTTGGCGGGGCTCACTATGATTCGGCCCAGGGGGGTGTTGACCGGCACGCCCAGACGTCCGTGTATGGGGGCGCGGTCAAATTTCTTCTTTAACAGTTTCAGGTGGGTGATGGTGAAGTCGCCGTCCGACTTCAGGTGGAGCCTGAACGATGCGTTATCCTGCTCGGGGAGGTCGGGCATAACTGCGGTGACCGGCAGGGTGGATCCGTACAGGTCGACGGTGCGGATGCCTTTGCGTGTGGAGTACGATGTGTTCAGATTGAGTCTGCGCACCACTTCGCGCATCAGGTCGGGACTGCCTATTATCGCTATTTCGTTCTCTACGGGCGTGTTGCCGTTGTTGATGCCCAAGTCCTGGAGCATGGCGGTATTGGCCGACATGGAATTGCCGTCGTCGTTGGTGCGTATCATCACCAGCGCGTCGCGCTTGTAGGACGGTGCGGTGTGCATTATGTACAGTAATGCAAGGCCCAGGCAGATGATGACGGATACCACGAACCATTGCCAGTTGGACAGGCACAGATATAGAAATTGCTTCAGATTGACGACTTTGTCTTTATTTTGATAATCGGATCGGTCTTCGGTATATGTATTTTCCATCGTTTGTCCGGAATCATTATTTAGTAAGAGTGATGATCATCGTGGCCACTGAAATGGCGCTGCCGAGCATTGAGATCCAGATGCCGGGCTGCTGCCAGATGTTGCCCGAAGGCTTGGACGTGTTCTTTTTGGTATTGTTGGGCTCGACGTATATCACATCGTTCTGCTTGAGGTAATACGCGGGGTTGGACGCGAGGTTCTTGCCGTCGGACAGGTTGACGGTATATACCTGTTGCGTTCCGTTTTCGTGACGTATCACCTTGACATTGTCGCGCAGACCATATATGGTGAGGTCGCCGGCCTCGCTGATGGCGTCGAGTATGGAGAGGTCCTGGCGCTTTATGGCCACGCGCCCCGGACGGTTGACTTCGCCCATTACGGAGACCGCCAGATTGACGAATTCCACAGTCACTATCGGACTTTTGGCCAGGTCGCGGCTTTCAAGCTCGCTGCGCAGATATTCCGACAGCTGTTCGGCGGTCATGCCCTGCACGTGAATCTTGCCCAGCACGGGGAAGATGATGTTGCCTTTTGAATTGACCGTATACGGCGTTACCTCGCTCTGCGAATAGGGAGCGGTGGCTGACGCCGTCTGCGTCAGTGTCCCGATCCGGGTAGTGGGCGAGGGGAGGTTGAACAGTGCGTTGAGCCGGGGGTCGGTGGTGTGTACGGTGATGATGAGTTTGTCGTCAGGCTCCAGGGTTATGGCCTTGGGCTGCGACAACGTAAGCCGGTCGCCGTTCTGCAGACTCTGGAAATATGTGATGTCCTTGGGCGCGGAGCAGGATGCTGCAAGTGCCGCAAGCCCCAGGGCATATAGCATTGTGCGTATGATTCTCATTAATAATTCAACTTACATTATGTGCCACTTAATGCAAACGACACTACTTTATACAAACGCAAAAACGTTGAAATGTTCGGTCGGTATCGTTTCTTTTGAATTAGATTGGATTCCGGCCGACACAGAAATTCATGCCCGACACGCTGAAACAGTCAGACATAAAGCGTTGCAAAGTTATAATTTTTTTTGGTATAAAGCAAATTAGGCGCGGGGGTGTATGGGCGGAAACCCGGATAAGTGGATAGAATAGAATATTATTGGGGTTAATAACGGATTTACGGCGGCTCGGGCGTGCCTGACGCATGGGCGATGCAAACGTTATGTGAAGAAATTATAAGGTGTTGTTATAGTCGGAGATTTTTAGTAATTTTGCGAGAAGAAACCACAAAAACACGATATATTATGGCTACGAAACCATTTCATTATCAAGAGATGTTCCCGTTGGGACCCGACACCACCGAATACCGTCTGGTGACACCGGATTATGTTAAAGTAGAGAACTGGGGAGGCCACGAGTTTCTGGTAGTAGATCCGGAGGCTCTGACCGTACTTGCCAACGAGGCGAGCCGCGACTGCTCGTTCCTGCTTCGCAGGGAGCACAACGAGATGGTAGCCAAGATACTGCGCGACCCCGAGGCGTCGGACAATGACAAGTTCGTGGCGCTGACCATGCTGCGCAACGCCGAGGTGGCCAGCAAGGGCGTCCTGCCCTTCTGCCAGGACACGGGCACGAGCATCTGCGCCGGATACAAGGGCCAGCAGGTGTGGACCGGTTGCGACGACGAGGAGAAGATCAGCTACGGCGTCTACAAGACTTACACCGAGAACAACCTGCGCTATTCGCAGAACGCTCCCCTCAACATGTACGACGAGGTGAACACCGGATGCAACCTGCCCGCCCAGATCGAAATCCACGCCGCCGAGGGAATGGAGTATAACTTCCTGTTCGTGGCCAAGGGTGGCGGCTCGGCCAACAAGACATATCTGTATCAGGAGACCAAGGCCATCCTCAACAAGAAGACACTGGTTCCCTTCCTGATCGAGAAGATGAAGACCTTAGGCACGGCGGCCTGTCCTCCGTATCACATCGCGTTCGTGATAGGCGGCACATCGGCCGAGGCCAACCTGGCCGCAGTGAAGAAGGCCAGCGTGAAATATTACGACAACCTCCCCACCAAGGGCAATGAATACGGTCACGCTTTCCGTGACGTTGAACTGGAGAAGGAACTGCTCGAGGCTGCCCACTGTCTGGGCCTCGGCGCACAGTTCGGCGGTAAATACTTCGCACACGACATCCGCGTGATCCGCATGCCGCGTCACGGCGCAAGCTGCCCCGTCGGCATGGGCGTCAGCTGCTCGGCCGACCGTAACATCAAGGCCAAGATAAACAAGGACGGCCTCTGGGTCGAGAAACTCGACACGTTCCCCGCAGAGCTTATCCCCGAGGAGATGCGCAACGCCGGCGAGGGCGAGGTGGTGAAGATCGACCTTGACCAGCCGATGGAGAAGATTCTGGAGACACTCGACAAATATCCCGTGTCGACACGTCTGAGCCTGAAGGGCACCATCATCGTGGGCCGCGACATAGCGCACGCCAAGATCAAGGAGCGCCTTGACGCCGGCGAGCCGATGCCCCAGTACCTCAAGGACCACCCCATCTACTATGCCGGCCCGGCCAAGAAGCCCGAAGGAATGCCCAGCGGATCGTTCGGTCCCACCACGGCAGGCCGCATGGACCCGTACGTAGACCAGTTCCAGGCCGCAGGAGGCTCGATGGTGATGATAGCCAAGGGCAACCGCAGCCAGCAGGTTACGGACGCCTGCAAGAAGCACGGCGGCTTCTACCTCGGTTCAATCGGCGGTCCCGCAGCCATCCTGGCCAAGAACTCCATCAAGAACGTGGAACTCTTAGAGTATCCCGAGCTGGGCATGGAGGCCATCTGGAAGATAGAGGTCGAGGACTTCCCCGCATTCATCCTGGTGGACAACAAGGGCAACGACTTCTTCAAGCAGATCAAGCCCCGCTGCCCGCTGGCATAACATTTGTAAGGAATAAAATATGTTTGGGTCCGGCAATTTGCCGAATCCAAACATATTCTTGTAAAATACTAAGACTGAAGTTAATTGAAGAATATCAGGAATTTCTGCATCATCGCGCACATCGACCACGGCAAGTCGACGCTTGCCGACCGTCTGTTGGAGCGCACCCGCACCGTGGACGCCAAGGACATGGAGGCCCAGGTGCTCGACGACATGGACCTGGAGCGCGAGCGCGGCATCACCATCAAGAGCCATGCCATACAGATGGACTATGAGCAGGACGGCGAGCACTATGCGCTGAACCTAATCGACACTCCGGGACACGTCGACTTCTCGTACGAGGTGTCGCGAAGCATCGCGGCGTGCGAGGGCGCGCTGCTGATTGTGGACGCGTCGCAGGGCATCCAGGCCCAGACCATCTCAAACCTCTACATGGCCATCGACAACAATCTGGAGATTATACCCGTCATCAACAAGTGCGACCTCGAGAGCGCCAACCCCGACGAGGTGGAGGACCAGATAGCGGACCTGTTGGGCTGCGACCGTTCGGAGATAATCCGTGCCAGCGGCAAGACCGGCATGGGCGTGGACGAAATCCTCCGGGCTATAGTGGAGCGCATCCCGGCGCCAGTGGGTGATCCCAACGCGCCGTTGCAGGCATTGATATTCGACTCGGTGTTCAATCCGTTCCGCGGCATCATCGCTTACTTCAAGATCGTGAACGGCCGCATCAGGACCGACGACTTCGTGAAGTTCGTGTCGACTGGCAAGGAATATCATGCCGACGAGGTGGGAGTGCTGAAACTCGATATGTCGCCGCGCAAAGAGCTGTCGGCCGGCAATGTAGGCTACATCATCTCCGGCATAAAGACCAGCCGCGAGGTGCGCGTGGGCGACACCATCACCCATGTGGCCAACCCATGCGACAAGGCCATAGAGGGTTTCCAGGAAGTGAAGCCCATGGTGTTCGCCGGCGTTTATCCCATCGACACCGAGGACTTCGAGAACCTGCGAGCGTCGCTCGAGAAACTGCAGCTCAACGACGCGTCGCTGACATTCCAGCCCGAATCGTCGGCCGCGCTCGGCTTCGGTTTCCGCTGCGGTTTCCTCGGACTGCTCCACATGGAGATAGTGCAGGAACGCCTTGGACGCGAGTTCGACATGGACGTCATCACCACGGTGCCCAACGTGTCCTATCTGGTTCACGACAAGAAAGGGAATGTGACTGAGGTGCACAATCCTTCGGGACTGCCCGAGGCCACGCTGATCGATTATATCGAGGAGCCTTACATCCGCGCCACAATCATAACGCAGGCCGACTTCATCGGCCCGATCATGACGCTGTGCCTCTCCAAGCGCGGCGAACTGGTGAAGCAGGAATACATTTCGGGCAACCGTATGGAGCTGACGTTCGATATGCCGCTTGGCGAGATCGTGATAGACTTCTACGACAAACTGAAAAGCATATCGAAGGGTTACGCCAGCTTCGACTATCACCTGAACGGTTTCCGCGAGTCGAAGCTCGTGAAACTCGACATACTGTTGAACGGCGAAAGCGTGGACGCGCTGTCGACGCTGACCCACGAGGCCAACTCCGTGAAATTCGGCCGCCGCATGTGCGAGAAGCTGAAGGAGCTGATACCGCGCCAGCAGTTCGACATCGCCATCCAGGCCGCCATCGGCGCCAAGATCATAGCGCGCGAGACGGTGAAAGCCGTGCGCAAGGATGTGACCGCCAAATGTTACGGCGGCGACATCTCGCGTAAGCGCAAGTTGCTGGAGAAGCAGAAGGCCGGCAAGAAGCGAATGAAGAAAATCGGCTCGGTCGAAGTGCCCCAGAAGGCCTTCCTCGCCGTCCTCAAGCTCGACTGATCCCCGTTCAAGGTGTAGATACGACAAGAGCCTTTCCGCAATCAGGGAAAGGCTCTTGTCGTATTGCAATGGGTATGAGGATCAGAATGGCTTGACGCAGCTCACTGTATGTCCGACAAGCAATGAGGCCTTGATTCCGGTGGACGATTTCAGGTCGGTGTCGGCTATATATTCATTGGCATCATGGTCGTCAATCTTGATCTCGCGTACTACATGAATCATTCCGGATGAATCGATATATGTGAATATCACATTGAAGTCCTTGGCTTCATAGCCGGACGATTCGTAAACGAAGTTGAAGTTATGGTCGTCGGCAGTCTCATAGTTGCCGATGGCATGACCGGGCCATGATGTAGTGAACATCTTGTCCGATTTATTCCCGATATACATGAACACATTGGTGGCGCCTTTCAGCGTGAAGGAGATTCTGGTGGTGGTGGTGTTTTCCGCGATGTCGTTCACCACCCGGGTCGACATCGCGTCATTGTCTACATGTCCGTTGATGTAGTTCGTGACCTGTCCGGTAATCTGAAAAATCCTGAGCCAGTTTCCTATCTGTTCCTTTTCCAGTCCGAATGCTTCGGTGCCAGTCCAATAATATCCGGTATTTGCGTCGCCAAGCTTATTGCCTCTGGAGTCAACATACCGTGCCTTGGGGAAATAGATGGTTCTCGAATCGGATTTATTGTCGGGTGTACCTGTAGCCAGATAATCGCAAACCTTGGTTTCGTACTGCGCGGTATAGTATGAGACATTTCCCATCGTGGCGGCCCTGGCGATAAAGTGCACGTTGCTTCGCATTGCATCCCATAGCTTCTGGTATGGAACGCGGTATCCCGGAGGAGTTACATTATCGTACATCGTCACATTCGAATAATTGTTCTTTGGCTCGGCCACGCGGTAACGTGCACCGGCCGAATCCTCGCCGGGGCTGAAAGGCCAGCTGACGTCAGCCGGCATGATGTTGTTGCCCTCCGCATTCTGGATGTACATTCCGCAGGCCGTGGCGCCAAGGTTACGGTCCAGCATATAACGTTCCCTACCGTTGGCTCCGACTACAGGAAGCACTTCATAATAATAGTATCCCTTATTGAAAGTGCCGACTATGTGGTTGCCTGCATCCTGATCGTCATGGAAGAATCCCGTGTGATACAGATGAAGTTTAAATCGTTTGACCGGAAGGGAGCTTCCGGGGACCTTAGGTGTGAACGTCAGGATCAGCTCGCCGGTACCGTATGCGTAATCATTGGCACCGTTGCCGCTGCCGTCATTATTATAAGTATTGCCGGCACGTGTTAGTTTCAAGGTATAATTGGTCCCGTTCTGATCCTTGACCACATTAACTTTGCGCACGGCTTGGTCTCCCGCTATCTCCCATGTGCATTCATAGTCATTCGTGCTGATATCCTTTATGGTCAGATCGTATGAATACATCCAGCGTTCTTCGTTACTGAGGCCTTTTTTGCCGTACATAACCGGGAAATGGAACCCCTGGTTACGTACAAGTCCTCCCATCTTGTCCGGGGCTATACCTTTAACTGTGTTTTTCAGGAAGTCCCAGTAATTATTTATCGTTTTAATACCGGTTCCGTCAGTAGGATGGATGGTCAGTTTCGCATCACAAATTTCGGCTCCGTCGAATGGCCGCGACCAGGTCACTTTGGTTTCGCGTGACAGACCTTGCCAGGTGGTAGTGATTACTTCCGAAAGGATACCGGTCTCGCCGTCGTTGATAAACGTAACGGTATATTCGGCTATTTTACCGGGTGTGTCGGATTGATCACCATCGTCTTTGACTTTTGGGCCACTGATGCTTAGCCATTTGGCGTTCGTGGTCAGAACGGGAGCCGTTGTCATATCCGATTCCTTTTTCGAATAATATTTCACGGTCAGAGTTTTTGTACCGTTGGGCTCGCCTGTATAATCAATCACGTCTGTCACGCCCAATTCGCGGGTACCGTCGAACGCCATGTTCAGCACTTCGGGAGCGTGATCGTATATGGTGACGGAGATGTTGGAAGCAGGATTTGCTGCAGCTTCGTCAGCCGAGGCATATCCTTGGCTCGATACCTTGTCGATATGTATCTCGTACCAATGATTCGGGTCGATGTTCAGATAGGACAACTTCCCCGTTTTATCTTTCCGGCACAGGTCGATTCTATAATATGTGGTTGCAGAACAGCTGTTATACTTTCCTCCGACAACCACGCTGATACCATCCTCGGTATCACTTGCTGTGTTCTTGGCCGGATAGGTATAAAGCAGGTTTGAGTTGGAAAGGGCAATAGCTTTAGTATCCGTACTGGAGGCGCAGTATCGTTGAGCTTCTGCGGCGTCTGTGCATCCGGCAGTGAGGAATCCCATGTCGGAGCCACGATAGAGGCTAATGTCTTCCACATTGAAGTTTGCTGAGGCTTCGGATTGAACTGTGACCTTTGCCTCGGTGCGATACAATATAATGTTCTTTGTAAGCAGATCAATCGAACTTAGAGTTCCTGTGTACCTGCCTGACATCATGAATCCCTTGGAGCGAGGGAGGGCACAGTTTTCAGTAATGCCTGTCAGGCCGCTTACTGTTTCGATCGTCTCATGGTTCAACAGGTCCTGTGCGTTCGCTATGATATACAGTGTGGCATTGACATTATCGAGTGCGGCTTTGCGCGCTGCGTCGTTAAGGGAGACTCTGACTGTAGTGGAATTGTCATCTCCGGAAGGTTGGGAGAAATCCATGTTCTTCTCAGCTTGCAGCAGATTGCCGTCAGCATCGTAGAGAAGCACGGACAGGTCCTTTATCTCGCGTTCGTCGGAAGTATCCTCGCCGGCGCGCGTCACTACCTTTTCTGCATCGGGGATGGTAATGGTGAACGTCAGCACGCCATCTTCCGGCCCTTCGCCCTCCGGTATGTCGATGTCGTCGCCGCAAGATGCCGTCAATGCCAAAAGCACTACGGCAACATATCGGAATATTTTGTATATATCGTTTTGCATGATTGTCATCGATTAATAACTGTAGCTTCAATTCTTCGGTTTCCCGCCATACGCGTTGCCATTCTGAGGATATGTATAGCAATATGTACCGGTGGATTCGTCAAGGGAAAATGAGGAGAGTGATAAATCTCTATTTATATCCGGGTATTGATCTCCGTTGCGTCCCTGTAATCCTAATGAGATGTCACTGAAAACAGTGAATTCATAATAGAGGTAGGAACCTTCACTCTCGAAATCCGCGGACTGATTGGAATTTATTAATGCCGGATTTTGATTGTTATAACCATTGATCCATAGATTGATTCCTGCATATTTGCCGGCAGGCCAATAAATCCGATATGTGCGCAATTCTCCGGATTGTCCATTGGTAAATTGAGTTTTTCCGTTGCTTAGGTCAAGCCATCCGGTTCGGTCAGGGAAGTCGAACAGCGGAATACCGGGTTTGGTTTTTCCATCAGCTCCGAGGTCCGGGTATCGACAGTCTCCATTACCACCATGCGATGTAGAGAACATTATTAAGGCTTTGCCCGGTGTCGCAACTCCTGTTAATTCAAATCGCCACCAGCCATTGCCCTCGGGTTCCATGACTATACCGGGCCATGCCTTATTATAATTGCCGTTGCATGCTCCGCATCTATATTTAGCTGATGTCTCGCGGTATGTCTTGCAGAAATCATAATTCAGGTCATAATGATCGGAAGCATTTGATGCTTCATAGCTCCAGGACATTGGATCATCGGCAAATATAAAGAATCCTTTGCCTCCTACAGATCCGGTTGCATTAGGATTGTTTTTGTCGGAAATACCCCATCCTAAAAAAGCGATCTTGCCGGTAAAGGAATATTCCAGAGCTGCAAAAACATCGTTGTCTTTATTATAGCCAACCGGTTTGGACTTATTGTCATCATGTCTGCTGGATGGAAGCTGGAGTGACTGATATACATAGATATGAGGAAGTCCGTTCTGATAATTCCAATTATCCAAAGGTCTGACATGTATCACATAGTTTTGTCGGGTAGGTATAATCCGGATATTGACTTTTTGTGAAATTGTCTTCCCATTGCCTGTAGCAGTATATGTCAGAGTCAATGTATGTGACGTCTTCCAGAAAGCACCGCCGTTCATGCCGGATATCACCAGATTGTTGACGTGTGAATTGACATTGGTATATATATACTTGCCGTCTGCATTTTTTCCGTCCAGAGTAAGCGATTGCGAATCCATCGAAGAGTTATCGATAAATCCGGTAATTTCGACATTCTCCATATTTGTGGTGAACGTGATGGGAATTTTAGCGGAGTATTCGCCGGATGCAATATATTCGCGCACATTGATCTCGATCTCCTGCGGATCTACGTTCAGGAACGGTTTCAGCGTCACCGGCTTTACCTCAATCCTTTTTTTCAGGTTGGCTGCATTGATATAAAAATAGCTGTCGAACAACGCATCGCTGTCGGTTGCGATTTCAGGATTGACTGTAACCGAGACATATTTCTGACCATCTCTCTCGACCTTGGAGAACAGAAACAGGTTCTTGTCCGTACCGTTATATTTAGGCGATTCGAAAGTCAGGAGCTCTGCATCCACGTCGGTGTCATATTTCAACAGGGTCTCGATTCCGGACTGAACCGATATCTCGGTTTTCTCCACCTTAAGGAAATAAGCGCCGTGCATCTGGTATGTGAGCGTCTGGAGCGTCCAGTCGGCCACGCTTGCGGTTATATCGAGTATGTCGCCGGTGGTGGTGACGCGTCCGATGATGTCGTAGAAATGTCCGCGCCGCATCGGTTCTCGAGCTGCATCGCTCTTGGCAAGCGGCGGGAGGTCCACATGATATTGCAATGTGGTGCCGTTGTCAAGGGCTGCTCCGAACGTCAGGCGCGTGGGAGCAGCGGACACAAGATTTTCCGGCAGATAGAGCGTCCCTTGATATGCGCGTTTGTCGGCATCGGCCTCTCCTGTCAATGCCGGGAGTTCGTTTTTCGATGGATCTGTGTCCATGTTTACGAAGGAATCGTAATCGGCAGGATATTGTCGAACAGAACCAGAATGCCAGTTGGAAGAAGATGCCGGTTTAATCTCAAATGGAGTTCCGCTGTCGGCTGTTTCATCGGCAACCGAGGTCGAGGCGCGTACGCTACTGGCCTTTTCAAGACCCGTAAACGTAAGGGCATTATCGCCGAAAACGTTTGAAAAGCCGTTTTTGCTTTTATCGAACAGCAGCGTATAGCGCACCTTGGCGCAGAGGAAGGTGAGGTCAATCCAAAGGGAGGTCTGTTTGCCGTTAGCCACAGTAACGATACCGTCTTCTACAACTGCGGGAGTCGTGTCTCCGACCTTAACTTCCTGAGGCATACATGCCATGGGAAGACCGTCCGTGGGGTTAGGCATCTTCTCGGAGCTGTAGCTCAAAGTGGCGTTCTTAATTGCGTCTTCCGATGTGTCGGCATCGATTCCCTCGATATTGGCGAGCATATATATGCGGTATCTACCGGCCTTTATCTTGATGTCATAGCTTCGGTATTCGTTGGTGAGCTTATCGTCGTCGGGTGTCAGCTCTGTGGCCACCTTGTTGGCGTCATCAGTGCCGTCAATAGGAAAGGCGAAGAACCACAATGTCCTTATGTGCCCTTCCTGCAGTGTCTCGTTCAGCCCGGTGTCAGTGGCGCGGGTACCTTTCAGCACGGGGTTGGGAATCATTAGTGTCACGTTTTCTCCTTCGCCTCCGTTCAGTCCGGACTTGAAGTCATCGGCGCAACCGGCTGACATCAGCAGCGAAATTAGCGTGAGTACAGTGATTATGTAGTTAATGGATCTATTCATGGTTTTGTGCATGGCGGATTACATGTCGAAAACATATTTGTGATACTGCCATTTGGCTATCCGGACGTTGACCTTGAATCCGGGATACTCATCGGGATTCTCCGAAGTATAAGGCTCGGGGAGTCCCGAGATACTCTCGATGCTGAGACGGTATATGTTGTTGCGCACCACGCTGAACTCCATCGGACCGGTCAGATACGGGTTGTCGTTATCGTTATGCCGTATGAAATAGTAATAGTCCACGTAGTGGCCGGCACCATCGGCGTCATCGGCAGTGTAGTTGACAGACATGGTTCTGCCGCCGGCCTTGAATGTCAAAGGGCCTGTTGTCGATACTGCACCGTCGGGAGTCGTGGTAATGCGGAAATGGAACCTTATGCCGGTAGTGTTTTTCTGAATCTGGGCGTCGTCGGGAAGCTTGTTCTCCGTGATATAGCGCCAGATTTTATAATTGGAAGTTTCCGATTCGGAACACTTGTCAAGATTCGAAGTCGTGATTGCGATATCATCTTTCAGGAAGCCACGGGGATTTGCAGCAGCCTGAGGAAAAGCGGAGAATCGGTCGCATACGTTGAACAAGTGCATCGAAGCGAGAGTCACTTCATAGCCGGTAGTCTTGTTGACGTCTGCTTCGTCAACGATGGGAAAGGTATGGTCGTGGCCCGTGCTGGCATCAAGATAGTCGATGCGGGCTACGGAGCGGATCAGGGTTATGGCGCCTGCTTGGGTTAGGTCGAGAGGATTGGCCTCTGTAAGGTAGGACGAGAGGTCGGAGGGGAGGGAAACTACATATTTATCCTCACCGGACATGGGAAGTCCCCGGGTGGTTTTGAGCAGTGGGTCGTCGGGGGAGGATAAAGAATATAAGGTGGCAGTGTTGAGACCGCCGTTCATCGCTTCCGACAGCATCGTAGCATTGTAGTTGGCCAACACGTATAGCTCGATGTTATGTCCGGCCATCCGTATGATATCGGCAAGAGGCATATCGATTAAGGTGGTCGATGTGCCATCTACGGTATTTATGTCGGAGGAGGAGACAGGAAAACAGAGTGAATCGTCGCCGTGTTTCATTACGATCAGCAGACGGTGTATGGCGTTTTCGGCATCGGTGCCCGGTTCCCATCCATCGCTTGACGTGTCGTTGGAGTCTATGGTCGTTGACCGTGTGACGTCCACACCGGGCTGAGTCATGCTTACTGTCATGTACACCCTGACGTTCTCCAAGTCCATGCCGCCAATGGCATCGGTATCCTTGCATCCTGTGAGGATGACCGACAGCAATGCCACGGCCGCTGTTGCCACTATGTTCTTGAAGAGATGGATCATTGTGTTGTATTATTGTTCGGTTGGGAGTTGTATCTGTTAGAATTCGGTGTTGTTCACCACTACTTTCCAGTCGTTGATGATGATTCGGGTGTTGACCCATGAGTTGCCGTTGCTTTCGTCCAGGAAGAACACGAAGCGCCAGGAGTTCTCGCGGTCCAGGTATTCCTGGTCGGACATAGGCTTGGTGGCGTCGTGATTGTCTTTGAACATCAGCATATAGTTCACGATGGGGAGTTTGAGCACGGAGCTGCCGTCGGACTTGCGGGTGACGTGCAGGGTGCAACTCGTGGCCTTGTCATGCACCAGACGAGAGACAGTGAATCGTGCCACGGCTGCGTTGACTTCGGTTTGACCTTCGCCTGCTTTGGTGCCGGTGGTGAAGTTGACCGTCTCGTAGGGGGAGTATGCCACTTCGCCTGCGGCCAGCAGGTTGTTGCCTGCGTCCATCAGCGTGTTGTCGTCGGTGATGGTGTAGTTGAAGTCGGCGCAATCGATCGGCGAGCCGTTGAGATGCTGCAGCGCCACTTGGATAGTATTGGTGTTGCGCATCATGTATACAGTATGTTCGGACTCCTCGTTCTGAGTGACCTTTATGTCGGCCGATCCATAGAAATGGTCGTGCAAACGTCGCAGTCGGTCATCGGTCAGACATTCGGGATTAACCCTGACTCCTAACGACGGCAACGAAGCCCCCGGACCTATCGATGCTGTGTGTGAGAAAGAGCTTGCCTCGCAGGCCATTCCGCCATAAACAACGACATGATAGTCTCCATCGGGTAGATTAAGCGGCATGCGGTAGGCTTCATCGCCAAGTACGGACTGCCGTGTCTCGGTGTAAGTCCCGACGTAATTGCCGTCCTTGTCATAAACATGGAGCGACAGGCAATGCACCTGGTTGTGAAATGCGTTGGCGCGCTCCATGTTGTATTCGTACACGAAACGCAATCGGGTTTCCGGCCGTGGACACTCGGGCAGCGGACCGTCAAGAACGCACGACGTAGGAATTAGAGCCATGAAGGCGACGGCAACCGCCGCCTTCATGACGTGTAAAAATTTGTATGCCAGTCCTTTCATGTCAGAAAGTCTTTAGCTTTGACAATGTAAGGTCTATCAGAATTTAATCTTATTGACGCGAACTCCCCAGGGCTTGACTGTAACCTTGACCTTCATATAGAAGTCGGAAGTCTCGTCGGGATCGTCGGGATCGACAGGATCGGGATCATTGCCGGGTACGATGGGATGACCGAGTTTCTGTATGGTTGTCACGGCCAGTTTGTATATGTTGTTGCGTACCACTCCGAATTCCATGGCGCCCATCTGCTGGGGGTTGTTGTTGTCGTTATGACGGTTCCAGTAGTAATAGTCGCAGTAGTAGTGCTTGGAGCCGTTTTCTTCGGTAGCCTTATAGATGGCGAAGCCGGCCTTTACAAGTTTTTTCTGTATGGCCGGGGTGGATGATTCAGCGGCAGCTTCGTCGGGGGTCAGTGCGTTCTTGAAGGCTACGGAAATAGCATTGGCGGCATCCTCATCCACAATGTGCAGCAAGGCTGCATAGTTGCCGATCATCTTGCCGCCGAACACGTAGAGGTCGTGTCCGTTGGTCATGGCAGTCTTCAGGTCGCCGGATGCATCGGGAGTTGTGATCTCGGCACGGAACACTACGCCTGTGCTGTTGCCGTTCTTCTGCGAAGTCGAGGGATCGGAGGGAAGCGTGCTGGGCAGTGCATAGCGCCAGAAGTTGTACTGCTCGCCTTCCATATTCCCGTTCTCGTTTCCACGCTTGTTGGCGTCGGCCATGATGTCGGATACCTTGGTGAACGTCAGGTTGTTCGATCCGAACAGGGCGTAGTTGAAATAAGTGTCGAAATCAGTGGATGTCTTTGTCAAGGCTGCCTTTTCCTCACCGAAGGGATCCACAACGTAATTGTTTTGGGTCTCGGCGCCGAACATGGTCACAGGTGTTGTCAGAAGGCCTGTGGTGTTCACACGCTTGAACAGGTAGAACTTCTTGCCCATGTTGCACAGAGCCATCTCTTTGATGCTGACACGCAGTGCACCCACGCCGTCCTTGCCTTCCGCCAGGGTAAAGTAGTAGCAGTTGTTGGCCTCGTCCTTAACTGCTTCCGACTCCGAGATGTATTCGGCATAGTCGAAACGGGCGGCAACACGCTCAACGGTCACGTCGGCGATGTCGAATGCCGTCTCGGGAGTGGCGTAATCACCGCCCTGAACATTGGCGAGCTCGGGTAGGCGTACAGTTGCGTCACCGGCATTTGACATCACGAACTTATTGGATGTGTAGTAAGTCTCGGGTTCTTTCTGGCAGATGAAGTCGTCGATGTTCTGGCCTACGCTGAATTCATTTGCCTCAGTTGGATTACAGATCACGTAGAACTTGGTAGCGTCGTCATTCTCTCGGTTCTGGAGATAGGTAACCATGCGTCCGCGGTTGAACATGCCTGTGGCGGTTACGTCGCCGTTGGTCTCTTCCTTGATGTTGTCTTCGCTCGAAACACGCGCGAAGTCAACGATGGTGCTGTTCTTGTCTACCATCACGAGCAGAAGGTTGGATACTTTGTTCTCGTCAGCCTGTCCTAACTCGGTGGTCGTGCTGGGGCTGGAAGTACGTGTCATGGACTGGGGAGATACAGTCAGGGTCATATACAGACCATCCATGTTGCCGGTGTTTTCCGGTACGTTGGCACTGTCATCGCTACATGCGGTGAGCATACCGGCCGCTAATAGCGGAATGAAAAAGTCGTTGAGTTTCATATATTAGTAATTGGTGAATGAAAATTACTTTCATGTTTCGGTGTGCATGAAGTACAGGCTCCAGTGCAGGTAGAGCCGGGTGGTTGTTGAACCGTGTCAGTCCTTGCAGATTGAGGACTGTAAGGTTGCTGAATATGTAGTCCACAGACCGGACTGCGCATTGTGGTTGTTGAATTCTCGGTGCCTTCAGCTTTGCTGCACCGGATGTGTGTCAATAATTTGTCACCGCAAATTTATAAGAATAATATTATTTTACCAAATTTTAACGAAAAATTTTTAAAGTATTTTGTAATACCCTCCCCAATTTGCATATAATCAACGACATGGGATTTGAGTGTCTTGAGCACTTGAATGCTTGAATATAAGAACAGGAGAACTGGAGAATCAGTTGGTGCTGTCACTCCTGTTCTCCTGTTCTCCTGTCTAAAAACCAAATGATTCTTCTGTCTAAAACAATTAGTTTGTCTAAAACAATTAGTTCTCCAGTCAGAAATCAGGGTTTGCGGGCGGGGTCGCAGGTGAGGCCGACGCCGAGCTTCTTGAAGATCTTGTGGTCCACCTCGCCGAGCATGACGGTGGAATGCACCTGACATCCCTTTAGCTCTGGAAGCTGTTCCAGCGCCTTGCGGGCGTTCTCGTCGCGGGTGCTGAGCACGGATAGCGCCACCAATACCTCGTCGGTGTGCAGGCGCGGATTGTGGCCGCGCAGGTAGGCGGTCTTGGTGTGCTGTATCGGTTCTATCAGCTCCTGGGGAATCAGCTTGACGCTATGGTCGATGCCTGCCAGATGCTTGATGGCGTTCAGCATCAGCGCGGCGCTCGGACCGAGCAGGTCGCTGGTTTCGGCCGAGATGATGGAGCCGTCCTGCAGCTCGATGGCCGAGCAGGGACGCCCGGAACGTTCGGCACGCTCACGCGCCACGGCTATGGGCTTGCGATAGGAGGTGTCGATGCCGGCCTGCTTGAACAGCAGCTCGATCTTGTCCACCTCAGCCTCGTTGCCGTCGCCCTGCGCCAGCTTGTTCAGCGCATGGAAATAACGTAGCACAATCTCGTTCTTCGATGCCTCGCGGCACACCTCGTCGTCGCTGATGCAGAAGCCTACCATGTTCACGCCCATGTCGGTGGGCGACTTGTAGGGACTCTCGCCGTATATACCCTCGAACAGGGCGTTGAGCACCGGGAAAATCTCGATGTCGCGGTTATAGTTGATGGCTGTCTTGCCGTATGCGTCGAGGTGGAAGGGGTCGATCATGTTCACATCGTTCAGGTCGGCTGTGGCCGCCTCGTAGGCGATGTTGACGGGATGCTTCAGCGGCAGGCTCCATACGGGGAAGGTCTCGAACTTGGCGTAACCGGCCTGGATGCCGCGCTTGTGCTCGTTGTACAGCTGCGACAGGCACACTGCCATCTTGCCGCTGCCCGGGCCGGGGGCGGTGACGATGACCAGGGGACGCGTGGTCTCGATATAGTCGTTCTTGCCGAAACCCTCGTCGGACGCTATGAGCTTTACGTTGGTGGGATACCCGTCGATCATGTAGTGACAGTAGGTGCGGATGCCCATGCGCTCCAGTTTGGCGCGGAAGGCGTCGGCGCTGCTCTGGCCGTTGTAATGGGTTATCACTACCGAACCGACCATGAAACCACGGTTCCGGAACTCCGTGCGCAGGCGCAGCACGTCCATGTCGTAGGTGATGCCTAAGTCGCCGCGAACCTTGTTTTTCTCAATGTCGGTGGCGCTGATCACTATCACGATCTCGATGCGGTCGCTGAGTTTGCTCAGCATCTTGAGCTTGCTGTCAGGCTGGAAGCCCGGTAACACGCGCGAGGCGTGATAGTCGTCAAACAGTTTTCCGCCAAGCTCCAGATAGAGCTTATTGCCGAATTGGGCTACTCTCTCACTGATATGCTCCGACTGGATGCGGAGATATTTGTCGTTGTCGAATCCGTGTTTCATAACGGGATACAAAATTAATAATTTTGCCCCGGATTCGCAAATGCAAATTAGTTGAGAAAGTTTATAAAGTAGACAAAGTTAAGAGAATAGCTCAGACTATTCAGGCGGGGTTGGGATTGTAACGGTTGTCAAGAAGTGCAAAAAGTTGCTCGGAGGCCGTGGCGGTCTTCACCTTGTCGATGACGTCGGTCACGGTGCCGTCGTTGTCGCACACGAACGTGGTGCGGACTATGCCCCAGTAGCGGCGTCCGGCCATTACCTTGAGCGCCCATACCCCCGCTAACTCGCACAGATGTCCCTCGGTGTCGCTGACAAGCGGGAAGGGGAGCTCGTTCTTCTCGGCAAAGCGCTGATGACTCTTGGCCGGGTCCTTGCTCACGCCTATTATCTGATAGCCCATGTCAAGGAACGTCTGGTAGTTGTCGCGGAAAGACTTCGCCTCAAGGGTGCAGCCCGGAGTGCTGTCCTTCGGATAGAAATAAATGATGAAACGCTTGCCGGGATAGTCGGACAGCTTCACTTCCTTGCCCTCGGCATCGAGTCCCAATACGTCGGGAAATTTATCGCCTATATTCATGATTATTGAAGTTTATAATTATAGTTGAAAAAGTTGAAAAAGTTTAGAAAGTTAAGATAATGCCAAGATATGACACTCAAATGGCTCTACATTTATCTTGAACTTTTTCAACTTTGTAAACTTTCTAAACTACATATAATACTACGTTTAGTTTGCTGTGTCGGTTCACTCGGCCAGCATGGGAGTCTCGGCGTCGAGGCCGCGCAGGTAGCGGGCGAACAGCAGCAGGAACACCACCGATACCAGCGCGCCGGCGCCGATGGCCACGCTGTATGGGATCGGGCTGCCGGTCATGGACTGTGCCAGCGACGAGAATCCTTCGGGTGCGAACACGATGTATGTCACCGTTACCATAGTCATGAACAGGGCCGGAATCAGCGTGACGATATATAGCTTGCGGTTTGCGGCAAGATATACGGTGATGGCCCATAGGGTGAACACCGACAGCACCTGATTGCACCATGCGAAGTAACGCCACAGCACCTCGTAAGGCATCAGCATCACGGCGAAGCACAGCGCGAAGATGGGTACTGAGATCATCAGACGCTTGGCCACGGTCTTCTGGTTGAAGTTGAGGAAATCGGCGGCGATGAGCCGGGCCGAACGCAGGGCGGTGTCGCCGCTGGTTATGGGAGCGGCTATCACGCCCAATATGGCGAGTATGCCGCCGAAGGTGCCGAGCCACGTCTTGCTGATGTCGTTCACTAAGATGGCCGGAGATCCGTCGCCCATATAATTCTGCAGTCCCTCGTAGCCGCCGGTGAATGCGATGGCTGCGGCAGCCCATATCAGGGCCACGATACCCTCGGTGACCATGGCGCCGTAGAACACGGGCCGCGCGTGCTTCTCGTTCTGCAGGCAGCGCGCCATCATGGGCGACTGCGTGGCGTGGAAACCGGATATGGCGCCGCACGCTATCGACACGAACATCATGGGGAAGATGGGACTCGCGGCGGCATCGGCCTTCCGGTTGTTCATGTCGCCCCATATCTCGGGCATCGCGCCCCAGTGCGTATATAATGCGATCATGATACCCACGGCCATGAACAGCAACGCGAATCCGAACAGCGGATATAGCTTGCCTATCAGTTTGTCGATGGGGAGGAGAGTGGCCAGCATATAGTAGGCGAATATCGCCACAATCCAGAACACACGGTCCAGGCTCTCGGGCGTCAGCATCGCCAACAGGTCGGCGGGGTTATACACGAACACGGCGCCCACCAGCACCATCAGCAGCAGGGCGAACACGCGCATCACGTTCTTTACGCCCGTGCCGAGCTGCATACCCACTATCTCGGGGAGCGACGCACCCTTGTTGCGCAGCGACAGCATGCCCGACATGTAGTCGTGCACCGCGCCGGCGAAAATGGTGCCGAACACTATCCAGAGGAAGGCGGCCGGCCCGAACATCACGCCCATGATTGCGCCGAAGATGGGTCCCAGACCGGCGATGTTCAGGAACTGGATCAGGAATATCTTCCAGGTGGGGAGCTTTACATAGTCCACGCCGTCGGCCATGGTGTGAACCGGCGTGGGACGTGACGGGTCCTGTCCGAACACCTTGCTTACGAACACGCCGTAAGTGAAGTATCCGGCAATGAGTATCAGAAGCGCGATTGTGAAAGAAATCATTTCGATGGGGTTGGGGTGAGTTGATGGTAGGTAGATTGGGGAGGGAGAATGGGGAGGAAAGAGGAGCAGAGCTCCTTACGGAGACTGCTTCGCGAGGATTAATGATGGGGTTAACGTTGAGGGATGGATTTGTTTTTTACTTTCGTTCCGCCTTGTAGATGTCGGAGAGGGCGCGGTTCACTTCGCGGCGCTGCTTGGCGACGGAGCTTTCGTAGGCGGCGATGTCGTCGGCCAGTGAATCGGAGGGGGAGTCGTAGTATTCGCGGCGCATCCTGTCCAAAGTGTCGAGGTCCTTGTCCAGAGTCTGCTTCTGTACTAAGTATTTGCGCATCATGTTTGCTGCGGCCTTGTTGCGGAAGTCGGAATAGTCGGTGTATACCACTCCGCCGTCCATGGGGAGGTGGAACAGTACGGGCTTGGCTTCCTTGGTCGGGTCGATTGCGTCTATGGCCTCGAGCAGTTCCGCATAGTCGGTGTCCGGATCCTGTGTAGACTGCCAGTCTACGAGCAGGGCACGGTCGGCCAGGTCTTCGTCGTCGGGATCGTAGTTCTTGCGCAGGTCGTTTACCTTGAACAGATAGATGGTTATGAGGTCGCCGAGCTGGTTGCGGTCGGTGGCGAACCAGCCTACGCCGTTCATTTCGTCGATGGCAAGAAGGTAGTCGTCGTACGGGGAATTGTACGGCATTCCGAGGTTCTGCGGCTGCAGGAACGAACCGTCGGAGGCATCTCGCGTGGCCACCATGATGTCGTAGCCGCCAAGTCCGTCGGGCGATTTCTGCGCGTAATAGAGCGTCGTGCCGTCGGCCATCATGAAGGGATATGCCGCATCCTGTCCCTCGTCGGCCAGGTCGTCGAGTATAGAGGGTTCGGACCATGAACCGTCCACTAATTTCGAAGCCTCCACCAGCACTAATGTGCCGAGCGAGTCGGGTTCGGCCCAGACTTTATAGTCGCCTCCTTCGTTAGTGAACACATAATCAACTAATCCTTCGGCATCCTGACCGGATGAGGGGAGTGCCGCGCCGTCACGCAGCTTGCCGGCCGACGGCGGAAGTTTGTATGCCTTGAAGAAGTCGAGACGTGGCACGGAGATTGAGTCGAGAATTTCAAGCTTCTCGACACGCTGCATGAAGTTGGCGGCGTTCTCCACGCGTCGCAGCATTTCGCTGCCTTCCTCGGTCTGAGTGCCGGCCACGGTCCGTTTGCCCTTGCGCACGGGGGTTGGCTTCAGAAGTTCCTCGGCCAGCTCGAAGTCATAGTTGTTATATGCCTGACGCGCACGCTCCAGGTTCTCGGCGCTCTGCCCTGATGCGGCCAGCGTCACTGCGGCGGCCGCCATTGTCATCACAATCCTCTTCATAACTGCAAAAGTAATGTAACCACAAAAGTAGTGATTATTTCATAATAAAACAAATAAGACCCCGCGCCGATTGCAGCGCGGGGCCTTATTTGTCTTTATCAGGCTTATCTTTGTCTTGTTTGCCTGTGTGGGTTGGTTCAGGCCAAGACGTTTACGTCTTGCACCGTAGCCCTTACTTCTGCATGTAGTCGGCCAGCTGGTCGGGGCGGAAGTTGCTGATGAAGTCGGCGTGTTTTGCCACCTCGGCCTGTCCGTACTTGACGAACACGCGGAGCGAGCGGCGGAAGGCGTCGTTGCGCGTGGTGTCGTCGAGCAGCAGCAGACCCATCACGGTGTAGCCGGCCATCTCGACGAGGCGGCGTGCGTGGAAGTCAACATACTCTGTGCTGTCCTGACCGGTCACGGCCTCGACGGCGGCGGCGAGCTGCTGGCTCATGAACTGCAGCGTGGCCTTTATGTCCTGGTCCTCGGGCTTGCATTCCTTCTCAAGCTCGGAGTTGATCCAGTTCTGGTATGTGCCGGTGGTGACGTGGCGGATGGCTGCCACAACCTGCAGCTGGGTCGTTCCCTCGTATATGCTGGTGATGCGGGCGTCGCGGTAAACGCGCTCGCAGGCATAGTCCTTCATGAAGCCGGAACCGCCGTGAATCTGGATGCAGTCGTAGGCGTTCTGGTTGCAGAACTCCGAGCTCATACCCTTGGCCAGCGGAGTGAAGGCGTCGGCCAGACGGCTGTAAGCCTTGGCTTCCTTCTTCTCGTCCACGGTGAGGTTGCGCTCCTTGGCGATGTCGTCGTAAGCCTTGTAGATGTCCACGAAACGCGAGCAGGCGTAGAGCAGGGCGCGCGATGCGTCGAGCTTGGCCTTCATGTTGCTCAGTATCTCGCATACGGCGGGGAACTCGATGATGGCTTTGCCGAACTGCTTGCGCTCCTTGGCATACTGCAGAGCCTCGCGGTAGGAGATCTCGCTGAGGCCTACGCTCTGTGCGGCGATGCCGAGGCGTGCGCCGTTCATCAGCGCCATCACGTACTTGATCAGACCCATGCGGCGGCTGCCCACCAGCTCGGCGGGTGCGTTGCGGAACACCAGCTCGCATGTGGGGCTGCCCTTGATACCCATCTTGTTCTCTATGCGACGCACGGTGACGCCGCCGTTACGCTTGTCGTAGATGAACATCGACAGGCCGCGGCCATCGTGCGATCCTTCCTCGGAACGTGCCAGCACCAGGTGGATGTCGCTGTCGCCGTTGGTGATGAAACGCTTCACGCCGTTCAGCACCCATGTGCCGTCCTCCTTCTCGGTGGCCTTGAGCATTACGCTCTGCAGGTCGGAACCGGCGTCAGGCTCGGTCAGGTCCATCGACATGGTCTCGCCGGCGCACACGCGGGGGATGTATTTCTGCTTCTGCTCCTCGTCGGCAAACTCATAGATTGTCTCGGCGCAGTCCTGCAGACCCCACAGGTTCTCGAAGCCCGCATCTGCGCGGCTCACGATGTCGGCGGCCATGATGTAGGGAGTGATGGGGAAGTTGAGACCGCCCAGACGGCGTGGCATCGCCATGCCCATCAGCCCGGCCTTGCGGCAGGCGTCCAGGTTGGCCTGTGTGCCCGAGGCATAGATGACACGGCCGTTCTCCACACGTGGACCCTCGTGGTCCACGCCCTCGGCGTTCTGTGATATGGTCTCGGCGCAGATCTCGCCTACTATCTCCAGTACCTTGTCGTAGCTGTCGAGTGCGTCGGCATAGTCAAGGGGCGCGTAGTCATACTTGCCGGCATCGGCATAGCCGCGCTCTTTCAGCTCCACGATCTTCTCCATCATCGGATGGGTAAGATAGTGCTTCAGTTCCGGATTGTCTGTATAGAAATTAGCCATTGCTTACTTGGTGTTCTTTTTGTAGTACTTGATGAGTTTTGGAACGACGTCCTCGATGTCGCCTGTGATCACATAGTCGGCGATGGTGTTGATGGGGGCGTCGGGGTCGTTGTTGACCGAGATGATGATGGAGCTCTCCTGCATACCGGCGATGTGCTGGATCTGGCCGGAGATACCGCATGCGATGTAGAGCTTGGGACGTACCGTCAGACCGGTCTGGCCGATCTGAGCGTCATGGTCAATCCAGCCTGCGTCGACAGCGGCGCGGCTTGCGCCCACCTCGCCGCCGAGCACGTCGGCCAGCTCGCGCAGCAGCTCGAAGTTCTCCCTGGAGCCTACGCCGTAACCGCCGGCAACTACGATGGGAGCGTTCTTCAGGTTGCTCTTGGACTTCTGCACCTGGCGGTCGATGACCTCAACCACGAAGTCCTCGGGAGCGGTGTAGTCGGCCACGTTCAGGTCAACGACCTCGCCCTTGTATGCCGGATCCTTGATCTCCTTCTTCATCACTCCCTCGCGCACGGTAGCCATCTGGGGACGGTGGTCGGGGTTGACGATGGTGGCCACGATGTTGCCGCCGAATGCCGGACGGATCTGCAGCAGCAGGTCCTTATACTCCGTGCCGGTACGGGCGTCGGTGTGGTCGCCGATCTCCAGCTGGGTACAGTCGGCGGTCAGACCCGAATGCAGCGCGCTCGACACGCGGGGACCCAGATCGCGGCCTATGGACGTGGCGCCCATGAAGGCGATGCGCGGCTCCTTCTCCTTGAACAGGTTGATCAGTATGGAGGCGTGGGGCAGCGACGTGTAGGGATACAGACGCTTGTCCTCTACCTTATATACAGTGTCCACTCCGTAGGGGAACAGCTGATTCTCGATATCTTTCAGATTGTCGCCGGCCACTACAGCCTCGAGCTTGATGCCCAGCTTGTCGGCCAACGCGCGGCCCTTGGTGAGCAGCTCAAGGCTCACGTCGGCCACTTTACCGTCCTCATACTCGCAATATACTATGAGGTTGTTCTTGTCTGATGCCATAATATTATCCGATGGTATGATTAGCGATAAGTTCCTGCATCAGGACCTCGATATCCGCATCGGTGTTCTCGACACGGCGGGCATCCTTGGCAGTGAATACTACATTCTCTATGTGCTTTACTTTTGTGGGAGAACCGGCGAGACCGCACTGGTTCAGGTCGGCGTCGACGGAAGCGGCGTTCCATTCGCCGATGTTGAGCCATTCGCGCTCGGCCATCAGTTTCTGACGGCGCTCGTCGCTGGCAGCCTCGGAGGGCACGGCGGCATACTTATACTTCTGCACGTTGCGAGCGTTGCGGGGGCGGCAGGGAGCGGCCGAACCGTTCACTGTGATTACGGCGGGCATAGGCACATTGACGGTCTCCACGCCGCTCTCGATGCGGCGCAGCACGGTGGCGTGGCCGTTCTCGGCGTCGATGATCTCCTCAGCGTATGTAACCTGCGGCAGAGCCAGTTTCTCGGCCACCTGGGGGCCTACCTGGGCGGTGTCGCCGTCAATGGCCTGACGGCCACCGAGTATCAGGTCGAAGTCGCCTATTTTCTTCACGGCCGTAGCCAGGGCGTAGCTGGTGGCCAGCGTGTCGGCACCGGCGAAAGCGCGGTCGGACAATACAATGCCGTTGTCGGCGCCACGGTACATTCCTTCGCGGATGATTTCGGCGGCGCGTGCCGGTCCCATGGTCAGGATTGTCACCTTGGTGCCGGGATACTTGTCCTTCAGGCGCAGGGCCTGCTCCAGGGCATTCAAATCTTCGGGATTGAAAATCGCCGGCAACGCCGCGCGATTGATGGTCCCGTCCTCCTTCATGGCGTCTTTGCCTACGTTCCTCGTGTCAGGAACCTGCTTCGCCATTACTATTATGTTAAGGCTCATATTATTGAATTTGTTTTTTTCTATATTGGGTCTTACAGAGTATAATCAAGTTTTCGCCTTGGCATATATCGTTATTATGTATGTGCCGCGAAAATGTATTTCCTCGCAAAGTTACAAAAAAATTCTCACTTTCGGAATTTTCGTGCAAAATAGGTGTTCTCGGGACACTTGGCAGGTAAGCCGGGAAGGGGTCAAACTGTAAGCGGAGTTCGGTTGTTCTAAGATGAAAAGGGGAAAGGGAACGAACCGGAAAACGGAAAGGAACCACAATGTATCTGAACAGACTTAGCCATATACTCAGGATAATCATCATTGGAGTCGCGGTCGCGCTCGTAGGCGGTTGCGGCATCCTCGACGACCTTAAGCCCTGCGAGGGTAAGGTCAGGGTGGAGTATGACTGGAGTAGGCTGAGTTATCACGATTTCACGATGCCCGAGGGGATGACGTCGCTGTTCTATCCTGAGACGGGAGGCGACTACTGGCGGTTCGAGACACCGTGGCAGGGTGGCTTCGTGACTCCGCCGTTGGGTCAGTGCCGCGTGGCCGCGCTCAACAACGACACGCGCAGCGTGGTGTGGCAGGGTTTTGATTCAGCCGAAACAATTTATGCCTACACCATGTCGGGCGAGATACTCGCCACCGTGGCCGCGCAGTACCGTGGCGCCGCACCGCCGCGCGTAAAGCCTGAGCCGATGCGTCAGGCTCCCGACCCGGTGTTTGTGGCCGATACCACCGAATCCGTCACCGACCAGGTACATGAAACGGTGGTGAGACTCGTACCCCGGCAGTTCACGCCTCTTTATACGATCATCGTCGAGGATGTGGAGAATATCGGCTCGGTGGTGACGTGCTGCGCGTCGCTGTCAGGGCTGGCGGCCGGCAAATACTTAGTGTCGAACCGCAGGATGGACGTGCCGGTCACGATGCCGTCGGCCATGTCGGTGAGCGGGGACATAATCACCGGTAATATGTTCTGTTTCGGTCCGGCGGCCGCTGAGATGCCGCATACGCTCAGCATATATGTGTGGCTGGCCGACGGTCAGAAGCAGGTGTATGCTTACGATGTGTCGGATATAGTGAACAGCAATGCCGACAGTCTGATGCTGACAATACGGGTGTCGGGACTGAAGCTCCCCGACGTCAAGCCTAATCCCGACGGCGGGGGCATGGACGTGGATATCGACAACTGGACGGTCGAAAATATTGAATTGACGAATTAATAAGGACAGCACACATATTGAAAAGGACAGCATACATATTGATGGCGGCGGCCGTGATACTGGCTACGGGATGTTCCGGGGACAACGGCCCGGACATTCCCGTGACCGGTCTGGCCATATCGTTCACGGCCTCCGTACCGGCCACCGCTCAGTCCGGAGTGCCTACACGCGCCGTGGCCACTACCGGGACGCTGACCGACTTTACGGTATATAGTTTCATCCAAGGCACGGGTCAGGCGTATATGAGCGACGTGAAGGTGAGCAAGAACCGGGACGGACTGTGGCAATACTCGCCGACGCAATACTGGCCCAGGAATGATAAGCTGAATTTCTACAGTTTTGCTCCGTCCCGCGACCGGATACACTGTGACCCGGTGTCGGCCCACGGCTCCGGCCCGGACATCCCGAACTTCGTGAACGACGGCAGCGTGGACCTGCTGTATGGTGTCAACATGGGGCTGGATGACTCCACGCCTCAGGTCAAGATCAACTTCCGGCACGCTTTGTCGCGTGTGCATTTCCGTGTGGTGCCCAAGGAGGACGCCGGCCTGACCCTCGACATCGGCAAGGTAACTCTGGAGAATGTGTTTCAGAGCGGGTCGTTTATGTTTCCGCGACAGACTACGGCGCCGGGCGACATCACGGTAGGCTCCGGCAGCTGGAGCGACCTGAAGCGGCGTGAGTCTGTGACCGTGGGCGATGATGCCTTCTTCATGATACCGCAGGGAGTGGGCGATGCCGACGACGTCATGCTGCGCGTGAAGTGCCGGATATTGAAGGATGGCTCGCAGGTATGGCCCTCCGGTTCGGAGACCGTGGATCAGAACGGCATGGCCGATATAGAGATTCCGCTTGCTCACGGCACCACGCAGAGGTGGCTGCAGGGACACGCATACAATTACACGGTGTCGATTGACAATTATGTGTCGGATTATGTCGACTTCGACATCACGGTGAACGAATACGAGGACTTCAACGATGCGCCCGGAGACATGCCTGAAGCAGCCATAGAATATGATGCGGTGCTTCCCGAAGGTGCGAACGTGGCTAAGTTCAGCGACTTTGCCGCCTGGGCCTTTACGCAGGACAATATATTGATGAACGGCATGATGGTTCAGCGTTCGGGAGCCGGCTGGACGTATTCGCCTGTGGTAAACAGGCCGTCGTCGTGGGTGCTGGTCAATGCGCTTGGCGATACGGGCTGGATTAGTGACGACATACGCTATAAAAACTTCAACGTGCGTTTCGCCGGCCAGCGCAACGAACCGATACAAGTGGTGGATTTCAACGTAGGTCAGAAAAGTGCCGACGGACTCCCCGTCGGAGCCAACGGCGGGGCCGACATGCTGTTTGCCTGCGCCCACGCCGAGCGATACGAGGGGAAACCGATCAACCTCCGGTTCCGACATGCGTTGGCCAAGGTAGTGATAAACTACCGCACTCTGGAATACGGTCTGAAGATGCGGGTGCGCGGTGCTTATTTCCGTACGAACAACACGGTCGGGTCGTTCGACTTGCCGGTGATTAGCACGGAGAACGGCAATCCCGTAGGTGCTAATGCCTGGACATCGTCGCATCCGGGAGTGATTCAGATAGCCAAGGCCAATCCGCTGAAGTATTATGACAACAATCTTTCGCCCGGCTGCATCTTAGGGCCGGAAGTATATGTGATACCGCAGAAAGTGACCGCGTGGGACCGACATCCCAACACGCCCGACGAAACGCCGACGGGCCAGTACCTGTTCCTGCGGGCTGCGATGACCGTGACGGATGCCGACGGCAACGAGACGCAGGTATGGCCTGCAGTCGGCGACGCCGGATATGTGACGGCCAAAGGCGACGCCTATCTCTATGTGCCGCTTACCGACCGCGAGATGGAATGGCAGCCGGGATACGCATACGTATACGACATCGGTTTCGGGCGACCGAACGCACAGTTCACCGCCGACGACTACCGGAACGGCAATCCATACCCCAACACCAACATGAGCATACATGTACGTGTATTCTCCGATTTCGATATGCAGCACGGCGTAAGCGATTACTGGATCTATTTCTGACAATTTTAAAGAGAAATTGCAGTGTTGTGCAAAAATTATTAACTTTGGAATCGAAAAAAACAAATATACATGAAAAAACTTATTACGACTCTATTGTCAGGAGTGATGGCCGTGATGTCGGCCGGTGCGGCACAGCACTGGGTGGGCGGCGACATATCGCTGCTTCCGGAATACGAGAAGGCCGGCGCGCAATACAAGGACCATGATGGCAAACCGATAGCCGAACTGCTGCCGTGGCTCCACGATCAGGGCATGAACGCCATGCGCGTGCGCCTGTTCGTCAATCCGGCCAGGTACAAGGAGCTGCATCAGAACGATGCCAATGCCGCAACCAAATATGATCCCAACGCCTGTCAGGATCTGGAATACATCATTCCGCTGTGCAAGCGCATTGTAGACAACGGCATGGCGCTGATGCTCGATTTCCATTACAGCGATACATGGGCCGACCCGGCCAAGCAGTGGACGCCCATCGACTGGCAGGGTCTCGGCGACGAGGACCTGTATCAGAAGATATTCGACTACACGCGTGATGTGTTGCTGCAGCTCAAGGCCGCGGGTGTGACTCCGACGTTCATACAGCCGGGCAACGAGATAAGCTACGGTATGCTGTGGGGACCTGTCGGGACTTCCGATCCGAAGAAGGCCCTGATGGGCAGCGACGCCAACTGGGAGCGTTTCGCCACACTGCTGAAGATGGCCATACTTGCGTGCAACGACGTATGCCCCGACGCGAAGATAATACTCCACACCGAGCGCGTGCAGCAACCCGACGTGCTGGAGAATTTCTACAATCAGATGGCCAAATATAACGTGCCGTACGAGATAATAGGACTCAGCTATTATCCCTACTTCCACGGCAACCTCAGTGTGCTGGACAAGGCTCTGAATACACTGACACAGAAGTTCACCGACAAGAACATAATGATAGTGGAGACAGGCTACAGCTATAAATGGGAGGTGTCTGGCACGACGGTCAACAATACCTCGACATGGCCTTATACGGAAGCCGGCCAGGCAAAGTTCGTCAGGGACCTGGTTGCTGAACTTGATAAATACAGTCAGGTTGACGGACTGTTCTGGTGGTGGATGGAATATAACGCGTTCGGTACGAGTCTGAGCGGATGGTATAACGCCCCGCTGTTCGATTCCACCACGGGCAAAGCCACCGAGGCCCTGAAGGAGCTATGTTCGTTCGGAACGAGTGCCGTCGAGGGTATTGTGGCAGACCCTGACGCAGTTGACGACAGCTGGTACAACCTGCAGGGCATCCGTATGGACAAGCCCCGCACCTCAGGCATATATATCCGCAACGGCAGGAAGACCTACGTGCCGGTGCCATAAGCCATCGAGATAAAGGATAAAAATAAGGTGTGTCGTTGGCGACACACCTTATTTTATGCTATGCTGCTGTTGTAATCGGCGGGTGATCAGTCCTCCTCCTCGGCAACGATCTCGAATGTAACCTCGGCGGTGACTTCCTTGTGGAAGCGGATCTTGGCTACGTGCTCGCCGATCTGGCGTGCGGGTTCGAGGTCGATGATCTTGCGGTCGATTTCGTGACCGAGCTTCAGGAGAGCCTCGGCGATCTGAGCGGGACCTACGCTGCCATAGATGTTGCCGTTGGCGGCAGCTTTGGCTGTGATGACGGGGCGAACGCCTTCAAGAGCGGCGGCTGCGTTCTGAGCCTCGGCCAGAACGGCTGCGATCTTGTGGGCCTGCTGACGCTGGTTCTCGGCCAGCACTTTCAGCGCTGCGTTCGATGCGATTACGGCCAGTCCCTGGGGAATCAGGTAGTTGCGGCCGTAGCCGTCCTTTACCTCTACGATATCATCCTTATAACCTAAGCTCGGGATGTTCTGCTTCAAAATTACTTTCATCTTTACGGTGCTTTTAACGGTTATACAATGATTATTTCATCAGGTCGGTTACATAGGGAAGCAGGGCGAGGTGGCGGGCACGCTTCACGGCCTGAGCCACACGGCGCTGGAACTTCAGCGAGGTTCCGGTGATGCGGCGGGGCAGCAGTTTGCCCTGCTCGTTCAGGAACTTCTTCAGGAACTCGGGATCCTTGTAGTCGATATACTTGATACCGCTGCGCTTGAAGCGGCAGTATTTCTTCTTCTTGACGTCTACCGAAAGGGGAGTGAGGTAACGAATCTCGTTGTTTGCTGCCATGATTAAGCCTCCTTCTGTTCTGTGGCCTCGGCGGGTGCCTCGGCGGGTTTCTCTGCTGCGGTTGCTGCTCTCTTGTTACGACGCTTCTCGGCGTACTCCACTGCGTACTTGTCGAGGCGGAAGGTGAGGAAACGGATCACGCGCTCGTCGCGGCGGTAAGCGGTCTCCAGACGCTTTACGATTGTAGGCTCGGCCTCAAACTCGAACAGAACGTAGAAACCTGTGGACTTCTTCTGGATCGGATAGGCCAGCTTGCGCAGTCCCCACAGTTCCTCGTTGACCAGCTTCGCGTCGTTCTCTTTCAGAACGTCCTTGAATTTCTCTACCGCTTCCTTCATCTGCTCATCAGACAAAACGGGAGTTAAAATGAAAACGGTCTCGTAATGATTCATTGTGTTGTTTATGAATGTTTGTGATTTTTGCGGTGCAAAATTAATACTTTTTTCCGACATAACCAAATCCCGCAACTTTTACCCGCCTAAAAATCACTAAAATCATTCATGAAAGAGTCTACGATGTATTGACTTACGCCAAAGAAAATAGAGAAGGCATAAATTATAAAGAATACAAAGAGTATCCAACATTTCTGACACGCAGCTGCTATGGCATAACCCAAAAACGCTATTGCCAATGTCACCCTCATGATGAAGTTCCACATTATTATGGTTGAGGTTTCAGCATCGTTATCACAGACTATGAGGTTTATGGCAGCGGATATGGCAAATGGAACGAGTAGCCAGCGCAACCTCTTTTCCGTACGCTCGTCAAGCTGCTTTACTCCGAAAAGTCCTGATTCCCTCTTGTCCTGAGACATAATAGATATCTATTGCGTGCGTCAATGACATCAAAAACTGCGGTTGCAACAACAGCCCATCCGTAGCCCGGTAATAAAGCTCCTGCAAACGTACTCAGCGCGGTAATGGCCAGTCTTCTATTTAAAATATATCTGCAATACTGGGCTGATCTCGTATCCAGGATAGCCTCGTACAATCCGCGGGCAAAGATGTCTATTCCTGCGGCTGCAAAAACATAAGGATTCCATTTCCCGAAATCGCTAACCGAATAGATGTGGGCATTAATAGTCCCAAACGATTCCATACCTGCCGGCATGTCCAGATAATCACCAAGGAAGCTGTTGAAATTAGCCAGTTGATCAGCATCAAAATCTTTTGTAAGCTCCTCATACGTGTGGTCAAGTATTTCCTCTGCTTCTTTTATGGATCCTATGTCCCATCGGTCCATAATTTCATTACGCAGATCCTTAAGCTGGGTTGTATCCAGGGACATGATATATTGGACATCCGTTTCCGTCAATCCATATATTTCATCATCACTTACTATCCTGTATGGTGCACGCAAAGGATCTCCATACCGAGCTATGCTTAATGCCGATATGACTTTTCTATTGCACAATGACTGATACTGCCATGTTAGTTTAGACATTGTATTCGATTCTTCCGATCGTGTGCCAGCAATTCCGGAATTTTTTTCGCATGACGTGACGATAATGGCCAAGGTCATGACTGACAAAATTAATCTTAGCGGTTTCATGACATATTAATTTAGGTTAAGAGTGTTTCAATGGTTTGTAATGAGAATTAATATGATGCAAAGTTATAAAAATAAATGTCATATTGCAACTTTATTGATATGTTGTATAACATATTGCCACGGTTCTTTCATTTAAGATTCCCATGTGGTATCAGCAAGAATGTTATTTTATAGCGGACAAATCTGCGGTTCCCGATTTACGCAGGACAGACAAGGGGAACATCCGTCACGGGCTCCGGGACATAATCATGCTCATGTGAAAATTTGCCGGTTATAACCGTAAAAACAAGCGGATTTTGTCAACTATTCAGGTTATAACCGGTAAATCATGCAGTTTTTGTTTGCTTTCACGGTTATAGTTTGTTATCTTTGCAGAAAAATAATGATTATGGAACTGATTCCGCGTCCGCAATACATAGAGAAAATTGCCGGTCTGATAAACCGTGGCATGATGTTGATACTTGTTGGTCAGCGTCGTGTCGGAAAAAGCAAAGTGCTTGAATTATTCCTTGACTGGCTTAAGCGGAATCGGCCGGAGGCCAATGTGGTATATATTAACAAGGAGTTTCAGGCGTTCCGCGATATCGTGACGGCCGAACAGTTGTATGACTACGCGGCAGCCAGACTGCCCGAAGGCAGCGAGAATTATCTTCTTATCGACGAGGTGCAGGATGTGGAGAATTACGAAAACGCGTTGCGAAGTCTGCATGCTGAAAATCGCTGTCAGGTCATAGCCACCGGAAGCAATGCGTATATCTTTTCGAGCGAGCTGGGGACGCATCTTGCCGGCAGGTATATAGAAATCAAAGTCTATAACTTGTCATATCTTGAATTTCTGCGGTTCCACAATATGGAGGACAGCGACGAGGCCTTGATGCATTATCTCACAATGGGCGGCCTGCCGGGTCTGCTGACCTTTAAGCCGGAAGAACAGTCTCAGATAACCGATTATCTCGAGGGCGTATATAATACGATTCTTGTAAAGGACATAGTAAGACGGGAGAATGTGCGTAATGTGGCGCAACTGGAAAATGTATTACGGTTTGTGGCCGATAACACCGGCAAACCGATATCGATTACCAATGTCGTAAGATACATGACATCCAAGGGGGAGAAAATCAGCGGCGAGACTGTCTCCAATTATCTGAAATATTTACAGGATGCTTTTCTGGCTATTCCTGTGGCTCGTTACGACATACATGGCAAGGTCCTTCTTGAGACTAACAACAAACACTATTTTTCCGATCATGGTATCCGGAATTACCTTTGTGATTTCAACATGAGGGGCAGTATCGAGAAAGTCATGGAGAATGTGGTGTGGAACCATCTGCGCCGTCAGGGATTCAAAGTGACGGTAGGGAATCTCAGGGCCGGAGAGATAGACTTTGTCGCCGCCAAAATGGATAAACGGATATACGTGCAGGTCGCATATCTGCTTGCTTCAGATGACACTGTAAAGCGGGAGTTCGGCAATCTTGCGTCGATAAAGGATAATTATCCCAAATACGTCGTGTCGATGGATCCTGTGGCCGGAGGCTTCAGCGAGTATCCCGGCATAAAGCATATCAGACTAAGGGAGTTTCTTAAGACCGAGTTTTAGCTATTTACTCATTACGGTTCAAATTAATAGGACATCATGATGTTTCGGGAGATAAAGATTTTTTTGATGCAGCACATAGACTGCGGCGAGTATTCGCATCTGGTCACGATGGTGATAATCCTGTTGGGTATCGCCGTGGCAGCGGCATTGTCATATTATATTTGCAAAGGGCTGCTTTACATGGCGGAATGGATGATTGAGAAAAGCCCCACAAAATGGGACGATGACCTGATAGACCGCCATTTCATGAGCGGCGTGTCGCAGCTGGCGCCGGCGCTGTTGGTGAATTGGCTGCTGCCGGCTCTGTTCTCGGCCAAGGAACAGAATGAGGTGCAGTGGGTCAGCGACCTCACGTCGCTATACATTCTGTGGGTAATCGTCAGGATACTGAACATATTCCTCGGCAACGTCTATCAGACCTTCAGCAAGCGGAAACGGTTCCGCCCGTACGCAGTGAAGGGTATATTCCAGATGCTGAAGCTGGTGGTGATAGCCGCCGGCATCATCATCACTGTCAGCATCCTGCTGGGCAAACAGCCGATGGTGATTCTGACGGCTCTCGGCGCCTCGGCGGCGGTGCTGATGCTGGTGTTCAAGGATACGATACTCGGCCTGGTGGCCTCAGTGCAGCTGACGGCCAACAAGATGCTGCATCGCGGCGACTGGATAGTAATGCCGCGCCATGACGTCAACGGCGAGGTGCTCGACGTGTCGCTGACCACCGTAAAGATACGCAATTGGGACAATTCCGTAACCACCATTCCGCCGTATGTGCTGGTATCCGATTCGTTCAGCAACTATGAGCCCATGCGTCAGTCGGGCGGTCGCCGTGTGGACCGCTCCATCTATATCGACATCAACACCGTAGGCTTCTGCACCGAGGAGCGGATAGACCGTCTGCGGGCTGCCGGGCGTCTGGAGGGGGTCTCCGACATGCGCGCGGCCGAGACGGTGAACCTGTCGCTGTTCCGCAACTATCTGGAGCGCTGGCTTGCCGCGCATCCCGATGTGAACGAGGACATGCTGCTGATGGTGCGTCAGATGGAGCCGACACAGGCCGGACTGCCGGTGCAGCTCTATTTCTTTCTGCGCACCACGGAATGGAAAGCCTTTGAACGCGTACAGTCCGACATCTTCGACCACGTCTACGCCGTGATTCGCGAGTTCGGCCTCGCCATCTACCAGCGCCCCGCCGGCACCGACATCATCGATGCCTCGCACCCCGTCGCACGCATCGAAAGCCGCTGAAAGGAGGATTATAAACGCGAGTTCGGGATAAGAAACGCCAAAAAAAATTGAATCGGCAGCTTGAAAAAGTTGCCGATTCTTTTGGTAATAACCCGAACTCGCCTTATTAGTTTGTTCGATATTTAAGACACAAAAAGGACATGAAGGTGACGCATGGTGATAATAAATGTTTATGAAAAATAACGGCAATGAGCGTGAAAAGAAATCCGGAATTGCGGAAAAGCGAAAAAATGCTTATATTTGCAAGTTGAAGCGACTCTGCACCGCAGGGTGGCCTGTCGGTCACGGCGAATGATGATGTCCGTTACGATAATAGCAGGCATTCATTATGGCGAGTGGCATTTTGTGTTATCGAAAAATAAGAACAACAAGATATATGAAGTTTACAGTAGACGGCAAGGCGTTCCAGCAGCAGCTGCAGGCAGTGAGCAAGGTGGTGAACGCCAAGAATTCATTGAACATCCTCGATAACTTTCTGTTGCGGATAGAAGGCGACGTGCTCAGCATCATGGGTTCGGACCAGGAGAATTCCCTGGTGGCCCGCATGACCGTGACGGAATGCGACGGCGACGGCGTCGTGGCCATCCCGGCACGCAAGCTGCTGGAAGTCACCAAGGAGGTGAACAACCAGCCCGTGACCATCTCCGTGCGCGACGACATGCAGGTGAAGCTGCAGTTCCAGAATGGTTTCTTCGAATTCATGGGAGTTCCGGGCGAGGACTATCCCACGCCGCGCGCTCTTGACGGCAACGCGATGTCGCTGTCTTTGCCGGCCTCGATGGTGATGAAGGGTATCGCCAACACTCTGTTCGCAGCCAGCACCGACACCGTGCGCCCCGTCATGATGGGTATCTACTGGGACATCCATCCCGGCGACATCACGTTCGTCAGCTCCGATACGCACAAGCTGGTGAAATATGTCAACACCGAGAAGGCTCCGGGGCTTGAATCGTCGTTCGTCATGGCTCCGAAGGCCGCAAACATACTGAACAGCCTCGTGTCTAAAGACATAGCCGAGGTACGTGTCACGTTCGACTCCAAGGGATGCGTCATCGAATTCGGCGACTACACGCTGACGTCGATGTTCATCAACGGCACATATCCCAACTATGCCCGCGTCATCCCGCAGGACCAGCCCTTCGCGCTGACTTTCGACCGTGCGTCGCTTCTGTCGTCGCTGCGCCGCGTCACGCTGTTCGCCTCCAAGGCATCAAACCTCGTGGTGCTGTCGCTGGAACAGAACCAGGTGGTGATCAAGGCCCAGGACGTGGACTATGGCCAGAGCGCCGAGGAACACGTGAACTGCGACTACGACGGCAACAACATGACCATCGGTTTCAACGGCGTGTTCATGATTCAGATACTGAGCAACCTCAGCAGCGACGCCGTGCAGCTTAAGCTGTCCGACCCGGCGCGTCCGGGCGTCTACGAGCCGCTGCCGCAGGAAGATGGCGAGAGCCTCGTGATAATCCAGATGCCGATGCAGGTGCTGTAAGCAACCGACCCGAACTGTAGTAAAATCATTGTGAAATGGAACTGAAACTTGAGAGGCCGCTGATATTCTTCGACCTGGAGACAACCGGTACGAACATAACCAAGGACCGCATAGTGGAACTCAGCTACGTCAAGGTGTATCCCGACGGGCATGAGGAGACCAAATCGCGCCGTATCAATCCCGAAATGCCGATACCGCCGGCCAGCACCGCCGTGCACCACATCACCGACGAGGACGTGAAGGATGCACCCACGTTCCGCCAGGTGGCCAAGGCCCTGAGCCAGATATTCGAGGACAGCGACATAGCCGGATACAACAGCAACAAGTTCGACGTGCCCCTGCTGATCGAGGAATTCAACCGTGTGGGACTTCCATTCGACCTGGAGGGACGCCAGTTTATCGACGTGCAGAACATCTTCCACAAGATGGAACAGCGCACGCTTGTGGCCGCCTACCGTTTCTACTGCGGCAAGGAACTGGAGGGTGCGCATTCGGCCGAGGCTGACACCGTGGCCACCTACGAGGTGCTGAAAAGCCAGCTGGACCGTTATCCCGAACTGAAGAACGACGTCAAGGCCCTGGCCGAGTTCTCGCGCGGAGGCCGTAGCCTTGACCTGGCAGGCCGAATCGTGCTGAACGACAACGACGAGCCTGTGTTCAACTTCGGCAAGCACAAGGGTTCGAAAGTGATAGACGTGTTCCGTCGCGAGCCCTCGTTCTATGCCTGGATGGTGCAGGGCGATTTCCCCAAGAATACCAAGGACGTGGTGACGCGTCTGTATGCCGAAAGCCGTCAGCATAAGAAATAAGATACAGATGCTGAGGGGAAAACACATAGTGCTGGGAATATGCGGCGGCATCGCCGCGTACAAGAGCGTGACGCTGCTGCGCCTGCTCACCAAGGCCGGCGCCGAGGTGCAGGTGGTGATGACGCCCGCAGGCAAGGAATTCATAACGCCGGTCACTCTGTCATCGCTCAGCCAGCGGCCGGTGGTGAGCGAATTCTTTACCGCCAACACCGGCGAATGGCACTCGCACGTGGACCTCGGACTGTGGGCCGACCTGATGGTGATAGCCCCGGCCACGGCCTCCACCATGGCCAAGATGGCGCACGGTGTGGCCGACAACATGCTGGTCACCACCTATCTGTCCGCCCGCGAACCGGTGATGATAGCTCCGGCAATGGACCTGGACATGTACCGTCATCCCACCACGCAGCGCAACCTGCGGCAGCTTGCCGCCGACGGCGTCATGATTATCGAGGCCGAAACGGGAGCCTTGGCCAGCGGACTGCAGGGCAAAGGCCGTATGGCCGAGCCGGAGGAGATATTCGCGATCATAGAGCGTTACTTCGCCAGGTGCGAGTCGCTGGCAGGGAAGAAGGCGGTGGTGACTGCCGGACCGACTTACGAGAAGCTGGATCCGGTGCGTTTCATCGGCAATTTCTCCAGCGGCAAGATGGGTTTCGCTATCGCCGGGGAATTGGCTGACCGAGGCGCCGAGGTGACATTGGTGGCCGGTCCCGTGTCGCTGACCGTGGACCATCCGCGCATCCGCCGTGTGGACGTGGAGAGTGCGGAGGAGATGTGCGATGCCACGACGCAGGCATTTGCAGGCAGCGATATTGCGGTGTTCTCGGCAGCCGTGGCCGATTACCGCCCCGCCGAGCGCAAGGATCAGAAGATTAAGCGCGAGGGTGTGGCCACACAGACCATCGAACTGGTGCGCAACCCCGACATAGCCGCCAGATGCGGCGACATGAAGCGCCGGGGTCAGGTCACGGTGGGTTTCGCGCTTGAGACCGACGACGGACACGACGCCGCGCACAAGAAGCTCCACAATAAGAATCTGGATTTTGTCGTTTTGAATTCTCTGAAAGACAAGGGCGCCGGCTTCCGCACCGACACCAACCGCGTCACCATCGTGAGCGAGGACGGGGAGCAGGCTTTTCCGCTGAAAAGCAAGCGCGAGGTAGCGGCCGACATAGTCGACGCCATTGAGAAAGCAATGAAATGATAAGAAACGGTATACGGTACATATTGACGGCCATGGCGGCGTTGGCGACGGTGTGCGGAGCGAACGCCCAGGAATTCCGCGCCACGGTGGAGGTGAACACCCAGAAGATAGAGGGCACCAACAAGTCGGTGTTCGACAATCTGAAGGAGACGCTCAATTCCTACATGAACGAGACCAAGTTCAGCGACGCCACTTTCTCGCCGACCGAGAAACTGGAGTGCCGCCTGTTCTTCACCATCTCCGAATATGACGGCGACCGCATGAAGGGCGACCTGCAGGTGCAGCTGATCCGTCCCGTGTATAACGCCACGTATACCACCACGCTCTTTAATTTCAAGGACAACAAGATAGAGTTCAACTATCGTGAGGGCGACCCGCTGACATACAACACGCAGCAACCGGAAAACAACCTGACGGCGATACTGGATTATTACGCCTACCTGCTGCTGGCGCTGGATTTCGATTCGTTTTCGCCCAACGGCGGCCAGCGGTTCTACGACCGAGCGCAGCAGATAGTGCAATACCAGCAGTCGAGCGGCGAAGTGGGATGGCGCACCTTCGACGATACGCGAAACCGCGCGGCCGTGCTCAATTCGTACACCGACACCAATACCGCCGGAATACGCAACCTGCTGTATCAGTATCACCGCAAGGGACTCGACGAGATGGTGACCAGCCCCGACAAGGGACGGGCAGCCATCACCGAATCGCTGGATGTAATCAAGAAAGTGTATGATGTTGCCCCGATGTCGGTGGCGCTAAGTATTTTCCGCGACTCGAAACTGGACGAGCTGGTGAATGTGTACAGCAAGGCGCCCGAAACGGAGCGGCAGAAGGTTTACGACATGCTTCAGCCCATCTATCCCACGGAATCGGAGCGGCTGAACAAGATAAAGAATCCCGAGGAACAGCGATAAAAAATAAACGAACGATGCTCAGGAGGCTTGGAATAAGGAATTACGCACTGATAGAGGGTGTGGACGTTGAGTTCGGTCCCGGCATGACCGTGATAACGGGCGAGACGGGTTCGGGCAAAAGCATCATGCTCGGCGCGCTGTCGCTGCTGACCGGCGGTCGCGCCGACTCGCGTGTGGTGGCCGGCGGCAAAAGCCGCATCGAGGCCACGTTCGAGGATGTGGACCCCGAAATGCGGCAACTGTTCGAGGAGCGTGGCATCGAGTGGGTGGAATATGACGATGCGGCTGGAACCGGCACGCGTAATGAAGTGACCATTCGCCGCGAGATAGCCGCCGAGGGGCGCAGCAAGATATACATCAACGACACTCCGGTGACGCTCGCCACCCTTGCGGCCATTGGACCGAAATTGGTTTATATCCATTCCCAGCACGCCAACGCCGGACTCAGCGACGAGGCCGAGCAGCTGCATGTGGTCGACGTGTTTTCCGGTACGATTCCGCAATTGGAAGATTACCGCCGCGATTTCCGCCGATTCGCCGCATTGCGCCGCGACATAGACCGTGTGAAGGAACGTAACGCCAAGAACCGCGAGAACGAGGAATTCCTGCGCTTCCAGTGCGGCCAGCTCGATGCGTTGAAGCCTAAGAAGGGTGAACTGACCGAGATAGAAAAGAGATACGAAGTGCTGTCGGACGCCGATGAGATAAAGCAGCGTCTGGCGTCGCTGGCGTCACTGTTCGGCAGCGGCGACCGGGGTATGCTCGGCGATGTGGCCGAGGCACGCGGAATCGTGGACAAGATAGATTTCTCGCTGTTCGGCCGCGATGTGGAGGACCAGGACATACCGGCGCGCATGGAGGTGATGGAGACCGAGATACGCGACATAGCCGATGCCATTGACGATATGTATTCCGGTCTCGACACCAATCCGGCGGCTCTTGAGCGTCTGTCGTCGCGAATGCAGGCATACTATGCCGCCGTTAAGCATTTCAAGGTGAAGGAGGCCGACGAGCTGGCAGACTTACACATAAAACTGAAGCAGGAGCTGGGCGAACTTACGGGCGATGGCGGAGAACTGCCGGAACTGGAGCGTCAGGCCCGCGAGATGGCACGTGTGCTGAAGGAGAAGGCGGCGGAGCTGACACGGATGCGTCAGGAGGGAGCCCGGTTGTTGGGCGACGAGATATTAGCGGCGGCCCGTACGTTGGGACTGCCCAACCTGAAGTTTGAGGTGCGTGTATCGCCGGCCAAGCTGACCTCTACGGGCGGCGACAGGGTAGAGTTCCTGTGCGCGTTCAACCGTAACGCCACGCTGCAGCCGGTGGGCGACACAGCCTCGGGCGGAGAGATGTCGCGGCTTATGCTGTCGCTGAAGGCCGTGGTGGCGCGCCGTATGAACATGCCCACCATCGTGTTCGACGAGGTGGACACCGGCGTATCGGGGGAGATAGCCGAGCAGATGGGCCTGATGATGCGCCGCATGGGCGATGACATACAGGTGATGGCCATCACCCATCTGCCTCAGGTGGCCGCGCAGGGCGTGGAGCATTTCAAGGTCTATAAGCGCGACGAGGGCGACCGCACAGTGACGCATGTGGAGAAACTGAATTACGAAGCCCGCATAAGCGAGATAGCCGGCATGATATCAGGCAGCGAGGTAACCGAGGCGGCCCGGGAGAATGCCCGCGCGCTGCTTAGCGCGTCAAGGTGACGGCTACAGCCCGCAAGCTTCCTCCGCTCGCGGCGCGGTAAAAGAGACAGACGGTAGAAATAAGGAAGAATTATGGAAAAAGGCGATTATATATTTGGAACGCGTGCGGTGCTTGAGGCTGTGGAGAGCGGCAAGAGCATCGACAAGATATTGCTGCGTAAGGAAATGGGGGGCGACATAGCCCGCGAGATAATGGAGAAGGCGCGGCTGTACGGCATCCCCGTGCAGCGGGTGCCGATGGAGAAACTGAACCGCATCACGATGAAGAATCATCAGGGCGTCATAGCGATTATGGCGGCGGTGCGTTATCATAAGCTGGAGAATCTGCTTCCCGCGCTGTACGAGGAGGGAAAGACGCCGTTGCTGATGTGTCTGGACGGCGTGACCGACATCCGCAACTTCGGCGCCATAGGACGCACGGCCAACTGCGCCGCCTTTGACGGCATCGTGATCCCGGAGCGCAACTCCGCATCGGTTACGCCCGACGCCATGAAGACCTCGGCGGGAGGGCTGTTGTATGTGCCTGTATGTCGCGAGCGCGACATGCTTACGGCCGTCCGTATGCTGAAGGAGAGTGGCGTGAAGATAGTGGGCGCCACCGAGAAGGCATCCGTCAATTACACTAAGATAGACTACACCGTGCCCGTAGCCATCGTGATGGGCAACGAGGAACACGGCATCAGCGACGAGGTGCTACGCGCCTGTGACGAGCTCGCCGCCATCCCCATCCTCGGCAAGATCGGCAGCCTCAACGTCTCCGTCGCCGCCGGCATCCTCATGTACGAAGCCATCCGCCAACGGAACGAATAGTGAATAGTGATTAGTTTTAGTCGCTATTACATATTCCCAACATGGCGGAAGGTGCTATTCCCAGAATCATGTACAAGGCGCATACTATAGATATTTGTAATTTTGCGTATAAGAACTAAGATGGCAACTTGAAATGACACAAGAGCAACAGGTTATTGAGACAATGCGTGATCAAGGAGGTTACGCAACTCTTAGACGACTTAACGAAGTCATGGATTTCTCGACATGGAAAACCAAAACTCCGGAAGCCAGCGTCAGGAGAATTGTGCAGAATAGCGAAGCTATTTTCCGAATTCAACCTGGATTGTGGGCGCTTGAAGAATCACGTGATATTGTTCTTGCGAAATTCAATATTAAGGAGGGTGACGCTACAAGCATCGAGCAGTTCAATCATGCTTATTACCAAGGTCTATTAATAGAAATTGGCCATTACAGAAAAGTGTCAACTTACGTACCTCCACAAGACCAACACCGGTTATTTCTGGATAAGGAACTGGGTGATTTAATTGACCACAAGCTTATTCCTCAATTTACATTTGACGCTTTATTGCGTAAGGCAAAGACTGTTGATGTAATCTGGTTCAATGAAAGGAATATGCCCACTCATTTCTATGAGGTAGAGCATACAACGGATATTAAAAATTCCTTGTCAAAATTTTATGAACTTCAGGATTTCTTTTCCTCATTCTATATAGTTGCCAATGGCCATCGAGAGAATGAGTTCAATGATAAAATCAATGCCTCCATTTTCTCTCCGATAAAAAAACGTGTCGAATTTATTTCCTACGATAAAGTCGCGTCTCTCCATTCAAACCCTTCACAATTAAATGCATGTGATTGGTAATAATTATGTTTTACGACAAACGGCACCCTTTCATCTTAGCTCCACATTCTATAACAGGATCTTTTTCAGTAATTTAATAGGATCTTTAAGAATTTGATCTTAATTTTGCAACTGTTTTAGACTGACATGCAAAACAAATTACTGAAATGAGCAATGCTTATATACACACAGGCCAAAACCTTTCGTGAAGTGGGCCGGGGGTAAAACACAATTACTTCCCGTCATAGAACAAATTTTACCATCTTCATTCTCCGACCAGTTATCTGTTACGTACATTGAACCGTTCGTCGGCGGTGGTGCTGTGCTATTTTATCTGCTTAATAAATACCCTAATATTTCAAAAGCTATCATTAATGACATAAATCCGCATCTTATTCATACCTATAAAGCAATTAAAAATCATCCGGAAGAATTGATTTCAAAATTATCTCAAATTCAGTCTTCATACAGTAATTTTCAGAATAGTGAAAGACAACGGGATTACTTTTTTATCATTCGAGAAGAATTCAATAAAAGCCACTTATCTCTTATTGATGATGCCGCGTATATGATCTTTCTTAACAGGACGTGCTTTAACGGACTATATCGTGAAAATTCAAAGGGGGCATTCAATGTGGCCTTTGGGAAATATACCAATCCGACTATACTTGATGAAAATCTGATACGAACAGACAGCAGAATACTACAAAAGGTCGAGATACTGCAAGGTGATTTTTCGCAAGTGGAAGATTATATCTCGGATGGTTATACCTTTATGTATTTTGATCCCCCTTATCGACCCATTAGTACAACGGCAAATTTCAATTCTTATAACAAATGCTCGTTTAACGACACTGAACAGTTTCGATTACGTGAATTTTATATGAAAATGAATGACATTGGCTGCCAAGTACTTCTTAGCAATTCCGATGGGGCTTCGACTGATCCGTCCAATACTTATATGGATGATTTTTATCGAGATTTTATAATTCATCGAACTACTGCCAAGCGTTCGATATCATGTGCTGGCTCCAAACGTGGCCCTGTTACAGAACTACTAATAAGAAATTATAGGGAATGTCAAGGTGAATTCCGACAAATTATTGCACCAACTCTGCCTCTCGATTTTGAAAATCAGTAGCCGATAAAGTCTATTGAATCTGATAAACTCCTTGAGAACAGTAAATCGCTATAGTAATATACTAAGATTATCAATCGTTGCTATGATGTTCCAAGAAGAATTGTTTTTGACGTTCTATTTCGTGTCGCAATTCTTCTTCGGTCGGCATATAGGTCATATATTTGGCCGCGAATAGGTGCTGACTATCGTTAAGTACAGAATATCTGGCAATTGTAGAGTCTGTATCCGTACACAACAGCACTCCAATAGTAGGATTGTCGTCAGGACCCTTCACGAGATCATCGTACATACGTACATACATGTCAAGTTGTCCGACGTCTGCATGGGTCATTGCGTGTGTCTTGAGTTCAAAAATCACGAACCGTTTCATTCGAAAGTTGTAGAATACCAAGTCGATATAAAAATCATCAAGATCCGTTGTAATGTGTTGCTGACGTTCCACGAAAGCGAAACCTCGTCCAAGCTCCAGAATGAATTTTTCAAGGTTTTCAATCAGTGCTTGTTCTAACTGCGACTCACTATATTTAGTATCACGGCTAAATCCCATGAATTCTGCGATTGTCGGATTCTTTATGTACTCCAGGGGATCTTTATCGTTAAATGGGGCTATGGGTTCTGAAGGTATTGCATCTACTATTTCCTTTTGTTCGGCAAGCCGTCGTTCATAATATTGGGAATTTATATTTCGGTCAAGTGTCGTAGTACTCCACATATCTTTTGAAGCATGTGAAAGATACCATTGACGAGCGGTAGGGTTAGTAACCGATAAAAGTCTGCGAATATGGGTCCATGTCAGATTTTGCACGACCTCGTGCAAAATCTCTAAGTCGTTGAATGATAAATATAATTGCCGAAAATAAGCCAAATTCCTTTTGCTATATCCAGAACCGAAATCTTTATGTAAATTTTCTGCTAGGTTAGTAATGATATGTTTGCCATATTCAGCTCGCGCTGAACCATTCTGTTCTTCTTCAACGATTCTACGTCCGATTTTTCAATACGTTTCAATCTGAGATTTTCCGACAGTAGAATATGCTTCCCTCCGACCCTGTTCTATTATCAGTCGGACGTCCTTTATAAAACTCTCTGATAATGTCTGATTCGATTTATCAGGTACCATGGTCGGTGAAATTTAGAATAAAATGGATGGTATTTTTGTTTCCTGTACTGAAATAGGTAATAAGCATCGTGAGGTTCAAAGGCAAAGTTAGTGAAATTTTCAGCTACATGCAAATTATCTGCACTAAAGGCTTGTTAAAAGCTAACATGAATAGTTAGGGTGCGCCGGCGGATTGCGGGCGCACCCTCATGTTATGGGTATCAGCTGGGCTGATGTGAATTCCGGATTGGTAACTTGGTTTACTCTTTGGTTTACTCGGCCTTAGACTCGGCGGGAGTCTCGGCGTCGGTGGCTGCGTCGGCGTCGGCGGGGTCCTCGACGAACTTCGTGAGGCCGTCGGCAAGGAGGAGGTTGTACCATTTGTAGAGCTTCTTGATGTCACGGTCGCGGACGCGGAGGCGGTCGTAGTCGGTCACGACTTCGCCGAACGACTGGTGAAGCTGCTCGGAGGTCATCGAATCGCCGTCAACGGGCTTGCCTCCGGTCTTGTCGTAAAGCATCTGCATGATCTCGCCCAAGGGGGTGTCGCCGCTCTCGGTGTACATCGAGATGTCGCCAAGCGATACAACCTGGTCGCGCGAATGAACGGGGAAACGACGCTTGGTCTCTACATCCTCAACTATCAGGGTGCCGCGCCCCTGGCTCAATATCTTCTGCAGTCCGGGCTTGCCCGTGATTGAAATGATTTTCTTTAACATTGCTGTATGTGTGATTAATTGATTTCTATATTAATTGCTGTCCCGAAAACAGCCGGCATTGATTTCTAATTCACGTCGGGTATAGAGTCAAGCAGGGGAGTGATGCCGTCGTTGACTATCTTAAGCGTATGGCCGGATCGGCATATCTTCTGCTCCTCTTTCTGGGCCTCGATCCGGGCCAGTGCCTGCTCACGGGTCAGTCCGGAACGCTTCATGACGCGCTCCACGCGAATGTCGAGCGGTGCGGTCACTTCCCAAACCGCGTGACACATATCGGCGAGTCCGGAAGTGAAAAGTATGGCCGATTCAACAAAGACCGTGTCGTGAGGGTAATCGGTATGGGTGTCTACCCATCTTTTCACGTCGTCGCGCACAAGCCCGTGCACAAGGCTGTCGAGCCAGGCCTTCTCCCGGCGGTCGGCAAACACATATTCGGCCACCTTGCGTCGGTCCAGCTTGCCTTCGGAGCTGTATATCTCTTCGCCCCAGCGGTCGCGCAGCGAACTACGCACCTCTTGGGACTCGTCCATCAGCCGTTTGGCCTCAAGGTCGCAGTCGTACACCTCATAGCCGCGCAACCGCAGTATGCGTGCCACCGTGCTTTTGCCCGTGCCGATGCCGCCTGTCAGTCCTATCAGCTTCATCGTTTCACAAGGGTGTATTCCACGCTGTCGGCCTTGATCTCGGGATTGACCACGTAGCCGGGCACGTTGCCGAGTCTGACGGGTATCTGGTTGGAATCGGTCAGCTTTGTGTCGGCATAATCCACTGCGGCTGATATGGGGGCCTCCGTGTCGTTGAATTTACTCATGGGCACATAGTACGACACCGGCACACGGTTGGGGAACAGCAGCAGACTCTCGCCCTGCGGCACGCCGAGCGATTCAATCACGGCATAGCCCTCCTTGTGTACCAACGGCTCTACGTTGACCTGCACGCCTACCTCCGGCGGCACGATGCGTATGCCCGGAATGGGGCGTATGCGTATCTCGAACATCTCGGTCTGCGACAGGTCGCGCTTCTTCAGCACCTCGGTCTCCACCTGCGTGATGGTGTCGATTTCGTCGCCGTACGAATAGATGCGCACGCCGCGCTGCATGGGCACCGGCGCTCCGGCTATGATGTTGCCTGACGATGCCGTCACGTCGGCCATGATGCGCACCGGCACGCGCTTGCCCCGCGAGTCGGTGTAGTAGCAGCGCAGCGAGTCGAGCGACGTGGCTATAATCTGGATGCCATTGCCGAAGGCCGTCTTGATCACGGCGTTCAGGTCGGACTTGGACATCCGGAAGATGCCGCGGTCGGAATAGTCGCGGAAATTGATGTTGACCTGCGGATATTTCAGCACGCCGCTGCGCAGTATGTTGGTGCCTTTGTCGCGCAGGGTGACGTGCATGGCCTGCGGCGGCTGGTTGATGAACGTGACCGAGTCAGGCACGTTCTCCAGCTGCACGCGCACGGCGAAGGTCTCTGTCACCGAATCGTTGAGCGCCAGGATGCACCAGAACAGCGCGCTGACGGCCACAAACACCAGAAACAACAGCACATTGCGGAACTGGCCGGAGGTACGTACCTTCAGCCAGGTGTCACGCAAGTCTCGTTTCCGGAGCGGCATAACAGAGATGGATTATTTGTCTTCCTTCTCTTCTTTTTCTTCCTTTACCTCCTTGGCTTTCTTCTCCTTCTTGGCGGGAGCGGCCTCCTCGACGGCGGGGAACACGCTGGTCTTGTCCACCTTGAGGGTGACGCCGGGAGCCACTTCCATGGTGACGGTGGCGTCCTTCACGTCGCGCAGTCGGCCGTGGATACCGCCGGCGGTCACTACGCGGTCGCCCGTCTTCATGGCCTCGCGCTGACGCTTGATTTCCTTCTGCTTCTTGTTCTGCGGACGGATCATCAGGAAGTAGAAGATGGCGATCATGGCCACGATCATGATGAGTCCTTCCATGCCGCCTCCTGCACTCTTGGAGGCCTGCAGTAAAATAGTTGACAACATAGTATTCTTTATTTATTATTTATTCTTAATAACGTGGAATATGCAGTAATTGTGCGATGCCGGGGCCTTATGCAGCGAATTGTGCATTACAGGGCCTTATGCAGTATTCCTTTTCCCTTGAGCATGACGAGGATGTCGGCCAGCAGACCGTTGACGAACGAGCCGGACTTGGCCGAGCTGTAGCTCTTGGCTATTTCGATGTATTCGTTGATGCTGACCGAAACGGGAATCTTGGGGAAGTTCAGGATTTCGGCCAGGGCGGTGGTCATGATCACCACGTCCATGAAAGCGAGGCGGTCGGCCTCCCATTCGTTGGTGCGCAGCGCCTGTTGTATCCAGGCGTTGTATTCGGGCTGACCCTTGATGGCGGCCTTGAGTAGCGCAGGTCCGAATTCGCGGTCCTCGTCGTCCTTGAACTGCGGCATGATGGCGTTGTGGTCGCCCTCCTCCACGCGGCGCAGGGTCTTGATGACGAATGTGCCGATGATGTCGATGTCGTCGTTCCAGAACACCGAAGTTTCCTCCAGCCATTCCAGCAGGGCCGTGTTGTCGAATATCACCTTACGGAACAGTTCCTTCCACAGCTCGGCGTCCTCGGCCATGCCGCATTCGGGGCGCTCCATGTATTCCTTATATATGTCGGAGTCGAGCACGGAACGGAGCAGGCTTTCCATCAGCAGCGGGTCCTCGCTCATCCAGTTGATGTGGTAGTTGTTCACTTCCTTCACCAGCACGGGATTCTCGCGCAGAGCCTTAACGAGACGGTTGTCGACGAAGCGCATGTTGGGGTTGAGGGCTTCCGGCGACTGCACGGCGCGGTTGCGCGCCTCGTCCAGCTTGCGTTCCTGGAAGTCGGTCAGGTCCACGGCCAGTGCCAGCAGACGTATGTACAGCTGTCGGGTGGCGTCCAGGCTTTTCAGCAGCGTGGCGGTGCAGTCGTCCAGACTTTCCAGCGACGACATGAAGTCGGACAGAGTCTCGTTCATCATCTGCTGCATACGCTCCACGCCGCGGAAGGTGTAGGAGGGGAGGCTTTCGGCATATTCGGTTATGGCCGGGGTGAGCATCACTAATTGGTTGAACGTCTCGCGCCACAGGGTGTCTTCGGCTGCGCCGTCGCCGTTCTGCGAATCCTTGATATAGTTTCGGAAAATGCCGGAATCCTTCAGTGTCCGTGCCAGATCGTCGACGGTGTTGACGAACATCGGGTTCTCGGACAGGCGGCGCACTGCCGCCGATACACGGTCGTCCTCCTTGATCCGCTCCATGAAACGGCTGGTCTCAAGGGGATAAGACTTACGGAATTCCACGCGTCGGGCCAGCATCACGAACAGTGCCAGCATGTCGACATACAGACCGTAGGCATAGCGCTTCTCCTTCGTGGGCTGGGCAGGCGGTTCCGCCAGTTGGAACTTCTTGCTCACCAGCAGGCACGAATACAGCACCTGCACTACCTTGTTACGTATCAGTACTCGGTTTATCATCGATTTATTCAGCTTCTTTATTCAGCTTTCATTTTATTAGGAGTCCTCCGACTCCCGATTTGCTTACAAAGTTACATCAAAAAGCCGAAACTGCCAAATCCTGCAATTTTTAGAGGACTGACTGTAAATTGTAATCAAAAATTCACATTTTTTAAAAATTATTTCACTAACTTTGCACTTGAAACGAGAATATATGCGCGGTCAATGACTCAATGTGCATGGTAACGACTTAACTACGAAAAATATACCACCAATAACAACAGATATGAAGAGAATTTTTCTCGCCATGGCCGTGACGGCAGCCGGACTGAGCTTCGCAAACGAGGCCCGGGCCGACATCGAATGCCGCGGTCAGGTAGTCGACGATCAGGGTGAGCCTCTGATCGGCGCATTGGTACAGCTTCCCGGCACCAGCAAGGGAACGTCGACAGACATTGACGGATACTTCCGCCTGTCAGTACCCGACAATGCCAAGGAGCTTAAAATCACGTATGTGGGCTATAACGGCGCCGACGTGCGCGTAGCCTCGAAAATGGGCGTTATCAAACTCAGCCCCAATGCCAAGATGCTGCAGGACGTGATCGTGACGCAGTCCGTGGCCCGCACGCGCCAGACGCCTGTGGCCCTGTCGTCGGTCGACCAGCTGCAGATCGAGACCAAATTGGGCGCCCAGGAATTTCCCGAGATTCTTAAGACCACGCCCGGCGTCTGGGCCACTCCCGACGGAGGCGGCTTCGGCGACGCCAAGATCAACATCCGCGGCTTCAAGTCGGAGAACGTGGCCACGCTGATCAACGGTATTCCGGTCAACGACATGGAGTGGGGCGGCGTGTACTGGAGCAACTGGGCCGGACTGGCCGACGTGACCAGCAGCATGCAGAGCCAGCGCGGTCTTGGCGCGGCGCTGCTGTCGGCTCCCTCGGTGGGCGGTACCATCAACATCACCACCCGCAGCCTCGACGCCAAGCGCGAAGGCACCGCATGGTACGGCATGGGCAACGACGGCATGAACCAGTACGGACTGATGCTCTCCACCGGTCTGATGAAGAACGGCTGGGCCATCACAGTGCTGGGATCGCGCCGCTGGGGCGACGGCTACGTGCAGGGCACCGACTTCAACAGCTACAACTACTTCGTCAACGTGTCGAAGAAGATAGGCGAGAATCAGCAGCTGTCGCTGACAGCGTTCGGCGCTCCGCAGACCCACTATCAGCGCAGCCGCCAGGACGGCCTCACCATCGAGGGATGGCAGAACGTGCGCAACTATATGGACGGCGAGAGCCCCTACCGCTACAACCCCACGTTCGGTTACGGCCTGAACGGCGAGCGCAAGAGCTCAAGCTATAACTTCTATCACAAGCCCCAGATCTCGCTGACCCACATCTGGCAGATAGACTACAAGAGTTCGTGGACCAATACGCTGTACATGTCCATCGGTACCGGCGGAGGTTACGGCGGCCAGGGTCACGGCACATACAACGGCGTCGGCCTCTCCAATTCGTCGTGGTACGGTTCGTCGCAGGGCAAGCTCAACACCCTGTTCCGCCGTGCCGACGGCACATTCGACTATGCCGCCATCCAGACCATGAACATGGAGTCCACCACCGGTTCCAACATGGTGATGTCCAGCAGCAACAACAACCACGAATGGTACGGCTGGGTATCGACCTACAAGAACGAGTTCATCCCCAAGACGCTGACATTCACCGGAGGTCTTGACGTGCGCTACTATATCGGCAAGCACAACAACAAGATCATAGACCTCTACAACGGCGAATACTACATGAACTTCGAAAGCCGCAAGAACGTGAAGCCGGAGAACAACGCCGCCGCAGCCGACCCGAACTGGAAGTTCGAGCACCTGGGCGTGGGCGATGTGGTGTACCGTAACTTCAACGGCTACACCGTTCAGGAAGGTGTGTACGCACAGTTGGAGTACACCGGCCTGGACAACAAGCTGAACGCCGTCGTGTCCGGATCGCTGAACAACACCTCGATGTGGCGCCGCGACTTCTTCTATTACGACAAGGAGCACGAGCGTTCAAAGACCAAGAACTTCATCGGCGGCACCGTAAAGGCCGGCGTGAACTATAACATCAACCGTTACAACAACGTGTTCGTCAACGGCGGATTCATCTCGCGCGTGCCTTTCTTCAGCAACGGCGTGTTCCTGTCGCAGGCCACCAGCAACGTGATCAACCCCAACCCGAAGAACTCCAAGATATGGAGCATCGAGCTGGGCTACGGCTATCACTCGGAAGTGTTCTCGCTGAACGCCAACCTCTACTACACCGAATGGCTTGACAAGTGCGACCGCACCACCACCCGCACGGGCGAGATCCGTCAGGGCCCCCTTGCCGGCCAGATGTACACCCTGAGCATGTCGGGCGTCAACGCACGTCACATGGGCTTCGAGGTCAATGCCAAGTACATCCCCGTCCGCTGGATGGAACTGGAGGGTATGTTCTCGCTGGGCGACTGGATATGGAACTCTAACCCGACCGGTTACTTCTACTCCGAGCAGGGCCAGCCTCTGGCCGACCTGGCCGGTACGGTGGCATCGGGCATCCTGGCTCCGGACCACGCACACGCCACGGTGATGCAGAAAGGGCGCAAGATCGGCGGCTCGGCACAGACCACGGGCTTCCTGGGCGTGACGTTCAAACCCTTCAAGGGCTTCCGCATCGGCGCCGACTGGGTGTGGAGCGCACGCAACTACTCCGACTACGAGATCTCGAGCGACTCATATACCGCCAATTCGGAAATCACGGTGGAGGATCCCTGGAAAATTCCATGGGGCAACGAGCTTGACCTGCACGCCAGCTATCGCTTCAAGATCGCCGGCAAGGTCACGGCCACTCTGATAGGTAACATCAACAACGTATGCGACTACAACTACGTGAAGGACGCATACACGCTGACCAGCCAGAAGGGCGCATGGAACAATGCTTTCCGCGTGTTCTACTCCTTCGGCCGCACATTCAGCGTGAAACTCAAGATTAACTTCTAAAGGAGGAAAGACATGAAAACAATAATGAAATTCATGGCGCCTGCGGCGCTGATGATGCTGGGTCTTGCCTCGTGTGGTGAAGACAGCTGGAACAACCACCTGGACGGTTTCGAGGGTGGCGAGAATATGGATCAGGTCGTGCCCGGTATCAACTATACGCTGACGGCCGCCGACTACAAGCGCTTTGCCGACAACCGCTTCAACAAGGCCCTGGCAGCCAAGGAGGAGGCAGACGGCACGTCGCCCGACGCAGTAAAGGCTCTGGCCGCCGTTGCAAACCAGCAGTATATCACTCCGGCCACTCCGGCCGAGCGTTATATGCCCAACCTGCTGAACGACTCGCTGTTCGCATACTATGCCGTCAGCAACGGTTCGGCCATCAACGTGACATACCGCGAGGTGAGCGAGGTGCCCGAACTGATTCAGGGCGTTAACGCTTCCTCAAGCTATAAGGTGACATCCGACGATTACCAGACGGTATACGCCGGTGATGAGGATTACATCGACGCCTTCTCGCCGATGCACCCCGTGTCTGCGTGCATGAGCGACGTGCTGAAGGAGGCTCTGCCCGATGCCAAGGCCGGGGACTTCGTAGTGGCTCAGTACAGCGAGACCGACACCAACCCGAACTTCAATCTTGACGGACCGGCATACGGCACCGTCAGCGTGTCGAAGTACGGCGCGTACAAGTTCAACGGCTCGACGTGGGCCGTGCAGGACGTGACCATGATCCAGCCCGCCGACTTCGCGTCGATGGGCCTGACATACGGCAACTTCTCAGGCAAGCAGGCTGCCGAATACCTTCCCAAGTTCCTGGCGCTGGCTTATCCCTACGCACAGGAGGACGACGAGATGTATATCGGCTATAAGTACTTTGCCAACAAGGAGACCACCAATGCATGCGCTCTCTGGGCTTTCGACGGCACGAAGTGGTATGACAAGGTAGCCACCAACGGAGTGCGGGAAGTGACCAACCAGTTCGTGAAGCGCGACGGCAAGTGGCAGCTGGATCCCTCCGTCACAATCACGTTGCCTACAGGCAAAGGTCAGGCTTACAGCGCCACCTTCTATCAGGCTTGCGTCGACTGGGTGTTGAAGAATGTGCCTGACGGCGACAAGTATGTCACCAGCTACGGCAACAACGACTACTACACCGGAGCGTCCGCCTATCAGAACAACATCGACCTGCGTCCCGGCTCGGCACGCCTGCAGTATGCCGCCGCATACGAGGGGATGACCGACGAGGAGGTAGTGGCCACGATGAAGAAACGCTTCGAGGACGAGGTGGCACCCGCCGTGCTGCATGAATGGTATCCCGACATGGCGCCGATGGGCGATTTCCATCCCACCGTCACCATCCACTTCTACATCTACGACGGCGCGACGAAGGCCGAGACCATCGTGTTCGATTGCGAGAGCAAGGGCACGTTCAAGTTCGTGAGCTGCACCTGGAACGAGACCGAAGAATAAACTGACCGTGCAGTGCCAATAATGGCACTGTGGTGCAAGTATTAACCCGATAAAGGGGCCGATAGGAATATCGGCCTCTTTTTTGTTATAACAGTAGGGACGTCAAAGCCGTGGGCTTTGACCACAGTATTAGTGCGATATAAATATAAAAAAACATAAAAGATTATGCCAACCGGAAAAATTGGGGTAACTACTGAAAATATATTCCCCGTCATCAAGAAGTTCCTGTACAGCGACCATGAGATATTCCTGCGCGAGCTGGTGTCCAACGCCATCGACGCCACCCAGAAGCTGAAGACTCTGTCGTCGTTCGGTGAATACAAGGGGGAACTTGGCAAGATGGACGTGCGTGTCAAAATTGACAAAGAGGCGGGAACGCTGACCGTCAGCGACCGCGGTATCGGCATGGACGCCGACGACATCGACCGCTACATCAACCAGATCGCGTTCTCGGGCGCCGAGGAATTCTTAGAGAAATATAAAGACACTGCCAACTCCATCATCGGCCACTTCGGACTCGGATTCTATTCGGCGTTCATGGTGTCGAAGAAGGTCGTGATCCGTTCCCTGAGCTACAAGGAAGGCGCCAAGGCTGTGGAATGGACCTGTGACGGCAGCCCCGAATATACGCTGACCGAGACCGACAAGGAGGGCCGCGGTACGGACATCATCCTTTACATCGACGATGACAGCAAGGAATTCTTGGAGCAGGCGCGCATCGACACGCTGCTGAAGAAGTATTGCCGCTTCCTCCCCGTGCCCGTGATTTCGGGCAAAGTGAAGGAGTGGAAGGACGGACAGTATGTCGATACCGACAAGGATAATGTGGTGAACGACACCGAGCCGCTGTGGACGCGCAAGCCGTCGGAACTGACCGACGAGGACTATCTGAAGTTCTACCACGAGCTGAAGCCGGGCGAGGAGGATCCGATGTTCTGGATTCATCTGAACGTGGATTATCCCTTCAATCTGACCGGTATCCTCTACTTTCCGAAGATCAAGGCCAACGTGGACGTGAACCACAACCGCATACAGCTGTACTGCAACCAGGTCTATGTAACCGACCAGGTGGAGGGCGTGGTGCCTGAGTTCATGATGCTGATGCAGGGTGTGATCGACTCGCCCGACATCCCGCTGAACGTGAGCCGAAGCTATCTGCAGGCCGACTCGCAGGTTAAGAAGATTTCCGGTTACATCTCGAAGAAGGTGGCCGAAAAACTGGACAAGATGTTCAAGGACAATCGCGCCGAGTTCGAGAAGAAGTGGGACGATATCGAGGTGTTCATCAAGTACGGTATGCTGACCGACGAGAAGTTCTACGAGGCGGCCAAGAAATTCTTCCTGCTTAAGGACGTGCAGGGCAAATACTACACGCTGGAGGAATACAAGACCCTGGTATCGGCCGAGCAGACCGACAAGGAGGACAGCGTGATATACCTGTACGCCACGGACAAGACCACGCAGTTCGGCTATATACAGGGTGCTGAGGACAAGGGCTATAACGTATTGCTGATGAACGGTCAGCTTGACCAGCACGTTATCCAGATGCTGGAGTCGAAGCTGGAGAAGACACGTTTCGTGCGCGTGGATTCCGACACTCCCGAGCGTCTGATACGCAAGAGCGACGACAATGCCACCGACCTCGACTCGCTTGAGATCGAGGTGCTGACAGGCATGTTCCGCAGCCAGCTGCCTACGGTGGAGAACACCAACTTCATCGTGGAATACAACGCGCTGAAGGGCGACGACGCACCCGCAACGCTGACGCAGAACGAGATGATGCGCCGTATGAAGGACATGGCGGCCATGCAGCCCGGCATGAACTTCTACGGCCAGATGCCCGACATGTATTCATTGGTTGTCAACACCGAGCAGCCCGCGGTGCGCAAGGTGGTGAAGGAAGCCGCCGGTGCGTTGACCGGTGAGCTGACGCCGCTGCGTAGCAAGGTCGATGAACTGAACAATGAAATCACCTCGCTCCGCACCGACCTCAAGGAGAAGAAGGAAGAGGACAAGGCCGAGGCCGAGCAGAAGATAGCCGCCAACGAGAAGGAGGCCGGCGACCTGCGCAAACAGCAGGAGGACATCATCGCCGCATACGCCGCCAAGGTGCCGGTAGTGCGTCAGATCATCGACCTGGCCCTGCTGAAAGGCAACATGCTGAAAGGCGAGGAACTCTCCAGGTTCATCGCACGCTCGGTCAGCTTGCTCTGACAGATAGTTGATATAAGATTTTAGATAATAGATGCCCCGTCACGCTATGATGCTCGTGACGGGGCATTGTGCTTTGTTATCGGGGATTAGAACAGGCGGGGGAGGAAGTCGATGAGGTAGTTGCGCCAGTTGTCCCAGGTGTGGCCGCCGTCCGATTCGTGATAGACGTAGGGGTAACGGTGGTCGGCCAGGGTCAGGCGCAGGTCGTCGTTCAGTTTCTTGGTGAAGTCGCCGGTGCCGACGGCTATGTAATACAGCTTCGGTGCCGGATTGAACTGCTTCTGCTGCTTCGCGTCGAAGTTTTTGTAAATATCCGCATTCTGGCCGGCGGCCGCCTCCATGGTCTTGCCAATCTTATTTTTGCGCAATGCCGGGAATGTGTCGGATAGGGAGTTCCAGAGTCCTCCGATCTTGTCGACTGCAGGAGACGATTTGTCGGTGATGGCATTAGTGGTCTGCGCCGAGAACAATCCGACATAGTCGAACGATTCCGGATTATTGAGCGAGATGTAAAGCGTATGCAGCCCTCCGAGCGACAGTCCGGCGATGGCACGGTCAGCCTTGCCGGTACGGGTGCGGTAATGCGAGTCGACATAATCCACCACATCATGCATGAACACGCTTTCTATGGCGCCGAACATCGATGACATATTGTTGGCAAACGGCTTCTGGTCGGGCCGGTCGGGATCGGCGCCGGGAGCAGCGGCAAGTTCGGCGTTGCCGTTGGGCATCACCACAATCATGGGCTTGCATTTGCCCTGTGCCGTCATGTTGTCGAGAATCTGCGCGGCGCGTCCGCAGCCTAACCATGCGTCCTCGTCGCCGCCCGAGCCGTGCAGCAGATATAACACCGGATACCGTTTGTCGGGATTTTTGTCATACTCGGCCGGCAGATACACCGACATGCGGCGTTGCTTGAATCCTTCAAGCGTGCCGGGATACCACACCTTGCTCACCTTGCCGTGCGGCACGTCGGTGTCAAGGAAATAGTCGGCGTTGCCCCCCGGAATGATGAAATAGCTCAGCGTGTCGGCTATGTCGCGAACGGTGTTCGGATTCAGAGGGTCTACATATTTTTTCTCCTCAATCTCGAACTGATAGGTGTACATGTTCGGTGCGAGCTTGGGCGACCGGAATGTCCATACGCCTTTCTCCTCGTCCATCTCGCCTTTGCTGAAATCGCCGCCAAACGGGAGCCCCATATTCTTCAGCAGGCTCTTGTTCTTTATGAGGTTGCCGACAACATAGACGTCGTCGGGCTGATCCGGTTCCTCCGGTTCGTCATTACGATTACGGTCGTCATCCTCCTCGTCGTCGTCATCACGGTCATGGCCGTTGACGGTCCTCAGCATCTCGGGCGTGAGACGCAGCGTGAAGGTGACGGTGCTGTCGGAATTCAGCTTTACAGACTTAGGCAGGTCGGCGGCGAGCGTAGGCGACAGCATTCCCATCGCTATACAGACGCACGTATGAATCCGGAAGTTTTCCATAATCGTTATTGTTGGTTGTGACAGTGATATTCGGAGTGAAATCGATGGCGCACGTCTTTATCAGAGCGTGTGCGTCCTCGTTGTCGGTTACTACCGTTACGGATACGCCGGGATGAAGCAGAGCCAAAGTCAGGGCCAGCTCGCCCTGTGCCGTTCCGTTAAGTACGAGAAGTTCATCGGCATTGACATCCTTTAATTCGTCGAGGTGCGGAATAATGCACTTAAGCGTTTTCTTAGTGTTTGATTCGATGTCGCGGCCTTTATACAGATACCGGCCCGATACGGCATATTCCATCATGTCGGGCGACATGGGTCCGGCAGCCAAAGCCTGTTGCAGCGCTTTGTAACGGCGTGGCAGGAACACCTGCATACACAGCGATGCGAGCGTGATGGGATGGCGGCGTACGTGTCCGTGGCTCCGGGTGATCCAGTTGAAGAACAGCGGCGGCACGATGTAGGCCATAAGCACCACGGCTATCATGCCCACCACCGTCACCTGACCCAACGAGCGCATGGCCGGATGCTGCGCGAATATCAGCGACCCGATGCCTATGAACATTATCAGCGCCGACACCACGATGCTGTTCTTGTACGATGCCAGCACCTTGCGCCGGTACGCATATTCGTATGCCAGGCCCTCGGTGATGAAGATGGTGTAGTCGTCGCCCTGACCGAAGATGAATGTAGCCAAGATTACGTTCACGATGTTGAACCGGATGTCGCAGATGGCCATAATGCCGAGAATCCATAGCCATGACAGCGCCATCGGCAGGAAGGCGATGGCCGCAAGTTCTATGCGTCCGAACGACAGCCACAGGAACGCGAACACGATGAATCCGCAGGCATAACAGATGTAGTTGAAATCATCGGACAGCGTATTGGCTATCGACGAATTCATGGAAGCGACATCGAAGCAGAGACCGTCGAACCGTTCTTTAATCCGGTCCTTGATCGCGCTGATGTCATTCTTCGGTACGTCCACAATCTGCACGATGGCCTTGCGGCCGGCGGCATCGTCGCGGCTGATATTGCCGGCGAACAGCATCGTGAATGTCTCGTTCAGCTCGTCAAACGATTTTGGCGTATATTGCTGCGAGATTGCCTCGTGGAACGGTGCGAAGGCTTCCTCACTGAATCCGAGACGAGCTGCCTCGGCCGGAAGCGAATCGCGGAACAGCGCCGAATGCTCGGTCACGAACCTGTTCCAGCGTTTCAGGCGTGCCTGCTGCGTGGAGCCGGAGGGGAGGAAATTTGCGATGTCCGAACGTTTCGATACCTTGCCGTCGGCGGCGAGGCCGTCAAGCACCCGCGCCGCATGTTCGTTGCCACGCATCGCTTCGTCCCACGACTTGCCCTCGCTCACCACATACAGCGGCTCAGTGGTCTTGCCGCCCGGCATCAGCGACGAGAAATATTCCATGTCGGCGCGGTTCTGAGGCGTCATGTAGTTGATGTTGCGCATATCGGTGTCGAAGCCCGTGTCGAGGCTGAACCATGCGAACACTAATGTAAGGCAGCTCAGCACTATCACCAACGGCTTGCTGCGCTCGGGCTTGATGTCGGCCAGGCGTGACAACACGGAGCGTTTCTCCTCGCGGATGACGCGTGGAGAATTCTTGCGCACTAATTGGGGCAGGAACAGCAGCACGAACAGGATGGTGCCAACCAAAAGCAACGAGCTGAACAGACCTAAGTCGTGCAGCGCCGTGGCGTTGAGCGGCACTAAGCAGAGGAATGCGCCCACGGTGGTGACGTTGCCTACCACCAGCGGCGACACAATCTCGCGCAGGGCGAGACGTCTGTTCGGGTTTTCCGCCAGATGGTCTATCAGGTGCAGCGGATAGTTGATGGCTATGCCGAGTATCACGGACGATATGCCTATCACGATGATGGACACCGAATCGTAGAAGATGGCGATGCCCCCCATTGCGAAAAGCCATCCCCAGCCCACCGACACCACGATGAGCAGGATATTCAGCATGTTGCGGAACACATATATCAGCAACGCCAATATAAGCACGCCCGCGATGGTGCCTGCCAGTATGGAATCCTTTTTGATACGGTCGGCGTTACCGACGGCTATGACGGGACCGCCCGTGAAATGAACGTCAAATGCCGGATCCTGCTGTTCCACATTCCGCTTTACGGCGTTGAGCAGGTCTACTATGCGACCGTTGTTGTCCGATTCCGATGCGCCGAATCTGGAGTCCATCATTACGATGGCCCGTTTGCCGTCGGGCGAGAGGATATAACCGTCGAAGTTGTCGAATTCTATGTCCGAGCCGCCGGAGTGTATGCGTGCGGCCACGGGCGAGAACAGGCCGAGCGGGTCGCGTGACATGGTCTCGACCGAGAAACCGGCGGCGGGCGACTGCAGCTGCTCCTTGTCGTTCATCAGCTGCGCGGCCGTATAGCCGGGTATTGCTAACAGCGAGTCGGCGCGGGCATAGTCGCGCTCGGTCATGAAGTAGGGGATGTCGTCGTACACAGCCGCCGCCACGCCCATGATCTGTTCCAGGTCTATCGAGCTGATCACGTCCGGCAGCAGTCCGGCGGTATCCGTCTCCGCTAAAGTCTGCGTGAGCAGGTCGACGCCTTCGGCCAGGCGCTCGGGCGAGTTCTGCGCCGAATCGCGCATCATAACGAAGGCATAGATGCGGTTGGCGCCCGATATGTCCTGGTACACCGCCATGGCTTGCCGGTTATCGTGGTCAAGGGGCAGGAAATCGGATATGTCCTCCTTGTAATGCAGCGTCATCACCAATGCCACAAGCACTGCGGTAAGCACCGCGAAGATGCTCAGGCACAGCCACCGCCGGCGGCGGAACAGATCGTATATGTTCAGAATCAACTTGCTCATACGGCTTGAATGGATTCTTTACAGGCTATTGTTTCTGATTATTTATGGTTTCTGAGGTCGATGAATTTCAACGGCTTGCGCGATGTGCTCGGGAACAATATCTTGTTGACGTCGTCGGGATCCAGTATCTCGATGATGGGCGCCACGCGGATGCGCGAGCGGAAACGGTCCTTGAGTTCCTTTATCACATCGAACGCAGGGCGCGAGTTGAGCCCTACCTTCACCACCACCTCGTCTGTGCCGGCGAAGCTGTCGCGTACCAGTACCACGTAGTTGGCCACGTACGGTGTATTATCCAGCACATCGTATATCGCCGGAGGATAGACGGTGGTGCCTTTCAGCTTTATCATATTGTTCTTGCGGCCCACAATGGGAGTGAGACGGAAGGAATTGCGGCCGCACTTGCACTGTCCCGTAATCTTGCGCGATATGTCGCCGGTGCGGAACCGCAGCAGGGGCATTCCCTCCACGCCGAGCGTGGTAACGACCACCTCGCCCGGCTCGCCGTCGGGCACCGGCTTGTCGTCGTCGCCGATTATCTCCACTATGATCAGTTCCGGATGCACGTGGCCTCCGCAGCCGTAGGGGCATTCGGAGAAGGTCGCGCCCATTTCGGTTGACGAATATGTGGCGAACAGCTCCACGTCCCATTTCTCCTTGATTCGTTTTCCGAGGAGATTTAACGAAAAGTCCTGTTCGCGCAGACCCTCGCCGATGCCGATGATGCGGCGTATGCTCGACGCGCGGTAGTCTATGCCGTTCTTCTCGGCATAATCAATCAGCCGGAGGATGAACGACGGCACGCACATGATGGTGTCGGGCTGTATGCGGTGTATGGTGTCCCACTGCAGTTCGGGGATGCCGTTACCCACGCGGATCACCGACGCGCCCAACTCGCGGATGCCGAGGAAATAGGCCAGGCCGGCCATGAAGCGCTTGTCGAGCGTGGTCATAAGCTGGATGATGTCGCCGGGACGCACGCCCGCGCAGCTGAACGATTTCTTCTCGTTGTAGGCCAGCCGCTGCAGGTCGAGTTCAGTGCAGCCGAATGTCACCGGGTCGCCGAGGGTACCCGATGTGGTGATGTAATCAATCACTTTCTCCTTAGGCACGCACAGGAAATCATTGTTGTAAAGCTGCAGGTCCTTTTTGGCCGTGAACGGTAGGCGCTGCAGGTCGTCGACCGTGTGGATGGATGCCGGGTCGATACCGTTGTCGCGGAACATGCGCCGGTAATAAGGCGAGTTGGCGGCCAGATAGGCCACTGCCTCGCGCAGACGCGCGTCCTGAAAATCGCGTATCTCCTCGGGCGAGGCAAACTCTATGTCGTTCTGTATATGGTTTGACGTCATTGTCGTTATGATTCAAAATTCAAAATTACTTCATAAAGGGCAGGTTGCGGAGCCACGCTATGAAGCGACCGCGCCATTTGATGGCCTCTGCCGTTGTCTTGTCGGGATTGGCGCCGAACCCGTGGCCGCCGGTCTTGTACTGTATGTAGACGTGCGGCACGTGGTTGGCCGTAAGGGCCGAATCCATCAGTTCGGAGTTGTGGTATTTCACTATCGGATCGTCCACGCAGTTCATCAGGAACGTAGGAGGCATATCGGGGCGTGCGTGGTGTTCCATCGAAAGGGAGTCCTTCATTTCGGGGCTGATGGCGTGTCCTTCACCCAAGAGGCCGCGGCGCGAACGTTTGTGTACCGATTCGTCAACCAACGAAACCACCGGATAGATCGGAGCGATGAAGTCGGGTTTCAATGATACGGACGGCTTGACGCCTACCTGCGACAGCACGTCGGTGTCGAACATGGTGCCGGCCATCAGCGTGAGGTGACCGCCCGCCGAGAATCCCATGACGCCCACCTTGTCCGGGTCGATGCCGTATTTGTCGGCATTCTCGCGCACCAGCTGGATGCTGCGCTGCACGTCCTGCAGCATGTCGGGGAAGCGGTTGCCGCGCTTCACCAGGCGGTCGTGGAATATGAATCCTGGCACTGTACCGACGCGGTATTCCAGCACGAAGGCCGCGATGCCCTGTGTGTTGAGCCACCGTGCCACGCCGTCGCCCTCCGTTTCCTTGTCCAGCCAGAAGTAGCTGCCCCCCGGGCATACTATCACAGCCGGCACCCCGTGCCCGCTGCCTGTGCTGTCAGTATCCGTCGCGGAGCCGTTTCCGTGGGGAGCTTCGCTCACCGGGTACGGCGTCAGCCTTACCTTAGACCTGCACCCGGTGCCTTCCCATATATTGAAGGCCTGGCCATGCAGCGACAAGGCCGCGCACAGCGTGGTAAAAAACAATATATACTTAATTCCTTTCATGTTCCAGAATCTGGTTGATTATATAATCCTCTCCTAAAATGGCGTCCACGGTCTTGATGGCCGTAAGCGGTACGCCGCAGATGCCGTGCAGCATCACGTTCTGCCCGGTGAGGTACAGGTTCGAGAGCTTGGTGCGCACCGGTATCTGCGAATAGAGTATGTCCTCCGAATCGTGGGTATAGCCGAACATCGAGCCCTCCTTTACATTGTAATAGTCGCGTATGGTGAGGGGTGAGGAGGTATAGACCTTATGGATGCACTTGCGTAGATCCGGGAAGATGGTTTCAAGCGCATCGATCAGTTTTGCGCCGCAGTCCTGTTTCCAGTCCAGGTAATCCTGACCGCGCCTGCCTACTGTAGTATTCTCCCACTGCCGCACCTCGTCGAATTCCATGGGACAATGTATCAGCAGCCTCGATGCAAACGGGCCCTGGTCCGGCTCCGGCGGCGTCATATAGAGGAATCCGTGCGGCCAGCGGCTCTTGTTCTCCTCGTGCGTTGCCTGGTTCCACATCATGCCGTAGTCGCGCAGGTAATAGCCGGTGTAGGGTATGTAAGGGAACGTGTCGGGCTTCAGGTCGATATAGAGCGAGAAAGCCGAGAATGAATTGGGTATGCTGTTGAGGCGGTTGGTGAACGCCGTGGTGAATGTCTTGGAAGGCAGAATCTTCAGCAGCGACACGGGATGGATGGAGGAGATCACCAATTGCGGAGTGAAGGTGCGTCCGGACTTTGTGGTTACGGCCGTGATGGCTTTGTTTTTGACAATGATGTCTTGCACCGGGTCGCCGGCTACTATCTCTCCGCCCCGGTCGGTGACGCATCCGGCCAGCGCGTCGGCCAGTTGCTGGCTGCCTCCCACGAAGCGGGACGCGCCGGAAATGAACAGCACGTTAATCAGGGCATGGACGTATGCCGGCGAATGGCCGGGACTGCCGCTGTATATAGGGTTAAGGTATGCCAACAGTTCGCGCAGCACCTCGTTACGCACATGTTTTGCAATCAGCCTGTCGGCCGGCATGCTGAACCGTCCGTATTCCCCGGTCATGTCGGCAATGCCGGGGCGGAGATTGAACAGCGGTATGCGTTCCGTAATGTCGAACAGTTCGTCGACGTATGCCTTGATTCCTTCGGCCTCTTCGGGAAACTGAGTGGCAAGAACCTTGACGAAATTCTCCCGGCCCGAGCCAATGATGTACGACTTGCCGTCCTTACCGTAACAGATGCGGTCGGTGCAGTAGGGGTTGAGGTGTTCTATCTTCAGCCGGTCGAGGATGCCGAGATAATCGCATATCCTGGACAGGTTGCCTCCGGGCTGGAATCCGCCCATGATGTGCATACCGGTCTCAAACAGTTTGTCGCCGCGTCTGAAGCATTGCAACCCGCCTCCGATGGTAGCGTTTTTCTCTATCACAGTCACCTTGTATCCGTTGCGCGCCAATAGCGCTCCGGTGCAAAGTCCGCCGAGTCCGGCTCCGATTATCAGGCAAGTCTTGTCCATAGCGTCTACAAGGGTTGTAACAGACCCTCGTCGGTAAGTAAGAAAGAGATGTCGGCCTCCGACTGCGCGTCCTCGGGCCACACCGTGTGAATGAAATGTAAGTTATCGGGGATGTGCGGCGTATTGACCGCCACATCGTATTGTTCCAGCGATTCGATGTATGCCGTGACCTGTACGTCGGGATGCACCAGGGCGAACAGCAGCGGCACCACGCCGACACCGGCATTGTGTATGGCCACCGAGCGGCAGGAGGCGGGCAGATGGTCAATGGCCATGGAATAACTGTCGGCCTTGCGCAGTGCGCGCTTGCATTCCGACACGGTCTTCCATCCGCGCCATGCGTATTTGTAAAGGACGAGGGGAATGAAGTATTCCGTATTTTCCTTGCGCCGGGCTGTTTTATTGTAAGCCTCGCGGATAATGGCCCGTGCGCGGGAGGCCTGCTTCAGCATCGTCAGCGGCGACTCCGGGTCGTATGGAATGCGGTCGAGCACTTCGATCGAGATGTCGCCCTTGCGCAGCATGAAGTCGAGTTTCGGCAGCACATGTCCGGCGCCGTGAAGCACTAATGGCAGTATGTCTAATTCCAGCTCGCGCGCCAGGTGGAACGCGCCCTGATGGAACCGCGATATGGAGCAGTCCTCCGAACGGGTGCCCTCGGGGAACACCATGATGGAATAACCCCGGTCGCGCAGGTCGCGCAGCTTGGGCAACAGGTTGTCGATGCCGGCCGAGACGGGATAGTATTCGGCATAGCGTATCATATTGCCGAACACCGAATTGTTCCATACCCAGTCGTTGGTCAGGAATACGATCTTGGGATAGAGGGCCATGATCACCGGGAGGTCCAGGTGCGACTGATGGTTGCAGACTATCAGCGCAGGTTTCCTGAAATCTTCCGTGTCGTTTATGTACTTCACGGGCGATGCCGCGGGCAGATGGTTGCCGATGTATCGCGACACTTGCTGCAGCTTGCGGTGGTAGCGTGTGCGTTTCTTCTCGTTCGACCTGCCGAACTTGAACAATGCGACGCCCAGGGGAGTGAGCACACCCAGGCAGCTGACCAGATAGAACGACAGTGCATAGAGCGAGCGGAACAGGCGGCGCAAGGTCATGGCCGCGGGTTTGGGCTGCCCGTTTTTGCGCGTGAAGAATTTCCATTCACGGTTGAAGGCCCGTTTCTGCCGGAAATAATACCATGTGCGGACCGGGATGCCGTAGACGATGGCCGCGACGCAGAGTATGGTGTTCAGTATGCTGATGCGTGTGAAGTCGAGTGCCGGCTTGAAATGCGACACCCGCTCCGCTTGCGGCGGATAATAGACATCGATGGGCACCGATACGATCCTTACGCCGTTCCACGCCGCGAACACCAACAGCTCGAGTTCGGCCTCGTAGCGGTAGGTAAGCATCCGGAGTCCGTGCAGATGCTTCAGCGGATATACGCGGTATCCGGTCTGGGTGTCGGTCAGGTTCCTGCCCGTCTGCACGCGGAACCAGAAGTTGGAGAATTTGTTGGCGAACGAACTCTTGCCGTTTATGTCCACTTTGGTCAGGTCGCGGGCCCCGACCACAAGCGCACCGGGATGCTCAATTACGGCCTGCAGCATCTTCGGGATGTCGGAGGCGCGGTGCTGGCCGTCGGAGTCGATTGTAATGGCATAATCGAAACCGCGTCGGCGCGCGTGCGTCAGACCCGTTTTCAGCGCGTATCCCTTGCCTCGGTTGCGGGGATAGGACACTATGTCGGCGCGGTCCTTGAATTCGCGCAGCACTTCGGCGGTGTTGTCGGTGCTGCCGTCGTTCACCACTATAACATCCGGAGCATATTCCAGCACATCGGTCAGTACGCGGGCCAGCGTCCCGGCATTGTTGTATGTCGGGATAATCACGCAGCCGCCGTGGCTGCGCATGGCCTTGCTGACTGATGCCTTGGTCATTGCTCCTGAAGTATTAGCGAGAGTTTTGCCATCACCGCGTTGTCGGCGATGGAGCGGGCCGCGGCCTGCAGCCTGACAGTGCCCGGCTCCGCGCCGTCCGTAATCTTGCTGAATTCATAGCGCACTTCGGGGGTGGCCTGCGGTTCCATCACGATCAGGAATTTGGCGTTTACCACTTCGCGGACGGAGTATTCCTTGCCCCGCAGCGCGCCGAACAGCTCCACGGCCATCTGCACGATGCAGACGCCCGGAGTGATAGGCTTTTCGGGGAAATGGGCTTTATATATGATGCTGTCGGGGAGCAGACGGATGTCGGCGGTCATGGCCTCCGGGTCCGTGCGCCCGATGCGGTACATGTTATTGTTGAGAGTCATGGGCAAGGGGTGTGAATGAGTAGGAGATGTCGTGTGCAAGGTTGCGCACGGTCAGTGTGGAGCCGTTCTGCAGGACGTCGTGCTTCTTCGGCATCCGGTCCGAGAGGCCGTAGAGCCTGTCGAGGCAGACGCGCAGGTCGGCGCGCAGCACGCGCCTGATGTACCATTTGTCTAAGAACGACACCACGTGGTTCAGCTTGACTTTGCCCCGGCGTATGTCGTAGGTGAAATCAAGAGCCGAGACACCGAACTCGTTGATGATGCTGCCGTATATGGCATTGTTGTCCAGACGCGTGAGGGCCACGCCGGTCAGTCCGGCCTTCTGCATGGACATCTCGAAGCCATAGCGGAAGACGGTGTCCTGCGGCAGTGCGTCCGGGTTCTGACTGTATGCCGACAGCCCGCCGGTTAGGAGCAGACTAAGATATACTAAAAAGCGCGTCATTTACGGGCGAGGGTGTCTTGATGTTCTGTAGTTTTATCTCGGTGCGGTCGCCGTTCTTCTCATACAGCTCTATCTGCTGCACCTGACAGTCCGTGCGGCGGAACTTCAATATGATTTTGGAGAACATCTGCTTGATATTCTTGCGTTTGGGCACGAGGGTTACATCCCATGTCGGTGCCGTCTCGTTGATGGTGATGGTGAAGTCGCCGGTGTCCGACAGGGCGCGCCCCGTCACGGTACTCATCATGATGCGGGCTATCTCCTTGAACAGCTTGTTGTTGCGGGTGTCTATCACGTCGTTGCGCTTATTGTTGGCCACCGACACCTTCGCGCCGTTGAGGATGAAGGTGTATTTGTAAGGCGACACATATTCCCAGCGCAGTTTGTCGGGCTTGCGGTAATACATCTTGCCTTTCGACACCATTTTCTCGCGGAGCATGGCCAGATGCTTGGTCTGTGTGAAGTCGCAGGTCATGGAGGGCATCCTGGCCGCGGCCGCGTTGATTTTGGCTGCGGTTTCCTTATATCGTACTCCGGTCAGTGTCGCGGAAAAAGCGGGCAGCGACATCAGGACCAGCATTGTAAGCAAAATCAGTTTCTTCATCATCTTCTAATTCATTTATAGGCCACGAGGGCGCATCCGGCCATGATCAGGAACACACCGATCCAGCGGGTCATCGGCACCGTCTCGTGAAACACCAGGATGGCCATGAAGGCGGCTATCACGTAGCTGATGCTTGCCAGCGGATAGGCCATGCTGAGAGGGTAGTGCTTCAGTATGTACATCCAGAGGATGGACGCGCCGGCGAACAGGGCGCCGCAGGCGGCGAATGCCCAGTTCGTAAGGAGGCTCAGCCAGAATTCGGACGTCCATGAGAAGGCCGGCATTCGAGCCAGCGCGATCTTCAGGGCGACCTGGCCCACGGCCAGCATCAGGCTTTGAAGCACTGAGAGTCCTATCAGCAGCCACATGGCGAGGCGAGTGTTAGTTTAATCAACGACACCGACTCTCCGGCCCGTGTCACGACCAGGGCCGACTTCGGCTCGCCGGGGAGGGGCGAAAGGCGCCGGCAGGCGGAATATACACTCTCCGCATCGGCGGAGGCGCAGAGGAGGGATTCAGCCTCGGCTTCCGCCTCGGAACAGCCAGAGAGAGGGGTGCCTTTGGCGGAAAGGGAGCGGATGGCTTCTTCCAGCCTGCGGGGAGAGGGACGGTGTAATATAATGACCTTCTCCAATTCGATTGGTTTATCGCCGAGAGGCTCGGAGGCCAGCATAAACGCGGCGGATGCCTCGCGGAAATCGGCGGGGGCTATCTCCGGATGCGCGGCGTGGCGGATCTTTCGGATGGCGTCGGTCAGCTCGTCGTGGCAGCCTACTAAGGCGTTGCTGATCTCGCCGGCGCGGATTTGCAGCCAGGCGTCAAGCAGCGCGCTGGTGAACGAGACGCCTCCTTGCGAATAGGTCATGTTGTAGCCGTGGCATTTCAGCAGGATGCCCGTCATGGAGGCGATGGTGTTGTGGGTGGACTGCATGAACAGCGTGGGCTTCAGCAGTTGTTCGCCGTTGCGGCAGATGTCGGTCAGGAATTTCTCGGAATTCTCCATGCATCCCATCGACGTGCCGGTAATGATGGCGTCGGGACATTCGATGCCGCTCTGACGCAACGCCCCGAACGACGTGTACACGGCGCGCTTCAGGATGCGGCACATGCGGCGCGCCTCGCCGGGCGTCACATATTTTTTGACATCGGCTTCCTCGTCGTGCAGACAGCTGCCGGATATGATGTAACATTTGTTCATGCCGTTCATTCCGCTTTAGAGATTATCAACGCGCTGTCGTTGCCGCCGAATCCGAACGAATTGTTCATGACGTGCGTCAGCTTTGTATCGAACATAGTGGCCGTGACCGGCGCATGGTCTGGGTCGGTGGGGTTGACGCATCTCAGTGATGCCGGCACGAACGAATCGCGCAGCGCCAGTATGGAGATTACGGCCTCGATGGCTCCCGATGCACTTGTGGTGTGGGCCGTGAAGCCCTTGGTGGACGAATAACAGGGCACCTTGTCGGGCCATATACGCTTTATGGCCGCCAGCTCCGAGTCGTCGTTGTTTGGGGTGCCGGTGCCGTGGGTGTTGATATATGAGATGTCGTCGGGACGGAGACCGGCCGATTTCAAAGCCTTGGACATGGCTAAGAACGGCCCTTCGCCGTTGTCGGACGTGGCGGTCTGATGGAAAGCGTCACAGGCATTGCCGTAGCCGGACAGGACCGCCAGCGGTTTTGCCCCGCGTCGGCGTGCCGATTCCTCACTTTCCAGCACAAGGTATGCCGCTCCTTCGCCGAGGTTGATGCCGCAATGGGCGCGGTCGAACGGCGTGCAGGGCTGTGACGACAGTATCATCAGCGTGTTGAAGCCGTTGAAATGGAACCTGGACAATGCCTCGGTCCCACCGGCAATGACGCGGTCGGCAAGGCCGGCCTTGATCATGTTGGCGCCCAGTATCATGGCGTTGGCAGCCGACGAGCAGGCTGTGGACGTTGTCGTGACCATCCGGAACGGCCCGCACATCGACGCCATCAGGTCGGTGGCGCTGCCGCAGTCGTTGTATTGCAGATTCTGAGCGGACTCGCCTTCGAAGTCGTGCTGCAACGCCTCGGCGAAATGCTTCTCGGTATAATCCATGCCGCCCACGGTGGTGCCGTTGATCAGCACGTCGTCGCACAGGTCGTCGGGCGACAGGCCGGCGTCGGCCATGGCCTCGCGGGCCGCGATGGCTCCGATCATGACGGTGCGCATACGGCTCACAGGCGCTTCAGCCCGGAGCATGGCGGCCAACTCTGCGTCGGATGCCGGTACCTCGCCGGCAGGCAGGTCACGATGAACGGTATCGAGATACTTCACCGGCCCGATGCCCGAACGCGATTCGCGCAAGGCCGTCAGTGTGGCGTCGACGCCTATGCCAAGCGCCGACACTATCCCCATACCCGTCACATATATCTTCATGCCGTGTGGGGGTCCTTATTTCTTGCGGTTCTTGCTTACGTAGTCGGCGATGCTGGCAACGGAGCTGAATATCTTCTTGCCCTCGGCCGGATTGCCTAACTTGATGCCGTATTCGCGTTCCATCAGCACTATCAGCTCAAGGGCGTCGATGGAGTCAAGGCCAAGGCCCTCGCCGAACAGTGGTGCGTCGGCGTCGATGTCGGCCGGGGTCATGTCCTCGAGGTTCAGGGCCTCGATGATCTGTTCTTTCAGTTGGTTTATCAGTTCTTCCATAGTTGAAGTATTTAGTCTTTGGTGTATAAATTCAATATTGCTTTATAATTGTCGTCGTTTTCGTAATCGACCCACCCGGATACTATCAGCGTCGTGTCCGATTCGTCGAATGCCGACTGTACGGTCCGTTTTTCCGCCTCGCTGTCGTATTCCGGCAGGACGTACATTGAGCTTTCGCCCTGCATCTTGTGACGGATTGCTATTTCGCCGGTCACGATGTTGGCCAGCGTATATACGAACAGGGCCGGGGAGGGGTAGTAATTCTCCGGGTTGCGGATGGTGTTCTCGTAATTGCGGTCGGTGGCCAGGGAGCCGGCGCGGCCGAAAAGTATCACTGACCCTTCAGCTTTCTGTTCCGGGGTCAGGCATTCAAGCAGAATTTCGGCGGCTACGAATCCGGTCTTGCACAGACCGTCCATCTTGAAGAATTTCGGATAACCGTTGCAGACTTTACGATATATTTCCGACAGGGAGAGTCCGCACAGCGAATCAATCCTGTTGCCGTCTGTCTTTAAGCATCCGGGTTGTATCTCGACTTGTTTCAGCAGTCTCATTCGGCACCTCCTTTCCTGAAGCATATACCGGCGTTGGAGCCTCCGAAGCCGGACAGCAGTTTGATGAAAGCCTTCTTGTCCGTGGCGCGCGGCGCATCCGTCACATTCAGTTTGCGTGACGTTCCCTGCCCGGTGAATCCACGGGTGGGAATTATGGCGCCGTGATCCACGGCCTGCATCGACATAATGGTCTCGATCACACCGGCGGCGCCGAGCGTGTGGCCGAAGTAGCCTTTAAGTCCGTTGACCGGAACCTGCGCGAGTCCGGCACGGTTCACGGCTATGGATTCCATCTCGTCGTTATAGTTTGTGGCGGTGCCGTGCAGGTTGACGAACGCCAGCTCCGTAGCATCCACGTGCTTCAGCAGGTCGCGCAGTACGCGGTATGAACCTTCGCCGGTGCGCGACGGGCCGGAGATATGGTTGGCGTCGTTATGGTTTGAAGATGCCACATATACCCAGTCTGACTCGCCGACATGGTCGGTGGCTTCAAGTATGATGGCACCGAAAGCCTCGCCGAGATTCAGGCCGGTGCGGTTGGCGTCGAATGGCTTGCATACCTCGGGACTAAGCGCCTTGAACGACTGGAAGCCGGAGACAATGAACCGCGACAGCAGGTCGCCGCCTACCACCACGGCACGTCGGTACTGACCGGAACGTATCATGCGCGCCGCCATCAGCTGGGCGCATACGCCCGACACGCAGGCGTTTGATACGGAGACTGGGGTGTTCCCGTTACCGAAATGTCCGGCTATCTTGCGGGCCGACCAGTCAAGATACGCGCGCGGGTCATCGGGATTGGTTTCTAACAGGTCAACGTTCCCCTTGGTGGAGGAAAGAATGAATATCGTGCCGGAATCCGACAGATCGGCATTGCCGGCGGCCTGCGATATACAGTAGATGCACAGGGCTTCGAACAGGGTCAGCCCGTCGCGGCCCGGCATATCCTTAAGTTTCTCGTTCCAACAGTCGCGTGGCAGCAACGAGCCTACGAATGTCTCGGGCAGTCCGAACGCGCCGGGACGCGGCTTCAGCTCGCTGCGTCCCTGACACAGCGCTTCGTAATTGCTGCCGGACCCTTCGCCAAGCGGAGTGACCATGTATGTGCCTCTTGCGACTATGTTCATAGCACTTCCCATTTCTTTTGCCAATTACGGTAGAATTCCGGCGACTCCCACACCAGCTCGTAGTTGCGGTCCATGAACACCTGCACCGAACGTCCTGTGGCGCAGACCGTACCGGTGTCGCGGTCGCGTATCTCGTAGTCGAACACTATCTTGGCCGACTCGGTGGGGCGGTAGGTGATTATGATTTCAGGATGCGACTCATAGCGCAGCGGCGACTTGAACTTGAAGTCCATCTCCACCAACGGCGCGTAGTAGCCGTTGCCGAAAATGGTCATGTATTCCAGGCCGTACCTGGCGCCGAACGCCTCGCGCGCATCCTCGAAATAGAGCATGTACGATCCATGCCACACTATGTTCATCGAATCCACTTCGCTGAAGCGGATCTCGAACGGATGTACGGCGGTCAGTGTCTTCATGCTTTTCCGGTATTGGAGGCCTGTGACTCGATATCGCTCAGTGCTATCTTCATGGTGGCTTCCGCTATTGTCTCGTCGCCGCATACGGTCCGGCCTTCCACCATCAGCATCCCCATGATTTCCTCCACGGTGTTAATGGAGGTGCGTATGGTCTCGCCCGCTGTGGGGAGTCGGTGTATCCTGAAGCCACGCACCGCGCCGATGAAGCCGAGCTGAATGCCTTGTTTCAGCACATATTTGTTGTAATAGCCGATGCGCGCGGCGCAAGTCTGCGCCATGTTCTCGATCAGTCCCGGCGCGGTGAAACGTCCCTGCTCGGTGAATATGTTTTGGTCCGAAACTTCCGTTTCGGTCACGGTAAGATAGGGGTCGTAGTGCAGCAGACGGTCTACCATTATGAATGGCGGTTGCTGCGGCAGAAGCTCGTGAATGTCGATGCTTGCGAAATCAGTCATCGGTCCGGAGGTTTCAGTCATCGGTCCAGAGATTGAAGTAATTGTACCATTGTTCGGGGTATTGGCGCACGGTCTGCTCCAGCAATCCGGCGTATTCGCGCACCAGGGCCTCGGCACGTTTGCGGGGAGGCATTTCGATCGGAGCCGTCAGCTCGCGCACGGTGATGCGGTATTTCTTCCTGCCGGCTTTCATCACGGCCACGAACAGTATGGGCGTCTGTTTGGCGGCCGCCAACAGGAACGGTCCCTGCGGAATCCGGGCGTCGGCACCGAACAGGGGCACATGGTACGCCTTGGCCGAGCCGAACACGCGGTCGGCCGGCATGGAGACTATCTCGCCGTTGTCTATGGCCTCGTTCAGAGTGAAGATGTGGCTCATGTCCTGACGCATCGGCACCATGCGGATGTTGCCTCGCCCGAACAGCTTCGAACGATTGGCCATCACCGTTTCCTTCTCGCCGGCGAACACCAGCGCGTTGATGCGTTTCAGCTCCGACACGAGGGAATATCCGGCCAGCTCGTAGTTGCCTATATGCGAGCTTAATTGCACGAATGCCCCGGGCTGACGCTGCAGGCGGTCGAAATGCCCGAAGCCGTCGATTTCGATGTCGAACTTGTGTCCGGCATACATATAGAACCGGTCAATCACCACCTCAGAAAAAGCACAGAAATTGCGCCACACCATACGGGCCGATTTGCGGCGGTTCAGCCCCAGGCGCCGGCGTGCGAAGCTGTATGCCGTGCGCCGTCCGTTGCCGTTGATCAGCAGTGTGGGAGGCAGTACGAAGATGCGTGTAAAGACATAAAAGAACCGTACATCGATCACCCGCATTATGCGCACGAGCCACCGATGCATCCATCCGTTGCCGTATGTGGTTCCGGACCAGTCGTTATGTGTCAGTTCCGCCAACTATCCCTATCAGCCTACCTTAGTGGCGATGTATTTGTAGAAATCGTCCAGGGTCTTGACGTTGGCCATCTCCTCGGGCTTGATCTTGAAGCCGAAGTTCTTCTCCACAATCACAACAATGTCGACGAAGTCGAGCGAGTCGATGCCAAGGTCCTCCTTGAGGCTGGCCTCGGGCTTGATTGCGTCTTCGTCTATCTCCAGGTCGTCGATTAAGAATTTGTTTACTTTCAGTTCGATATCAGTCTGATTCATCTTGCTAAAAACGTTTGTCGGGAGTCGTATGGAGTCCCGTAGAAATTCAGTTATGAATGCGCACCGGCTATGGGGGCGGATGCGTTATGCCAAAGAGCACACCAGGATGGAGTGTCCCTGGCCGAGATTGTCGTGTACGGTGTCGACCTTGAGGCCGGCTTCGTGCACGAGTCGGTACAGGTCCTCGGAATGGAACATCTTGCTGTTGCCGTTGGCAAGGGCCGTGAAGTAGAGGCTGGTCAGCGTCAGGCAGAGGGCGGCGGGTTCGAAGCGCTGGCGGTCCCACAGCGTCTCCATTATGTACAGGCGCGAGTCCGCGTCCATCACCTTGGCGGCGCGGCGAAGGATGCTGACCACCTGCTGCTCGCTGAAGCAGTCCAGGAACTGGCTCATCCACACGGCGTCGAACCGATGGCCCGCAGGCATCTCCTGTGATTCGTCCAGCAGGTTGACGCCCATGCCGTCTATACGGTCGGCTCCGGGGTGGCCGTCCACATTGCTGCGCATCATGCCTATCTGCTGAGGCAGGTCGAGGATGGTGACCTGCACGTCAGGGTCGTGCGCCACGCACTGCAGGGCCCAGCGGCCGGTGTTGCCACCTACGTCCAGCAGCGTGCGCGGACGGTCGGCAAACACGATGTCGAGAGCCTCCGGAAACGAACTGTCGCTGTAGAAATGGTCGAAACCGAACCAACTATTCTGTACCTCCTTAGGTAACGAAGAAAGGCCCTCGTATATTGTGGGCCAGTCGCCTAAGGTCGGGAGGCCGGCGGGCTTGCCCTCCTTCAGTGCTTCGTCCAGGTGGAACCAGCCGCGATAGTTAACGTCGTGGTTGAAATCGATGTTGGCGCGCGTGGCGGCGTCATTTATCAGGAACCAACCGGTCTTGGAGAGGGTGAAACGGTCGGTGTCGGGGTTTATCAATACGATACCGATGCACAGGGCAGCCTCAAGCAGACACTTTGAGGCATATTCCGAAATCTCGGCGCGGGCGGCCACCTCAGGAATGGTCAGTCCGTGTTCGCTGTCGCGGAGCATGTCGAGGATGCCCCACTTCAGCATGATGCGCGCGGTCTGGAACACTACGGGCCCGAATGCAATCATCTCCGCCTCGCGCTGCGCTTCGCGCGCGCTGAGACGTTCCTTGCAATACCGCTGCTTTAAACTGTCAGAAAGATGCATATTATTAATTTATTAGTTATGCCGGCACACTCACGTCTGCCGGCACATTGCCTTAATAGGTCTTAATGCTTTTATTTGCCTTTCTTGATTTTCTTGGCCAGGTTCTTGGCCAGGCCTTCGAAAGTCTCCTCGATGGCGAGGTCGAAAGTATAGCCCGAGCTTTCGTGCTGGAAGCTCAGCTTGGCTACTTCCTTACCGGCGTTGTCGCTGATGGTTACGGTGCCTTCAAGTTCGATGGCGTGGCCACCTTTGAACGACATCACGTTTACATGATAGTCCAGATCCTCAACGTCTACCACCATTTTGTAGGCTGCGTTCTGGTCGGTATCGGTAAGGCGGAAGCTCTTGGTGTTCTCGTTGAACTCGCGCACGAATTCGCTGGTCCAGTCGTCCATGTTGTTGTCGATGGCGGCGAAGCGGGCGTCCTTGCGCACGGGTTTCTTCTTGTCGTAGGTGGTGTTGGTCATGTCCAGCTTAACAAACGCTGCATCCGTCGAGTTCTTGAGCGGTGCGATGCTGCCGCTGACTACTTCCAGCTTGTCACCTGCCATTGCTGCCAGTCCGCCCAGGACCAGTGCCAGCATCACGAGCATTAATTTTTTCATGTCTGAAAAGGTTTTATTGGTTATTAATAGTGTGCTTTATGATGTTATAATGGAACACTCTATTGCTGTATTATGAGTGCAAAGTTACGAAAATTATGCAATACTAAAAATTTTTAACACTTTTGGCGTGTGTCAAAACGGCAAAAAATGTCCGAAAATAGTACTATAAAGTGCGCTATTCTGTTCCAAGACGCCCAAAATAGGGGATAAAACGACAACGACCATTATAAGACAGCAATCGTTATAAGGGGGCTTCCTATTGATCAGTATCCTATCCCGGAGATCTAACCCATTTAGGGTTTTGATCAAATATTATTTGTCGCCGTAATGTCCCTTGATTGAAACGACGTAGACGATTACCCTGTCATCTTCAATGGTGTAAATCATTCTGTCGCCTTTGCTGATTTCCCGGCTCCAAAACCCTGTCAAATTGCCTTTCAGTTGCTCGACATGCCCTGTGCCGGTTTTCGGATGCAACCGGAGTTCTTCAAATAAGTCAGCAATTTTCTTTAATGTTTTCTTTTGCCCGGACTTGCGCCATTCTTTCAGATGCTTAGATGCTTCGGGCATAAGAATCAGCTCGTAAATCATACGCCTAACATGTCTCTTATTTCATCCATTGAATAGGCTCGACCTTTCCCGGCCTTCATTTCAAGTATGCCTCGCTGAACAGATGCCATATTTTCCGGGTCGTTAAACCACGGATCTCCAGAGGGGGATGGGTTTTCGCTTACTTCTATGGCTACGGAATTTGCCTTTGAAATAAGGAGGGTTTCTATGAAATTCTTTAAGCTCTTGCCCTGTGCTACTGCCATTATGGAGAGCTTTTGCAACGTATCGACCGGAAGGTCAATATTTTTGCGCTTGATATTGAGTGAAGTTGCCATATCTTTTGATTTTTATGGTTGCAAATATATAAAATATATATTATATACACAATAGCTGAAATAAAGTTTTGACTTATTTGCTGGTATTCTTATAATGAAACAAATCGAGGCCGCCGGGGGGGGGTGCGGCGGCCTCGATTATGCTTGTGAGTGTGATGTTTAGAAATGGATTCCGACGAATACGTTCAGTGTGTTGTAAACCACAGAACTGCTGTCGTAGTAGTCGTAATCTTCATCGACGCCGGATGAGTACAGACCGTAACGCAGGCCTACGTCAAGACCGAATTTGTTGGTGAAGTTGAACGTGCATCCGGCCATAGGTGCGAAATGGAAGCAACCTTCTTCATCCATACCCTGATAGCCGCCGCCGATGCGAAGACCTACAAATGGAGAGATCTTCTTGGTGCGCAGGATGTTGTAACGGGCTTCGGCAAACACTGTGAATATGCCGCCGATTTCGGCTGAACTATCGTTATAACTTCCGGGGTACTCCTTTTCATAATATCCCAATAGATTGGCCTCGAAGCCGGCGCCCAAGAACAGTCCTTTGAACAGTTCTATACCGTGGGTAGTGGATATGGCGTAATTGTATCCGAGTCCGTCTACTTCTGTCTCATCTGTGGAGGGGAAAAACACACCGCCGCCTGTGTCCACATATCCCTTGTACTTGATGTCGATATCCACTGCCGATGCTGATACGGCGGTGACGAGTGCCAGAACGGCTGTCAGTAAGATTTTTTTCATATATCTCTTGATTGTTAGATTAAGATTGATGTGCAAAATTAATAAAAGCATGCAATATTAAAAATAATTTAACAATCAAAGATGTCTTGCCTCCCTGACGTCCAGGCTGCTTGCTGCAATGAATAATAGGCGGCAAGTCTCTGACAGCACAACAGTTATGTCAGAGCTTGCGGATTACGAGGGCGCTGTTGGTGCCGCCGAAGCCGAAGGAGTTGGACAGGATGATGTTCAGGTCCTTGTCGACGGTGACGGGGGTGATGTTCAGGCCTTCGCTGAATTCGTCGGGGTTCTCGAAGTTGATATTCGGGGCCACGAATCCGTTGCGCATCATGATTACGCTGTACACTATCTCCGAGGCGCCGGCCATCCAGCATTCGTGGCCGGTCATTGACTTGGTGGAGCTGATCAGCGCTTTCTTACCCTTGAACAGACGGCCGAGGGCAATGGCCTCGAACTTGTCACCCTGAGGCGTGGAGGTGGCGTGGGCGTTGATATAGTCGATGTCGTCAGGGGTGACTCCGGCATCCTCCATGGCGCGCGACATGGCCAGGATGGAGCCGTCGTCGCTGGGCTGCGAGATACCGCCGCCGTTAGACGAGAAACCGTAACCGGTCACTTCGGCCAAAATCGTGGCTCCGCGTGCCACGGCGTGGTCATAGTCCTCGAGAACCAGTGCCGCAGCGCCGCCGCTCGGTATCAGGCCGTCGCGGTCGCGGTCGAAAGGGCGCGACGACTTCTCCGGCGCGTCCATGCGGGTGGAGAAGGCGTTAAGAGCGTCGAACGACGACATGCTGTACTGGTTCGTTTCCTGGGCGCCGCCAGCCAGCACCATGTCCTGCAGACCCTGTTTGATCATCATATAGGCCAGTCCGATGGAGTGCGATCCGCTGGCGCAGGCCGCCGAGATGGTCATGTTGATGCCTTTCAGATGGAAGATGGTGCTCAGGTTCATGTTCACAGTCGAGTTCATGGACTGGAATATCAGACCCGAGCCGATCATGGCCGAGTCGCGTTCCTTCTCCATGATGGTGTGCGAGTCGATTACGGCCTTTGCCGACGAATCGTTGCCGAAAATCACGCCCACTTCGTTGTCGCGCAGATACTCGTCGGAAACGCCGGCCATTCTGAATGCCTCGGCCGAAGCCATGTAGGCGTATTCGGCCTCCTCTGACAGCGACTGACGCTGACGGCGGTCAAGGACGCCCTTCAGCTTGGGCCGCTCCACCTTGCCTACAAGACCGGAACGGTAACCGTAGTCCATGCGTTCCTGGTCCACACTGATGCCTGACCGGCCGGCACGCAACGATTCGCACACCTCGTCGACATTGTTGCCGACGCACGACCAGATTCCTATACCTGTGATAACTACTCTTCTGCTCATAATTGTGTCAATACAGATCAATACAGACCGCCGTTGATGGATATGGTCTGTCCGGTGATGTAAGATGCTTTGGGTGAGACGAGGAAAGATACGAGGTCGGCCACCTCCTGAGGTTCGCCGAAGCGGTTCATCGGCACTGTCTTCCTGAGTTCGGCTTCGTTCAGGTCCTTGGTCATGTCGCTGTGTATGAAGCCGGGAGCGACGGCGTTGACCGTGACCTTGCGGAGCGCCACCTCCTGGGCCAGCGCCTTCATGGCGCCGATCATGGCGGCTTTGGCAGCCGAGTAATTGCTCTGGCCGGGCAGGCCCTTCAGGCCCGACAGCGAGGCGATATTGACGATGCGGCCGTTGCGGTGCGTTATCATGTTCTTCAGCAGACGGCGCGTCACGAAGAAGAATCCGTTGAGCGAGGCGCCCATCACGCGGTTCCATTGTTCTGTCTCCATGAACACCATCAGGTTGTCGCTTCGCACGCCGGCATTGTTGACCAGCACCGAGATATATTCGTCGGGATGACGCTCCTCCCACTGCTCCAATGCTTCGTCCACCGTATGTTCCTCGGTCACGTCGAAAGGCAGGAGTTCCCCTTCGCCGCCGGCAGCTTCGATGGCCTGAAGCGTTTCCTTGGCAGCCTCGGCGTTGCTGCGGTAATTTATTATGACATGGTATCCGTCGGCGGCCAGCTGGCTGGCTATGGCCGCTCCGATGCCGCGGGAGCCGCCTGTGACCAATGCGTATTTTTTCATTTCAGATAGTCTATGATGTTGGTGCGCAGGTATTGCTCGGTCTCGGCAACTTCGCGGTAGAATGGCGTGTCCTCCACGAACAGCGGGCAGATGGCGCGCACGTCGTCATACAGACGGCGCGTGACGGGCGACAGCCTGTCGGCTATCTTCAGGCAGTCGGTGGCCTGGGCCAGCGCGATGAAAAGGATGGAGCAAACCTGATATGCGTTGTCTATTACCTGACGGCAGAGCAGGGCGCTGTTGGTGCCCATGCTCACTATGTCCTGGTTGTCGTTGTTGTTGGGGATGGTGTGCACGTAGTTGGGCATGGCCAGCGTCTGGCATTCGGCCGTGGTGGACGTGGCGGTGAACTGGCATGCCTGCATACCGTAGTTCAGGCCCAGGGTGCCGAGGTTGAGGAAGGGAGGCAGGATGCCGTTGATGCGGTCGTGGAACAGGTAGTTGAGCTGACGCTCGGCCGTCTGGGCCAGACGCACCACGGCTATCTTCATCTTGTCGGCTTCCAGCGAGATGTAGTCGCCGTGGAAGTTGCCGCCGTGGTAAATATTCTTGGAGTCGTGATCGATGATAGGATTGTCGCAGGCGGAGTTGAGTTCGTTCTCAAGCACGCGCGCCGAATTGTCGAGCACCTCGTATATCGGGCCGTATATCTGCGGGATGCAGCGCAGCGAATAGTATGCCTGCACCTTATGTTCGAAGTAATCGCCCTGGTTCCTGGCGGGATCGTACAGTTCGTGCTCACGCTTCTGCAGGCATTGGCTTCCCTCGCTGGCCTCGCGCAGCCAGCGGGCTATGACCTGCTGGCCGTACTGGCGGCGCGGCTCGTTTTCCTCTACCGACATGTAGTCGTCGAACGACGAGGCTATCTCGTTCATCCAGGCGCCGAACACCGTGGCGTAACGCAACAGATTCTCGGCATAATACTGATTCACTATCGAGATGCCGGTCATCACCGAAGTTCCGTTTGTGACCGACAGACCCTCGCGGATGTATATCTGCATCGGCTTGAGGCCGCATTCCTCCATAACTTCGGCGGTAGGGCGCCATTCGCCGTTATAATGCACCTTTCCTTCGCCTATGAGGCACAGGGCTATGTGGGCCAACTGCACCAGGTCGCCGCTGGCGCCTACGCTGCCGTGGCGTGGAATGAACGGGTATATGCCACGGTTGATGAACTCTGTGAGCAGTTCCACCACCGAGGGATGGATGCCCGAACGGCCCTGCAGGAACGTGCCGGCGCGCGCTATCATCGCGCTCTTTACCTCGATGTCGCTCAGAGGCTCGCCCGCGCCTGTGCTGTGGCTGCGGATTATGTTGTATTGCAGGTCGGTAAGGTATTTGTCATCCACACGCCACTGGGCCATGGGGCCGAAACCGGTGTTGATGCCGTATATCACCTTGTCCTTCACAAATTCGCTGAGGAACTGATAAGAATCGGCGCACTTGCGCATACCCTCGTCCGAGGGCCGAAAAACGGCGTTGCCAAAAATGTTGGCGAATACTTCGGTTAATTTCATTCTGAAAATGTAATAGTTATTGCTGCCGGCATACGGATGGAGTCATCCGATATGCGGATACAATAAAGTCGACTTTGAGTTGCAAAGTTACGAAAACTATGCAATACTAAAAAATTTCGGAAGCAATCCGATATGTCAAATAGGCAAAAAATGTCCGAAATCGGTATCGGGAAGACTTTGAGCGTATTTATGAGGAGCGTTGCCTTAGTGGAGTTCGATTACCTCGCAGTCGCGTATGTCGGAGCCGTCGATGGTGAGGCGCAGCAACGTGCGGCATGACTGCCATCCCTGACGGCCCGCGGCGCCGGGGTTGAGGTGCAGCAGCTGCAGCTCCTTGTCGTACACAACTTTGAGGATATGCGAGTGTCCCCCGACCACGATATCCGGCTTTATTTCATTAATCAGCAGTTTCATTCCCGGCGCCCAGCGGCCCGGATAGCCGGTGATGTGCTGCATCATCACCTTGCACTCCTCGCATTGGAACACGGCGGTGCTCTCCGTGATCCAGCGCACGTCCTGGCCGTCGATATTGCCGTAGACGGCGTGCACGGTCGGAACCAGGGCCTGAAGTTTCTGTATTATCTCCGGGTCGCCCACGTCGCCGGCGTGCCACACCTCGTCGCACTCCTTGAAATATTCCGTAAACCGCCGGTCCCACACCCCGTGCGTGTCGCTCAGTATCCCTATCCGTTTCATTACTGATTGCTAATTGATTATTTTCGTTTGAGCCAATATTGTCGTTCCGGTTCGGGGAGGCGTTCTATGGCGTAACGGAGCGTGGTGCGCGACATCTCGTGGTAATGTGCTTCGAGGTAGTCGAGCAGAAGTTCCTGGTCGACCTTGCCCGCCTCGCGCAGCATCCAGCCCACAGCCTTGCGCATCAGGTCGTGGGGATGATGCAGCAGCTTGTCGGCAAGCCGGAAAGTGTCGTCGGTCTGTCCGGCGCGCATCAGGCGCCATGTGGTCACCATGCCTATGCGTTGCTCCCACAGGTTGTCGGAGGACGCGAGGCGGTCGAGAATGCCGTGGTCGGGCATCGTGCCGTCGGCCTGGGGATAAAGCAGCCATTCGCCCACTATTTTGGTGCATGTCATGTCCACTAAGTCCCAGTTGTTGGCCTGACGCGCATGGCGCAGGTAGAAGTCAACCACCTCCTTGCGTCTTTCGGCATGAATGGTCTGCGGGTCGCGTTTCCGGGGCAACGCCGCTTTCATTTCCTCCACCAGCAGCATGAAGCCCGCGAAGCGGACCTCGTGCCATTCGGAGTAAAGCAGTTTCTCGATTTCCTCAAATGGTACGTCCAGACGGGCCTCGTGGACAACCATTCGTGTCTGCGGGCATTTCAGTCCAAGGAACCTGTCGCCCTCGCCGTAATCGCCTTTACCGGTCTTGAAAAAACGGCTCAGGTTCCGCGCCTGGCGTTCGTCGCCCATCTGCTCCAAAGTGCAATATATATCTTCGGCCGTTGTCATAACGGCTGCAAAGATACAAAAAATCTTTATTTAAGAAGAAACAATGCCTAAATACTAATTGCCGATCGATTACTCATCGTGCGATGGAATTTCGGCGATGGACCCGGTATGAGCCGGAGTCTTTTCCTGCTGGAACAGCCATGTCAGGAATGTCGGGGAATTGAAGGCGAACGACCAGCATTCGTGTCCTACGCCGGCGAATTCCACGTATTTCACCGTTGCGCCGATGGCGTCGAGCGTCTTGAAGGCCTCGCGACTCGCCACGGCCGGCACTTCCTCGTCCTGGTCGCCATGGAATATCAGGAAATTCACCCCTTTGGCATTTTTAAGTCGGTCGGGATTGACGGCGCCGCAGATGGGCACCGCCGCGGCGAATACGTCAGGATAGCGGCACACTAAGTCGTATGTGGCTATGCCCCCCATAGAGAGCCCCACCAGGTAGATGCGGCTGCGGTCAATCGGGTTTTCGGCCACAACCTTATTGATCAGTTCCATCAGCGTCTTTTCGGTCTGTGTTTCCTTAGGTTCGGGCGCTCCGTGCCGGAACGAGCGCGGGTCGATGTTGCCGGTCCAGGTCTTGCGTGTCTGCGGGAACAGCACGAAGGCCGGATAGGTCTCCTCGTTGGCCGGATTGGTAAACAGCGACGCGCCGTTGGTCAATTGTCTTTCGTTGTCGTCGCCGCGCTCGCCCCATCCGTGCAGGAACACGACCAGCGGATATTCGGACACGCCGGGTTTGGCTTTGGGCGACAGCAGGCGATACGGCATCTTTTTATGATTGCCGTCGGTGAACACTTCCTTTTTGTATGCCTGGTTCAGGTTGATGCTCTGCGCCGAGACAGACAATGGCAAAGCGGCAAAAATCAATAACAATATGGTAACAATACGATTCATATCCTCAGGGTTTTATATCAAAACACCCGGGACCCCGAATCGGTTTATTCGTAGCGGAGGGTTTCGGCGGGGGAGATGCGGGCTACGAGCCAGGAGGGGAGGATCAGGGAGAGCCAGACTACCAGAATGACGCCGAGGTTCAGAATCAGGATCTGCAGCCAGGAGATGTCTACGGGAACGAAGTCGATGTAGTATGATTCGGGGTCAAGGTGCAGGAAATGGTATTTGTCCTGCAGCCACAGAAACAGCAGCATCGCCACGTTGCCGATGGCCAGTCCCCGGATGGTGATCTTCAGCGACAGATAGATGAACACCCTGCGAACCTGTCGGGCCGGTGCTCCGAGCGCCCGCAGCAGTCCTATGAATCGCTTCTTGTCCAGAATTATGATAAGCAGTCCGGAAATCAGGGTGATGATGGCCACGAACGTCATCAGTGTCAGCACCACGGCTACGTTGGTGTCGAGCAACGCCAGCCAGTTGAAATATCCCGCTCCCTGTATCATGGCGTTCTCAAGCCGCATGGGGCGGAATATCAGCCCCGTGGCGTATGCTCCGGCCAGATGGCGGCTCAGGTCGGCGGTATATTCCGAAATGTTGCGGAAATCGTCGGTATGTATCGCCAGGCTCGTGCCCTGGTCCGAGCGAAGCTCGCCGAGACGCTGCAGCAGCGACAGCGAACCGTAGGCAAACACCTTGTCGTAATTGTCGAAATGCGAGTTGAATATGGCCGCCACTTTCAGCGGGCGCACACGCAGCTCGTTGGTCATGAAATAGGTGTCGATGCGGTCGCCCACCTTCAGTCCCAGGCGTCGTGCCGTTATCTCCGAGATTACTACCTGATTGGCGTTCTCAGGCTTGGAATAGTCCGGAATCTTGCCGCTTACCAGGCTGGAGGACAGGAAATCGTTGATGCCTTTACCCTCCAGACTGCGGAAATAGATCCCCTGGAAGTCGGAGCGGGTCTTGAAGATGCCCGGCACCGACAGCTGCAGCGAGTAATCGGACACGTAAGGAGTCTCGTCCAGAATCTTTTTAAGCGAAGGGGTGAGCGCGACGAGGTTGTCTTCGTCGTCCGAGGTCTGGAGCGTATAGGCCGATATATGGGCGTTGAAGCCCGTGACCTTGGCGGTGATCTCGCGCTTGAAACCCGACACGATGGCCAGTGCCGCCAGCATCACGGCAACGGAGAGGGCCACTGCGGCTATGGCAACCTTGACCGTCGGAGCACCCCCGCGTCGACCGCGTCCCGTGCCGCCCTTAAGCGACCCGCGACCGGGCGATATGCTGCGCGCCAGATATAACGGATAATTCATTTCGAAGACAAAATTACAAAAATTGTCGGAATTATTTGGAAAGAACACCGCCAAATATTAATTTTGTTTGGAACTATATTAGATAATAGATATCAATGAATAGATATTAGATAAATAGAACCTTAAACCCAATACGAAAAACAGAACGACAAGGATGGAAGAAGAAATCAAAACGACGTGTCTGCACGACCGTCACGTAAAGCTTGGGGCGCTGATGTCGCCGTTTGCCGGCTACGACATGCCGATACAATACAAGGGAATCACCGAGGAGCACAACGCCGTGCGTCATGAGGTGGGCGTGTTCGACGTCAGCCACATGGGCGAGGTGCGCGTCAAGGGACCCGAAGCCGAGAAATATGTGAACCATATATTCGTAAACGACGTGACCGGCGCACACGACGGCCAGATATTCTACGGCATGATGTGCTACGACAACGGCGGCACGGTCGACGATCTGCTGGTCTATAAGGTGTCGGACACGGAATTCTTCCTGGTGATCAACGCCGCCAACATCGACAAGGACGTGGCATGGATCAAGGAGCACACCGATGGCTTCGACGTGACGGTAGAGGATGAAAGCCCGATATACGGCGAGGTGGCCGTGCAGGGTCCCAAGGCCGAGGAGGCTGTGGAGAAACTGCTTGGCCTTCAGGTGGCCGACCTGAAGTTCTATACGTTCAAGACCATCGAGACCGAGGGCGAGACCATCATCGTGAGCCGTACAGGCTACACAGGCGAGGATGGCTTCGAGATTTACGGCAGCCACGCATACACACAGCGTGTATGGGACAAGCTGATGGCCGGAGGCGTGGAGCCTTGCGGACTGGGATGCCGAGACACGCTGCGTTTCGAGGTGGGTCTGCCACTGTACGGCGACGAACTCAGCGCCGACATCACTCCGCTGGAAGCCAGCCTGAGCATGTTCGTGAAGTTGGACAAACCGGAATTCATCGGCAAGGAGGCTCTGGCCGCGCAGAAGGCCGAGGGCGTGAAGCGCCGCATCGTGGGTCTGGAACTGGACGGCAACGCAATCCCGCGTCACGGATATCCCGTGGAGGTAGACGGTCAGGTGGCAGGCGAGGTGACGACCGGTTACCGCAGTATCTCCACCGGCAAATCGGTGGCAATGGCCATGATCCAGAAGCCCTACGACAAACTGGGTACCCGCGTGGAAGTGCGCATACGTAAGAAGACTTTCCCCGCAACGGTGGTCAAGAAACGCTTCTACGACAAGAACTATAAGAAGTGAAAAAAGTTGAAAAGTTGAGAAAGTTAAGAGAATGCCATAGCTTTTAAGATGACATCACAATTATCTTAACTTTTTAGAAACTGTTTAAATTTATTTTCAATGGATTTTGAGAAGATATTTGAGATGTTTTCGCAAGTTGAGAAAGGAGAAACCTTTCGGTTACGACTGCCGAAACTTGGCGAAAACAGTCAAAAAGATTCTTAAAAGCCATTGAAAGAATCCATATAAAAAATTATTCGTAATAAATTTAAACAGTTTCTTAAACTCTGTAAACTTTTTCAACTATTACTAATGATAATCAAATAAAACAACACAGATATGAGCACAGTAAAAGAGAACGTAAAGTATGCCGAGAGCCACGAATGGGTAATGGTGGAAGGTGAGATCGCAACCATCGGAATCTCCGACTACGCACAGCACGCCTTAGGCGACATCGTATATGTCGACCTTCCCGAGGAGGGTGACGAGGTAGAGGCCGGCGAGACTTTCGGCGCCGTAGAGAGCGTAAAGGCTGCCAGCGACCTGATCAGCCCCGTCAGCGGCGAGGTTGTAGAGGTGAACAGCGAGCTGGAGGATGCTCCCGAACTGATCAACAAGGATGCTTTCGGCACATGGATGATCAAGGTGAAGCTGAGCGATCCTTACGAACTTGACGCTCTGCTGGACGCTGCCGCTTACGCCAAGATCTGCGAGGAGTAATTCACGGCACACTCCATATATAATATCGACGCATTCTAAATAAGGAAGCGATGAGCAACAGATATATCCCGCACACAGACGCGGACAAGGCCCGGATGCTGGAGCGCATAGGCGTGGGCAGTGTCGACGAGCTGTACAACGACGTGCCGCAGCAGGTAGTGTTCCGTGGCGAATACGACCTGCCCGAAGGAATGTCCGAGCCTGAGCTTCGCGAATGGTTCGCGAAGTTGGGCGCAGCCAACAACGTATTGAAGGTGTTCGGCGGCAACGGTGCCTACGACCACTACAGTCCCTCGGTGATATCCCACCTGCTGGAGCGCAGCGAGTTCTATACGGCCTATACGCCCTATCAGCCTGAGATCTCGCAGGGTACGCTGCAATATATATTCGAGTATCAGTCCATGATCTCGGAACTGACCGGCATGGAGTCGGCCAACGCCTCGATGTACGACGGCGCCACGGCAGCCGCCGAGTCGATGTTCATGATGGTGGCGTCGGCACGCAAGAAGAACCGCGTGCTTGTGTCGGCCACTCTGCTGCCGCAGGTGCGCCGCGTCATTGCCACATACATGAAGTTCCACGGCGTGGAGCTGACCGAGCTTCCCGCCAAGGACGGCGTCACCGATTTAGGCGTCCTTGATGCAGAACTGGCCAAGGGCGACGTGGCCGGAGTGATGGTGCCATCCGTCAACCGCTACGGTATAGTCGAGGATCTGACCGGCGTTGCCGACAGGATCCGTGCCGCCAAGGGCGCTTTGGCCGTATACTGCGACCCATCCGCTCTCGCAGTGCTGAAGACCCCCGGCGAATGGGATGCCGACATCGCGTGCGGCGACGGCCAGACATTGGGTATGCCGCTGCAGTTTGGAGGCCCGTACTTAGGCTTCATAGCCTGCCGCAAGGACATGCTGCGCAAGATGCCGGGCCGCGTCGTAGGCGCTACCGTCGACCGCGACGGCAAGCGTTGCTACGTACTGACGCTTCAGGCGCGCGAACAGCATATACGCCGTCAGAAGGCCACAAGTAACATCTGCTCAAACCAGAGCCTTATGGCACTTTACGCCACCGTTTACGTGGCGCTTATGGGTCCTGAAGGGCTGAAGGAGGTGAACAGACTGAGCTGTGACGGCGCGCACTATCTGTACAATCAGCTGCTGGCCACGGGCAAGTTCCACGCAGTTTACGACAAGCCTTTCCTGAAGGAATTCGTGGTTAAGACCGACCTGGATGTGAAGCGCGTCAACAGGTATCTGGCCGACCACGGCTATATGGGAGGCGTGGAAATCGAGCCGGGCGTGCTGGAGTTCGCCGTGACCGAGAAGCGCACTAAGGAAGAAATAGACACATTGGTGAAGTTAATGTTGGAGGCATAAAAGGAGGCTGAGAAATGAAGGAATACGACAAACTTATATTCGAGATTTCGCGGCCCGGCCGCAAGGGCTACGAACTGCCGGCCGACCGGTATGCCACTGACGGACTGGGTGCCATCCCGGCGTCTCTGCGCCGCGACGAGCCTCTGGATCTGCCCGAGGTCAGCGAGCTGGATGTGGTGAGACATTACACCAACCTGTCGAACAAGAATTTCGGTGTCGACACCGGTTTCTATCCGTTGGGCAGCTGCACCATGAAGTATAACCCGAAGATCAACGAGGAGCTGGCATCGATGCGCGAGTTCAGCGGTCTGCACCCGTTGCAGCCGGCCGAGACCGCGCAGGGAGCGCTGGAACTCTACTGGAACCTGCAGCGCGCGCTGTCGTCGCTGGCCGGTCTGGAGGAATTCACGCTCAATCCTTACGCCGGCGCACACGGCGAGCTGACGGGTCTGATGGTGATGCGCCGCTACCACGAGCTGCGCGGCGACGACAAGCGCACCAAGGTGATTGTGCCCGACACCGCCCACGGCACCAACCCCGCGTCGGCAATGGTGGCCGGCCTGGAGGTGGTTGAGGTGAAATCCAAGCCCAACGGCAGCATCGACGTGGAGGATCTGAAGCCTCTGCTGGACGATACCGTGGCCGGAATCATGATGACCAACCCCAACACCTTGGGTATGTTCGAGACCGAGATAATGGAGATAGCCGAGCTGGTGCACAAGGCCGGCGGACTGCTCTATTACGACGGAGCGAACTTCAACCCGCTGTTGGGCAAGGTTCGTCCCGGCGACATGGGCTTCGACATAATGCACATCAACCTGCATAAGACGTTCTCGACACCTCACGGCGGCGGCGGTCCCGGTTCGGGTCCCGTAGGCGTGGCCAGGAACTTGGTTGACCTGTTGCCCATGCCCCGCGTGGTGAAGAACGAGGACGGCACGTTCGGCGTGCTGACCGACGGCGACAAGTCACTGGGCAGCGTGTCCACATTCTTCGGAAACTTCGGCGTCATGATGAAGGCTTACGCCTACATTCTGAGCCTCGGCCGCGACAATATCAAGGAAGTGGGTCCGATGGCCGTGCTGAACGCCAACTATATCAAGGAGAGTCTGAAGGACCTGTACAAACTTCCCATCGAGGGACACTGCAAGCATGAGTTCGTGTTCGACGGCCTGGCCGACAAGAGCACCGGCGTAACCACGCTGAACGTGGCCAAGCGACTGCTCGACTATGGATTCCATGCTCCGACCATCTATTTCCCGCTGCTGTTCCACGAGTCGATGATGATAGAGCCGACCGAGACCGAGAGTCTGGAGACGCTTGACGAGTTCATCGACGTGATGCGCAAGGTGGCAATCGAGGCTGCCGAGGATCCCGAGAGTGTCAAGAACGCTCCGCTCACCACACCGATCTCGCATCCCGACGAGACGACGGCCGCCAAGAAGCCGATACTTTCGTACAAGCAGATGTGTGAGGCCAACAATTGAACTTGTTAAAACTTAGTTAATAATATGAGATAAGGCCCCCAAGCCTTATCTCATATTGTTATAATTTCAAAGATAGGAATTACTTATGCATAGCGATTTGATAATAATAGGGGCCGGCCCCGGAGGATACGAGACGGCTCTGTCGGCGGCGGCACAGGGGCTGAGCGTCACGTTGGTGAACGGCGGCAGACTGGGCGGTACGTGCCTGAACGAGGGGTGCATTCCCACCAAGTGCATGGTGAAGGACGCCGAAGTCATCACCACTCTTAAGGAATCGGCGGAATTCGCGGCCGACAACGTGAAGTTCGATGTGGATTTCAACAGGGTGGTGCAGCGCAAGGCCGCTGTGGTCGATCAGCTGCGCAACGGCATCGAGATGCTGCTGACCAAGGCCAAGGTGAATGTGGTGAACGGAATGGCTACGTTCAAGAACAATACCACCGTCACCGTAAACGGCGAGGACTATGACGCCGACAACATCATCATCGCCACGGGGAGCCACAGCCGTTCGCTGCCGATTCCCGGCGCAGACAAGGAGTGGGTGCTGGATTCCACCAAGGCGTTGGCGCTGGAATTCGTGCCGGCGGAACTGATAGTGATTGGTGGCGGCGTAATCGGTATGGAATTCGCTTCCGTATTCGCTGCATTCGGGTCGAAGGTAACCGTAATCGAGTACATGAAGCAGATTCTGCCACCCTTCGATTCCGACATAGCCAAGAGGCTGAAACAGACATTGTCCAAACTCGGCATCGACATCGTCACAGGCGCGGCCGTGACCAAGATAGAGGAGACCTGCGACTACCGCGTGGCCGTCACCTACGAGCAGAAAGGGAAGGAACAGACAGTGACCGGTACCAACGTGCTGATGGCCGTGGGGCGTGGCGCCAACGTGGATGGCCTTAACCTGGACGCCGCCGGCGTGGAATGGTCGCAGCGGGGCATACCGGTAGATGAGAATTTCCGTACCAACGTGCCCAACATCTATGCCGTTGGCGACGTCAACGCCAAGATGATGCTGGCGCATGTGGCCAGTGCCCAGGGCAAGCGCGCGCTGAACCATATACTCGGCAAAGCGGACAATATCAATTTCGATGTGGTTCCTTCCGCAGTATTCACCAACCCCGAATGCGGCATGGCCGGACTGACCGAGGAGCAGTGCAAGGCGCAGGGTATGGAAATAGAGACGTCCAAGAGCCTGTATCGCGGCAACGGCAAGGCACTGGCAATGGGCGAGGCCGACGGCATCGTAAAGCTGATATTCCGCAAGGCCGACGGTGTGCTGATAGGCGCGCACATCATGGGAGCCGAGGCTGCGCTGTTAGCCCAGCAATGCGCCGACCTTATCGCACTGAAACAGACACGCGAACAAATCGGAGACCTGATATTCGGACATCCCACACTGTCGGAGCTGATACTTGGCGCCGCCGAAATGTAACTCCCGTTTATGGAATTGATACATAAATATTTCCCTGACCTGAACGAACGCCAGCAGGAGCAGTTCGGCATCATGTTGCGGCTCTATCCCGAGTGGAACGAGAAGATCAACGTGATCTCGCGCAAGGACATCGAGAACCTGGAGGAACGCCACATACTGCATTCGCTGGCCATAGCCCGGTTCATAAACTTTAAGCCCGGCTCGGATGTTCTTGACTTCGGAACCGGTGGCGGTTTTCCGGGCATTCCTTTGGCCGTGATGTTTCCCGAAACACAGTTCCTGTTAGTGGACCGTACCGGCAAGAAACTGAAAGTGGCACAGGCCGTGGCCGAGGCGTGCGGTCTGACGAACGTTCGTTTTCAGCACGGCGACGTGGCCGAGGTGAAGGAGAAGTTCGACTTCGTGGTGAGCCGTGCGGTGATGCCGCAGCGCGACCTGCTGAAGATATGCCGTAAGAACATATCGCGCGACCAGCGCAACGGCGTGCCCAACGGACTGATAACGCTGAAAGGTGGCGACGTGCAGGCCGAACTCGGCCCGTTGGCGCAGGTGTCGGAACAGGTAGATCTGTCGGGATACTTCAAGGAACCCTTCTTCGAGACCAAGAAACTGCTGTACACACCGGTAATGTGACCGCCGGCCGCTGCAGGTTAGTATATAACACAGATACAGTATGCTATGAAACTGGTGAAATTTACTTTCTCGCTGTTTGAGATCAATACATACGTGACGGTGGACACCGCTACACGCAAATGTGCCGTGATAGACCCCGGCATGATCAATGCCGAGGAGGAGGCCGCGCTGGCCAACTTCGTGAAAAAGAACAATCTTGAGGTGACGCACATCATCAACACGCACCTGCATGTGGACCATGCCATCGGCGACAAATATGCCAAGGACCTGTTCAACGTCCCTGTTCTGGGTCATAAGGCGGACACGGTGCTGGGCGAGAGGCTACAGGAGCAGGCATGGCAGTTCGGAATGCGCGAGAAGGTGGATGCCGTTTCCATGACAAGTTATCTGGAGGACGGCGACGTGGTGAAGGTAGGCGAGGGGGAACTGCATGTGCTTCACGTCCCCGGCCATTCGCCCGGCAGCATCGCCCTATATGACAAGGAGGGCGGCTACGTGATCTCGGGCGACGCGCTGTTTTACCGCAGCATAGGGCGCACCGACCTGCCCGGAGGCGATCACGACACGCTGGTGAATGCCGTGAAGGACAAACTGCTGACCTTGCCGCCCGATACCGTGGTGTATCCCGGTCACGGTCCCGCCACCACCATAGCCGATGAGGCCAAGTTCAATCCATATCTCTAAATTTTCGGCTAATTTTTGTGAGTAAGGGAAAAAATAATTAACTTTGTGGGAGGTTCCGGGTCATATATCACATCGCGGAGCCCACAATATTATATTATGGAATTTGAAGGAATGATAGTGCAGTACCTGGGACGGCAGACAGGTACATCGAAAGCAGGACGGCCGTGGCAGAAAGACGAGTATGTATGCGAGACCCCGGGAACATTTCCGCGCAAGGTCAAGTTTCATATATTTGGAGACAAGGCAGATCAGCTGAAATTCGAGAACGGCAAGAGCTATGTGTTCTCGTGCGACGTGGAGAGCCGTGAGTTCAACGGCCGCTGGTACACCGACGTAAGCGTATTCTCGGCGCGTCCCGTCGAGAACGGTCAGGGTATGGCAGCTCCCGCGCCCGGTTACGGAGCACCCGCACCGGCCCCCGAGTATGGCGCACCCGCACAGCCCGCAGGCTTTGGCGCGGCTCCGGCCCAGACTCCGTTCGCGGCTCCGGCCGACAACCAGTCGGACGACCTGCCTTTCTAAGTCATAGTTGCGAGTGACAAGTGACGAGGTAAGTCAAAGTTACGAGTGATAAGGTAATTTAGACCAAAAAGATATAAAAACACACATTGAAAGGGGCAGACAGCACGTCTGTCCCTTTTGTAGTGTTAACAAAGTGTAAAATATTACACCAAGAGGCATGATAATGCACATTGAATGAAAAATATTAATCCAAATCATGCGTTTTTGCGTTAAAAAAGGTGCAGAGTGAAAATTTTTTACTAAATTTGCACCCGGATATTTTATAATCGTCAAGATAAAGGACGTACAATTACTAAAAAGAAACGCGCCGCATAGCCGGAGGGCCGTGAGGTGGCAAAAAAATAGACAATAGAAACATGGAACCTCGCAAGAGCATTGCGAAAGATTTATCGGAAGGCGCCACGCCGAGCGTGGCAAATCAGATAGACCTGCTGTTTGAGACCAGCTGGGAGGTATGTAACAAGGTCGGAGGCATCTACGCGGTGTTGTCGACGAAAGCACGGACACTCGGCGAACAGTTTGGCGACAAACTGATATTTATCGGACCGGATCTGTGGAACGAAGATAATCCTTCTCCTTATTTCAAGGAGCGCAAGACGCTGCTGAAACAGGCTCAGCAAAAACTGCAGCTGCCCTGGGGCATCAACATCCGTGTGGGTCGCTGGGACATCCCCGGCGCGCCGCAGGTAGTATTGGTGAACCCGGGCGAGACCGCCCGTCATCTCAGCGAGATATACGGGGAGATGTGGCGCGACTACGGCGTCGACTCGCTGCACTCGTACGGCGATTATGAGGAAAGCTGTGCCTTCGCCGTGGCTTCGGCCATAGCGATCCAGGCGCTTACCCAGCACCTGAAGGCCAATCCATCGCGCGTCGTAGCGCACTTCGACGAATGGACCACAGGCATGGGCCTGCTCTATATCAAGAATCGCGAGCCCCGCATCAGCACCATCTTCACCACCCACGCCACAAGCATAGGCCGGAGCATCTGCGGCAACGGCAAGCCCCTGTACGACTATTTCCATCAGTACAACGGCGACCAGATGGCCGTGGAGCTCAACATGCAGTCCAAGCACAGTCTGGAGAAAGCCGCCGCCCACCATGCCGACTGCTTCACCACCGTGAGCGAAGTGACCGCCCGCGAGTGCGAACAGCTGTTGCAGATACGCCCCCAGGTGGTGACGCCCAACGGCTTCGAGCCGGACTTCGTGCCCAAGACCGTGAAGTACAACCGCCTGCGCAAGGATGGCCGCGAGAAACTTCTGACCGTGGCCAAGGCCGTGACGGGACACCGGTATGGCCCGGACACCTTTATTATAGCGACGTCGGGACGTCATGAATACCGCAACAAGGGCCTGGACATGTTCCTAGACGTACTGGCCGGCCTGGAGCAGGAGCTGCCCGCCGACCAGGAGGCCCTGGCATTCGTATTGGTGCCCGGTTGGGTCAAGGAGCCTTCGGGCGACGTGGTGACAAACCTGTACTTCGACGGCGCCGTCAAGACCCAGCCCGACTATCTGACACACCGCCTCAACAACGAGGGCGAGGACGAGATGTGCCGCCGCATCGAGCAGCTGCAGGGCGAAGGCCGGTTGAAGAAACTGCGCGTCATATACGTGCCCAGCTATCTGGACGGACACGACGGCGTGGTGGACATCACTTACTACGACCTGTTGCCGGCACTCGACCTGACGATGTTCCCCAGCTACTACGAGCCCTGGGGCTACACACCGCTCGAAAGCGTGGCGTTCGGAGTGCCCACCATCACCGACGACAAGGCCGGTTTCGGACAGTGGGTACTCGACAATTTCCAGAACGGGCTGATGAAGAGCGGCGTCTACGTGGTGGACCGCACGGATTCCAACTACGCCCAAGCGGCAGCGCTGATACGGATGGCCGCGCTGGAATACATCACCGAGGATGTCAGCCTCAGGCTCAAGGCACGCAACCTGGCGTTCCTAACCGCAGCCAAGGCCGACTGGAAATTCTTCATCCTCAACTACGACAAGGCATTCGAGATAGCGCTGTCGCGCAATGTGCGCCGATGATGCGTTAATGATAATGGCGTAAGGCATCGTTACTTAAAAAATATATACGCCAGGGCGGTGGATTTTCGAGGTAATTTTGCCGATTGATGAGGGAGCAGCCTCACGGCTGTGACCGAAGAAAGCGACAAAATTAACCGAAAAGACACCGGTCAAGGCACAAAATTAAAGAGAATTGTAAAAAACATTCTATAAAAATAGGCATGACCGAAAGAAATATTACCACAGGCTCGCAGCTGCACCTCATCTTTGGCCTTTTGACTCAGTCACATAGCCCGCTATGCTCCTGAGTCTGCAAGACCAAAGCTGAGGCACATCTGCGACCCTGGCGTATATATTTTTTAAGGAACGATGCCTTATAATAAATTAGATAACAACACTCAAAAACCAATATGAAACTCAAAGTAAGCAACACGAACACTCCCAACTGGCGCATGATGACAGTCAGTGCGGAGATCCCTGCAGAGCTGAAGCCCCTGGAGGTGATGTCAAAAAACCTGTGGTGGGTATGGAACAGCAAGGGTAAGAGCCTGTTCCGCGACCTGGACCACGACCTGTGGCGCGCGGTGGGCGAGAACCCCGTAATGCTGCTGCAGCAACTCAGCTACGAGCGTTACAACGAGATACTGAACGACAAGGCTCTGCGTGAGCGTATCGACGATACATACCGCGAGTTCAACGACTATATGAGCCAGCCTATCGACAAGAAGATTCCGTCGGTAAGCTATTTCTCGATGGAGTACGGACTGTGCAACTGTCTGAAGATCTACTCCGGAGGTCTGGGCGTCCTGGCCGGTGACTACATCAAGCAGGCATCGGACTCGCGCGTGGACATGACCGCCGTAGGTTTCCTCTATAAGTACGGCTACTTCTCGCAGAGCCTGGCCATGGACGGCCAGCAGATAGCCAACTACGAGAGTCAGAACTTCGACCAGCTCCCCATCGACCAGGTACTGGACGAGAACGGCCAGCCCATGATTCTGGAGGTTCCCTTCCCCGGCCGCATCATCTACTGTCACGTATGGCGTGTGAACGTGGGCCGCATGAAGCTCTACCTGCTCGACACCGACCTGGACAAGAACTCCGAGTGGGACCGTCCCATCACCCACAAGCTGTATGGCGGAGACTGGGAGAACCGTATCAAGCAGGAGTATCTGCTCGGTATCGGCGGTATCATCATGCTCGACAAGCTCGGCATCCACACCCAGCTGTACCACTGCAACGAGGGTCACGCAGCCCTGCTCAACCTGCAGCGTCTGGTGAACTACGTGCAGCGTGACGGACTGTCGTTCAACGTTGCTCTGGAGCTGGTGCGCGCATCGTCGCTCTATACCGTACACACCCCCGTGCCCGCAGGCCACGACTACTTCGACGAGTCGCTGCTTGGCAAATACCTGGGTGAATATCCCGCCAAGCTGGGCATCAGCTGGGCCGACCTGATTAACATGGGTCGCGAGAATCCCGACACCAACGACCGCTTCTCGATGTCGGTGTTCGCCCTGAACACCTGTCAGGAGGCCAACGGCGTAAGCTGGCTGCACGGCGAGGTATCGAAGAAGATGTTCGCCGGCATCTGGAAGGGCTATAGCCCCGAGGAGAGCCACGTAGGCTACGTTACCAACGGCGTGCACATGCCCACATGGGCCGCTTCGGAATGGAAGGCATTCTACGGCGAGCACCTCAACGCCGGCCTGTTCAACGACCAGAGCAACCCCGAGATGTGGGACGACATCTTCAGCGTGCCCGACGAGGACATCTGGAACCTGCGCATGACCATGAAGAACAAGTTCATCAACTTCGTGCGTCGTGACTTCAAGGAGAAGTGGCTGAAGAACCAGGGCGACCCCACGGAGGTGATGCGTGTGGTGGAGAAGATCAACCCCAACGCGCTGATCATCGGTTTCGCACGCCGTTTCGCCACCTACAAGCGTGCACACCTCCTGTTCACCGACCTGGAACGTCTGGAGCGCATCGTAAACAATCCCGCATACCCCGTGCAGTTCGTATTCTCCGGTAAGGCACACCCCGCCGACGGCGCCGGCCAGGGCCTGATCAAGCGCATCATCGAGATCAGCCGTATGCCCCAGTTCCGCGGCAAGATCATCTTCCTGGAGGACTACAACATGATCGTGGCCAAGCGTCTGGTTACGGGCGTGGACATCTGGCTGAACACCCCGACACGTCCGCTGGAGGCATCCGGCACATCGGGCGAGAAGGCCGAGATGAACGGCGTGCTCAACTTCTCCGTGCTCGACGGATGGTGGTACGAGGGTTACCGTTTCGACGAGAAGGCCGGCTGGGCCATCACCGACAAGCGCACCTTCTCCGACCAGGGCCAGCAGGACAAGCTCGACGCCGCCACCATCTACTCGATGCTGGAGAACGAGATTATCCCGCTGTACTTCGCCAAGAACTCCAAGGGCTACAGCCCCGAATGGATACAGTACATCAAGCGCAGCATCGCCCACATCGCGCCTCACTTCACCATGAAGCGTCAGCTGGACGACTACATCAGCCGCTTCTACGAGCCGGAGGCAAAGCGCTTCGCCAAGCTGAGCAAGAACGACGCCGAGAAGGCCAAGGAGATCGTGGCATGGAAAGAGGAGGTTGCCTCCAAGTGGGACAGCATCCAGGTGATCAGCAGCGAGATCCACACCGTCAACGACGCAGCCGCCGGCCGTACCGGCGACCCGTTCACCGCAAAGGCCGTGATCGACACCAAGGGCCTGGGCGACTCGCTGGGCGTAGAGCTGGTGGTTTACCGCGAGATAGACGGCGAGGAGAAGTATGCCGAGCGTGAGGACCTGAAGGTGGTGAAGCGCGACGGCGACGTATACACCTACGAGCTGAAGAGCAAGATGCGCGAGGCCGGCGTGTTCCGTTATGCACTCCGCATCTATCCCAAGAACAAGGAACTGCCTCACCGTCAGGACTTCGCTTACATGCGCTGGATCTGATAAACAGTTTAAAGAGTTAAAAAAGTTTAGAAAGTTCAAGATAATAGTTTGGAATAAGGATTCAAACCAAGCGCAAAATTGAACATTGGTCATAGTTACACCGGGCGAACCATCAGGTCCGCCCGGCGTTATATTCGTAGGTAAGCGTCTTATGGAATAAGCGCAGGTATTACGAAAAGCTAAAACTACGAATGTTATGGATAAATCGAAGTATGATCAGTTGAAGGATGAGAAGGGTGTGGTATTGGTGGAGTTTTATGCCAGCTGGTGTCCTCACTGCCAGCGCATGATGCCTGTCGTGGCCGACGTGAAGGAACTTTATACCGGGCAGGTGCCGGTATATCAGTTCGACATAGACGAGAATCAGGAACTGGCATCCGAACTTGACGTGCAGTCCATACCCACGTTCATCGTTTATAAGGACGGCGCCGAAGTATGGCGTGGCAGCGGCGAGATGGAAGGTGCCGTATTGGCCCAGCACGTAGAGCAAGCCTTATAAAAACAAGCGTTATGAAAACCGGGGTCACCGTCTTCAGTGATTTTCTGAGCGCGCTCGGAGTGAAGCATACCGGCGCGGAATCGGACAAGGCGTTCAGGAACATGCCGTTCAAGTCGCTGTTCGGTTTCTCGCGACTGCTTAATTCCTACGGCATCAGGACCCGTGGAGTAAAGGTGACCGACAAGACCGACCTGTCCCGAATCCCCGTGCCGTTTCTGGCACAGGAGGGTACGGGCTTTGTCATAGTCACGGGAATAGAGACCTCGTCCGACGGCTCGCAGACCGTGGATTACATTTATTATCATGAGAAGAAGCGACGTGAACTGTCGCTGTTCGCCCGGCGATGGAGCGGCGTGGCCCTGCTGGCTTATCCCGACCGCAATTCGGAGGAACCGTGCTACAGACAGCATCATCTGTTCGAGCTGGCCGAGACCGCCAAGGCATGGATCTTGGGATTCTGTTGCGTGGCGCTCGTGGCGTTCGGATTCTGGCGCAGCGGGCTGTGGCACGACCTATCGGCGATATTCCTGCTCTGCATCGATTTGTTCGGCCTGTACATTACCTTCCAGCTGTTGCTTAAATCACTGAAGGTTAACGTCAAGACCGCCGACCGTATATGCGGAGTGCTGCAGAAGCATGGCTGCGACACCGTGCTGGAGCAGAAAGCATCCAAATTTTTCGGTCTGTTCGGATGGGCCGAGGTGGGAGTGGGGTATTTCACCGTGTCGCTGCTCACCATGCTCTGTTTTCCCGACATGATGCACCGGCTGGCCCTGGCCAACGGATGCTGCCTCCCCTTTACGTTCTGGAGCATCTGGTATCAGAGATTCCGCATCCATACGTGGTGCACCATGTGCGTCATCACTCAGGGGCTGCTGTGGCTCCAGTTCTTCTGCTATCTGTTCGGAGGCTGGTGGCACGACATCTTCCCGCTGACATTGCCGCTGTTCGCATTGCTGGCAGCTTACGTCGCCGCGGTGCTCGGTCTGAACAGAGTGTCTGAGTTTATTAACGCACGGATAGGTAAGTCATGAAAACAATACCGGAAATACAGTTCAAGGATGCCGAGGATCTGACCCCGTTGCAGATGAACGCCATACATTTCGACACCGGCGACCATTCGCAATATGTGGGCGACACATTGGCACAGGCCCCCAAGGCCGACAAGGTGCCACCGTACTCCCCGGACAATAAAACGCGATAAATTCACTATAATGCTATGAAACATATCATTGCAGTGTGTCTTTCGACGCTGGCCCTGACGGCTGGCGCGCAGACCGTAACGGACAGCGTGCCGCGCGACTCGGGGCTGGTGCGTATGGTGCGTTACAACGACACTACCGATGTGGCATACGTCACGCTACATGAGAATGCCCCTCATGTGGTCAATCTCAAGGATGTGCCCCGCTTTGCGGTCTTAGGCAAGGAGGGGCGTTTCTACATCGGTATCGGAGCCAACATAAAGGCCATAGGAGTGTACGACATAGGCAATCCGTTGCCCGACGCGAACTATTTCATCACCTCGGCCATACCGATGGACACGCGTCCCGGCAATAAGGCGCAGTTCCGGTTCTCGGCTGCCCAGAGCAACGTCTACATGAACGTCGTGGCTTTGCCCGGAGGTGAAAACCAGCTTGGCGCATACGTCTCGCTCAATTTTCTGGGCAAGAACTATGCCCCAAAGCTTCATCTGGCCTATCTGAAATACCGTCACATTACCGCCGGTTATTCATATACAATTTTCGGCGATGTGGCGGCTGCTCCTGCTACCATCGACTTTGAGGGACCTAATGCAATGCCGTTCATACCTCACGGCATGATAGCTTACGAGCCCCGGTTCGGACGCGACGGCATGTGGCAGGCCGGCGTGGGAATAGATATGCCCGAGTATTCATGCACAAACGCCGCACGAACCGAGACGGTGACGCAGCGTGTGCCCGACATCCCGTTCTATATCCAGCGTTACTGGGCCGGAGGCAAAGGCTGGGTGCGTCTGTCGGGTATGATACGTAACCTGTATTACCGCAACATGGAGTCGAACCGGAATATAGACAAGGTGGGCTGGGGCGTGAAGGTGAGCGGCACCACTCCGATTGCGGGTGGTCTCTCGGCCTCGTATATGGCTATGTACGGGCAGGGAATAGCGAGCTATATCCAGGATCTGAACGGCGAGGGTATGGATCTGATGCCTATGGGTTCGGACACATCGCGTCTCGGACTTACGGAGGCGTGGGGAGGATATGCCTCGCTGCAGTATCAGTTCACACCGAAACTGTTCGCCACGGCTACCTACAGCCATGTCCGTGCGTATGTCGACCGGTTCGACGATGCGGACTCGACATGGGGTTCGACCTACAAGTACGCTCAATATGTGGCCGCCAACATGTTCTATAATATCAACTCCATCGTGCAGGTAGGCGTGGAATACGACTACGGGCGCCGCGTCAACTACGACGGCAGGCAGGCTCACGACAACCGGCTCCAGGCCATGCTGCAGGTCAGCTTCTAAAACAGGTCGGTGATTATGTCGTCGGATAGCATGACTCCGTCGCGGGTCAGGGAGAGGTGGCGGTGGTCATCGCTGAGGAGCCCGCGGGCTATGATGGGCGCGGCGCGACGCATCAACGAGTCGAGAGCTGACTGACCGAACTTTTCAGCAAATTCAGCAAGGTCGAGCCCCTGGCGCGTGCGCAGTCGCGTCATGATCATCTCCTCACGAAGTGCCTCGGAATCGAGGTGCTCGGTGGTGTAGTGGGAGGAGTGGGAGGATTGGGAGGAGTGGGAGGATTGGGAGATTTGGGAGGATTGGGAAAGGTAGGAGAGGGAGGAGACGTAAAGGGGGGCGTCGGGGAGGTTGCTGCGTCGGGTGCGGTGGCCGTCGTAGCTGTGGGCGCCGGCGCCGAGTCCAAGGTAGGGGACACCCTGCCAGTAGGCCGAGTTGTGTTGAGATTCACTACCGGGCATTGCCCAGTTGCTGATTTCGTAATGTATGTAGCCATTCTGCTCTAATGTGTCGCAGATGGCGCGGAACATATCGACGCTCAGCGTTTCGTCGGCTTCCTGTATCTTGCCGGAATCGCGAAGGCGCGTCAATGCCGTGCGCTCCTCGTACATCAAGGAATAGGCAGAGATATGCTCGGGACGCATCTGCATCAATCCATCGAGCGTTTGCCGTAATGAATCCATAGTCTGTCCGGGAAGTCCGAACATCAGGTCGAGGCTGATATTGTCGAACAGCGGTCGGAGTATGCCGTACGCCTGTATCGCCGTTGCGGCGTCATGCCGACGCCCTATAAACTTCAGTTCCGAATCTATCAGTGACTGCACGCCCATGCTGACGCGGTCGACCCCGGCAGCCCGCCATGCCTCGGCTTTCTCCTGCGTCACATCGTCGGGATTAACCTCGATGGTGAATTCCGACGGCTTGCGTTCCGTCATGCCGATTATGCCGTCGGCGAGACGCCGGAATTCGGGTAGAGGAATCAGCGAAGGAGTGCCGCCCCCTATATATAAGGTATATCGGTCGGCGTCGCGCAGTGTGTCGCCTTCCGGACCGTCGAGACGCTGACGCAATTCCGCCAGCAGCGCCGAGACGTATGCCGGCCAGTCCGCGCGGATCACCCCTTCGGTATAGAAATCACAGTACAGACACCGTCGCGCACAGTACGGTATGTGAACGTAAATCCCCGCACTGTGTCCCGGTCTGACAGTAGGACATTCTTTATTTTTCATACATTCGGACATAAAGGCAAAATTAAGAAATATTTCAGACATGAGATAATAATAAAGGGTTTTAGTGACAGTAGACAAGGCTCATTTCATTAAAATTACATAGACTTAATAAGAAATGCCTCTCACAATACGCCCTCTTTTTCATCACAACGGACGTATTGCCTCGGAGAGGCTGTTTCTCGTTAACCCCACGATGGCTGGAGGAAGCGAAGCGTCCCGACAGCCTTCGTGGGGACAGACTGATGAGGCACAGCTTGGTCGGAGACCATGCCGCTCGTCTGCAGCCCGCTTTCATATCGAGGAGTACAGAGACATGGTCTCCGACCAAGCATTGTCGCTCCGGCATGCCCCACGAAGGGCGCTATCAGCTGTCGCTGTCATCGCCCATCGTGGGGTTAATGAGAAACAGCCTCTCCGAGGCAATACATCCATTGTAATGAAAACGGATTATGTCAATTAAAAGAGTCAGAAATTATTCCCGGTTATAATCTCCTGTTCCTGTTCCTACTGTTCTCATGTCTGATAATTTTATGGAAAAATGATGCGAAAATGAAAAATATGTTTTACAACATAGTGCCGGAGTGACCATTGTTGGTATATTTTTGTTAATTTTGGGCATATCAAAGTCGGGAAGGGCGTGTGGGGACCTTCCGAAAATACGACAATAGCGATAACCAATAAAAATCTCTATATCTATGAAGATTTACAAGACAAACGAAATCAAGAACATAGCCCTGCTGGGATCCAAGGGCTCGGGGAAAACCACACTCGCGGAATCAATGGTCTACGAGTGTGGAGTGACAAAACGCCGTGGTACCATTGAGGCTGGAAACACAATGTCGGACTATTTCCCGGTAGAGAAGGAGTATGGCTACTCGGTGTTCTCGACGGTGTTCAACGCAGAATTCAACGGCAAGAAGTTAAATTTCATAGATTGCCCCGGCTCGGAGGATTTCGTGGGTAACGCCTACACGGCACTCGGAGTAAGCGACCTGGGTCTGATACTGATCGATTCCGACTATGGCGTCGAGGTAGGAACGCAGAACATATTCCGCACCACTGCCGCGCTGAAGAAGCCGGTGGTGTTCGCCCTTAACCAGATGGACGGCGAGAAGGCCGACTACGACAATGTGATGGAGCAGCTGCGCGAGACATTCGGCTCGCACGTGGTTCCCATCCAGTATCCCCTGGAGAGCGGCCCGAACTTCCACAGCATGATCGACGTGCTGCTGATGAAGAAATATGAATGGGGACCCGACGGCGGCGTGCCCACCATTTCCGAGATACCCGCCGAGGAGATGGACAAGGCTCTGGAGCTGCACAACGCACTGAAGGAGGCCGCAGCCGAGAACGACGAGACGCTGATGGAGAAATTCTTCGACGACCAGCCTCTGTCGGAGGACGACCTGCGTGAAGGTATCCGCAAGGGTCTGGTGAACCGTTCCATCTTCCCCGTTGTGGTGCTGAGCGCCGCCAAGGATATGGGCGTACGCCGCATCATGGAGTTCTTAGGCAACGTCTGCCCCTTCGTGAGCGAGATGCCGGCACCCGAGAATACGGCAGGCGAGCCCGTCGAGCCCAAGGCCGACGGTCCCGTATCGGTATTCTTCTTCAAGACCAGCGTGGAGCCGCATATCGGCGAGGTCAGCTACTTCAAGGTGATGAGTGGCACGCTCAAGGCCGGTGCCGACCTGGAGAACGTGACACGCGGCGGCAAGGAGCGTATGGCCCAGATATTCACCGTATGCGGCCAGCTGCGTACTCCCATTGACGCACTGGAGGCCGGCGACATCGGCGCCGCAGTGAAGCTGAAGGACGTGCGCACCGGAAACACCCTGGACGAGAAGGGTTGCGACTGGCAGTTCGACTTCATCAAATATCCCGCTCCCAAGTATATCCGCGCCATCAAGCCCGTCACGGAGTCCGACTCCGAGAAGATGATGGCCATACTGACCCGTATGCACGAGGAGGATCCCACATGGATAGTGGAGCAGAGCAAGGAACTGAAGCAGACTCTGGTGAAGGGTCAGGGCGAGTTCCACCTGCGCACGCTGAAGTGGCGTATAGAGAACAACGAGAAACTTCCCGTAGAATATCAGGAGCAGAAGATACCCTATCGCGAGACCATCACCAAGGCCGCTCGTGCCGACTATCGTCACAAGAAACAGTCCGGCGGTTCCGGTCAGTTCGGCGAGGTGCACCTGATCATCGAGCCTTACACCGAGGGTATGCCCGAGCCTGACACCTACAAGTTCGGCAACCAGGAATACAAGCTGAGCGTCCGCGACAAGCAGGAGATTCCGTTGGACTGGGGCGGCAAGTTAGTGGTGTACAACTGCATCGTGGGCGGTGCCATCGACGCACGCTTCATCCCCGCCATCGTGAAGGGTCTGATGGACCGCATGGAGCAGGGTCCGTTGACCGGATCGTACGCACGCGACGTCCGCGTCATGATCTATGACGGCAAGATGCACCCGGTAGACTCGAACGAGATCTCGTTCCGCCTGGCAGGCCGCAACGCCTTCAGCCAGGCCTTCAAGCAGGCCAATCCGAAGATCTTGGAGCCTGTGTACGACGTGGAGGTTCTGACCCCCGGCGACACCATGGGCGACGTGATGAGCGACCTGCAGGGACGCCGCGCCATCATCATGGGCATGGCTTCAGAGAACGGTATCGAGAAGCTGAACGCCAAGGTGCCCCTGAAGGAGATGTCCAGCTATTCCACATCGCTCAGCTCCATCACCGGCGGCCGCAGCTCGTTCTCGATGAACTTCTCGAGCTACGAGCTCGTTCCGGGCGACGTACAGGAGAAGCTGCTGAAGGAATACGCCGAGACGCAGACCGAAGAATAATAACCGGCATCATACAGAAACAATCGAGGTCCCGATCCGCAGCGGTCGGGCCCTCTTTTTGTTGTTAGACAGAAGATTTGTTTTAGACAGGAGGTGTTTTTAGACAGGAGAACAGGAGAAACAGGAGATTTATGACTACTGTTCTCCAATCATTATGCATATAGTTAGTGAATAAAGACCGGATAATCTACTGTTTCTCCTGTTCTCCTGTCAAAAATTATTTGACTTTTCTATTGTTTCTCCTGTTCTCCCGTCAAAAATTAATGATAGGATGTCACCTTTTGGAAGTGCGTTGTGTCTATAATGTGAGACCGCTGATAAGAACGGTCGTAAGAATGACGTTAAACAATCAAACTTATAGACATTATGGAGAGTATATTAATACCTATCTTTGTGTGTGTAGTGCTGCCGGTGGCGATAGTGGGCATCTATTACTGGTCGCAGATCAACGCTGAGAACAAGCGCGCCGAAATCCTGATGAAGGCCATCGAGGCCAACTGCGGCCCTGACGCCGACAAACTGGCCGAGGCGCTGCAGCAACAGCGTAAGCCCAAAACAGACCGCGAGATACTGAACCTCCGTCTGCTGCGCGGCTGTATGTTCACGTTCGTCGGCCTGGGATTGTGTATCGTGGGCATAGTGTCCGCCTGCATGGGAACCGAATTCGCTTCCGATCCGGTTACGGTTCCATTGGTATTCGGAGGTGCGTCGTTGGCCATAGGCATCAGTTATCTGGTGGTCTATTTCGTGACCCGTAAACAGGTAAAGGATTGACGCGCGAGCAGTTCATTTCTCATGTGGAAGCCACACAGAAGGCGTTCAGACGCTTTCTGGTGGCTCTGTGCTGCGGCGATTCGGCTTTGGCCGACGACGTGGCGCAGGAAGCGTATATCAAGGCGTATATGGCTTGCGATACATTCCGCGACGCCGACAAGTTCAACGCCTGGATATATCGCATCGGCTACAACACCTTTCTGAACCACAAGCGTTGCCGGCGGCTGACGGTAGGGTATGACGACGCCAAGGAACTGCCTGCATCCGGAGGCGCTGACACCGGATTTGCCTATCAGGAACTGTACGAGGCCCTGAACCGCTTGCCTGCCAAGGAACGGACCTCGGTGCTGCTGTTCTATATGGAAGGATATTCGGTTAAGGAAATAGCGGATATTCAGGAAGTGTCGCAGGATGCGGTGAAGCAGCACCTGTCGCGCGGCCGGAATCATCTGCGCGGGTTATTATCAAACGAATGATTATGGAAGAAGATAAGTTGAAATCGCTGTTTGCGGAATTCCGGCCTGAGCTGTCGTCCGACCGTCGGTTTATGGACCGTCTGACGCGGAACATGGAATCGGTAGAGATAGTGAAGCGCCGAATGGCCGAGACGAGGGCGCGAAACCGTAGGGCGGTGGCAGTAGCCGCCATAGTGGGCTTTGTGGTTGGATTCCTGTTCTCGCTGACTTTGCCGTATCTGAGCGGCTTGGTTGCCGGCTGGCAGGTGACGTTACCGCAGGAATCGGTTATGAGTGTAGTGGCCGACTGGTTTGCCGTAATAGCCTGGGGCGTGATCGGGTGCACTGCGGTGATAGCCGCCATCAACACATACGACATGATGACATCGCGACCGATACCGATAGAAGAACAAGTAAGGGACTGAAAGTAGAAGGACAAGTTGAGAACTGAAAGCACAATAGAAAAGGCCGCGGAAGTCCGCGACCTTTTCTATTTGTTAGCGGTATGATTACTTGTTGTTGGCGGTATGATTACTTGCGCTTGCCGTATTCCTGGTCGAGACCGAAGATGTCGGTGCCGCCCATGCGGCGGATGCGGTCTACGATGCCGCTGGCGGTAGCCTCTTCCTCAACCTGCTCTTTCACGAAGCCCCACATGAAGTCCTGGGCTGCGCGGTCTTTCTCCTCCTCGGCCAGGTCCAGCAGGGCGTTGATCATGGCCGATACCTTGCACTCGTGAGCGTACACCTCCTCGAATGCCTGCAGGGGCGATTCCCAGTTCTGGGGTACGGACGTGATGTCGCCGATGTGGGCGTTGCCGCCGCGCTTGTGCAGGAAGTCAGCCATCTCGTAGGCGTGTTCCATCTCCTCCTTGCTCTGGGCCTTCATCCAGCTTGCGAAGCCGGTATAACCCTCGCGGTCGAAATAGAACGACATGGACAGGTACAGGTTGGCCGACCACATCTCGGCTACGATCTGTCCGTTGATTGCGTCTTGTAGTTTGTTTGAAATCATAATTTTTTGAGTTATATAGTGTATTTGATGTTATGTTACACTTGGATTTTGCAACTACAAAATTAACAAATAAATCCAACAAACGGAAAGCAATCGCAATAAAAAATCGATCCTGTGTAGATAACTCTGTTATCAAAATTACAATTATGCCTCTGACTGATGTTCAATATTATTGCCGAGAAATTGTTATATGAATGACACGAGGCGTGAATTTTAATTTATGGAAAAGGATAAGGATAAGAACAGGTTTTTGCCGGAAGGCGACGCGAGGCCGAATAACAGGTCGAGTTTCGACCGCAAGCAGCTTATGATATGGCTTGGTGCGTTGATGCTCGGCGTGGTGTTAGGACTGCTCGGAGAGAGGGTCATTGACAAGACGGCCAACGTGATAGCCACCATCTATACGCGGCTGTTCCAGCTCCTGGCCGTGCCGACCATCGCGCTGGCGGTGATTACGACTCTGGCGTCGTTCGGTCGCGACAAGTCCACGGCAAAAACGTTTGGCAAGGCCCTGCAATATACATTGCTCACCACGCTGGCGGCGGCCGTGGTAGGCGGCGCGTTGTTCGCCCTGGTCAGACCGGAGAATCTGCCTAAAAGCCTGCTCGCAATGGAATCAGGCGCAGTGCCGGACAATCTCAGGAACTTCTCGCTCGGCGAGCATTTCCTGTCGGTAATCCCCGACAACATCCTCAAGCCTATGCTCGAAGGCAACGTGCTGTCGATACTTATCATATCTTTCGCCATGGGCTTCGCCATATCGCGAATGCCGGATACGGAGGGAAAGGCTGTGTTGCGCAAGGGTCTGGACGGCCTGCAGGAGATGCTGTTCATGCTGATACGCGGACTGATATGGACTCTGCCGTTGGGTATTGTGGCGTTTACCGAGCAGCTGACGGCTCAGGCATCGGGTGGGGTGATGCTCGACACATTGGGCAGATACGTATTGGTGGTGCTGTGCGGCAACTTCGCCCAGATGCTGATAGTGCTGCCGTTGTTACTGATGGCACGGGGGCTGAATCCCGTCAGGGTGTTCAAGGCGATGGCGCCGGCGGTGATGATGGCCCTGTTCACCAAAAGCTCTGCGGCCACATTGCCGGTGACGATGCAGAACGCGGAGACACGCATGGGCGTCAGTCCGCGTGTCTCGCGGTTCGTATTGCCTCTGTGCACCACCATCAACATGAACGGCTGCGCCGCTTTCATAGCCGTCACGTCGCTGTATGTGCTGCAGAACGGCGGCATGACCATCGATTTCGCCACCATTGCCATGTGGGTGGCCATTTCGGTGATAGCCGCCATAGGCAACGCCGGCGTGCCGATGGGATGCTATTTCCTGACGTTGTCGCTGATGACCGGTATGGGGGCTCCGGTGGCCGTGATGGGTGTGATTCTGCCAATATATACTATCATCGACATGATAGAGACCGCCGAAAACGTATGGTCCGACTCATGCGTCTGCACCATGGTGGGGAAGGATATGAACGAGCTTGCAAGGTAGCCGGCCGGCCCGGGGACTTAAAAATTTATTTGAAGGTTTCGGAAATTATTTATAACTTTGCGCTTTCAAGACCGAAGTATGAGTACTTACAACGACAAATCGGCGAGTGCTGGGAAACGCGAGGTGCGGTTCTCAAAGATGCACGGCGCCGGTAACGACTACATTTATCTGAATGGTTTTGAGGCAATTCCCGAAGATTTAAGCCAATTGGCCGTAGAGGTAAGCGACCGTCATTTCGGGGTGGGTTCGGACGGACTGGTAGTGATATGTCCGTCGGACGTGGCCGATTTCCGCATGCGTATGTATAATTCCGACGGCAGCGAGGCCGAGATGTGCGGCAACGCGTCGCGCTGTATCGGCAAGTATGTCTACGACCGCGGCCTCACGGACAAGACGGAGGTGACGCTGGAGACCCTTGCCGGCATCAAGGTGCTGAAGCTGCATGTGGAGAACGGCGAGGTGACCGAGGTGACCGTGGATATGGGCGAGCCTGAGCTTCGGCCCGATCGGGTGCCGGTGGTCAGCACCAGCGCCGACCGCATGATAAACGAGCGAATCACTGTCAACAATACGGAATACGACATTACGGCAGTCAGCATGGGAAATCCTCATGCTGTTGTTTTTGTTAATGAGATAACCGACGAGCAGGTTCTGGGCCGTGGCCCGGAGCTGGAGCGCGCCGAGGTATTTCCTCGCAAGGCCAACATCGAGTTCGCCCGCGTGGTGGACCGCGGCCATGTCGAGATGCGCGTATGGGAGCGGGGCACGGGCGAGACCCTGGCCTGCGGCACCGGTGCGTGCGCCACGGCCGTGGCCGCAGTGCTGAACGGTCACACCGACCGCGAGGTGGATATCGTGTTGCGTGGCGGCACGCTGCACATCCGCTGGGACGAGGCCACCAACCACGTGATGATGACCGGTCCGGCACGGTTCGTGTGCGACGGAACGTTTTACAGGTATTAAGTTATAGTGATGAGTGACGAAGTGGGCGTTGCTGATTGCTGATTACTAATTGAATAAAGATGAAGATAAACGATAATTTTGAGAAATTGCCTGAGAGCTACCTGTTTTCGACGGTAGCCCGCAAGTTGCGTGAATATAAGGAGTCGCATCCCGGCGCCGAGGTGATCCGCATGGACATCGGCGACGTTACGCTGCCCGTACCGCAGGCGTGCATCGAGGCCATGCACCGCGCCGTAGACGACATGGCGGCCGGCGAGACGTTCCACGGTTACGGTCCGGAGCAGGGCTACGGCTTTCTGCGCGAAGCCATCGCCGACGGCGATTATGCCGGTCTCGGAATCTCGGCCGACGACATCTTCGTGTCGGACGGCGCCAAGAGCGACCTCGGTAACTTGGGCGATATATATTCCAAGGACAATGTCGTGGCCGTGACCGATCCCGGCTATCCCGTATACGTCGATTCCAACGTGATAGACGGACGCGGCGGCAAACTGGTTGACGGCAAGTGGAGCAACTTCGTATACTTGGACTGCACGGAGCAGAACGGCTTCAAGCCGACGCCTCCCGAGGCGCATGCCGACGTGATATTCCTCTGTTCGCCGGCCAATCCGACCGGAGCTGCATTCACTCACGCCGAGCTGAAGGCCTGGGTGGACTATGCGCGCCGTAACGATGCAGTGATAATCTACGACTCGGCCTATTGCGCATACGTGCGCACTGCCGATGTGCCCCGCAGCATATATGAGGTGGAGGGCGCCCGCGAGGTGGCAATAGAGGTACGCAGCTTCTCCAAGACGGCCGGATTCACCGGACTGCGTTGCGGATACACCGTGGTGCCGGCGGAGGTTACAGGCACGGACGCCGAGGGCAACCGCGTGCAGCTGCGCAAGCTGTGGCTGCGTCGGCAGACCACCAAGTTCAACGGCGCCAGCTATGTGATACAGCGCGGTGCCGAGGCCCTTTACACCTCTGCCGGCCAGGAGCAGATACGCCGGAACGTGGACTGTTACCTGCGCAATGCTGGTATCATCCGCGATGCGATGCTGAAGGCCGGATTCAAGGTGTACGGCGGACTCGATTCGCCGTACGTATGGGTGAAATCGCCGGCGGCCGACGACAGCTGGCAGCTGTTCGAGACGCTGCTGGAGCAGGCGCAGATCAGCTGCACACCGGGCGTGGGATTCGGCAGCTTGGGACAGGGCTGGATCCGTTTCACCGGCTTCAATACCGAGGAGAAGACCCGCGAGGCGATGAGGAGACTGGAAACGGTGGGACTTGGCTGAAGCCAAGCAGCCGAAACAAAAGGAGCAGCGGATGCACGAAGCGGATGCACGAAGCGTCGGAACACTTCTAAAACCGAAGCGGATGCACGAAGCGTCGAGACAATACGGTGAAATATACGGAATAGATAAAAGGTAAATAAAGCAAGAGAGTTACCCTAATTTATTATATATGTCAAACCTCAGAGTAAAGAGTGTGCTTGAGGCCACCGGCCGGAAAGCAGTGAAGGTTGAGCTTCCCAAGGAGCGAGTAGAGCGGTACTACGGCAAACAGGTGTTCAACCGACAGAAGATGTTTGAGTACCTGCCCCGCGAGACGTACATGGCGCTGATAGACGCCATAGACAACCGCAAACCATTGAGCCGCGAGCTGGCCGACAGCGTGGCTCAGGGCATGAAGCAGTGGGCGCTGGACAACGGCGCGCGCCACTACACTCACTGGTTCCACCCTCTGACCGGAAGCACCGCCGAGAAGCATGACGCCTTCATAGAGCATGACGGCAAAGGTGGAGTGGTAGAGAAATTCGCTGGCAAGCTTCTGGTCCAGCAGGAACCCGACGCATCCAGCTTCCCGAACGGCGGCATCCGCAACACCTTCGAGGCCCGCGGATACTCGGCATGGGACATCTCGTCGCCCGCATTCATCGAGGACAACACGCTGTGTATTCCTACGGTGTTCATCTCCTACACGGGCGAGAGCCTGGACTACAAGACGCCGCTGCTCCGCGCGCTGAACAGCGTGGACAAGGCAGGTACACGTGTGGCACATTTCTTCGACCCCGAGGTGAAGCATGTTGTGGCATACCTTGGCTGGGAGCAGGAATACTTCCTGGTGGACGAGGCTCTGTATGCCGCTCGTCCTGACCTGGTGATGACCGGCCGCACCCTGATGGGCCACGAATCGGCCAAGAACCAGCAGCTGGAGGACCATTACTTCGGTTCCATCCCGAGCCGCGTGGAGGCATTCATGCTCGACCTTGAGCTGGAGGCCCACAAACTCGGCATTCCCGCCAAGACACGCCACAATGAGGTAGCCCCGAACCAGTTCGAGCTGGCTCCGATATTCGAGGAGTGCAACCTTGCCAACGACCATAACCTGCTGCTGATGTCCGTTATGGAGGAGGTGGCCAAGCGTCACAACTTCCGCGTGCTGCTGCACGAGAAGCCCTTTGCCGGCATCAACGGAAGCGGCAAGCACAACAACTGGAGCCTCGGCACCGACAACGGCACGCTGCTGTTCGCACCCGGCAAGACCCCGGAGGACAACCTGCGTTTCGTCACCTTCGTGGCCAACGTGATGGCTGCCGTACACAAGCACAACGGTCTGCTGAAGGCATCCATCATCACGGCCACCAACCAGCACCGCCTGGGCGCCAACGAGGCACCGCCGGCCATCATCTCGATGTTCCTGGGCCGCCAGCTGTCCGAGGTGCTGGATAAGATAGAGAAGCATGACAGCGACTCGCTGGCAGTGAACGGCAAGGAGAAGTTCAACATCGACGTGGCCCAGATTCCCGAGCTGATGCTGGACAACACCGACCGCAACCGTACCAGTCCCTTCGCATTCACGGGTAACCGCTTCGAATACCGCGCAGTTGGCTCGTCGGCCAACAATGCCGCAGCCATGATTGCCCTGAACGCCGCCATGGCCGTGCAGCTCAACGAATTTGCCGATGCTGTCGAGAAGCGTATGGCCGCAGGCGAGGACAAGACCAAGGCTATCCTGTCCGAGGTGCGCAAGCTCATCGTGGCCTCGAAGCCTATCCACTTCGACGGCAACGGTTACAGCGACGAATGGAAAGAGGAAGCCGCTAAGCGCGGTCTCGACACCGAGACTTCGGCACCTCTGATGTACGACGCATATACCCGCTCCGAAAGCGTGGAGATGTTCGAGAAGTCGGGCGTGCTCAGCCTCAAGGAGATAGAGGCCCGCAACGAGGTGAAGTGGGAGACATATTCCAAGAAGATACAGATCGAGAGCCGCGTATTGGGAGACCTGGCCATAAACCACATCATTCCTGCCGCCGTGCGCTACCAGTCCACGCTGCTTGACAACGTGTATAAGATCAAGCAGCTGTTCTCGGGCGACAAGGCCGATACGATCGCGGCAATCGACATGGAGAATATAGAACAGATAAGTGAGAACATAGCAGCCATCAAGACCAAGGTGAAGGAGATGATCGAGGTGCGACACAAGGCCAACCGTATGGACACCGAGCGTGACAAGGCGATAGCCTATCACGACGACGTGATGCCCAAGATGGACGAAATCCGCACACACATCGACAATCTGGAACTTATGGTGGACAACGAGATATGGCCGTTGCCCAAATACCGCGAGCTGCTGTTTATACGATAAAACCAAATAATGTTACATCCGTCAAAACGAGGGATATACATGCCCTCGTCACCTATCAGGAGGCTCTCCGGCGTGGCCAATGCGGCCGCCCGGAAGGGCCTTTCCGTTTATCACCTGAACATTGGACAACCGGATATCCACACTCCGCGCGAGGCGCTGGAGGCTGTGGAAAACATCCATCTGAACGTACTGGCTTACTCGCCGTCGGACGGCCTGGAGAGTCTGCGTAAGAAATTTTCCGAGTATTATCATCGCTTCGGACTGGACATCAGTCCCGACGAAATCATAGTGACCGCGGGAGGTTCGGAGGCGGTGCTGTTCGCATTCATGGCCTGCCTGGATCCGGGTGACGAGATTATCGTGCCCGAACCGGCCTACGCCAACTACATGGCATTCGCCGATTCGGCCGGTATACGTATCCGTCCGCTGCCATCCAACATCCGCGACGGATTCGCGCTGCCCCCCGTCGAGGATTTCGAGAAGAAGATAACCAACCGTACGCGCGCCATCCTGCTGTGCAATCCCAACAACCCGACGGGATACGTGTACACCCGCAAGGAGCTGGAAGCCATAGCCGACATCTGCGAGCAGTACGATCTGTTCCTTTTCGCCGACGAGGTGTACCGCGAGTTCTGCTATACCGACCAGAAGTTCACATCGGTGATGAGCCTGGACCGCATAGCCTACAATACGGTGATGATTGACTCTGTGTCGAAGCGATACAGCGAGTGCGGCATCCGCATCGGTGCGTTGGTGTGCCGCAATCCCGAGATACACGCTGCGGTGATGAAGTTCTGTCAGGCGCGTCTCAGCCCTCCGCTGTTAGGCCAGATCGTGGCCGAAGCCTCCGTGGACGCTTCCGAGAAATACATCAAGGACGTGTACGACGAGTACAAGAAGCGCCGCGACTTCCTGGTGGAGCGCATCAACCGCATACCGGGCTGCTACGCCCCGATGCCCGACGGCGCGTTCTATACCATGGTGGAACTGCCGGTGGACGACGCCGACAAGTTCTGCAAATGGTGTCTTGAGGAGTTTGAGTACGAGGGTGGTACAGTGTTCCTGGCTCCGGGCAGCGGATTCTACTCCAATCCGGCCATGGGTCGCCGTCAGGCGCGCATAGCCTACGTGCACAATATCGAGTATCTGGCCAAAGGCCTTGATATCCTGGAACATGCCCTCGACGCATATCCCAACAGAATCAAAGATCTTGGATTATGAATATAAGAGAAATTACATCAGGCATATATTACACGGGCGTCAACGATCGCGTGACCGATAAGTTCGAGGGCATGTGGCCGCTGCCTCACGGCGTGAGCTATAACGCGTACCTGGTGCGTGGCTCCAAGTCCACGGCACTGATGGACACCGTAGAGATTACAGAGGTGCACGAATACCTCGACGCCGTGGAGCGTACGCTGCAGGGCGCCGCTCCCGACTATCTGGTGGTGCATCACATGGAACCCGACCATTCCGGCTCCATTCCCGAAGTGGTGCGCCGCTGGCCCGACCTGAAAATCGTGGGCAACGCGCAGACCGTCGGCATGATCAAAGGCTTCTACCATGTGGATGACGACAGCCGCTTCGTAACCGTCAAGGACGGCGACACCATCGACCTGGGCGACATGACGCTGCTGTTCCGTCTCACGCCAATGGTGCACTGGCCCGAGACCATGATGACGTATGTGGCCGAGAGGGGAGTGCTTTTCTCGGGCGATGCCTTCGGATGTTTCGGCGCGCTGAACGGCGGATTGATCGACACTGAGATGGACACCGCCGTATATCGCGACGAGATGTACCGCTATTACAGCAACATCGTGGGCAAGTACGGCCGCTTCGTGCAGCAGGCCATGCAGAAGCTCAGCGGCGTCACGCCCGATTATATCTGCACCACCCACGGCCCGGTATGGCATGAGAAGATAGCCGAAGTGACGGGTATCTACGACCGCCTCAGCCGCTACGAGGGGGAGGATGGCGTGACCATCATCTATGGCTCGATGTACGGCAACACGGCCGAGGTGGCCGAGGAGATAGCACGCGGACTTGCCGAGGCCGGAGTGAAGAACATCAGGATACACAACGCCTCGCACAGCGACATGAGCTATATGATCAGCGACGCGTTCCGTTACAAGGGTCTGATTGTGGGGAGCGCCACATACAGCATGACGCTGTTCCCGCCCGTCAGGGCATTGCTGACGGCCCTGCAGGTGCGCGAGGTGAAGAACAAGGTGTTCGCCGGATTCGGCAGCTATACGTGGGCCGCAAACGTCGTAAAGAAGGAAATGGATGATTTCTGCGCCGCTGCCGGTATGGAAATGCAGGGCTTCGTGATGATGAAGCAGGGCATAGACGAAGATGTCCGCAACTCCGCTCGTGCCCTGGCTGCGGAGGTGGCCGCTAAACTTAATTCCTGATAGAATATTTATGATACTTGACATGATACCTCTGGCCATATTCGATGCCAGCAGTTTCTTCCAATGGTTCGTGGAGAATGCCAACTATCTGTTCGTGTTCGTGTTCATGACCATCGAGAGTTCGTTCATACCCTTCCCGTCGGAAGTGGTCGTGCCCCCGGCGGCCTATCTGGCCTGCACCAATTCCGGTGCCGGTTCGGACATGAACATATATATGGTGGTAGTGATGGCCACGCTCGGGGCATTGTGCGGAGCGTTCATCAACTATTATCTGTCGCTGTGGGTGGGTCGTCCGGTTATATACCGCTTCGCCGACAGCAAATTGGGTCATGCCTGCATGTTGGACCGTGCCAAGGTGGAGAAGGCCGAGAAATATTTCGACGATCACGGAGCGGTGTCCACGTTTGTGGGCCGTCTGATTCCGGCCATACGCCAGCTGATATCGATACCGGCCGGAATCTCGCGCATGAACGTGGGACAGTTCGCGCTGTTCACCGCCCTTGGCGCCGGATTATGGAACGCCATACTGGCCGGCCTCGGCTATTGGCTGTCTACCGCCGTACCGCCGGAAATGCTGTTTGAGAAAGTGGAGGAGTACAACCGTTATCTGACCTGGGCCGGCTACGGAATCCTGCTGATATGTATCTTAGTGATACTATGGAACGCGTTCGGCAAGCACCGCAAGAAGGCCACTGCACCCAAAGAGTGAATCCTTAAATCTAAATAAAAATTGCGCATTGAGCATTGCGCATTTTTTTCATAATGCATCGTGCATTCTTAAACCATAAAACACATGAAAGTAAGTCCGTCGCTGCTCGCAGCCAATTTCGCCGACCTGAAGCCTCAGCTTCAGATGATCAATGAATCGGAGGCAGACTATCTGCACCTGGATGTAATGGATGGCGTGTTCGTTCCGAACATCTCGTTCGGGTTCCCTGTCCTGAAATCGGTGTCGGAAGTGGTGACCAAGCCGCTTGACGTGCATCTGATGATAGTGGAGCCGCAGAAGTGGGTGAGTCAGGTGCGCGACCTCGGTGCCGAGATCATGAACGTGCATCATGAGGCCTGCGTGCACCTGGACCGCTGCATCCACACCATCCATCAGGCCGGCATGAAGGCCGGCGTCACGCTGTGTCCCTCCACGCCGGTCGAGATGCTGCGCGACGTGATTCATGAGGTGGACTTAGTGCTGATCATGACGGTCAATCCAGGCTTCGGCGGTCAGGAATTCATAATGCACAGCCTTGACAAGATACGCCGTCTGCGCGCCCTGATAGACGAAACCGGATCGAAAGCCATGATAGAGGCCGATGGCGGCGTCAACGGCCGCACGGCCCCGCTGCTGGCCGAAGCCGGCGCCGACATCCTGGTCAGCGGCTCCTACGTATTCAAGGCCCCCGACCCCAAGGCCTGCATCCGCGACCTCCGCGCCCTGTAAAACGGGTTGTAAAACTATTGTCACAACAGACAGTGCAGAGACATGGTCTCCGACCAAGCTGCGCCGCGTACGCCTAACCCCACGAAGGCCGGGTGTCAGCCAAGGCTGCACCCGCCCATCGTGGGGTTATCGAGAAACAGCCTCTCCGAGGCAGAAAACTCCAATAGGAGAACAAGTTCTGTGACTTGAAAATCTAATAATTCCAGCTTACGAAAGTTGGATAGATTATAATATAAGAAGTAGGGCCTATGAAAGCAAAATGTCGGTGAAATGCAATAACTGCTATACAAATGATGTTCTTCTAAAAAGAAACGCTTTACAAATAGGAGTCAGATATAAAGTATGAGAAGGTTGTTGTACATTGTAATGACTGCCGGGGTGTTGCTGGCAGGTGCTTCATCGGCATGTTCACGCGACGAGGATGAATTCCGGTTGCCTGCCTCAAAGCCTGATACCGATATAGTTCCGGGTTCCGGTTCGGATACCATTCCGGGCACCAATCCAGATACAGTTCCGGATCCTGCATTTGTGCCGTCGGGGACATGGAAGATGACATACGATTCTTATAAAGTTATATTGCTGTCCGATAAAACTCAGATAGCGCAATAAAGCATGGCTCGAACGCT
>ERZ791865.140-NODE-140-length-118667-cov-10.828896_pt1 | contig 118667 bp, 115 predicted proteins | sample MGYA00509942_ERZ791865 | MGnify/ENA primary metagenome ERZ791865 (study PRJEB30046, sample SAMN00792098) | human gut metagenome | study: EMG produced TPA metagenomics assembly of the A metagenome-wide association study of gut microbiota in type 2...
TTTATTGAGAGTCAAATATTTGCTATTATTCCTCTACAGCAGCCTGCGCCGCAGCCAGTCTTGCGATAGGCACGCGGAACGGTGAGCAGCTCACGTAATCCAGACCTACCTTGTGGCAGAACTTCACGGACATCGGTTCACCACCGTGTTCACCGCAGATACCGCATTTCAGTTCCGGACGTACGGAACGGCCTTTGGCTACCGCCATCTTGATAAGCTGGCCCACACCGTTCTGGTCGAGTACCTGGAACGGGTCTACCTTCAGGATCTTCTTTTCCAGGTAAACCGGCAAGAAGGAAGCGATATCGTCACGAGAGTAACCGAAGGTCATCTGAGTCAGGTCGTTCGTACCGAATGAGAAGTATTCGGCATGTGAAGCGATGCGGTCGGCAGTCAGGGCAGCACGCGGCACTTCAATCATGGTTCCCACCTTGAACGGAATTTCCACGCCTTCTTCCTTGAACAGTTTGGCAGCAGTTTCACGGATCACCTTTTCCTGTGCTTCGAATTCATACAGGATACCAATCAGCGGCACCATGATTTCAGGATGCGGGTCGTAACCTTCCTTCTTCAGTTCGCAGGCAGCACCCAGGATGGCGCGAGTCTGCATTTCAGTAATTTCCGGATACGTATTTCCCAGACGACAACCACGGTGACCCAGCATCGGGTTGTGTTCGCACAGACTTTCCACGCGCTGGCGGATATATTCTACGGTCACACCCATGGCCTGTGCCATTTCTTCCTGGCCTTTCAAATCGTGCGGAACGAATTCATGCAACGGCGGGTCGAGCAGACGTACGTTGACAGGCAGTCCGTCCATGGTCTTGAAGATTTCCTTGAAGTCAGCTTTCTGGTAAGGCAACAGTTTGTCGAGGGCTTTCTTACGGCCTTCTACGTCCTTGGCCAGAATCATTTCACGCATAGCCACAATCTTTTCGTCGTCGAAGAACATGTGTTCCGTACGGCACAGACCGATACCTACGGCACCGAAGCCACGGGCATCCTGTGCGTTGCGCGGCGTATCAGCATTGGTACGAACTTTCAGGCGGGCATATTTGTCGCAGAGTTCCATCAGTTCGGCAAAGTTACCCGACAATTTGGCCGGCTGAGTCGGAATTTCTCCGGCATATACATATCCGTTGGTTCCGTTGATGGAGATGTAGTCACCTTCTTTCAGTACGACTCCGTCAATTTCTACCGTACGGGTCTTGTAGTCTACGTTGATGGCTCCGGCACCTGATACACAGCACTTACCCATTCCGCGAGCTACTACGGCAGCGTGTGAAGTCATACCTCCACGGGCGGTCAGGATACCTTCGGCAGCCTGCATACCAGCCAGGTCTTCCGGAGAAGTTTCAATACGTACCAGTACCACGCGATGGCCGTTGGTATGCCACTCAGCAGCATCTTCGGCGAAGAAGACGATACGTCCGCAGGCAGCACCCGGAGAAGCCGGCAAACCACGTGTCAGCACGCGGGCACGTCCCAGTTCTTCCTTGTCGAATACCGGATGCAGCAACTCGTCCAGCTTGTTGGGTTCGCAGCGCATCAAAGCGGTCTTTTCGTCAATCATGCCCTGATGCAGCATTTCCATGGCGATGCGCACCATAGCGGCACCTGTACGCTTACCGTTACGGGTCTGGAGGAACCAGAGTTTACCTTCCTGCACGGTAAATTCCATGTCCTGCATATCGTGATAGTGATTTTCCAGTTTGGTCTGGAGTTCATCGAGTTCCTTGTAAATCTTCGGCATGGCTTCTTCCATAGAAGGATATTTGGCCACACGTTCCGCTTCGGAAATACCCTGCAGCTCGGCCCAGCGCTGAGAACCGATCTTGGTAATCTGCTGCGGAGTACGGATACCGGCTACTACGTCTTCACCCTGCGCATTGATCAGGTATTCACCGTTGAACAGGTCTTCACCGGTAGCGGCGTCGCGTGAGAAGCATACACCCGTAGCCGAAGTCTCACCCATGTTACCGAATACCATGGCCTGTACGTTCACGGCTGTTCCCCACTCTGCCGGAATGCCTTCCATCTTACGGTAAAGGATGGCGCGTTCGTTCATCCATGAATCGAATACGGCACAGATGGCGCCCCACAACTGTTCGTAGGCAGATGACGGGAATTCCTGTCCGGTCTGTTTCTTCACAGCTTCCTTGAAGCGGACTACCAGGGTCTTCAGGTCGTCCACGTCGAGTTCGTTGTCCAGACGTACGCCCTTAGCCTTCTTCACTTCTTCAATGATGGATTCAAACGGGTCGATGTCTTCTTTGTTCACGGGTTTCATGCCTAATACCACGTCGCCGTACATCTGTACGAAGCGGCGGTAAGAGTCCCACGCAAAGCGAGGGTTGTTGGTTTTGCGAGCCAGTCCTTCTACTACTTCATCGTTCAGACCCAGGTTCAGAATGGTGTCCATCATCCCCGGCATGGACGCTCTGGCCCCCGAACGTACGGAAACAAGCAACGGATTTTCCACATCACCGAACTTCGACTTCATCAGGGTTTCTACTCCCTTGATGGATTTTTCCACATCGTCTTTCAGCAGCGCAACCACTGCGTCTTTTCCTTTTTCAAAATATTCGTTGCAGACTTCGGTTGTTATGGTGAATCCGGGAGGTACAGGCACCCCGATCAGGTTCATCTCGGCCAGGTTCGCGCCCTTGCCACCCAGAAGATTTCTCATGTCAGCTTTTCCTTCAGCTTGTCCGTTTCCAAAAGTATAGACTCTTTTCTTTTCCATGTTTTCTTATATTTGATAAGGTTCAATAATGTTTTTCGTTGGTCAACCGCTGGCAAATCTATATATATTTTATTGAATCCCAAATTTTGTGAAGATATTTTTCGATATATTTTGCAACATAGAGTTTGCAAAATGAACTTCTTCGAAAAACATGGAAGAATATCAGGAAAAATGTATAAATTTGCTCCCAAATTGGTTTTATTGAAAAGAACGTGGCAAGAAAGAAAAAAGAACTGCCTTTACTGGAGAAGGTAACGATAACAGACGTAGCCGCAGAAGGAAAAGCCGTGGCTAAAGTGAACGAGTTGGTAATATTTGTCCCGTATGTAGTGCCGGGCGACGTAGTCGATTTACAGGTGAAGCGCAAGAAGAACCATTACGCCGAAGCGGTGGCGGTAAAGTTCCATGAGAAATCACCCCTGCGCACGGAGCCGTTCTGCAGTCACTTCGGAGTGTGCGGAGGATGCAAATGGCAATGTCTTTCTTACGAGGAACAGCTCAAGTACAAGCAGAAACAAGTGTTCGACAACCTCACCCGCATCGGGAAGGTGGAACTGCCGGAATTCCGTCCTATCTTAGGCTCGGAAAAGACCCGCTTTTACCGTAACAAGTTGGAGTTTACATTCTCCAACAAGCGCTGGCTTACGGAAGAGGAGGTGAAGCAGGATGTGAAGTACGACCAGATGAATGCCGTGGGATTCCATATTCCGGGGGCGTTCGACAAAGTGCTGGCCATCGACAAGTGCTGGTTGCAGGACGACATTTCCAACCAGATCCGCAATGCCGTACGCGACTATGCCTACGCGCACAACTTCCCGTTCTTCGACTTGCGCACGCAGGAAGGACTTCTTCGTAACATCATGATCCGTACCTCGTCTACGGGCGAACTGATGGTGGTGCTGCAGTGCAAGGTGACCGACGACGAAGGCCGCCGCAAGATGGAAGAAATTCTGCAGTTCATGGCCGACAGCTTCCCGCAGATTACTTCGCTCATGTATGTCATCAACAACAAGTGTAACGACACCATCGGCGACCTCGACGTGGAGGTGTTCAAGGGCAACGACCACATCTTCGAGGAGATGGAGGGACTGCGCTTCAAGGTGGGACCGAAATCGTTCTATCAGACGAACTCTGAACAGGCCTATAATTTATATAAGGTGGCACGTGAGTTTGCTGAACTTACGGGCAACGAGCTGGTGTACGACCTCTACACGGGTACAGGTACCATCGCCAACTTCGTGGCACGCCAGGCACGCAAGGTGGTGGGCATCGAATATGTGCCCGAAGCCATCGAGGATGCCAAGGTGAACTCGGCCCTGAACGGCATCGACAACACGCTGTTCTATGCGGGCGACATGAAGGACATCCTTACCAACGACTTCATTGCGGAACACGGACGTCCGGATGTCATCATCACCGACCCTCCCCGCGCAGGTATGCACAATGACGTGATCGACGTGATTCTGGCTGCCGAGCCGAAACGCATCGTCTACGTGAGCTGCAACCCGGCCACACAGGCACGCGACCTCCAGCTGCTCGACGGCAAGTACAAGGTGACTGCCGTACAGCCTGTCGACATGTTCCCTCACACGCATCACGTGGAAAATGTCGTGCAACTGGAAAGACGCTAAACACTCTCCCCTATCTTCTAACTTTTAACTGACGCAACAAAGTGGCAAGAAACAACTCTGGCAACAACGGCCGACGCCCTATCCCGCGTGCCGCAGCCAAATATACAATCTATCCGGTCAATGAACCGGCGGAACTGATGGAGTTCCTTATGAAGAAGATGGACGGCATCAGCCGCACGCGCGTAAAAGCCTTGCTGGCCAACCGCGTGGTGCTGGTGGACAACAACATCCAGACGCAGTACAACTTTCCCCTGAAGCCGGGCATGAAGGTGCAGGTGAGCCGTGAAAAGAACAAACACGAGTTCCGCCACCCCATGCTGAAGATTCTCTACGAGGATGCCTATCTCATCGTGGTGGAGAAGAAGGAAGGACTGCTATCCGTAGCTACCGACCACCAGAAGGAGCGTACCGCACAGCACATTCTGAATGAGTACGTGAAGCGCACGCACCGCAGCAACCGCATCTTCGTGGTGCACCGTCTGGACCGCGAAACCTCGGGCATCATGATGTATGCCAAGGATGAGAAGACGCAGCACACGCTCCGCGACAACTGGCACGACATCGTGTACGACCGCCGCTACGTGTCCATCGTCATGGGCGACATGGAGAAAGGCCAGGGCACCGTACGCTCCTGGCTCACCGACCGCAAGCTGTACGTCAGCTCCTCGCCGGTAGACGACGGAGGCAAGCTCTCCATCACGCACTACCGCACCATCAAGCGGGCCAACGGCTATTCGCTCATGGAGCTGCAACTGGAAACGGGACGCAAGAACCAGATTCGCGTACACATGCAGTCGCTCGGTCATCCGGTGGTGGGCGATGCACGTTACGGCTGCGAAACCGACCCGCTCGGACGTCTGGCACTCCACGCCTTCAAGCTGTGCTTCTACCACCCGCTTACGGGCGAACGGATGGAATTCGAGACTCCCTATCCTGCCCCGTTCAAGAACCTGATGCTGAGAAAATAAAAACAATATATGATAAAAAACCTGATTTTTGATTTCGGAGGGGTCATCGCCCCTATCAGCCGCGAACAGGCGGTGGAAGCGTTCCGCCAGTTAGGAGTGGCTGATGCCGACCAGCGCCTGGACAAATATCACCAGACGGGAATTTTCCAGGAACTGGAAGAAGGAAAAATTACCCCCGATGAGTTCCAGGAAAAACTGGGACAATTGTGCGGCGGACGCACACCCAGCTGGGAGGAGACGCGCCAGGCATGGCTGGGCTATTTCACCGGACTGGACGAACGCCTGCTCGACTGCCTGAAGGAGCTGCGCAAACGCTACAAGCTCTTCGTGCTGAGCAACACCAATCCTTACGTGATGGACTGGGCCTGCAGTCCGGCATTCTCCTCAAAGGGGAAACCGCTCACCGACTATTTTGACAAGCTGTACCTCTCCTACCAGATTGGAGTGACCAAGCCCGACCGGCAGATTTTCGACTTCCTGATAGCCGATGCCGACATTCTTCCGTCAGAATCGCTCTTCATTGACGACGGGGCCGGCAATGTAAAGGCAGCCCACGAACTGGGTTTCCAGACCTACTGCCCGCATAACGGCGAAGACTGGCGCGATGCGCTGGCTGTCCTGCTTCAGAAAGCCTGACCAGGCACAATAATACATCTCCATAGCGCCCTGCACCGGAAACTTTTCCACCGGCTGCAGGGCTTTTTTATGCGCCAATCCCTACCTCCGATAGGGAAATTCCCCCACAGGAATAGGAAAAACCATTTGTTTGTATGATTTTTTTCGGATACCTTTGTCACATAGAGGAAAACAAACACACAAAGAGTTATGAGAACAAGGGTAAGAAAATTCATATATATGGCGATGCTGGTCGCACTGACACTCGCCTTCCCGTCGTGTAACGTGGAAATGGAACTGGGAAACAACACCCTGGAATATCGTGAACGCACAGCGTATCTCTGCAGCTACGACTGGCAGGACGACTGGTACGACGACTACGGCTTGCATCACTTTCAGGTGCTGCGCTTCTATACCAACGGAACCGGTGAAGACTTTATCCGCATTCAGGATGCTCACGGACGTTGGGAAGAATATACCTACACCTTCACGTGGGACTGGTACGATGCTTTCTACACCAGCATCCGGTTGAACTACGGCGGAGGCGACTACTCCTACATGGACAATATCCGCCTGGGAGAAGGACGAATGGAATGCCTGCTCGACGGTGCGGCAGTATGCTTCTATAGTTATTAAAAAAATCAGTAAGAAAAACCGACAGATAAAGCGAACAAAACACGAAATCTGTTTGTTATAGAAATAAATCACCAAAGAATTTCATGTTTTCTTTTTTAAGATAATTAATTTTTTAGTTTATTCGTTCAAAAAAAAACGTATCCTGCCGTGAGACAGCGATACGTTTTTTTATGCAATGAACACAAGAGTTCCGCCCGTGGGGTCAGCTCATGCTGCCGCCCACGATGTCCAGCAACTCGTTGGTAATCGCCTGCTGGCGGCTCTTGTTGTAAATCAAGGTCAGTTCCTGAATCAGGTCGTTTGCATTGTCCGTGGCAATCTGCATAGCCATGGTGCGCGCGGCATGTTCCGAAGCCGTGGAGTCAAGCAGCACGGTGTACATCTTCATGCGGAGCACCTTGGGCAGCAGCTCCTCCATCACCTGTTCAGGCGACGGCTCGATGAGGTAATCGGCCTGCATGGTTTCCTGCTCCTCTCCCTTCTCGTCCGCATGACCGGCACTCAGGTCGAGCGGCAAGTAAGTTTCCCGCGTCAATACCTGCGAAGAGGTCGACTTGAAGTGGTTGTAGAGCAGCTCCACCTGCTGAATCTCACCGCTGGCAAACCGTGTCATCAGCTCGGCAGCCAGGTCAGCTGCCTCCTGATAGTTCGGTTTTCCGCTCATGTGCTGATAATCGCCGGCCGCCGTCAGTCCCTCCATCTTCTTCACCGCATCGGCCACCTTACGGCCCACCGGATAAATCAGGATGTTCTCACGGCCCACCTTCGGCTCATACTCTGCCACCACCTCGTTCAGGTGACGGATGACATTGGCATTGAATCCGCCGCACAGACTGCTGTTCGAGGCAAACACCACCACGGCCACTTTCTTCACTTCACGTTTCACTGCAAAAGGCGATTCCACGCTCAGCTCCGCGCCCAGGAAATTACTGAGCATGCGGTGCAACCGGCGTTCGTAGGGAAGCATATTTTCAATGGCCTCCTGCGCCTTGTGCAGCTTGGAAGACGCCACCATCTTCATCGCCGAAGTAATCTTCAGCGTGCCGTGGATTGAGTTGATTCTTCCTTTAACTTCTTTCAGTGATGCCATGGGATTTATGCTTTAAATTGTCCGGCTGCGTCTGCGGCCACTTTTTCAATGAGCGACGTAATTTCGTCGGTAATCTTTCCGGAAGCCAGCACGTCGAGCACATCTTTCTGATGGTTGGCACGCAGGTAAGTCAAGAACGCATCCTGGAAGGCACGTACCTTCGAAATAGGAATGTCGCGCATCAGTCCGTGTGTACCACAATACAGAATAGCCACCTGTTCGCCTACCGGCATCGGTGAGTACTGCGGCTGAATCAGCAGCTGGTTGTTCTTACGTCCACGGTCGATGGCCATGGCAGTCACAGAGTCCATGTCGCTGCTGAACTTCGAGAAGGCCTCCAGCTCACGATACTGTGCCTGGTCAATCTTCAGCGTACCGGCCACTTTCTTCATACTCTTTATCTGGGCGCTACCACCTACACGCGATACGGAGATACCCACGTTGATAGCCGGACGGAATCCCTGGTTGAACAAGTCAGTTTCCAGGAAGATCTGACCGTCGGTAATGGAAATCACGTTGGTCGGAATATAGGCAGACACGTCGCCGGCCTGTGTTTCGATAATCGGCAGGGCGGTCAGTGAACCTCCGGCCTTTACCTTGCCCTTCAGGCTGGCTGGCAGGTCGTTCATCTGTTCGGCCACTTCCTGCTGGTTGATAATCTTCGCCGCACGTTCCAGCAGACGAGAGTGCAGGTAGAAGATATCACCCGGATAAGCCTCACGTCCTGACGGACGACGCAGAATCAGTGATACTTCACGGTAGGCCACAGCCTGTTTTGACAAGTCATCGTACACCACCAGTGCATGACGGCCGGTGTCACGGAAGTACTCACCGATAGCAGCTCCTGCAAACGGAGCGAAATACTGCATGGCAGCCGGGTCGGAAGCCGTAGCAGCCACCACGATGGTATAGTCCATCGCACCCTTCTCACGCAGTGCACTCACGATGCTGGCCACGGTAGAACCTTTCTGACCGATAGCCACGTAGATACAGTACACCGGATTTCCTGCCTCGTAATTGGCACGCTGGTTGATGATGGTATCGATGGCAATGGCCGTCTTACCTGTCTGACGGTCACCGATAATCAACTCACGCTGTCCGCGGCCGATAGGAATCATGGCATCGATAGCCTTCAGTCCCGTCTGCAGCGGTTCCGTTACCGGCTGACGGAAGATAACCCCCGGTGCCTTACGCTCCAGCGGCATCTCGCACAGCTCTCCGCCAATTTCGCCGCGCCCGTCCAAGGGCACACCCAGAGGGTCGATTACACGTCCCAGCATCGATTCTCCCACGTTGATGGAAGCAATGTGCTTCGTACGCTTCACAATCATCCCCTCCTTAATCTGGTCGGTCGGACCCAGAAGCACTGCTCCCACGTTGTCCTCCTCCAGATTCATCACCGTTCCCATGATACCGTTTTCAAACTGCAGCAACTCGTTGGCTTCCGCATTACGCAATCCGTAAATACGGGCCACACCGTCGCTCACCTGAAGCACGGTACCCACTTCGTCGAACTTCAGCGAGTTGTCAATCCCCTTCAACTGTTGGAGCAACACCTCTGAAACTTCGCTGGGTTTTATTGTATTTTCTGGCATAATTCTTTTTAATTAATAATTAATAATGAACAGTGAATAATAGGAATCGTTTTTCATTATTCATTGTTTACACTATTCTCCTGTTTTTCGCGATAAACTGCTGTTTCACGCGCTTCAACTGGTTCGCCACACTGGAGTCCAGGCGGAAGCCACCCAGTTCGATGATGTATCCTCCGATCAGGCTTTTGTCCACCTTCTCTTCCAGAATCACCTCACCGTGCGTCTTCTCGGCAGCCAGTTTCTGCAAGTGTGCCACAAGCTTGGGCGAACTGACGGCAGTGGTAAGCTTTCCGATGAGGATGTGCTTGTCTTCCTGATACAGATCGATGTACGACCACATCATGAACTGCAAGAACTTCTCCCTTCTGTCTTCCAGCACCAGGCAGAGAAAACGCGTCATCACCTGGCTTACGTCCTTTCCACCCGAAGCCTCGCAAAGCAGCTCCAGCTTCTTGCTTCTCTCCAGCACCGGATTTTCCACGGCACGCCGCAGGGCGGGCACCTCGGCAAAGTGTGCAGCCAGTGTCTTCACCTCTTTGTACACCTTGTCTTCCAGCCCTTCACCCTTCGCGTATGCCAGCAGTGCCTTCGCGAAACGTCTTGAAACGACTCCTGTATTCATGACACGTTATTTTTTAGAAGTTTCAATCATTTCATCCAGCAGACGGTCAATCAGCGCAGCCTGTTCCTTTTCATCGGCCAGCTTGTTGCGCATAATCTTCTCTGCAATGCCCACTGACAACACGGCTACCTGGCGGCGGATGTCACGGATGGCACTTTCCTTTTCCGTTTCAATCTGCTTCTTCATCTCCTCCATCAGGCGGTTACCTTCATTGAAAGCCTTCTCCTGAGCGTCCTTGATGATACGGTCGCGCGTGGCAGCAGCTTCAGTCAGAATACGATGCTGTTCCTCACGTGCCTGTGCCAGGAGTTTCTCTCCCTCCACCTTCACGTTGGCCAGCTGTTCGTTGGCCTCGCGCGCCGCCTTGAGCGAATTGTCAATGTATGCTTTCCGGTCCTCCACCGTCTTCAGAATCACCGGGAAGCCGTATTTCGCCAAGATGAAGAACACGACTCCGAAGGTGATGACCATCCAGAACAGCAGCCCCGGATCCGGAGTTAATAATCCCATAACTTATTGTTTTATTTTTTTTACAAGAACAAAGTCAACAAACAAACCACGATAGCAATCAGTGCCACACCTTCTACCAGCGCAGCAGCGATAATCATGTTCATACGCAAGTCGCCTGAAGCTTCCGGCTGGCGTGCGATACCTTCCATGGCCGAGCTACCAATTTTACCGATACCGATACCGGCACCCAAAACTGCAATACCTGCACCGATAGCGGCGCCCAACTTACTAATACCTACACCTGCAGCTGCCTGCAATAAAACTGACAATAACATAATTTTCTTGTTTTAAAAGGTTATACTTTAATTTTTTTTGAATCAATTATTTTTCGGCATGTTCCTTCACCTGCGACAGACCGATAAACACGGCCGACAGCATCGTGAAGACGTATGCCTGGATGAATGCCACCAGAATTTCCAGCGCATCCATGAAAATGCTGAATGCCACCGACACCACCGTCATCGAGCCGTTGATAACCGGACCCGACTTCACCGTGATGAAGATAATGGCTACCAGACTGAGCACGGCCGCATGTCCTGCCATGATGTTGGCAAACAAACGGATCATCAGTGCAAACGGTTTGGTAAAGATACCGAAGAATTCAATCAACGGCATCATAGGAATCGGCGCCTTCAGCCACGTAGGCACGTCGGGCCAGAAGATTTCCTTCCAGTAAGCCTTCGTACCATACACGTTGGTCAGCACGAACGTACACAAGGCCAGCACCAGCGTAATGGCGATGTTACCCGTCACGTTGGCACCTCCGGGGAAGATAGGAATCAGCCCCATCAGGTTGTTCACCAGCACGAAGAAGAACGCCGTAAGCAGATAAGGTGCGTAGCGGCGGTAATTCTCGCCGATGCAGCCCTTAATTACGTCGTTGTAGATAGAAAGCACCGTGGCCTCAATCATGCCGACGCCCCCCTTGGGTGCCCCGTCTTCCAGCGGATGTTTCTTGTACCAGCGCACGCAGCTCATCATGATGACCAGCAGCACCGCACTGTTGATAAACAAGCCCAGCACATTCTTCGTGATGGAGATGTCCAGCGGACGCACCTCCTCGCCGGCCGCATTGCGTTCCACGATCTTGCCGTCGTAGGCACCGCCCTCGGCCACGTACAGACCCTCATAAGGACCTTCCTCCAGCCGGGCAGACGAGAACACATGCCAGCCCGTACTGCTTTTCACGATCACCGGCAGCGGAATGCTTACCTCCGTATCGCCAAACTTCGCAATGTGCCACTGGTAGGCATCGCCAATGTGTCCGAACACCAGTTCGTTCACGTCGATGTCCCCCTCAGCGGCCTGTGCCTTCGTCAGCGCAGCCGGAACCGCCATCAGCAGTAACAGCGTTATGACTATGTACCGTAATTTTTTCATCATTAGCTTTTTTTCTTAGTTTGAGTTTCGCTTCAAAAAGAAGGAAAAAACGGGTTTCGAATATCAGAAACGCAAAGTAGAAGAAGATGAAGGTCAGCATGAACGCCACCACTTCATGTCCTATCACAAATCCGTAGAACATCAGCAGCATGGCACTGACAATGAATTTCAGTACCTTGCACACCAGATACGTCATCGCAATCCGTTCCAGCCCCACGCGATAGTTGAACGCGAACATTTCTATGTAAAACAGGCCGAAAAGATAGAAGAATATCGGAATGGCCGGAAACCACAGGAAATACCTGTCGGGAATGAACAGATGATATACCACGGCGACGAACGTCGTCAGCACAACTCCAATCACGGTCAGTTCTTTTATAAATTTCTTCTTAACGGTCAACAAAAACATAGTATCGTGCGGTTTTTCATCCGGAAAGCCGCCAAAAACATATTCGGTTCATCGCCTGCTTCGCTCCTCTCAGAGTTCCACACAGACTGAAATCTGATTCTCCTTGACTTCCACGAATCCCCCCTTGATTTGCAGGGATTGCGTTTCCTGTCCGGCCACGTATTTCACTTCCCCGGCCGAGAGCGTGGAAATCAGCGGGGCATGGTCGGCCATGACCTGAAATTTTCCTGCGCTTCCCGGAAAGGTAGCCTGGCTCACTTTACCTTCGTAAACCAGCTTTTCGGGTGAAACGATAACCAGATGAAGTTCTTTCATAATTCAATTATTCGTTATTAGCCGCCGGCTTTTCAGCGCCTTCAGCTTTTAACTTTTAACTTTTTAATTATTAACTCTTAGCCGCTTCCATCAGCTTCTTACCCTTCTCTATGGCGTCCTCAATGGTACCCACGTTCAGGAAAGCCTGTTCAGGCAGATAGTCTACCTCGCCGTCCAGAATCATCTTGAATCCCTTGATGGTGTCTTCTATGGAAACCATCACGCCCGGCACGCCCGTAAACTGCTCGGCCACGGCAAACGGCTGCGAAAGGAATCGCTGCACGCGGCGGGCACGGTTCACCGTCAGACGGTCTTCATCCGAAAGTTCATCCATACCTAAGATAGAGATAATATCCTGAAGCTCCTTGTTGCGCTGCAGAATCTGTTTCACGCGCTGAGCGGTTTCGTAGTGCTCCTTGCCCACAATCAGCGGGTCGAGGATACGCGACGTAGAATCCAGCGGGTCTACAGCCGGATAGATACCCAGCTCAGTAATCTTACGGCTCAACACCGTAGTGGCATCCAGGTGCGTAAAGGTAGTAGCCGGCGCAGGGTCGGTCAAGTCATCGGCCGGCACGTACACCGCCTGCACGGAAGTAATGGAGCCGTTCTTCGTAGAAGTGATACGTTCCTGCATCTGTCCCATTTCCGTAGCCAGCGTAGGCTGGTAACCTACAGCCGAAGGCATACGTCCCAGCAAGGCTGAAACCTCAGAACCTGCCTGCGTAAAACGGAAGATGTTGTCGATAAAGAACAGGATATCGCGCGGACCGTTGTCGCCCGTCTGGCGGTCACGGAAAGACTCGGCCAGTGTCAGTCCCGACAAGGCTACTGACTGACGGGCACCGGGAGGCTCGTTCATCTGTCCGAACACCATGGCTACCTGCGATTTTTCCACTTCATTGTAATCCACCTTCGAAAGGTCCCAGTTTCCTTCCTCCATGCTCTTGAGGAATTCGTCACCGTAGCGGATTACGCCTGATTCAATCATTTCTCTCAGCAGGTCGTTACCTTCACGGGTACGCTCACCCACTCCTGCAAACACGGAGAAACCATTGTGTTTCTTGGCAATGTTATTGATTAACTCTTTGATGAGCACGGTTTTTCCAACACCCGCCCCACCAAACAGACCGATTTTACCACCCTTCAGGTAAGGTTCCAGCAGGTCGATGACCTTGATACCGGTAAACAATACTTCCTGGGTAGTGGCCAGGTCTTCGAATTTCGGAGGTTCACGGTGAATAGGAAATCCGTCCGTCTTGTCCAGTTCTTTCATACCGTCAATGGTATCACCTACCACATTCATCACACGGCCCTTGATCTGGTTTCCGATAGGCATCGAAATCGGATGCCCTGTAGGAACGACTTCCATTCCGCGCTTCAACCCGTCCGTACTGTCCATGGCCACGCAGCGTACCGTGTCTTCACCGATATGCTGCTGCACTTCAATCACCAGCGTACGCCCGTCGTTACGGGCAATCGTCATGGCATCGTGGATCTTCGGCAAGGCGTGTTCCACGTCTTGTCCTTCTTCAAACTTGAAGTACACATCGACCACCGGACCGATTACCTGCGAAATGTGTCCAACGATTTTTGACATAAGCAATTATTTTAATTTAAAAGAATGAATCATCCATGGTTCTTACCTCTTAAACAAACGTCCCGGGTATTTGTTTAAAGTTTCACCATTTCTGTAACGCAAATTTACTGAATAAACTCTCATATATGTAACTCCATGTAACATTTTTTAGACTGATTCCCCTAATAATAGACATAAATCAAGAAATATCGGACAAATGGTTTTACACTTGTTTACACAGAAGCGGGATATCTAAACAAATATTTACAAGATATTGTACGTGTGTGCGGCCACACCTACAAAAAAAGCCACATTGCTGTGGCTCTTCTTGTAATAATATGTCTCGTTACACGCGCTTGAAGGTGTAGTTGCCTTCCTCGGTGTACATTTCCGACTCAAAGGTACAGTCATACGAAGCTTGAATCTCCTCCTCCGTATACGACAGAATCACCACCCGTATGTTGCGGCCACGGTTGTCCGACAGTGTCAGCACTCCCTTGCTCAGCGTCCAGTTGAACGACTCGCCACGGAACGAAGCCGTACCGTCACTTCTTACCGAGAGCGTCTGTCCCACATGGTCATTCCGGTTCGACTCTTCTTCCGAGTTAGTCCAGTCATTCGCCGTCACTTTCCATGTACCGATAATGTCTTCTCTCGACACTTCCACACCCGTCGGGTCTTCCGTGCTACAGCTGGCCATTCCAGCCACCATCAGGATAAAGCTCAAAAAGAGCCATACATTCTTTAGTTTCTTCATTTTCATTTGGTTTTACAGATAATATAAAAAATAATATGCGCCTATGCTATTTTTTCACCCGAATGGAATCCACCTTCCGCCGCACGGCCAGCACATTCAGTACCGATACCAGCAGGAAAAGTCCCCCGGCCGTCAGCAAAGCCGGCAGCAGGCTGCCTCCCTGAAAATCGGGCACCATCCGCTGCAGCATGTCCAGATACGCTCCCCGGGCCACGCACACCAGCAGCACGCCCATGGCTGCCACTGCCGCGTTCAGCGCCACCGTGAGCACCTGATACGGACGCGCCACCGCTGCCGGACTGAAGCCTATCATCAGCAGGTTCTCCAGCTTCTTCGTGTTTTTCTGCAACAGCAGGTAGATGCTCAGCATCAGCAGGTAGAACGACAGCACACTGATAATCAGGCCCACCGTGAGCACGATGCCCACCACCATCTTCAGGAACCACGTCGTCTTTCCCGCATCCAGCTTGTCGCCTTCCGTCTCATAGCCTTTCTGCTTGAAATACTTCGCAATGCGGTCGTCCGCCGGATTGTCCACTTCCACAATCAGTCGTGAGGGAGCCGTCTCACCGCCGTCACCCAGCGTCGCGTTGGCCCATTCCATGAACGCCTGCGGCACCAGAATCGTGTTCAGCCGGTTGGAGAAACCCACGATACGTCCCTTCATGCGCTCCGTCCGTCCCCGTCCGCTCAGCCGCACGTCCAGCGTCATCATCCCCATCACGCCCTCCGAGAGCTGCGGCAGGTTGCGGCTCTGTGCAAAGCCGAAATTATACAGGTTCAGGTAGTTGCGCGGAATGATAATAGGGATTTCGGTCTGCCCCTCGCGATACGTCCAGCCTTCCAGCCGCACGTCGACAAACTCATCGGGCACCGACTCAAAGAACATGGCCGTAGAGAGCTGCATGCCCGCCATGCCCATGCCGGCCGACACCTGAAACTGCGCCGGAGTGAACGCCCCCGTCCGCTTGGCAAACGGCTGTGCCTCCATGTCGGCTATGTCGGCACGCGAGAACGTGCCTCCCTTGCCCACCAGGCTGCCCAGCGTGCTCACCTGCTTGCTCACAATCACGTAGTCCTTCTTCATGAAACTGTCGCCCTGCGTAAACACCGGCAACACGTCCTTATAAAACTGTATACTCAGCAGCACGATGACCATACCGCACAGGTTGGCCAGGAAGAATCCCGCCAGCTGCGCCACACTGATGTGCTGTCTCAATAATTTCCAGATCATATCCGTCTTCGTTTTAATCCCTTACAAACTCAGCACCCTGTCATACTCCAGCGGCAGGTGCTTGCCGATGGACGTCACAATCACTCCTGCTCCCTGGCGGGCCGCTTCCTCCTTCAGGATACGCGCCATAATCTGCCCGTTGCCGTCGTCCAGGTGGCTCACCGGCTCATCCAGGAAGAAAAAGTCGGCCGGCTGACACAGCATCCGCACGAAAGCCACGCGCTGCTGCTGTCCGTACGACATCTTGCCCACCTTCACGTCCCATTTGTCGGCGATGCCCAGCTGCTCAAACCAGTCCTTCACCTGCTGCTTGCGGCAGAAGCCCGTCAGCCCGTTCTTCAGCTGCACGTTCTCCCATGCCGTCAGTTCCCCGAACAGGCGGAGCTCCTGAAACAGCATGCTCAGCGAACGCTTGCGGATGTCGGTCCACTGCTTCACCGTGAGTTTCCGCACATTCTCCCCGTCGAAGGTGATAATCCCCTGGTAGTCCGTACGGTACCCGTAAATAAAACTGCAAAGCGACGACTTGCCTGTGCCCGACGCCGCTTCAATCAGATACATCTTTCCCTTCTGGAAAGTCACCTGCCGGTGCCACACGTCGGACACGATTCCGTCGCGTCCGGCGAATACCTCCGGCAGGGTTTGCTGTAATTCTATTGTGTTCATTTCATTCAATGAATAATTAATAATGGACAATGAAAAACGAGTGAATGCTCTTCGTTATTCATTATTCATTATTCACTATTAATTATTAACTATCTGTACCAGCTGCTTCAGCGCATTCTCCTTGCGGTTCTTCAGCTGCAACACCATGCGCGCCTTGGTCGGTTCATCCGATTCCACGCTCAGGTAGTCCAGCATGCTCACGTATGGCACCTGCGGAAGCACGGTAGCCAGTGCCTGGAAGTTTACGTTCAGGTAGAAATGCTTGTCCTTCACCTCCTTGGCCCAGTCACAGTCTTTCAGCGACAGTCCCTTCACCTCACGACCAATCAGGTCTTCCTGATTCGTCAGGTAGAAGCGGTCATCTTTCACGCCCAGCCAGAAAGACACCGGTCCGCGGCCCATGCCCAGCATGGCACCGTTGGCAGCCACAAACTGATAAGCATTCTCGCCCTTGTTTACCAGGCGCATCTGTCCGTTTGTCATGGCCAGCATCGGTTTCAAGTCCTCAAACGTGCGCATAAAGTCACTGTTCGTCACGTCGGCATACAGGATGAAGCCCGGCTTCATCGACATTTCCGGCATGGCCACTGCCACGTCACCCTTCACCGCCTTGAAGATAGCCTCAAAGTCGAGCGGCATCATCGAGTTGTCCAGCTCCTGACGCACCGTCGGGTTCTCGCGCAGCAGTTCGTACGCCTTTTCTCCGTTCACGTTGGCAGCCATCCAGCACACCGTATTGGCCGGGAACGTCTTCAGGTACGTACCGTCCAGTTCCCCGCTCACTTCCGCCTGCTTTTGCAGCAACTCCTTGAACTTGCCACCCAGCAGCGCTTCCACTTCCACCACGGCTTTTCCTTCTTCAAAGTCGAGCGTAGTAAACAGTTTCAAATCATTCAGGTTCAAGTCAGCCGGCAGTCCCATAGTCATCGGTCCCCAATAACTCTTCGGCATAGCATCCAGTGCAGTCACCATTGCCACATCCTCGTCGGCATCCTCTAATTTCTTGAATTCCGGAGTGCCCGAATAGCCCTCCCCTTTCTTCTGGCGCAGCCACATCGAAGCCTGATGCTGCAAGTCCTTCGGGTTGCCGTTGCCCGCCAGCATCATGAACGCATCGTCCGTCCAGGCCATCAGTCCGCCGCCACCCACGGTCCAGCGGCAGCCGTCGCCGTCGGCAGGAGCCTCACACGCCTTCTGCTCCTGAAGCATTGCAATCAAATCTTCCAGTTTTCCCTTGTCGGCCATGCGCACCAGCACACCGCCCATTTGCATCTGAGAAGCCCCAAAGAAATACACCCGGTCGGTCAGTTTCAGTCCGCTTTCCTCCGGATTCTCCATCAGTTTGTCCACCAGGGCATCCGCATTGCCCTTCAGGCTCGATTTCATCATCTGCCCCATCGACTGCTTTGCCTGATCGTTCAGGTCACACTTCTGTGCCATATCCATCAGGTCGAACGAGAATACAGCAGCCGCATCTTTCGGCAATGCATTGGTGTACGCATTGTCTTCCCCGCAGGCAGACAACAGGAAAGCCATACCCAGTGCCAGGCTTCCCATCCATTTCCATGTCTTTTTCATAATCATTTATTTAAAAGTTACACATCACCTTCATTCCGCGTGTGTCAGGTTCATCAGGTGTACGGCCACCAGCGCCGCCGTCTCCGTACGCAGACGCGACTTGCCCAGGCTCACGGCCTGAAAACCTTTTTCAGCCGCCAGTGCCACTTCCTCCGGACTAAAGTCCCCCTCCGGACCAATCAGCACCACGGCATCCTCATCCGTGCGGAGCACATCGCGCAGAAGGGGCTTTTCCCCCTCATAACAGTGCGCAATGAACTTCTGCCCCGTAAATTCCCGCTCCATGAAGCGGCGGAAATCCGTCATCTCGTTTACCACCGGCTTGCGCGCCTTGAGCGACTGCTTTACGGCCGACACCACGATTTTCTCCACCCGTTCCGTCTTGATGACCTTCCGTTCCGAAAAACGGCAGTTCAGGAAAGTCAGCTCGTCGAAACCGATTTCCGTGGCCTTTTCCGCCAGCCATTCCATGCGGTCCATGTTCTTGGTAGGTGCCAGTGCCAGGTGCAGATGCCCTTTCCAGAAAGGCTCCTGCTCCGTTTTCTCCACCACCTTCACCACACAGCGTTTCTGCGTGGCAGCCGAAATGACCGCCCGATAGAAGCAGCCTTTCCCGTCGGTCAGGGTAATCTCCTCGCCCACTCCCAGGCGCAACACCCGCAGACAGTGTCCGGCCTCTTCCTCCGGCAGCTCCATGGTCTGCGCAATATCCGGTGCATAAAACACGTGCATAGACTTATTCCTTTTCGTTAGCTTCTTCTTCCAGACTGTCGTCTGTTTCCCCTCTCTCCTTACGAGCCTGCATTTCGCGCTTAATCAGCTCTGCATACTCGTAGTTTTCCTCACGGATGGCCTTTTTCATCTCCTTCTCCAGGTAAAACATCGGCAATCCGCGCAACAGCGCCGCCTGCAAGTGCGATACAGACTTCTTGGCAAAATCCGGCACCCGGTTTTCCAGCATCTCCGTTCTGATATAGAACGGTGCCTCTCCCAGGGTAGCGAGCACCAGCGCATCGGCCAGTTTCACGGTCAGTTCCACCACCGTGCCGTCCGCCTTGCGCATATAGACACTGGTCTGCGGTACCTGGTCTTCCTTTCCCCACAGCACTGCCTTTTCCACCGTAGCCCCATAATGCTCCTTCAGCATCTTCAGCATCTGGTAGTGCACCGAAAGGTCCACCGCCTCCGGCGCATCCAGCGACACGTCCAGCAAGTCTGCTTCGTCGGCATTGATGATAGCCATGAACTTGCGGTGCGGCTCTTCCTTCTCTTCCAGCATCATCTTGTAATTGTAGCCGTTTGCCATCAGCATATCCATTTTGTCCGCATCCGTCAGCACCTCATCGAATGTCAGGTCCTTTACCAGTTCTACCGGGTTTATCATCTCTGTAATGTAGCTGACTTTCAATTCTGTCAGTCCTTCGTTTCCTTTGAATTCCATAGTGAAATCTCATTTAATTGTTATTACTATTATGTTTATATTTAAATACCACTGAAAAGACTACGGCCACCACCAGCGCATAAGCCGCAAACACGAACCATGCGTAGCTCCAGCCTTCCACCTGCGGCGCCTGCGAGTTGAAGTCCACAAAGCAGTTCACCACCGCCTGCGCACACAGCGTGCCCACCGTAGCACCGATACCGTTGGTCATGATAATGAACAGTCCCTGCGCACTCGAACGGATAGACAGGTCCGTCTCCTTGTCGACAAACAGCGAGCCCGACACGTTGAAGAAGTCGAAAGCCACGCCATACACAATCATCGACAGCACGAACATCCACACCCCGCTGCCCGGGTCACCCAGACCGAAGAGTCCGAAGCGCAGCACCCACGCCACCATGGCAATCAGCATCACCTTCTTGATGCCGAAGCGTCCCAGGAAGAACGGAATCAGCAGGATACAGCACGTCTCACTGATCTGCGAGAGCGAAATCAGCAGGTTGGCATGCTGCACGCCGAAGGTATTGGCATATTCCGGAATGGCGCTGAAGCTCGTGATAAACGGATTGGCAAAGCCGTTGGTAATCTGCAAGGACACGCCCAGCAGCATCGAGAAGATGAAGAACACCGCCATCTTGCGGTTCTTGAAGAGCAGAAACGCCCTCAGTCCCAATGCCTCTACCAGCGACTTCTGTCCGCCCTGTGCGCGGCTCACCGGACATTCCGGCAGTGTCTGGGCATATACGGCCAGCACCACGCCCCATGCCGCACAGGTAAAGAACTGCATGTAGTTCGACTGGAATCCCAGTAAATCTACCAGCCACATGGAACAAATGAAACCGATGGTCCCGAACGTACGTATCGGCGGAAACGCCTTGATGGTATCCAGCCCTGCCTTGTCCAGCGCCGTATAAGCCACCGAATTCGACAGAGCCAGCGTAGGCATGTAGAACGCCACACTCACAGAGTAGAACGAGAACAGCGGTGCAAATTCCACCTGCGGTCCCGTAGTCATGGCATAATAGCCTGCTCCACCCATAAACAGGGCAGCCAACAGATGGCTCAGCCCCAGCAACCGTTGCGCCGGAATCCAGCGGTCAGCCACAATACCCAACACAGCCGGCATGAACAGGGACACAATCCCCTGTATGGCGTAAAAAATTCCGATATGTCCGCCTAATCCCACATCCGCCAGGTACGTACCCATTGAGGTAAGATACGCTCCCCACACGGCAAACTGCAGGAAGTTCATGACAATCAGTCTCATTTTCATGTTCATATACTCATAGATTTAAAGGTTATTTCATCATCGTAGCCAGTGAAGCCAGCATCGTAGCCAGTGAAGCAAACGAAGTCGCATTCGATACTATGTTCGCAAAGTTGAACTTCTTCGTCTTGTTCGGCACCACGATTTCGCAGCCCGGCTCAATCTGTTTCTTGCCGCTGCCCTTCACCTCGGCCACCTGTCCGTTCATGTAAATAATGAACTTCTGGCTCTTCTTGGCGTTGGCAGAGTAGCCTCCCGCCTGGCTCAGGTAATACTTCACGCTCTTGCCCTTGGCATACGACACCGTGTTCGGCATCATCACCGCTCCGTTCACCTTCACCGTATTGTTGTATTCCGGCACCGTCAGCACATCGCCCTCGCGCAGCACCAGGTCGGCATCACCGCCCGGGTTGGCCAGCGCCGCTTCCAGGTCAATACCCACCGTGAACGTGCTGTCCACCTTCAGTCCCAGCGAAGTAGCCAGGGTCTCACCGATTTCCCGGCGCACCATCTTCACCACATCTTCCATGCGGCGCAGTTCCTCCTCGTTGGCCACACGGCGCAACTTGGCTCCCCGCACATACGCATAGCGGCTCACCCCTCCGGCCCGCTGAATCAGGCTGCTCAGGCGTTCGCTCTTCGTACTCAGCGTATACTCACCCCGGTACAGCACCTCGCCGTCCACCGTCACGTTCACCTGCTCGGTGTAGCTCGGGCTGCGGCGCACGAACACCTGGTCGTAAGGTTGCAGTTCAAATCCCGCCTCGCCGTCCACCACGAAGCCGTCCTTCAGGCCGAACGAGAAATTCTGTCCGATCATGTCCGGTTCCGTCGTCCCTTTCGGGTCACGGATGCGCCGCGACACGTCCACGCGCACCAGCGAAGCCGACTCCTTCAGTCCGCCCGCCGTAATCACCAGGTCCTCCAGGCTCATGTGGTCGGCATACGTATAGCTTCCCGGCTTGTTCACCTCCCCGCTGATGGTCACCTTGCCCATGTCCTGCAAGTCGTGGATACTCGGAATATACAAAATGTCATTCTTCTGCAAGGCGATGTCGGGCGAAGTTCCCTTCAGAATCCCTTCGATGTCCACCGGCAGCACCTCCTTCGTCAGGTTTTCCCGTTCACGATACAGCACCGCGCGTCCCGTAAACGCATCCCCCAGCAGTCCGTCGGCCTTTTCCACCAGCTGGCGCACCGTGTTGAGCGAACCGCTCAGTTCGAACACACCCGGATGATACACCGCGCCCTTCACCTCCAGACGGTTGTTGAAGCGGTTCAGGATAGAATCCACCGTCACCACATCCCCGTCTATTAATTTAAACGCAGAATAGTCTATATCGTTCACCGTTTTTACGGAAAATTCTTTTCCATCTTTTCGTAACACCCTGATACTCTTCTTGTAAGCATCCGAAGAAAATCCGCCGGCATACTTCAGCAACGTCGCGGCCGACTCCCCGTTCTTCATTTCATAGAACATCGGGCGTTTCACCTTACCCGTAATCTTCACCAGTTCGTCGTAGGTAGGCACAATCACCACATCGCCGTCCTGCAGGCGGATGTCGTCCTGAATCTGCCCCTTCATGATGTACTCGTACACATCCAGCCGGGCAATCGTCTTTCCGCCACGGGCCACCTGCACGTTACGCAAGCTACCGATATCGCTCACCCCGCCCGACGCATACAAGGCATGAAACACCGTCGAGAGCGACGACAGGGCATACGTACCCGGCGCTCTCACCTCTCCCATCACGTTCACCTGGATGGTGCGGATGTTCCCCAGCGTCACCTGGATGTTATTGGCCGAATCCGCATAAATCTTGCCCAGTTCCTGCTTCAGCAGCTGGCGGGCATCCTTGATGGTCATGTTGTTCAGGTATACCGGACCCAGATTGGCGATGTTCACGTAGCCGTCGGGCGAAACCTCCAGCCGCATGGTATTCTGGCTGGCCCCCCACACGTCGACAATCACCTCGTCGCCCGGTCCCAGCCGGTAGTTCTCCGGAGTAGCCATGTTCAGGTTCGGCTGGAAAGTAAGTTTGTCAATGTTGAAAATATTGCGACCGAACACGCCATTCTCGCTGGCCGTCGACACCTTCAGCTCCTGACGTTTCTTCATGGTCTCCTTCATCTCGTCCGTATTCGCACCTTCAAGGGCTGCCTCTCCGTCAGTCGCATTGGCCACCGTCGTCTTCCGCGCCCTCGTACCGGTGTCCTGTACCGCACCGCCTTCTCCCGCCTGAGAAGAAGAGCCCGAAGTGGCAGCGCCCGAATACTGAGACTTCAAGCGCAACAACTGTTCCTGAGTAGCCCCCTTTGAAAGCAGTTCCATGGCAATGGTCTGCTGGTCTTTCCCCTGCTGAAGTGCTTGCTGTACATATTCTATCACCTGGCTGTCGGTCATTCCGCTTTGGGCATACACAGCCGGCCCTCCCAGCAGAAACAACCACAGCACAACTCTAGCGAACTGTTTTCTCATTTTATTGTCTACGTTTTTGGTTTTAATGACAAAGATACATGAAAAAAAATAACCACCAAGCCCCCAAGGAAAGGAATTACGGCATGAGAACCGAAAAATAGTAAAATCAGACCACCCTCGCGGTCAATTTACAAGAAACACTCGACATTAAAATATAAATAGTGTTAACAGAATGCTTTTTCTTGAAGATTTCATATGTTACATAACACAAAACCCTTACCTTTGCATTGTGTTTTTCATGGTATTAGATTTAAGGTTAATGAAGATTGGGAGTCTGGGAAGATTCCCTTTTTTTATGTTCCAAAAACGCCCCATCAAAATGTTCTGATAAATTCCGGAGCTTCATAATCAGTAATATCCTCAACCGGGAATCTGGCCTTGTTTTTTGCTTTCGCATCCATTATAAACTGATTACATTCCTTACTTGTAAAAATCCCCTTATTCATCGCAATGGTCAGAATATCCAACGTTCCGATATACTCTATACCATTCTCAATACAATAAGGAGCCACATCCCGGAAGTTACTACTGGCAATGGCCTCCTGTCCAAAACGAGCCATCGACATACAAGCCCGTTCACCCTCCCCAAGCATCGGACTCTCTTTTTTCAACCGGAAAAACTCCCGTCGGATATTTTCATTGGCATAAGGAAAAGAGATTTTACACACCCTGCATCGTGCCATCCACTCATCTATTTTCCGCTTCCTGTCCGGCTGCGTAGGATGATAACCGGCTTCCTTGTACACATTCTCCACAATCATGACTGCATGAGGCTGAAGAATTTCAGTCAACTTGTCAATATAGCCGGTAGCCATGAAATGAGAGATGACATCGGCATCCACTAATATTACTTTATTCCTCCCCATATACTTCTTGCGAAACATTGATTTCCATATCCATCAACAAAGAGTAATACTTCGCCTGGGAAATACGCCCCATGTCATACAATTCACGAGCTTTCAGATTATAATCACCCACCAGTTCTGTCTGATAGGTCGGATAGTATAACTGTGTGTTATAGCCGTATTCAATGGCAGAATTAACCACATTATTCTTATACAGGTCGAATGTTTTTTTAGTGATCCATTTCAACTCCTTCAACCGCGTCAGAAGTGCAGCCCTTGAGCAAAGGAAATTCTGCTCCACCTTCAGGAGAGTAGCTAAAGTTATTTTATCCACTTGTTGTTCCACAGCAGGAACCAGTTCTTTCAATCCCATTTCCGGAAGCAGAAGATAAGCCGCAAACACATCGGCATTATACTCTTCCTCCTCTTTCTTATCAAACAGTCCCGCATTGTTTTGCGATACCTTGAAATCCTTCTGATACAACAAGTGATACAACTCGTGGCATGCAGTAAAACGTTGCTTGGCATAAGGCAAAGCCGTATTTATCAACATGAAATACTTATCTACGGAGGCCCCGTTTCCATTAATCCGGATAGCCATACCCGAAAAATTTTTATCCAGCTTCTTAAACCACGTAAGAATGTGCTTCTCCTTTAATATTTGATGGATACGCACAGGGTCTTTTGTTGTCACATGCATTTCCTCCCGCAGTCTAGTGGCAAGACATTCTAATTCAACTTTACTTTTCAAGCTCATCACACATCTGAATATAATTTTTTACAATCTTCTGGAACTGCGAGATTTGACTAAGGTCTCCCACGTTACCCGTCTTACGGTATGCACATGCCACAGAAGTCTGGAAAAGCTGGTCATTCTCTTCCATCAGGTCATATTCCTCCACATTATACAGCGAGGCAAGTTTCTCCATCGCCTCCAGAGGAACGACAGTTTCCCCCTTCTCATATTTGACGTATGCCGGCTGACTGATACCCAAATAATCGCTGATTTCCTGCTGAGTATAGTTCAAATGCTCACGAAAAGCCTTAATATTTTTCCCTATAACTTGATCAAGTCCCATATTTTATCAATTAAAAGATTCTTCTGCAAAGATAGCGTTTTTTAAGTTATAAAAAAAGGAATAAAAATCAGATTTATTTCAAAATATAACTTTTATTTAATATCAAAGAATATTTAGAGTGTATAGAGTTAAAAGCGAACAGTTAAAAAGTAAAAGCGGTACAGTCACCGCCCTTCACTTTTCCCTATTCATTCTTCATTTTTCATTATCAATTATTTCATTCTTCTTTTCTTTATCACCTGGTTAAACCACTGGTGAAGCAGCGTCCACGCCACCACGTCAATCACGAACACCAGCGTGTTGTTCATATACTGTATGGCCGTGATGGTAAACGCACAGAAGCAGGCCGACATCAGCTGGATAGTCACCATCGCCTTGCGGGGCGAGAAACCCATCTCCAGGAACTTGTGATGAATATGCGTCTTGTCGGGCATGAACAGCGGCCGTCTGTTGCGCGCACGGCGCAGCACCACACGCACCACGTCCAGACACGGCACCATCAGCACGCTGAACGATACCAGCACCGGACTGCTCTTCACCCTCAGCAGCATATCCGGCTCGTACATGCAGTATTTGATGACAAAAAAGCTCAGAATAAATCCCAGCGTCAAGCTGCCCGTATCCCCCATAAAAATCTTGCGCCTCATGTCGGCATTCCCGAACACGTTGTACGAGAAGAACGGGATGATCACCCCCACCGTCACGAACGCCAGCATGGCATAGCTCCACATCTGGAAATGCACGAACAGCACCCCGAACACCAGCAGCGCCACCATGCTCAGTCCCGACGCCAGTCCGTCGATACCGTCAATCAGGTTGATGGCATTGGTGATGAACACCACCAGCAGCATGGTCAGCGGAATGCCCACCGCCTCCGGAATAAGGCAAATGCCGAAAAGCCCGTAGAAACTGTTGATGTACAGGCCCGCCAGCGGAAACATGGCCGCCGAAACAATCTGCACCAGAAACTTCCGCCGGTAGCGCACGCCCACCAGGTCGTCGCCTACACCTATTATATATAGCAAGGTAAGTCCGCCCATCAGGAAAAGGAATTCAGACATCAGCGTTTCCGCCTCCCCCTCCTGCGGTCCGAGCCCTAGCACCAGCCGCAAGGCCGTAAACACACAGAGCGAAAAAAGAATCACCGGAAAAAACGTCACCCCACCCAGACGGGGCACCGGACGCTTGTGTACCTTCCGCTCATCGGGCACGTCGAACAGACGCTTCCGCATGGAAATAATCAACACGTTCGGAATGATGATACGGCCCAGAATCACCGCCGAGATAAAGGCCAGGATAACGATATACAGATTCTCCATAAATAATCTTGGTTGAATATTGAATATTATTGCAAAGTTACATTTTTATTTCATATCTGCAACAGCATCGCTTCCCGGCGTACATAAAAAAACGGGAGTCAAAGCTCCCGTTTCACTTCAAAGCAAGGACACGCCTTGGTCCACTCATCCGGTTCCACCACCCCGTCGCCGTCCAGGTCCGGACTCAGGTCGCGGTGGCCCACCACCTGCGTGATGCCCGGAAAATCCGCCTTCAGCACCCTCACCAGAATCCGCAGCGAACGCTTCTGCAGCTCCGTGCGCGTATCCGCCGGGCGGCCCTGCTCATCCAGTCCCCCTTCGTACGCGATGCCGATACTCCGCTCATTGTAGCCCCGTGCATGCGCCCCGGCCCGTTCCACCGGACGCATGGTGCAGATTTCTCCGTCCGTGCGCACATAGTAATGATAACCGCAGCACTTGAAGCCCCGTTTCCGGTGCATCCTGGTCAGTTCAGCAGGCGAGAGCGGACTATCCGCCCTCGTTGCTGTACAATGAATCACAATCATGTCAATTTTTCTCATCACAATCCGGTTTTCTCCCGGTCAGAAGGCAGAGAATACACTTCAGTACCCTGACCACAATCCATTTTACCCTAGTCATTCTCACTGCACCTCATTAAGATTAAGCCCCCAGACCTTCGTCGGTTTCTTCTTCCTTCTTATACTTCACCGGCACCTTTTCGAAAGCCAGGTTGCCGATGGCTTCCTGCATCACCGTGCCCGGGCGGAACAACACACGCACCTTGTCAATCAGCGCGTCCGTGTAAGTCTCCTCCGTGTCCGAACCGCTTCCGCTCAAGCTCAGCTGCAACGAGCCCAGTTCGCCCAGTCGCACGATTTCACCGCCCTGCAAGCCTTCCGACACGATGTCTTCCAGCGCCGTCAGCACCGCCATCACGTCGGCACGGGTCACGGTACACATCTGGTGGATACGTTCCGCAATTTCACGGATGCCCATCTCGCCGCGAGCCTGCGACTGTGCATAATACTTCACTTCACCGCTTTCACGGTCTGCCGGGTTCACACGTCCTACTACTGAATAAGTCACTGTCTTTTTCATAAGTCAAACAATTAATAGTTAATAATTAAAAGTTAAAAACGAAGAACTGATGATTTGTTTTTCGTTTACAAAGGCAAAGATACGACGCGCCGTTCCCGCCGTGTAGACTTATGAAGACATACGAAGAGATAAGAAGAAATAAAAATTTCAAGACCGTCAGAACAGCTCCACTTCCATGCAGGAATTCGGCTTGCTCACCTCGCCGTGCCGGTTTTTCGCCACAATCAGTCCGCAGCGCTTTGCATCCCCGTTGCGGTCGGTACGGTGCAGCATGAGCACCAGGTCGGCATCCTGTTCAATCGAACCACTCTCACGCAAGTGCTTCAGCTCCGGCCGGTGATCGAAAGTCTGCTCCACCTGACGGTTCAGCTGGCAGGCCACGATAACCGGACACTCCAGCGCACGGGCCAGCGCCTTTAGCCGTCGCGAACACTCCGCCACCTCCTGTTCCCGGTTCCGTCCGGCCCTCACGTTCGTCCCCACCAGTTGCAGGTAGTCCACAATCACCATATCCAGTCCCCAGCGCGACTTCACCGTCCGGGCTCCGGCACACAGCTGGTCGATGCTCACATACGGCGTGTCGTCCACCATCAGGCGGCAATCCTCCATCCCCTTGGCCACATCCACCAGGTTCTCCACCTCCTGACTCGTCACGTAACCGCTCTTCACCTTCTTATACAAGTCGGGCACACGCATCATCAGCACACGCTCGCCCACTTCCTCGGTCATCATCTCCAGCGTGTACAGCAGCACCCGGTAGCCCTTCTCCGCGGCATGCATCGCAAACTTCAGCCCCAGCTGCGTCTTGCCCAGTCCCGGCCGTCCCGCCGTAAAGATCAGGTTGCCCGGCTGCCATCCGCCCGTCATGCGGTCCAGCTCCGGAATCCCCGTCGGGATGCCCGTCACCCCGTTCACACTACGGCTCACCCGGTCCACGATGCGGGCACACGTCTTCTCCATCATCCCCTTCATGTTCGTCAGGTGATCCTCCAGCGGCGAACCCTCGCGCAGCGCCATCAGGTCGTGCATCATCCCGTCCAGTACCTCATAAATATCCTGCGTCCGGTCGGCAGCAGCCCCCAGTCGCTTTGCCAGGCTCTCCACCACCGAGCGGCGCAGGTAAAACTCATACACCACGTGCACATGCTCCCAAAGGTGCGCCGAGCTGGCCAGGTTACTCGTCTTCCTGGTCACCCCGTACGGGCCTCCCGCCTCCTCCAGCCGTCCCATCTCGGCCAGCTTATGCGCCACCATCAGCAGGTCAGGCTGCAAGCCCGCCTTCACCAGCGCCTCGATGGCCTCCCAGATGTAGCGGTTGTCCTGCTTGTAGAACATCTCCGGCCGTACAAATCCGATAATCTCGTTCAGTGAATTCGTTTCCAGCATGGCAGCTCCCACCACTGCATCCTCCAGCTCTTCCGCATACAGCAAATTCAACCCAAAACAGTTTCTCTCATCATTCATCAAAGTCTCTTTCATGGTTTTTTATTTTAAGATTGTATTTTGTTCAATATCTTCCGGCATCAGATATGCCTTATAACGCAAATAATTCATAGCTGTTTTCACAAAGCGCATATCACTCAGCGAGCGGAAATAACGCTCTATATGCTTCATGGCCAGCCTTCGCTCCCTTCCCGTCATGCGGTTCCACTCCGACAGCGCCGGATAGAAATCCGTGCCGTCGCGCTCCAGCAATGCATAGTAGCGTTTCCAGAAATCGAAGAAAGCCACCTTCTCCTTCGGTTCCACCGGCCTGCCCTGTCCGCCCGTCAGCGCCTCATAGAAACACATCGTCAGCTTCGACTTCACGCCCGGCACCACCTCCATCTCGAGCACGCCCAGGTCGCGCAGCGTACGCAGGAAGTCCCTCACCGCATGCTTCGACCACATGAAGCGGTCGGCCAGTTCGCCCGAGGTGCAAGTCATCTGCCCCCGCTTCAGCGCCTCCTTTCCCTTCCGGTTACAAAACTCACAACGGACATACAGGTACATATACGCCTGTGCCGGGGTAAAGGGCGTGCCCGTATCGAGCACGCGCCCCAGTAAATTCCGCGGCACCACCAGGTAACCGCCAGTTCCCATACCCTTGAAATCATCACTCAAATTTTTAATACTTTTCATGTTATTTTATTTAAATATAAGCATACCTCTCCCAGCCCGTGAAAAAACCATACTTTCACAGGTCACAGAAATAAACACAATGACGAACGGCAGAAAAGATTTTTAGACTTTCAATTAGAAATTATAAAACTGTTTTTTCAAACATTTTTCTTTCATTCGAAACCATTTTGTTTCATTTTTCACAACAAAGGTTGGCAAAAATTTTCTAATACAAAAATATTTCGGAAGTTTTTTGCAGAAAAATTTTTTCCGGCCCTCCGCAGGCTTCCGCCCTGTATGCCAGGGCGTTTCCACCCACCTGCCAAAACTCCGCAGGGTATTCTTCACACCCCTTTCCACACAAAACACACGCTTCCAGCAGGTTAAAAATCAATTAACAGATTTTAAGTCAGACTTCTGAACCAGGCCCGCGCGCCCACCTTTATTTTATTAATTAAATCCCCCTCTTAAAGGGCGAAGATTTTTCAGAAAATCCGGCTGAAGCCGGCAGAGTTTCCGCTCACGGTTCCCCTAAAAATTTTACGATCAACTCCACCTCCGGCTTCAGGTAAAACCGCCGGTTTTTGTCATAGCCCGCCGCTTCGAGCGCTTTCTCCAGTTCGGCGCACCGCTTGATCCAGCGGGCCAGCCCCTGCAAGGCCGTTTTCTTGCCCGCCTGCGGAAAATACAGCTGGGCCAGCTCCGTTTTTCGGTACACCCTGGGGCGGAACGGCGCGTCTTCCACCTCCGCTGCCGTTCCGAATCTCGTTTTCTGTTGCATGTAGTTCATATTCTATTTCTTTAATTTATTGTTATAAATTTACTCATTTTCAATGAGATATACAAGTTTTTCACCCGTTTTTCAAACGATTTTCCCATCTTTTTTCACGCTCCTGCGCACCGCCTTTTCCGGAAACGCCAGTACACTTTCCCTCAAACGCAAGTGCATTTCACCCGAAACACAAGTTCGTTTTCCTTCAAACGCCGAAGCATTTTGACACAAACGCGCTTAATTTTTTTGTCCAAACATACATATCCGTATCCTAAAAGGCATAAAACCGCCAAAAAACGTTGCTTTCCAACAAAATAAATATTACTTTTGCAACGCTATTACAAAAAAACAAGAGTTTACCTTCCCGGCCTTGCGCATGGGAGCGGTAACGGCGAAGCACGCCCTGGACGCATGGATTGTGCCCCGCCGGACAAGCGAAACTGGAAATTCAAAGACGTAAAGAGATATGAGATTACACAAAATTGCCTGCCTGGCGGTCGCACTGACGCTGACAGCCGGATGTACTTCTTACAAGAAAGTACCTTATCTGCAAGACCCTGAAGTGGTAAACAACTACGGAAAAGAGATTCCGCTCTACGATGCTAAGATCATGCCGAAAGACCTGCTGAGCATCACCATCAACACCACCGACCCGCAGGCATCCGCTCCGTTCAACCTGACGGTGCAGACTCCGATGAATGCCGCACTCACCAACATCAACACCACCACCCAGCCTACCCTCCAGCAATATCTGGTGAACAACAAGGGTGAAATCGACTTCCCGGTACTGGGCCGTTTGCAGGTGGGCGGACTCACCAAGAACCAGGCAGAAGACCTGATTCGCGAAAGACTGACTCCCTATCTGAAAGAAGCGCCCATCGTGACCGTGCGCATGGCCAACTATAAAATTTCCGTGCTGGGCGAAGTAGCCCGTCCGGGTACCTTCACCGTGAGCAACGAAAAGGTGAACGTGCTGGAAGCCCTGGCCATGGCGGGCGATATGACCGTGTATGGCGTGCGTACCAACGTGAAGCTGATTCGTGAAGACACCAACGGCAAGCGCGAAATCAAGGAACTCGACCTGACCAAGAGCGATTTGGTGCTGTCGCCCTACTTCTACCTGCGCCAGAACGACATTCTCTATGTCACTCCGAACAAGACCAAGGCCAAGAACTCTGACATCGGTAACACCACTACCACCGTCATCTCGGCCACTTCCATCCTGGTATCCATTGCCAGCTTGATTGTCAATATCCTTCGCTAATCCATTCACTAACTTTTCGCATATAGCTGTTATGACTGAACAAAACATCAACAATACAACGCCGGAGAATCCGGAAGAAAACTCGTTCAATCTTTACGAAATCATTTTCAAGTATCTGGTTTACTGGCCCTGGTTTGTGGCCAGCGTACTGGTGTGCCTGGTGCTGGCCTTTGTGTACCTGCGCTATCAGGCACCGGTGTATAACGTGACTGCCAGCGTGCTGATTAAGGAAGACGATTCACGCAACCGCTCCATGGGAGCAGCCAGCGGTGCCTTGGAAGCCCTGCAAAGCATGGGTGGCTTCTCTATGAGTAACAACTTCGATAATGAAGTAGAAATACTCAAATCACGGACGCTGATTAAGAAGGTAGTAACTCACCTAGGACTATATACTACTATCAGTGAAAAACGTTTTTTGGGCTACAATCAGCCTTTATACAAAACCTCACCTCTTGAAGTATACATGTCACCAGAAGAGGCTGAAAAGCTAGGAAACAGCATTAAGTTATATCTTACCTATACTCCCGACAACCATCTGAAAGCCAAAGCTGAATATGTATTGAATGAAGAAGAATTTGAAATTGAAAAGTCTTTTGACAAGTTGCCGGCTGTCTTCCCCACTCCAGTAGGTGTAATCAGCGTAACTGTTAAAGATTCTTTACTGGCCGAATGGCGGAAAGAAAACAGCGGAGAATTACGGTTGATAACAAACATAAGCTCGCCAACAGAAATGGCAAAAGGATATAGAGAAAGCCTTAGCGTAGAACCAACTTCAAAAACCACAACGATTGCCCAAGTTGCTGTAAAAAATGCTAGTCGCCAACGGGCTGTTGATTTTATCAACTGTTTAGTAATGTACTACAATCAAGATGCAAACGACGAGAAGAATGAGGTAGCCATGAAATCGGCAGAATTTATTGAAGACCGTATCCAGATTATCAATCAGGAATTGGGTACTACCGAAACGCAACTGGCAGACTTCAAACAAAAATCAGGCTTGACCGATTTGACCAGTGATGCCAAATTGGCTTTGGAAGAAAACTCCAAATACGAACAGCTTCGCATTGAGAACCAGACTCAAATCCGCTTGGTAGAATTTTTGCGTGAATATATTAATAATCCTGCGAATATCGGTGAAGTGATTCCAGCTAATGTTGGATTACAAGATCAAGATTTAAGCAAAGTGATTGATCAATATAATTCTATGCTGATTGAACGTAAACGTTTATTACTTACATCTTCCGAGACCAACCCTGCAGTGGTCAATATGAATACAGGTATTGAAGCTACCCGCCACAATGTACTGACTACGGTAGCCAGCGTATTGAAAGGTCTTCAGATTACCAAGGCAGATTTGGAACGTCAGGCCCGCAAATTTGAAGGCCGCATCAGCAATGCCCCTCAGCAGGAAAAGGAATTCCTGAGCATGGCTCGCCAGCAGGAAATCAAGGCACAGCTTTACATCATGCTGTTGCAGAAGCGCGAAGAGAACGCCATCACCTTGGCAGCCACCGCTACCAACGGACGCATCATAGAAGAAGCCTTGCCTGACAAATACCCAGTATCACCAAAAAAGAAAATGGTAGCTTTAGCCGCTCTTATCATTGGATTGGCTATTCCAGTAGGTTTTGTGTACCTACGCGATTTATTGAAATACAAAATTGAGAACCGCGAGGATGTGGAACGCATCACCAATGTGGGCATTTTGGCAGAACTGCCCAAATGCGCTACTCCAGAGAAAGGTGCCATTGTGATTCGTGAAAACAAAAACGACATTATGGAAGAGACCTTCCGCGGACTGCGTACTAACCTGCTCTTTATGCTGGGTAAAGATGACAAAGTGATTCTCTTCTCCTCTACCCAGCCGAGCGAAGGTAAATCCTTCGTGGCAGGTAACACGGCGGTCAGCCTTGCCTTCCTGGGTAAAAAAGTGATTGTAGTCGGTATGGATATCCGCAAGCCCGGTTTGAACAAGGTGTTCAATTTGAGCCGCCGCGCCGAAGGTATTACCAACTACCTGAGCGACCCCGAAAATGTGAACCTATTCGATATGGTACAACACTCCGACATCAGCCCAAACCTGGACATCCTGCCTGGTGGTCCCGTACCTCCTAACCCTACCGAACTGGTAGCCCGCGATGTATTGGACAACGCCATTAACCAGTTGAAATCCCGTTACGATTACGTCATTCTGGATACCGCCCCTATCGGTATGGTAACCGATACCGCTATCATTGGCCGTGTAGCTGATATGTGCGTCTATGTCTGTCGTGCCGATGTCACTCCGAAAGCCGGCTATGAATACATCAATGTATTAAAGAACGAGCACAAGTTCCCGAAACTGGCTACTGTCATTAACGGTATTGATATGAGTAAACGTAAAAACAGCTATGGTTATGGATACGGTAAGAAATATGGTTACGGCAAAGGCTACGGATACGGGTATGGGTATGGATATGGATATGAAACCAAACAAAAAAAATAATACCACACTATCTCTACTTTATCCAGTACATAGAACACATATAACATTATACTTTAATCAAATAATTATATAAGAGACTTGTAGAAAGAAAAAGGTTAATCTAAACAATACACTTCAATGAGACATGCATTTCTAATAATTGCACATAATAACCCTTTTACTTTTCAAACTCTGATTGAGTTATTAGATGATAAAGACAATGACATATTTATACACATTGATAAGAAAGTAAATATAAAGGACTTCCAAAGTATAAAATGTAATTATTCCCAATTGATATTTATCAATAATAGAAAAGATGTACGATGGGGAGATTTCAGTCAAATAGAATGTGAGCTTGAATTGTACCAGTACGCCTATAACTATGGTAAATATGAATACTTTCACTTATTATCAGGAGTTGATTTACCCATAAAAAACAATAAATATATTCATGACTTTTTCTACAAGAACAGAGGAAAAGAGTTTATTGGAATAGACAATAACTCAACTCTACAAAGAGAGATTGGCAATAAAGTTCTTTTGTATCATATACTAACACCATATTACAAGAATTATAAACTTGCCGAGAAGTTAGACAACATCTTTACCAAGATACAAGTCTTCGCAAAGATACATCGTCCCCAATATTACACTTGTTACCGGAAAGGTACTAATTGGGCTAGTCTCTCTGAAAGATGTGTAGCCTTTCTTTTAAATAAGCATAATGAGATATATAAAAACTTTAAACATACTAAATGTGCTGATGAAATTTATAAACAAACAATAATTATAAACTCTCCATTTAAAGAAAATATTTATTCTATGGAGGATGAATATAATAGTAATCAACGCGAAATTGATTGGCTAAGAGGGAATCCTTATGAATATAAAGAAGATGATTTCAACATTCTAAAGAATAGTAACAAACTCTTTGCACGAAAATTTTCTGATAACAATAAGAAAATAGTAATATTGATTAAGAGGTATCTTAATGGGAACAAAAGAAAAGAGCAATAAAATAGCAAAAAACGCATTCTTTATGTACATAAGAATGTTTCTTATAATGCTAATAACTCTTTATACAAGTAGAGTAACCTTAAAATGTTTGGGAATAGACGATTACGGTATTTATAACGTCGTTGGGGGCATTGTAACTATGTTTTCTTTCATAAATTCGGCAATGGCTGGTTCTATACAACGATACCTAAATATCGCAATTGAAAAAGATGATGGTTCTTCAAAAACAATATTTATAAGTAGCATTCATATCCATTTAATTATAGCATTGATTGTTTTATTACTATCAGAAACTATTGGTCTATGGTTCCTAAATGAAAAAATCCAATTTGATTCAACACGATTATTTGCAGCTAATTGTGTATACCAATGTTCAGTATTTTCCTCTGTAATAATGATTATTAGCGTACCCTATAATGCAATGATAATAGCACAAGAGAAAATGAGTGCTTTTGCTTACATATCAATTGCAGAAGCATCCTTAAAACTATTAATCGTTATATTATTAATGTATTTCAAAACCTATGATAGTCTCATTGTTTATTCCTTCTTACTATTATTTATTCAACTTATCATACGTTTTTTATATCAACACTATTGCTATAAAAATTTTGACATGCCTTCATTTACATGGAATATCAATCACAGGCAAATAAAAGAAATAGGTTCGTTTGCAGGTTGGAGTTTTTTAGGCAATATAGCTATTATAGGCTTAACTCAAGGTGTCAACATTGTACTTAATGTGTTTTTTGGCCCAGCTGTTAATGCAGCAAGAGGAATAGCTGTTCAGGTACAAAATGCAGTTCAAGGATTTGCTAGTAATTTTCAAGTAGCAATAAATCCTCAAATTATAAAATCTTATTCATCAGGTAATATTGACTATATGCATAGATTAATAATCACCAGTTCTAAATTTAGTTTTTATGTCTTGATGATATTAATAATTCCTATTTCACTAGAAATAAATTCAATCTTAAATATATGGCTTGACGTTGTACCTGAGCACACTGGAAATTTCGTTAGACTAATCTTAGGAATAACTTTATTAGAAACATGTGCCAATTCAGTAACAACAGGTATAAATGCAAACGGTCGTATCAAAAGATATCAATCAGCTATTGGTACTATACTACTTTTAATTGTACCCATCTCATACCTAGCACTAAAATTAGGTTTTCCTGCGGAAACAGTTTTTTGTGTTCATCTAGTAATAACCATTATTGCCCAAATTATTAGATTATTGTTTGCAAAAAAATTAATAAAGCTATCAATTAAATTATATGCTAGAAATGTGTATTTAAAGATTTTTGAAGTTCTAATTATATCATTAGTTATACCTATACTTCTTCAACAACTGATACCAACATCTTTCATAAGATTAATTATCATTATCCTTACAAGTATAATGACTAGTTTACTTACGATATATTTAATTGGTATGAATTTAAATGAAAAGCAACTAGCAAAAGAAAAAGTTTATCACTTAATACGTAAATTCAAATGATGAAAAAAATTGGAATAATAACATTTCATAGATCGAACAACAGTGGATCTATGCTACAAGCTTTTGCACTTCAAAAGAAATTAAGTGACTTAGGCTATAATCCAACAGTTATAGATTTCTCCAGCAAAGGTCAACGAGAGTTATATTCAATCATGCCTTCATTTTTCCTTAAAGGAAAGTTTAGAAAATCACAGGTTAAATTATGGCTTCTATGTATCCCCTATAAGAATCTCTTAATAAAAGAGAATAACGACTACATTTCTTTTTTAGAAAAATATTTTATCCTTACAAAAACACAATATCTTGACAATGGGTCTCTATGCAATGAGAATTTTAATTTTGATGCTTATATTACAGGTAGTGATCAAGTTTGGAATATCAATTGCGTAGATGCTGATGATGCCTATTTTTTAAACTTTGTTTCCAATGGCCGTAAAATAGCTTATGCAACATCATTAGGAGCCAATGATATAAAAGAGACTTCTCCTAATCCAGATAAATATATTAAATATCTAAAGGCATTTGATTATATATCTGTTAGGGAAAAAAATGCTGTATCACAAATAGGAATGCTGTCTGGTAGAAATGATATCCAAATGCATATTGATCCAACATTGTTTATGAATCAAAAAGAATGGACAGACACGATAGAGATAGGTGATCGTCTAATCAAAGAAGAATACATTTTTTACTATGCGTTTAATTATTCTAAGGAAGTCAATCATATAGTCTCTGAGATATCAAAAAAATATAATTTACCTGTATATATTATGGATGTTAAAAACTGGGGAGCCAGAGGATTAAGAAATATAGGATTTAAACTTTCTCCGAAATTTGGCCCGGCAGCATTTATCAATCTTACCAAATATGCAAAACTTGTTTTAACGACATCATTCCATGGAACTGTTTTTTCAGTCATATTTAATAAACCCTTTTGGTATATTGAGTCCTCTATGCATAATATAAAAGACGATAGAGCTGTTTCTCTCCTTTCACAATTAGAGTTACCTAATAGGCTTCAAAATGGGAACTATCTTTTAACACATGATATTTTAGAAACATGGGACTTTCATAAAACACAAAGTCGCATTATAGAATTACAAAATCAAGCTTATACATATCTCAAACAAAGCATAGATAAATAAAATAAATATGCAAAAGCGTTCAACTCAAATAGCAGATTTAAATCTTTTACTTACTCTATTTATTGTCACATTACACTCTTTGTATAATCCTGATAGAACTATTTTTCAGGATAGTGATATATATATAAGTTGTTACAATGCTCTTGTTACATTGTTCGATTCAGCAGTACCTACTTTTTTTGTTATTTCTAGTTTCCTTTTTTTTAGAAACCTTAGCAACTCACAAATTATAGTTAAAATAAAGAAACGATTCAAATCACTTATTATTCCATATTTAATTTTTTCAACAACTTTTGCTGGCATATTCATTTTTGTAGAATCCATTATTGGCAGTAAACAATATCCAGTAGAAATATTACTTTGGGATATTTATAAGGCAACATATGATCCTCCAATTTGGTACCTGAGGACTTTATTCTACTTCGTTTTAATATCACCAGTCATATTTTTCTTATACACAAAAATAAATAAACATATTTGTATTGGTATTTGCATTCTCACTTTAATACTTAATTATATTCACCATTTCCCATATGATAGCCTACTGTTTTGGCTCCCATCTCTATTAATAGGGGCATTCTTTGGGTTAAATTACCCATATGCATATGATAAAATAAAATTAAATCATAATGCTCTATCAATATGCATACTATTGTTTTTTGTATTAATATATATTACATCTCAGTATAATCAAAATAGTAATATATACTACTCATACAGAATAATATCTTCACTCTTTATTATCCCGATTTCTTTTTCTATAATTCAATTCAAAAGTATCAAGCTACATGAATATACATTTTTTGTTTATATGATTCACTACGTAATAATTCGTATAATTTCATATCCATTACCTAGTGAAGCAACAATTATTTCAATTCTATTTAGACCTTTTGCCGCAATTCTTCTATGCTTCTTCATAGCATACATAACAAAGAAAATACTTCCCCGCTCAATTTGGGAAACTTTAAATGGAAATAGATAATATGCAAAAAAATAAATTATGCGCATTGTTATTTTTCTGGATGTTAATCATGATCAATAATCTTCCAGGCTTATCAATCTCTCCAACAATACTTCACATAGTAACTTATGCACCTCTCATAATATTTCTCATCAGTCTAAAAACCAAACTCATACAAAAACTTATTGGTATTATTTCAATTAGTTTTATTATCTATGGATTTCATACTTTTATGGGTAGAAGCTACCTTTTTGATTTATTAGAGCTATTAGTAGTACCTTCAATTATAGCATCTTATAGATTTTTCTTTAAGAATGACAAATATAATATTCTATTATATACAGCATTAACTGTCTATGTAATCAATTGTGGGGTTTCACTTTTTGAATATCAAAATAAAATCAATTTATTTTATGAAGATCTCACATATTTTGAAAGATTTAGATCTTCAGGAATCTGGGGGCACCCCCTATATAATGCTTTAATTCATGGTGGATGTATGATATTTATAGTTCTTTCGAAGAAAATAAATAATTATCTCAAAATTGTATTATGGTTCTTAGGAATCTATGTGATGTTCTGTTTTGATGCAAGAGCTGCAACCATTATGACTACTATTATGACAGTAGCGATTTTATATATAAATAAAATTATTAGCAAAAGAAACCTTTTATACATAATCGCAATAGGCATTATATTTATTCTCATACTTAACGAAATTGGCAATACTGAACTTGGTGGTAAGTTATTCAACTCAGAAACAAATTCATTTGAGGATGGAAGCAGTAGAGTTAGAAGAATAACTATAGAAGCCTTTTTTAAACAGCCATTCGATGATATTTTGTTAGGAGTGGATGACCAATTCAGCCTAGCTAATAAATATGGTATAATCTGTTTTGAAAACAGTATAATAGCCCTAATTTTAAGATATGGTTTAGTTTTCGCACTTATAATAATCGTTATTCTTATAGAAAAAGTATCCAAGTTAACAGAAGGAAGAAACAAAAAAGAAAAATATATAATTGTTTTATATATACTTACAACAGGTATTACAAGCATGGCTTTAACATCCGGATATGTATGGATATGTTATATTTCATTCTATCTAATGATTTGTGGATATAATAATGCTTTGCAGGAAAATATTAAGAACATAGCTCCTCCGAGAAGAATGATATAAATCCACTTAATATATCATTTGTTTAAACTAAATAATATTATAATCAAAAATACCAATGAAAAAATCACTAGTCTCAATTATAGTACCTATTTATAATTCGGAAAATTCATTATCTGCATGCATCGAAAGTATTATTAATCAAACATATGATAATTTTGAATTAATATTAATCAATGACGGAAGTACTGATACAAGTGAAATTATATGTAAACAATATGCCAGTCTCGATTCACGAATACACTATATAAATCAAACAAATAGTGGTGCAAGCGCAGCAAGAAATCATGGGATAAAAATAGCCAATGGAGAATGGATATTATTCATTGATTCTGACGACTATATATCAAAATCTTATTTATCAGATCTTATCAGTCTAACAAGAAGTACCAATGTTTCATTAATAGTATCTTCACCTATAAGAAAGAATAGCAAAGGTATTGTTTCAAGCCGCCCCCTATTATCAAATAAATATTATTTTCAAGAAGAAGGAATTATCAACTATATAAATAGTGGTTATCTTGTATATTCAGAACCTCATTCAAAACTATTTAATACTAAAATTATAAAAGAAAATAGCATATCATTTCCTGAGGGTATGTTAATAGGAGAAGATGCTATATTTATAGCAGATTTTCTAAAGTATTCAGAATGCCTTGTTACAACAAACAAACAAGGATACTATTATTGTGATAGTGAAACTTCTATACAACGAAAGAAATATGACTATAGAAAAGAATTGTTATGGTTTAGTAAGCTTAAGACTTCATATCAAGAATTGGCCAAGAAATATAATTTAAACTTAGATTCTGCATCTTTTTGGATTATACTATCACCAATGATGAATAGATATCTACAAGCTGTATGTAGTTGTAAGGATTTATCCTTACAACAAATGAAATATGAACTATTAAAATTAGACAAATCAGATTTCAAATCATATGGTAAGGGGAGAATTTATGGATTTTTAGGTATAGTATCCAAACAACTTTTAAACTTTGGAATGATATCATTATATATATATTTAAGCCGCATTAAAAATTACAATCAGTTATGATATCACTAGTACAAACATCACAAAATCGAAAAGAAGAATTACGTCGTTTTATAAACTCTATCAATAATCTTATAGGACCTAAGTTTTCTGATATTCAACTTATATTTATTGACCAAGAGGACAATGAGGAAATTTTTAAGGATTTAAATCCTCATATATTGTTTACCTATATAAAATACCATCGATGTTCACTATCCCATGCACGTAATATCGGTTTAAAGCATGTGAAAGGAGAATATGTAGGCTTTCCAGATGACGACTGTTGGTATGAACCTGATACCCTTACCAAAGTTCTATCTTATCTTAAATCTGGTAAATATCAAGGCATTACAGGAAAAGGGACTAATGAAAACGGCGAATTAACGTCTAGCTTTCCTAATACAGCATCAGAGCTAACTGTAACAAAACGATGCGCTGCTATTTCATATACCATATTTTTCAAATTCTGCCCTAACCTCGAATTTGATGAGATTATGGGAGTTGGCTCTCCATATAATATAGGATCAGGTGAAGAAACTGATTATTTATTAACTTTAATGGAAAAATATAATTATAAAGTATATTACGACCCTAACATATCAATTCATCATCCTACATATTCCATATACAATAAAGATGTAATCCTTAAAAGGACATATAGCTATGCACGGGGAGCTGGATATTTAATCAAGAAACATTCTTTCTCAACATGTTACATCCTTAAACAAATAATCCGTCCAATTTTAGGTATGCTAATAAGCTTTTGTAAAATAGATTTTTTCAATTGTCACAAGTCTTTTTTAAATGCCAAGGGAAGAATAGAAGGTTATTTTTTTAGAACTTATAATTATGATAAAACTAACAGATAAATATCATTGTACAGGATGCTCTGCTTGTTTTAATATATGTCCGAAACAAGCAATTAGTATGAAAACTGATATTGAAGGATTCTTACAGCCTTCCATAGACCAAGAGAAATGTATAGAGTGTGGATTATGCGTTAAACATTGTCCTATAATCAATCCTATCGATACCCAATGTTTGAAGCAAGAAGTTTATGCAGTGATAAGTAAAAAAGATAGAAAAGTAAGTTCTTCTGGGGGAGCATTTTCGGTTTTTGCTAAATTAGTTTTATCAAAAGGAGGTTGTATATATGGTGCAACAATAAACGAAAAATTTTATACGCATCATATACGCATTGACAACATAAAAGACCTACATTTATTAAGAGGGTCTAAATATATACAAAGTGATATTGGAGATTGTTTCCAATTAGTAAAAAAAGATTTAAGAAATGGTCAAATGGTACTATTTACCGGAACACCATGCCAAATTGCAGGCCTATACAAATATTTAGGAAGAAAGTACGAAAATTTACTTATAACACTTGATTTGGTTTGTCATGGAGTACCCTCTCAAGGCGCTTTTAATGAATATATCAAGAAAGTTGAAAGTTTAGTGACAAAAGGTAAAAAAATAAAAGAATTTCGGTTTCGTAAATTTAATACTTGGGACTATAGCCCAGCCATTAAAGTTTCAGATACAAAATGGAGAAAATTAAATTTATGGGAAAACGCATATATGAATGCCTTTTTCGAAGGCTATACTTTCAGGGAAAGTTGTTTTCACTGTCAGTACTGCAATACAAATCGTATAGGAACATTCACCATAGCAGACTTTTGGGGAATAGGAAGACATGGAGTTCCATTCAAAAAAAATGTCTCATGTGGCGTTTCATTAGTAATCGATAATTTTAATACAATCTCTACCTACAAGGAACAAATATGCAAAGAGGCATATATAGAGAAAAGAACAATACAAGAAGCTATAGCAGAACAAACTAACTTAAAAAATCCTATACCTCGGCATCCAAACAGAAATAAAGCGATTGCTTTACTTATGAATCCCAATATAACTCTAAAGGAGTTTTCTAAAGCATGTGATTTACCTTGGAAAATAACATTCAAATATTTAATTATAAAAACATTTAAGGATATAATATATATCCTAGGCTTATACAATGTATACAAAACGGTTAACTATAAATTAAAGAAATCATGAAGATAGGGATAATTACATATATCAAAGACGATAATTACGGAGAAGAACTTCAAGCTTTTGCACTACAACATTTTTTAAACACTCATGGATATGATGCTGAAGTTATAGATTTAGAAAAGCGAGTAAAAGATTTATCACGCAGTAAAGATACCATTTTACCTGCCATAAAGAACAGATTTAAGGTTTATGGATGGAAGGCTCCATTTTCTATAGGCAGTAAATTTATAGAAGTAGTAAAAAAAAACATATGTAACTCTCAAAATAAAGAATATAGAGATAAATTTCACCAATTATTTCTCGATTTCTTTAACCAATATACTAAACATTCGGAAAAATATTATACATTAGAGGAAATTAGAAAAACAAAGGATTTACCTTATGACACATATATTGCAGGGAGTGATCAAATATGGAACTATATGCATACAGATTTTTTAGATGTCTTTTTTCTAGAATTTGCAAAAAAATTTAATGCTAAAAGAATATCTTATGCTGCAAGTATTTCTGTACCCAAAATACCAGATGACATGAAAAAAACGTATCAGTATCTGACTGATAATATTCAATATTTATCTGTTCGAGAATTACAAGGAGCTCAACTTCTAAAAGAAATCTGTGGAAAAGAAGCAAAAGTCGTTCTCGATCCAACGTTTCTACTAGACAAAGCTGAATGGATGAACTCTGTTGGTCAAAACCCCTTAAAGAACGAAAGATATATACTAGTTTATACTCTATCAGGTTCAAAATATATTAAGCAACTAGCAAAAAATATAGCTCACAATATTAAATGCAACAAAATAGTATTTATTATAAGCAATAAATCCTTTATTTATGAGAACAACATTGAAAAACAAATTATAGTATCCCCAACCGAATGGGTTGGTCTAATGAGTGAAGCTACCTATGTGGTAACTGATAGTTTTCATGGAACGGCTTTCTCAATAAACTTTAATCGTCCTTTCACCACATTGGTGAATCCGGTCAGCAACATGAATACTAGAGTTATGTCTATCTTAGAAATCACACAATTAAAAGACAGAATTATTTTTGATGATGGTAGTAACAATATGCCATCCTCATTGCATATAGATTTTTCAAACGTTAATAAAATAATTCAAGAATGGAAATATAATTCTATTCAGTTTTTACAAAAAGCACTCGCATAAATGAAAATAGGTATTGATTTAACACCACTTCATGGTCGTAAATGGACTGGAGTAGAATTGTATGCTATAGATTTATATCATGCTCTGCTAAAAACAAAGCATCAAATTATACCAATCTTTCATACAACCAATGACATAGATAAAAATCCTAACTCATATATTATCTCACCCTGCAATCGCTTAATATTAGAAAATATAAAACTATCCGCTGCTGTTCGATGCATACAAGCAGATATTGTAATATTTCCAATTTTTCCACCTCCCATAGATTTATATTTACAATCTATATCTAAAATTGTTCCCGTCATACATGATGTTGCATTTATTGAATATTACTCAACTCTCAAATTTGCAGCTAAATATTATTTAACTCCTAAATACAAACTAGCCCTAAAGAATGCTAGTTATATCGTTACAATATCAGAAGACGCTAAAGCTAAAATTGAGCGGTATACAAACTTACCCGTTATTAATTGGAAAGAGAATATTTCAGCAGACTATAAAAAAGGAAATATTGTTCTCTCCCCAAATCACCTACAACTGTTTGGGTTAAAAGCTGAAGAATATTACATATCAGTATCAACTATAGAACCAAGGAAAAATCTCAAATATTTACTTCGATCCATTCGTAAAGAGTTAGAAAGTTCCGGAAAAAAATTAGTATTAGTAGGAAGAAGAGGTTGGGGTAAAGATGAAGAATTAAAATCATTGATTTGTGAAATGAAAGATTTAATTCTATTTACAGAATATATCCCCCTAAATGTAATGCAATCTTTATATCATTATGCTTATGCTTTCACACTATTATCTATAGAAGAGGGGTTTGGGCGTACACCTCTAGAAGCTATAGCTTGTGGATGTAAACGTATCATAGTTAGCGATATTCCGATTTTTCATGAGACATTAGAAAAATCAGCAACCTACATTCCCTTAAATAAAGAGAAAGAAGCCGAGAGAATATTTCTTTCACACCAGTGGATAGAGGTCGAGACTGATTTCCAAATTCCGTTTGACGCTTTGGAGCATAGTATAAACTTTATATAAAAACAAACCCAATTACACGACAGAAGACGATTTTTTAATTAAAGTTATCAAACGTCGTCAAAATAGAAAATAAAAATATCAACTATGAAATATACTCAGTTCTTAAATATAAATGTACAGAACATAAATAAAAAACAACTGTTACAACAATTAAATAAAGGAGTTCTTATTACACCCAATGTTGATCACTTAGTCAAGCTACAAAAGGACAGAGAATTCTATGAAACGTATCAAAAAGCAGAATGGGTAGTATGTGATAGCAAGATTCTCTATATTCTTTCTAAACTTTTAAAGAATCCATTGCCAGAGGCTATTCCTGGTTCCAGTTTTTTTACGGCATTTTATGAATATCATAAAGATGATCCAAATTGTAAGATATTTTTGCTTGGAGCAGCAGAAGGTATTGCAGTTAAAGCCATGGAAAGGATTAATCAGAAGGTAGGAAGAAACATCATAGTAGGTGCTCACTCTCCTTCTTACGGATTTGAGAAGAAACCAGAAGAATGTGAAGAGTTGATTCGCATCGTGAACGAAAGTGGGGCAAACGTAGTTCTAGTAGGTGTAGGTGCACCAAAACAAGAAAAATGGATAATGAAATACCGAAACCGTATGCCCAAAGTAGATATTTTTATGGGATTAGGCGCAACGATAGACTTTGAAGCAGGTACTCTAAAGCGTGCTCCTAAACTCTGGCAAAAAATAGGAATGGAATGGCTTTATCGCTGTCTGAAAGAACCCAAACGTTTATTTAAACGTTACTTTATTGATGACATGAAATTCTTTTATTATTTTACTCTTCAGCTACTTAATCAATATAAAAATCCATTTGAGAGACAATAATTCTATCATGAACAAGATTGAGAGTTAAAGTATATAATAAACTGTTTACAAATAAAATAACTTTAAAGCAAAAATCAATCATAGTATCAAAAGCATAAGTTCTTAATTTTTAAAATGAAAAAATTAGAAGTTATTGACTACCTAAGAGGGTTTTCTATCTTTACAATTGTATTAATGCACTTAATACAAAGTTATTCAATTCCTTCAATACTACAAAAAGCTAGTTCTTTTGGAGGAGCAGGCGTACATGTTTTCATTTTATGCAGTGGTTTTGGACTATATCTGTCACATCTAAATAAACCATTATCATATAGCAATTTCTTAAAAAGAAGATTTATTAAAGTGTATATTCCTTATATTCTAATAATTTTACTAAGTGCTGCTATACCATTCTACAACCATTCAGAAAATAAATTATTAGAGCTATCAAGCCACATTTTTTTATTCAAGATGTTCTTCGAATCTTTAGAAAGTTCACTAGGATACCAAATGTGGTTTATATCTACAATTATACAATTCTATCTGCTTTGGCCGTTTATGCTCCGATTATCCCATAAGGGGGGGGGGGATTTTATCGTTGATAATCAGCATATTATACGGAATATTCATCGCAATAATAGGAGTAAATGATCAACGTATATGGAATAGTTTCTTTTTGCAATATCTTTGGGAATTTGTATTAGGAATGAAATTAGCTGAAGTATATTATAAAACACCTGAAACTTTCAAAATACCATCACTCAAACTCCTATTTATTACGGCAGGAATAGGAATTCTACTAACAGGTATAGCTGGAATTAAAGGTGGATGGTTCAAGGTCTTTAATGACATTCCGTCTCTTGCAGGATATTTATCTACCCTTTTAATAACCTATAAAATTTTCCCTAAGATATGGAGAAAATTCATCTTTTTTACTAATAAGATTTCATACGAATGGTATTTAGTCCATATACTTGTTTTTGCTTGTTGCGACAAATTACTTCCTACCAATAATATTCTAATTTCAGCTACAATCAGCTTAATTAGTTCATATTTAATAGCCTATTTATACTCAGGAATATTAAGAATTATACATATTAAATAAAAGTTGATTTTAATCCTTTACGATATCTCTACAAGCAAAATGAAATGGATTAAATCATTATTCTACCTAATACTTACAATCTTCATATTCTCATGTTCAAAAGAAGAACTAAAATGTAGCAACTGCACCAATAACTTCATCACAAAAGACATGAAAGTCTCCATTATAGGAGACTCGTATTCCACTTTTAAAGGATACTTATCGCCAAGCAGTAACCCCACATATTACCCCAACTCCCCTACCGGAGTTACAGAAGTTTCACACACATGGTGGTATCAGTTTATTACACAAAACCAGCTGAACCTGGAATGTAATAACTCTTATAGCGGTTCTACCATAGCACAAAAGCCTAGTGCAAAAGAAAGTTCATACGTAGAGCGTTTTCCGGAATTAGGCAATCCCGACGTGATTTTTGTATTCGGAGGAACTAACGACAGCTGGCAGAGCATTCCCGTAGGAGATTATCAATACAGTGACTGGAAAGAAGATGATTTGCTCTATTTCAGGCCCGCTTTTGCATACCTACTATATCAATTACAACAAACGTATCCCAACGCACAGATTGTGAATCTCATTAACACTGACTTAAAAAAGGATTACAAGGAAGCGATGGAAATCATTTGCCTGTATTATCACGTGTGCGACATCTCGCTGGGTGATTTTGAAAAGATTGACGGGCATCCGTCGAAAAAAGGGATGGAATCTATCTGCCAGCAAATCAATCTAATTTTAGCAAAGGAAACAACAAGATAAATTTTGCCGAGAATTTTATTAAAATAAATACAAACTCAATGCAAAACCATGTAGTTATCATGGCCGGAGGAATCGGAAGCCGATTCTGGCCTATGAGTACACCCGAATATCCCAAACAGTTCATTGACGTGATGGGATGCGGAAAATCGCTGATTCAGCTTACGGTGGAGCGTTTTCTTACGCTCTGCCCCATACAGAATTTCTGGGTGGTTACCAGCGAAAAATATACAGACATCATAAAAGAACAGTTACCGGATTTACCGGAAAGTCATATCCTGGCAGAACCGGAAGCACGCAATACGGCTCCTTGCATTGCGTATGCCTGCTGGAAAATCAAAAAGGAATATCCGCAAGCAAATATTGTGGTTACGCCATCGGATGCACTGGTGATAAATACCACGGAATTTGCACGCTGCATCGCTACGGCACTGGAGAAAACTGCGAACTCACACGCTATCGTAACCTTGGGGATGAAGCCTAGCCGACCGGAAACGGGATATGGCTACATTGCTGCACAAGGAGAAGCGGACAAAGCGGGTATATACAAAGTGGAAGCCTTCAAAGAAAAACCGGACAAGGAAACCGCTCTGAAATATGTGGAAGCGGGTAACTTTTTCTGGAATGCCGGAATTTTCGTATGGAATGCTGAGACTATTACAACAGCCATCCGGACATACGCGCCGCAAATAGCCGGGGTGATGGATGAACTGGAACCTGCCTTGTTTACCGACAAAGAGCAAGAGGAACTTAAACGTCTCTTCCCTACTTGTGAGAAGATTTCCATAGACTACGCAGTAATGGAGAAAGCAAAGGATATTTATGTGCTTCCGGCTGAATTTGGATGGAGCGACCTGGGAAGCTGGGGATCTCTGCACACGTTGCTGCCGCAAGATGAAAACAGAAATGCTTCGGTAGGCAAAAATGTAAAATTGTTCGGTTGCCAAAATTGCGTGGTACACGTGGCTGATGAACGTAAAGTGGTATTGGAAGGCTTGGATGGCTATATTGTGGCAGAAAAGAACGGCCAATTATTGGTATGTCGTCTAACTGAAGAACAACGCATCAAAGAATTTTCGCAAGCATAAAATTAAAAAATTATTTACTAATATCGTAACCTCATATTTATGCAACATTACGATTATCTCATAGTAGGCGCAGGACTTTTCGGTGCTGTATTTACTTACAAAGCCAAACAACAAGGCAAAAAATGCTTGGTAATTGACCGCCGTCCTCATCTGGGAGGAAATATTTATTGTGAAAAGATGGAAGGGATCAATGTGCATAAATACGGGGCACATATTTTCCATACTTCAAACAAGACGGTATGGGATTTTGTAAACTCTATTGTAGAGTTCAACCGTTATACGAATTCACCCGTAGCAAACTACAAAGGTAAATTGTATAATCTGCCTTTCAATATGAACACGTTTTATCAGATGTGGGGAGTAACTACTCCTGCTGAAGCCACTGCTAAAATTGAAGAACAAAAAGCAGAAGCGGTAGCACGCATGAAAGAGCAGGGAGTGACTGAGCCGCGCAACCTGGAGGAACAGGCACAGCTGCTTATCGGGAAAGATATTTACGACGCGCTGATAAAAGGTTATACAGAAAAACAGTGGGGACGTAAATGTACGGAACTACCTGCCTTCATCATCAAGCGTCTGCCGGTACGTCTGGTATTTGACAACAATTACTTCAACGATAAATATCAGGGTATTCCTATCGGTGGATATAATGTACTGATTGAGCGTCTGCTGGAAGGTGTGGAAACTCGCCTGAACTGCGATTTCTTTGCGAACCGTGAAGAGCTTTCTGCTATGGCCGACAAAATTGTGTTTACGGGAGCTATCGATGAATTTTATAATTACCAGTTTGGTAAGTTAGAGTATCGTACGGTAAATTTTGAAACTGAAGTTCTGGATATGCCTAACTACCAAGGCAATGCGGTAGTAAACTATACAGAAAAGGAAGTGCCCTACACACGTGTGATTGAACACAAGCATTTCGAAATGTTCGGAGCGGAAATAGAAGCTTGTACTAAAACAGTCATTTCAAAAGAGTACAGTTCGGAATGGACTGAAGGCAGTGAGCCGTATTATCCGGTAAACGATGAAAAGAACAATTCGTTATATCTGAAATACAAGGAACTGGCAGATAAGGAAACGAACGTAATATTTGGTGGTCGTCTGGCGGAATATAAGTATTATGACATGCACCATATCGTAGAAAAGGCACTGAATTATTTCAAATAAAAAATATAATTCATAGATTTGTAATCTCCTGCTTCTTCGGTCTATAGCCTACCGCAGAAACAGGAGATTTTTCTTATGACATATTCATTAAAAGAAAGAAATCGCCTACTTGTTTGGCAAGAAATTTGGAAAATTTTATTCTTCTCTCAGCACGTTTTTCTGCAAATTATTCATTTTCTTTGTAGAAAGAATGACTGAAAACTGATTGCCGTATGGAAAATTATATTCGTTTTGACTGGGCCATGAAGCGTCTGCTGCGCAACAAGGCTAACTACGCGGTGCTGGAAGGACTGCTCACTACCCTGCTCGAAGAAAAGGTGACCATTCACAAACTGCTGGAAAGTGAAAGCAACCAGGAGGATGAGTTTGACAAGTACAACCGCGTGGACATGCTGGCTGAAAACTCGAAGGGTGAACTGGTGCTCATCGAGGTGCAGAACAACAATGAGTATGCGTATTTCCAGCGCATGCTGTTCGGTGCATCCAAGCTGGTGACGGAATACATCAACCGGGGTGAAGGATATGAGAAGGTGCGCAAGGTGTACAGCGTGAACATCGTGTATTTCTCGCTAGGCCACGGGAAGGATTTTGTGTATCACGGAAAGACGGAATTCGTGGGAATCCATAATGGGGATGTGCTGGAACTGAGCCCGTTTCAAAAACAGACTTTCAAGGTGGACAAGGTGAGCCAACTCTATCCGGAGTATTATATCCTGAAGGTGAACGACTTTAACCGGGTGGCCAAAACGCCGCTGGAGGAGTGGATTTACTACCTGAACACGGGAAATGTGCCCGAGAATGCAACTGCTCCGGGACTGGACACGGTGAAGGAGCAACTGAAACTGGACCGCATGAGCCGGGAGGAACTGAGGGCGTATTACAAGCATCTGGACAATATCGTAATTCTGCGTGACAACATCATGACGGAACGTGCGGAAGGTCGTGCGGAAGGTCGTGCAGAAGGTCGTGCGGAAGAAAAAACCGCTATTGCCCGTAACCTGAAAGCACTAGGACTGACTACCGCGCAAATTGCACAGGCTACCGGCCTGACGGAGGATGAAATCAGAAGAATAGAACAAACTATATGAAAAAACTGTTGTCGCTGCCACCGAATCTGGTGGAGTGTTTTCACGATATCATGCACGCGGACCGCAAGGAATGGTTCTGCACATCGGACCCGGTGGGACGAAAACTGGGTTCGGGGGGCGGTACGGCCTGGCTGCTGAATGCCTGCCGGGAGGAAGAGGATAAGGAAGCCGCACTGGGCGACTGGCTGGCACGGGAGAAGCGTATCCTGCTGCACGCCGGAGGGCAGAGCCGCCGTTTGCCGGGCTATGCGCCGTCGGGCAAGGTGCTGACGCCGATTCCGGTGTTCCGCTGGGCACGGGGACAGAAGCTTACACAGGACTTGCTGTCGCTGCAGCTGCCGCTGTATGAGGAAATCATGGAGCGGGCGCCGGAGGGACTGCGCACCCTGATTGCGAGCGGCGACGTGTACATCCGGGCTACCCAGCCGCTGCAGGAGATTCCGGATGTGGATGTGGTGTGCTACGGTTTGTGGGTGGACCCGGAACTGGCGAAGAACCACGGGGTGTTCGTGTCGTCGCGGAAGGAACCGGAAAAGCTGGACTTCATGCTGCAGAAGCCGAGCGTGGAGGAAATGGCGGGGCTGATGCAGGATTACCTGTTCCTGATGGACATCGGTATCTGGCTGCTGAGCGACCGCGCCATCGAGCTGATGGTGAAACGCTCGACCGACAAGGACGGGGGCGTGAAGTTCTACGACATGTATTCGGAGTTCGGACTGGCACTGGGGGCGCATCCGCGCATCGTGGATAAGGAGCTGAACGGTTTGAAGGTGGCTATCCTGCCCCTGCCGGGCGGTGAGTTCCACCATTACGGTACGAGCCGGGAGATGATTTCGTCGACGCTGGCGGTGCAGAACTGTGTGACGGACCAGCGGGCGATTATGCACCACAAGGTGAAGCCGCATCCGGCGGTGTTCGTGCAGAATGCGGAGATGGAGTTCCCGCTGACGGCCGACAACGCGGAGGTGTGGGTGGAAAACAGCCACGTGGGCAGGAACTGGAAGCTGCACAGCCGGAACATCATCACGGGGGTGCCGCGCAACGACTGGGCGCTGAACGTGCCCGAAGGGATGTGCATCGACGTGGTGCCGATGGGCGAACGGGAGTTTGCCGCACGTCCGTACGGTTTTAACGATAAATTCAAGGGAAGCCTGAAGGAGGCTTTGACTACATACCTGGGCCGTCCGGTAACGGAATGGCTGGCGGAAAGAGGTCTGACAGCGGACGAAATCCGGGGCTGTGAGGACTTGCAGGGGGCAGCGATTTTCCCGGTGACGGACTCGATAGAAGAATTGGGCACGGTGCTGCAATGGATGACGGACGGCGGACAGGGTGAAGCCGGACGGGCTATCTGGATAAAGGCGCGCAAGGTGTCGGCCGACGAGATTTCGGCGTATGCCAACCTGCGACGGCTGTTCGCCCAGCGGGAGGTGTTCCGCAAGGAGAACTGGAGCCTGCTGGCCAGGAACCAGGAACGGAGCGTGTTCTATCAGATAGACTTGCAGGAGGCGGCCGGGGCGTATGCCAAAGGGGGTATCGCCTTGCCGGAGGAACTGCCGGAGGGGTCTCCCCTGCTGAAGCGGATTAACGACGCGATGTTCCGTGCGAAGGTGTGCGAACTGGAGGGCAAGCCGGAGGCGAAGGAACTGGAGGCACGGGCGTTCGGCCTGATGCGAGAGGGGCTGACCGGTACGATGGATTACCGTCAGCAGCCGAAGCTGTCGGTGTATGCCGACCAGATTGTGTGGGGACGCAGCCCGGTGCGCATTGACATTGCGGGGGGATGGACGGATACCCCACCCTACAGCCTGATGGAGGGCGGAAATGTGGTGAACCTGGCCATTGAACTGAACGGACAGCCGCCGCTGCAGGTGTATGTGAAGCCGTCGAAGGAATACCGCATCACGCTGCGCTCGATTGACCTGGGGGCCATGGAAGTGGTTTCCACCTACGAGGAGTTGCAGGATTACCGCAAGGTGGGCTCGCCGTTCTCCATTCCGAAAGCGGCACTGGTGCTGGCGGGGTTCCATCCGGATTTCTCCACAGAACGGTTTGCTTCGCTGGAGGCACAACTGAAGGCGTTCGGCACGGGTATCGAAGTGACGTTGCTGTCGGCCATTCCGGCGGGTTCGGGTCTGGGTACCAGCTCCATTCTGGCAGCTACGGTGTTAGGGGCGCTGAATGATTTCTGCGGCCTGAACTGGGACAAACAGGGCATCGGCAGCCGTACGCTGGTGCTGGAACAGTTGCTCACCACAGGGGGCGGCTGGCAGGATCAGTACGGAGGTGTGCTGCACGGGGTGAAGCTGTTACAGACGCAGCCGGGATGGCACCAGGAGCCGAAGGTGCGCTGGCTGCCGGACTACCTGTTCACGAGCGACGAGTACCGCAAGTGTCACCTGCTGTATTACACGGGCATCACGCGCACGGCCAAGGGTATTCTGGCAGAGATTGTGAAGGGGATGTTCCTGAACTCGAACCGTCACCTGCACTTGCTGGAGCAGATGAAGGGCCATGCCATGGACATGTACGACGCCATCCTGCGGAATGACTTTGAGGAGACGGGACGACTCATACGGAAGACATGGGTGCAGAACCAACGGCTGGATGAGGGTACGAACCCGCCGGCCGTGCAGGCGCTGACGGAACGGATTGACGACCTCTGTCTGGGATACAAGTTGCCGGGCGCCGGTGGGGGTGGTTACCTGTACATGGTGGCCAAAGATCCGGATGCGGCCGTGCGTATCCGCCGGATTCTGACGGAATACCGGGCGAACGACCGGGCACGCTTCGTGGAGATGCACTTGTCGAACAAGGGACTGGAAATCAGCAGGAGCTGAAACAATAAGTAATCATTATTACGGAATGCATTTTTTATCGTAATAAATGAAGTATCTGACACAAGGGTTATCGAATATGCTTAAAGTTTTTGGGGAACAATCAATCTTTCCTAAAATAATTAGTATATTTGTTTTTATAATTGTACAAGAAAAAGAATATGTTGCTAAAGGAAGTTCACATTATCGGCTTTTGGAATAAATACAATTTAGACTGGTATCTGAATGAATCGGTCAATATCTTATCGGGCATCAATGGTGCCGGAAAGACGACATTGCTTGATGTTATCTACGCTTTAATGAAAAATTGGACCGAAGCAAACTGCCTGAAGAAAATAAGCCGAGCTAAATTGTTATTTTCGGAAGGATATTCCATTGAATATGAGAAAGAACTTACGAATGGCAAACAACAGTTTACGTACAAAAAAGATGATGCTGTAATTGAATTCGACGATTTCCACAGAAATATCAGAATAGGAGCTATTGCCACCTTCGATGCAAACATGCCAAGCCTGGAAGAATACCAGAAATTCATCGTGACAAGAAGTGACAAAATACGCTCTGAACTTGACTGGATGGTAGAACGGATAATGGATATTTACTATAAATATATAAACAGCATTTCGCAGGAGGTGGAAAATGCCATCAAACAGAATAAACTAGATACACTTGCCCAGTATTACAGAAAAAAAACGGAATTCCTGCAGCTGATGAATGAATTATTCTCGTCTACCCATAAGTCAATCTTTGAATCGGAGAATGGATTGCAATTCAAGCTCAATGATGAAACAGTTATTCCTCCAAATGAGTTGTCATCCGGTGAGAAACAATTGCTTATTCTTATGATTTTTTCTTTGGCACAAAGAGAACTGGAGTTCATTACTTTTTGGGATGAACCGGAAATTTCTCTGCACATAGACTGGCAACGAATGCTTATCAGAACAATACGTAAGCTAAACCCCAACGGACAGTTAATTATCTCGACCCATTCTCCTTCAATCATCTATGAGGGATGGGAGAAAATGGTTGTTAATATGGAGGATTTGCTAAAATGACCAGATTAAGTGAAGCTAACTCTTCGAATGAAATCGGGCTCAGCCGATATTTCCGCAAACGAACAGATAAAAAAGATTTGCTTGTACTGGTGGAAGGAGATGATGATGTGTTCTTCTGGAAAAAAGTAATGGAATATGCCAATAAAAGATATGCACATATTGATGTACATACATTAAAATTACCAGATGCTGAACAAAATGGAAATGAGACAGACCGAAAAGGAAAAACGTGCCTGATGGAAGATGTACATGATTTGGGACCGTCCAAAGTAGTGGCTGTAGATATGGATTATGATAATCTTATTTACGGCTATCATTCATATTCCTCACGCATAGAAAATGATCCTTGTGTGTTACATACAATATATTACGCAATGGAGAATCATAAACTCTATCCCGATATTGTCAAAAATTACCTTACTCACGGACTGCAAGAAGAAACGGATTTCGATTTTGAAAACAGAATGAACGATTTCTCCAGGGCAATAGCTCCATATCTGTTATTATTAATCGTCATAGAACGTAAAAGAGCATTGAATGCTTTAAGTGAATCAGAACAAAACAGGATGACTATAAAAGAATTCAGGAGCGACATTGCAACATTTAAAGTCAATAAAAATAATTTTACTGACGAAGCCACAAACTGGGAAAATAGAATGAACGACAAATATGGAGATCTGATTATTCTTTTAGGGACTGAAATACAGAGTTTAAAAGAAGAATTGGCCACCAAAGGATATACTGAAAATGAGTATTGGAAATTGCTACAAGGACATTCACTTGCCGGATATATGCTAAGAACAATGACTTGTATTGCAGATGAAATGGAAAAGAAAAAAGAAAAGGAACTTATAAACAATCTTACTGATAGAAATCAGGCCTATGAGAAAATTAACGAATATAGGCACAGACTGGGTATGAGAACACCTCACATGCATGACTTCATTAATTTTCTTTTCACAGAAAAACCTCTTTTATCGGACAATGATCCGGGAATTGGTCTTATTCATCAACAGATAGACAATATTCCTGAATAGTCCCGATGCTAACAGACTGGGGCAAAAACAAACAATTGATAAGAATAATGTAAACGACCAAATAACTGACATCATGAAACAATTAAATATCGCCGTAGCCGGAACAGGGTACGTGGGTTTATCAATAGCGACTCTGCTGGCACAGCATCATCGGGTAACGGCTGTGGATGTAATTCCTGAAAAGGTGGAGAAAATCAACAAACGTATCAGCCCAATCCAGGATGAATACATCGAGAAGTATCTGACAGAGAAGGAACTCAACCTGATAGCTACGCTGGACGGGGCCTCGGCTTATAAAAACGCGGATTTTGTGGTCATCGCGGCTCCTACGAACTATGATCCGGTGAAGAATTACTTTGATACTTCGCACGTGGAGGAAGTTATCGACCTGGTACTGGAGGTGAATCCGGATGCGGTGATGGTAATCAAGAGCACCATCCCGGTGGGATATTGCCGCAGCCTGTACGTGAAGTATGCGGAGAAGTTCCGCAGCGTTCCTGCCCTGGCGGGTAAAAAATTCAACCTGCTGTTTTCGCCGGAGTTCCTGCGCGAGAGCAAGGCACTGTATGACAACCTCTACCCCAGCCGCATCATTGTGGGCTATCCGAAGCTGATTGACGGACGGGACGAGGAGAATGAGGCTATCAAGGCCATTGCAGGGACAGACCTGAAGGAGAAGGCGCAGGAGTTTGCGGCACTGCTGCAGGAAGGGGCGCTGAAGCCGGACGTGGACACGCTGTTCATGGGACTGAAGGAGGCGGAAGCGGTGAAGCTGTTTGCCAATACTTACCTGGCTCTGCGCGTGAGCTACTTCAATGAGCTGGATACGTATGCGGAAGTGAAGGGACTGGATACGCAGGCGATTATTCAGGGTATCTGTCTGGACCCGCGCATCGGTACGCACTATAACAATCCGTCATTCGGATACGGAGGATACTGTCTGCCGAAGGATACGAAGCAGTTGCTGGCCAACTATGCGGACGTACCGGAGAACCTGATTCATGCCATCGTGGAGAGCAACCGTACGCGCAAGGACTTCATCGCCGACCAGGTGCTGAAGAAGGCGGGATATTATGATTATTACAACCGGGGTGATTTCAGTCCGGAAGCTGAAAAGCAGTGTGTAATCGGGGTGTACCGCCTGACCATGAAATCGAACAGCGACAATTTCCGCCAAAGCTCGATTCAGGGGGTAATGAAGCGTATCAAGGCGAAAGGGGCTACGGTAATTATTTACGAACCGACACTGGAAGACGGTACGACGTTCTTCGGCTCAAGAGTGGTGAACGACCTGGAGGCATTCAAGCAGCAGGCGGATGCCATCATTGCCAACCGTTACGACACGTGTCTGGACGACGTGAAGGACAAGGTGTACACACGGGATATTTTCAGAAGGGATTAGTTACAATTAATAATTAATAAAGTGAAAATTAAAAACGAGAGGGTGTCTACCGTTATTAATTTTTCATTTTTCATTATTCATTATGAAAAGATATTGTCAGACACTGGAGCTCTATGATGACAAAGAGCTGATTGAAGCATACGTGGCGGAACATGCACACGTGTGGGAGGAAGTGAAAGCGGGTATCCGCGAAGTAGGTATCACGGACATGCAGATTTATATCGACGGGAACCGTCTGTTCATGATTATGGACACGACGGATGAGTTTGATATGGAACGGGACTATGCACGCCTGGCTACCCTGCCCCGACAGGCGGAATGGGAGGCACACATGGCGAAGTTCCAGAAGGCTGCACCGGGGGCAACCTCGCAGGAGAAATGGAAATTGATGAAACGGATTTTTAAGTTATAAGAATGTTTCACAGGTATTTCCCAAAACAAAAAGATGCCAATTTTACAAACCTATCCCTAAATTTTATGTCAGATAATATAAAGTAATGGTATAAAAGTAATATTTACAAAAAGGAAGTATGAGTTTACAATTTTTCTTTTCTATCTTTGCAATAAATATTTATTAGTGAATGTTTGCGAACATGAGTTTATTGAAATCATTGTTATTTATGGCCCTGGCAATTCCTGCTGCGGCTCAAGAAAATCCACAAGAATTCCACTATCGGGTAGAAGCTACTGCCACTGCATCGACGGGAACGTATGCCCCACTCTGGCTGACGGCGAACCGGTTTGGAATGGAAAGTGAAAAGCCGAACAGTGGATACCTGAGGGCGGGAATAGAATGGAACAAGAAGTTGAACAGAGGATGGCGTATTGATGCCGGACTGGATTTGGCAGGAGGCGTGAAACAGACGTCGGACTTCTGGATTCAACAGGCGTATGCGGATTTCTCATGGAAAATGCTGACACTCAGCATTGGCAGCAAGGAAAGAATGGGATTCCCGCTGGAAAAGAACAGTGATCTGACCAGCGGATGGATGGCGGAAGGACCGAACATGCGGCCGATTCCGCAAATCAGAGGGGAAATCAAGAATTATCTGGCTATACCGTTCACACGGAACTGGCTGGCTTTCAAAGGGCATCTGGCTTACGGAATGTTTACAGACGGTAACTGGCAGGAGGATTTTACTGCCACCAACCAGCTATTCGCCAAGAAAGTGATGTATCACAGCAAGTCGCTGATGTTCCGCCTGGGAAACAAGGAGAAGCTGCCCCTGGAATTTGAATTCGGCCTGTATATGGCCACACAGTTCGGAGGCGACCAGTACAAGAAGCTGGCCAACGGGGAATCTGAACAGACCATTGACATGCCCGACGGACTGAAAGCGTACTGGCATGCTTTGTTCCCTACTGCCGGCGGAGACGATACTCCGGAAGGAGAACAGGTGAACGTGGAAGGAAACATGCTGGGAAGCTGGAACTTCGCACTGAATTATTACTTCGGCGACTGGAAGGTTAGGGCTACGCTGGATCATTATTTCGAAGATCACTCGCAGATGTTCTGGGAATACGGACGCTGGAAGGACGGACAGCTGGGCATCGAGCTGTATCTGCCTAAAAACAAGTGGGTATCGGCCGTGTTATGGGAAGGGATCAGCACAAAGGACTCATCAGGACCGATTCTGTATGACGGTTTCTGGGGCTCTTTCTCAGATTTGCAGATGAGCGGTGGGGATGATTATTATAACCACTATATCTATCAGGCATGGCAGCACTACGGGCAGGGTATCGGCAATCCGCTGCTGGCAGGACCGATTTATAACGAAAATGGAGAAATCCGCTTCAAGAGTAACCGAATGAAGGCGCAGCATGTGGGCCTGTCCGGAAATCCGACGGAGGAATGGAAATGGAGAATCATGGCTTCGTATGCCCGTCACTGGGGCTCGTATGCTCACCCGCTGGATAAGATGCGGAAGCAGTTCAGCAGCATGGCCGAGGTGACTTATATGCCGCAATGGACCAAAGGATGGAGCCTGACCGCCACACTGGGCGTGGACCGGGGAAATTACCTGGGAAACAGCACGGGAGGCATGATTACACTTAGAAAAACAGGAGGACTGGGAAAATGAAAAAATGGATATATATGCTCATTGCGGCTGCCGGATTGCTTGCCGGTGCAGCCGGATGCAAAAAAGCACCGATAAACAGTGACGTGGAAGGACTTTGGGTGCTGGAACGATTCACCGTGGCGGAAACAGGGGAAACCGTGGAATGTGAAAGACTGTACTACAGCATTACCCGCATGGTGACGGAAGTGGCCGAGAAAGACGGCTCAAAAGGATATGGGGCTTACATAGGACGTACGGAATACCGCAACGGGGAAACACAGCTTGTGGTAAAGGATTTTAAGGTGAGAAAATCTACCAGTGACACCGGAAAGGATGCCCCGGTGGAGAAACTGAAACACTTCGGTATCGGGAATCAACAGGAAACCGTTTTCGATATCGAATACTGCAACGGAAAGAAAATAACCTTACAATCGGACTATGCCCGACTGGAACTGACAAAATTCTAAGTAAGGGAGAGAATTTTAGCTAAAAATTTGGAAGGAAAGAGGAAATATCATTAATTTACGAATTGTAGTCTTAAATTATTCAAATCGTATGAAAACAAAGTATGACACATACAACAGATGGGCCAGCCTTTTTGTCGTAACTTGCGAAACGCTGATCACAGGGGGACTGTTTTATGCATTGTTCTTGGCCACGGAGGATACGCCATGGCACAAAATCCTTAAAGCTCCACACCTGCAGGTGATTCTGACCGTAATGCTCTGCTATTTTGTTTCGGCCATACAGATTGGTGTGGTACTTTACCGCCGAAAAGTATATGCTTACCAGATTATAGGACGAGTATTAAGAAGTACGATTTTCTTTGGGGTACTGTCGGGGGTAGTACTTGAACTGGGAGATTTTATGGATGCCTGGTCATACTTCTACCTTACATTCCTAGGGCTGCTCTTTGTATGTCTGGCTATCTTCCGTACCACCATGAGATGGGCGATAAAAAGATATCGTTCCAGAGGAGGAAATGTACGTTATGTAGTGCTGGTGGGTAGTTCGGAAAACAACCGGGAACTGTATTATGAACTGACAACCCAGGATTGGATGGGCTTCAAGGTGAAGGGATATTTCGACTTCCAGCCTAATCCGGAATTTCCACAGGAATGTCCGTATCTGGGACAGCCTCAAGAAGTGGAAGATTATCTGGAAAAGAACGGAAATACGCATTATCTGTACTGCTGTCTGCCTTCAAAGGAGCATGTGATTATCCGTTCGCTGATTGATTACTGCGAGAACCATCTGGTGCATTTCTATAGTGTGCCGAATATTTATAACTACCTGCACAACCGCGTATACTTCAACATGCTGGGTAATGTGCCTTTCCTGAGCCTGCGACCGGACCCGCTGAGCAAGACCGGAAACAAGATTCTGAAACGGACGTTCGACATCGTGTTCTCACTGCTGTTCTTGTGTACGTTCTTCCCTATCATTCTGGTAATTGTGACCATTGTGACGAAAATAACCATGCCGGGCCCTGTGTTCTTCAAGCAGAAACGAAACGGACTGAACGACAAGGAGTTTTATTGTTACAAGTTCCGTAGCATGAAGGTGAACGCACAAGCCGACACGCTGCAGGCGACCAAGGATGACCCGCGCAAGACACGCTGGGGAAACATCATGCGTAAGACGAACATCGATGAACTGCCGCAGTTTATCAACGTGCTGCTGGGTGACATGAGTATCGTAGGACCACGCCCGCACATGCTGAAGCATACGGAGGAATATTCAAAACTGATCAACAAGTACATGGTGCGGCATTTCGTGAAGCCGGGTATTACAGGCTGGAGCCAGGTGACGGGCTTCCGTGGGGAGACCAAGGAACTGAAGGACATGGAGGGCCGCGTGCGCGGAGATATCTGGTACATTGAACACTGGAGCTTCGGACTGGACTTGTTCATTATCTACAAGACCGTGGCCAATGCCCTGCACGGTGAAAAGAATGCGTACTAACTAACAACATTAAATAAGAATAGATATGATTATAGCTGTTGATTTTGACGGAACGATTGTGGAACACCGCTACCCGGCAATCGGAAAGGAAATTCCTTTTGCAATAGACACGCTGAAGAAATTGCAAGAAGAAGGACACCGACTGATTCTGTGGTCTGTAAGAGAGAATGAACTGCTCGACGAGGCAGTGGAGTTTTGCCGTCAGCGAGGATTGGAATTTTATGCGGTAAATACGAACTATCCGGAAGAACAGGCCGGACATCAGTATTTCTCCAGAAAACTGAAAGCGGATGTATTTATCGACGACCGTAATGTGGGCGGTTTATTTGATTGGAACAGTATTTACCGTATTATTCACTACCGTCTCAAATTGGCCGATCTGGTAGATGAAACCTTGGACGACAAGCTGGGAGAAGCAGTAGAAAAACGGAAACAAGAAAAGAAAAAGAAACAGAGCCTGCTGGGCAGACTGTTTGGATAAAAGATATCCTGAGGAGAAAAAAGAAGCTGTTTCACGCACGGAACATTCCGGCGGTGTGAAACAGCTTCTTTTATTTTAGCTCTTTTCCGAAAGGGATTATTCTACGTAAAGCACCAGTCCCTTGAGGTATTCGCCTTCCGGATGGTAGATGTTGACCGGATGGTCGCCCGGCTGGGTGAGCTGGTGAAGGATGCGCACGCTGCGTCCGCTCTGTGCAGCGGCGGTAAATACGGCGTTACGGAAGTCCTGCTTGTTCACCACCTGTGAACAGGAGAAGGTGAAGAGGATGCCGCCCGGACGTATCTTTTCGAAGGCCTTGGCATTGAGTTTGGTGTAACCGCGAAGGGCATTGCGCAGGGCATCGCGATGCTTGGCAAAGGCCGGCGGGTCGAGGATAATCAGGTCGTACTGGTCGCCCATGCGGTCGAGGAACTTGAAGGCATCTTCCGCAAAAGCCTGGTGACGGGTATCGCCGGGGAAGTTGAGGGATACGTTCTCGTTGGTCAGGTCGATGGCTTTGGCTGAGCTGTCTACCGAGTGAACGAGGTTGGCTCCTCCCCTCATGGCATAGAACGAGAAGCCGCCGGTGTAGCAGAACATGTTGAGCACGTTACGGCCCTTGGCATAGCGTTCCAGCAGGGCACGGTTCTCACGCTGGTCGACGAAGAAACCGGTCTTCTGTCCCTTAAGCCAGTCTACGTGGAACTTCAGTCCGTTCTCCATGGCCACGTTCTCCGGACTTCCGCCTTTGAGGAAGCCGTTTTCAGTAGCCAGCAGGTCGGCCTTGAAGGGCAGCGTGGTTTCTGATTTATAATAGATGTGCTGGATGACGTCGCCCATCACTTCTTCGAGGGCTTCGGCCACCGCCATACGGTCGAGGTGCATACCGGCAGAGTGTGCCTGCATCACGGCAGTATGGTCGTACACGTCGATAATCAGTCCGGGCAGGTTATCGCCCTCGCCGTGTACCAGGCGGTAAGTATTGTTCTGAGGATTGCCCAGCACGCCCAAGGCACAGCGGAGGTCTTTGGCCACCTGCAGGCGGCGTACCCAGAACGCATGGTCGATGGGTTCCTGACGGAAGGAAAGCACACGCACGGCGATGCTGCCAATCTGGAAATGTCCGCAGGCAATGAATTCTTTCTTGGAGGTGTAGACATCTACTACTTCACCTTCTTCCGGCTCTCCTTCCACGCGGGCGATGGCGCCGGAAAAGACCCAGGGATGAAAACGCTTGAGCGATTCTTCCTTTCCGGGTTTGAGAAATACTTTCTTATAGCTCATTTGTATGGTTTAAGTGATTAATCTTCGAGAATGTGTTCAGGGGCTTCCGTGCGTATCACGCGGTACTTGCCCGAAAGGCGAAGCTCTTCCAGGTACTGGTAGATGCGTACGCAGGCCCAGGCATCGGTGGCGGCATAGAGCTGCTGTGCCTCGGTCAGGGTGTCGGCCTCCCAGTTGGACAGGCGCTGGCTCTTCGAAATCTTTTCCTGAAAAAGGAGGGCATAGATTTTCTGGAGGCTCTTTTCTTCAATGCCGAAAGAGGCTACGTAGTCCTGCAGTTCCACCCAGTTGCCCATGCGCGGGTCTTTCAGGTTGCGGCGGCGGAGCATGGCGAAATCGTCTTTCAGCGACAGACCGATCTTGAGCACGTCGTTCTGAAGGAACTCTTCCAGGAAGTCCGGCAGTCCGAGGTGATTCAGACGGAACAGGAAGCAGGTGTCGTAAGTAGAGACCTGCAAGAGAGCCACCTTGTTGACGGCTCCCTTCCGGAAAGAAGGACGTGTTTCAGTGTCCACTCCCACCAGCACATGGGTATTGAGGTAATCAATGGCCTTGCAGGCCTCGGCCTCGGTGTAGATTACGAATATGCGACCAGGGAAAGAGACTTTGGGTAACTCCGCAACGATTTTCTTATCTATTTTACTCTGTAGTTCTACCATTCAGTTTACGGGTTTAGGGTTATTCGTCGTCGCCCATGTCAAGGCCTTCGTAGAGTTCTTCTTCGGTGCAGTTGTCTTCGTAGAGTGCGGAATCTTCCTCTTCCTGGCTGCCGTGTGCCAGCTGGCGGTACTTCACATCGTGAAGGGCACGCATCACATTGACCAGGCGCTGGCCCCAGAACTCAGCGAAGAGTTCACGGCAGATGGCCAGAGAATCGTTCATGGTGTGCTCCAGGCCCAACTGGAACACGCAGATGAAATCCTTGACAGGCTGGTAAATGTCGGCCAGGCTTTCGGAAATGTTCTGATGAATGGGAGTATCACTATAGGCCATGTCATCGAGGAACACTTCGAGGTAGTCATCGTATTCGCCCAGAAGAGAAGCAATGGAGCCGCGAAGCACTTCGTAATCGGTCTCGGTCACGAAGGTTTCCGGGTCGGTATCTTCCATCCGCTCGCAAGCAGGCAGCAGCGAAGCCTTCAGGTATAAAAGGGGAAGGAGTTTCAGGCACTTGTCGACAAAATCCCGACAGCGCATATCGGAAACACGCTCCAAAAAACCACAGAACTCGGCAGCCACTGTCACGAACTCGACCGCATTTTTATCGAATATTACTTGAGAATTTTTTTCTTCCATAATCATGCTAATTGAAGCGCAAAGGTACAAAAAAAATTTCTCAGTTCTAGTTTTATTCGTACATTTGCACGTATGTTTAGCTAATTCGAATCATCATGCAAACAAAAAAAACAGATACAAGCAAAAGTGGAAAAGCGGCTGCCATGGCCGGAAAAACATGGACTATTCTTAAAAGTGAAACTACGGGGTTCGTTATCGGACTGCTTTTTGTAATCTTTGGCGTGTACTTGCTGCTGGCTTTCAGCTCGTTCTTCTTTACGGGAGGAAATGACCAGAGCATTCTGTCGCATCCCAACCCGTCGGAACTGCTGGAAACGGGCAACCGCATACAGAACTATGCCGGAGCACGGGGAGCGCAGCTGGCGCAGTTCCTGATTAACGACTGCTTCGGGTTTTCGGCTTACTGCATCATCATCTTTCTGGTGGTGGCCGGCATGAAGCTGATGAAGGCGTACGAGTTCCGCATCCGTTACTGGTTCTTAGGCTGTGCTACGGTGATGGTGTGGCTCTCTATCACCCTGGGATTTGCATTCGGGGGACTGCTGGAAGATTCTTATATTTATCCGGGAGGACTGCATGGCTATAACGTGAGCCTGTGGATTCGCTCGCAAATCGGTGTGCCGGGATTGATTCTGGTGCTGCTGGCTACGGCTATATTGTTCGGCGTGGCACTGACCCGACAGACCATGGGCGTGGTGAGAAAGGCACTGCATCCGCAAAAGGGTAATAATAACGCAGCCATGGCAGAGGAAGTAACTCCCCAGCCGGAGCCGACTTACCGGAAGCCGGTAGTGGACGAAGCGGAAGCGACCGTTGCGGAGAATGAATCGGATAAGAAGGAAAAGAAAGAAAGTTTCTGGAAGAGCTGGACGCACCGGAAACCGAAACAGAAAGAGGAAGAAGAGACTCCGCAGGAAGAACCGGAGAAAGCGGCTGAACCTGTAAAGGAGGAAGCGGAGAAGGTGGTTGTGAAAGAGGAACCGGCACCGGAGCGCGTCATCGACCTGCCCATTGATACCGAGGAAGAGGATGAGAAGAAGCACCCTTTTGAGGTGAAGCCGGCCCTGGAGGAAGATTTCGAAAAGGAAGAAGAGGAGCCGGCATTTGAGGTCAGCAACGATACCAAGGAAGAGGATCAGGCTTACCGTGGAGACGTGTCGCAGCCGTACAACCCGCGTCTGGACCTGGAGTTTTACCGCTTCCCTACCCTCGACTTGCTGAATACGTATCAGAACGACGACCCGGACATTGACATGGAGGAACAGAATGCCAACAAGAACCGCATCATCAAGGTGCTGCGCAGCTTCGGCATTGAAATCAGTTCCATCAAGGCCAGTGTGGGTCCGACCATTACCTTATATGAAATTACGCCGGCAGAAGGGGTACGTATCTCGAAAATCCGTAACCTGGAGGACGACATCGCCCTGAGTCTTTCGGCATTGGGTATCCGCATCATCGCACCGATTCCGGGCAAGGGTACCATCGGTATCGAGGTGCCGAATGCGAACCCGCACATCGTGCCCATGAGTTCCATCCTGACCAGCAAGAAGTTCCAGGAAACCACGTTCGACTTGCCGGTGGCACTCGGAAAGACCATTACCAACGAGGTGTTCATGGTGGATCTGGCCAAGGCGCCCCACATGCTGGTGGCCGGTGCGACAGGTCAAGGTAAGTCTGTGGGACTGAATGCCATCGTGACTTCCCTGCTCTACAAGAAGCACCCCAGTGAGCTGAAGTTCGTCATCATCGACCCGAAGAAGGTGGAATTTGCCATCTATGCGCCGATTGAGCGTCACTTCCTGGCCAAGTTGCCCGACGGAGAGGACGCCATCATTACCGACGTGACGAAGGTAGTACAGACCCTGAACTCGCTGTGTGTGGAAATGGACAACCGTTACAAGCTCTTGCAGAACGCGGGATGCCGTAACATCAAGGAATATAACGCGAAGTTTATCAACCGCCAGCTGAATCCGGAGAACGGTCACCGCTTCCTGCCTTACATCGTCATCATCATTGATGAGTTCGGCGACCTGATTATGACAGCCGGCAAGGAGGTGGAACTGCCTATCTGCCGTATCGCCCAGCTGGCCCGTGCGGTGGGTATCCACGCCATCATCGCTACCCAGCGTCCGACCACGAACATCATTACGGGTACCATCAAGGCCAACTTCCCGGCGCGTGTGGCTTTCCGTGTGGCTTCCATGATGGACTCACGTACCATTCTGGACCGTCCGGGTGCCCAGCAGCTCATCGGTAAGGGTGACATGCTGTACCTGCAAGGAAACGACCCTGTGCGCGTGCAGTGTGCATTTGTCGATACGCCGGAAGTGGAACGTATCGCGGAATTCATCGGCAAGCAGCAGGGTTATCCTACGGCCTTCATGCTGCCGGAATACGTGGATGAGAATGCAGAACCCAGCAGTGCAGCCGACGTGGACATGAACCGTCTGGACCCGCTCTTTGAAGAAGCGGCTCGTCTGGTCATCTACCACCAGCAGGGTTCCACTTCGCTGATTCAGCGTAAATTCTCCATCGGCTACAACCGTGCGGGACGCATCATGGACCAGCTGGAAAAGGCGGGCATCGTAGGCCCGGCCAACGGTAGCAAGGCGCGCGACGTGCTTTGTCTGGATGAAAACGATTTACAAATGAGAATGAGCAGCCTGAAAGATTAAACGGGCTGCCCTCTAACCCCTAAAAATGATTGTGACAGGTATGAAAAAGATTTTTCTTCTCGTCCTGCTGATGGGAGTCGCCTTGTGTCAGGCTGTGGCCCAACAGGATGCAAAAGCTGAAAGCATATTAAGCAAGATGGCGGACAGCTACCGGAAAGCCGGTGGCATCAGCCTGACTTTTGGAGGTACACAACAAGGAAAGCTGTTGCTGAAAGGCAACAAGTTCTGTCTGGAGAGCGGAGGTATCAAGACCTGGTTCGACGGAAAAACACAGTGGAGCTACGTGGAGCAGAATGAAGAGGTGAACGTGTCATCCCCCACCCCGGAGGAAATACAGAGCGTCAACCCGTATGCGCTGCTGACGGCCTACAAGAAGGGCTTCAACTACCGCTACGTGGGCGAAAAGACCCGTCAGGGAAAGCGGGGACATGAAATCATCCTGACCCCGAAGACCTCGCAGGACATTAAAAGCATCACACTGAACGTGAAGGAAAACAGCTCGCCCGTGTACATTGCCATCCAGCTGCAGAACGGAGAGAAACAAGAGTTTCAGATTTCGTCGTACCGCACGGGAGTGAATCTGCCCGACGCGGTGTTCCGTTTCGACAAAAGCAAGTATCCGGAAGCGGAAATCATTGATTTACGATAACATCATCCGATGTATCGAGAATAGAACTTTGAGCTAAGTAAGAGGGGGTTTCGGCATAGATATACATGACGCTGCCCCCTTTTATTGCATCTATAATGGGGCGCGACACGGAAGTAGGCAGTGCCGGACATCCGAAGCTCCGTCCCAACCGTCCGCCACGACTGGCCACGGAGGGATCTGCATAGGCGGCCCCGTGCACCACAATGGCACGTTCGCGGGCCCGGTCGTTAATCCCTTTCTCCAGTCCGTCGAGAATGAGCGAATAGCCGTTTCGTCCCTGATAGGTGGAAGCCGTCAGGTAAAAGCCCAATGAACTCTTGTAGGAGCCGTATTCGTTGGAAAAAGAAGTAGCATAGTTTCCGCCGCTGTTCTTGCCGTGCGACACTACTGAGGAATACAGCATCCGTCGGTGCTTCATGTCGAACACATACAGACGCTTTTCCGTGGAAGGCTTGGAAAAGTCGATCAGGGTCAGCACATCGCGCTTGCGGTTCTTGATGCGGTTGTAACCCGTCACCGCCTGCTTGAAGGCCCGCCAGTTGACCACTCCCTCCAGCTGCATGGAATGGTAGAGCGACACGACCTCATCGGCCGCCTTGACCGCTGCTACAGGGGATTCAGTAGGAACAGACTCTCCTTCCGCCGTGAAATACGCACAGGGGAAAGACAGGAACATGGCAGAAAGAAAAAATTTGATGATATGATTTTGCATGACTTTTTACGACCTGAAAAAATATTCGGCCGCAAAGTTACGGATTTTCTGCCCATCTTCTTCCGTAAAGAGAGTTAATTTTATAGAAATCACTCGATTACAATCACCAGCGAACGTTCTGTCGGTGCCCAGTCGTACACAAACTTGGCATGCGAGGTGGCATTCCGCACACACATGTGCGAACGGGGCGTGGTGCCCAACGACCAGCTGTATTCAATCATCGCCGTGCGAGGCACGTTGACCGGCACCCCGTGAATGTAGGCTCCGTTGGTGAAGCGGCTGGCATACGGTGCATAGCCTCCGGTGGCCGAAGAACCATCTTTCAGGAACACCATGCGCGACTTTTTCTGCTGCACCACAAACATGCCGAGCGGGGTTTCCTGCGCGTACGGCGGACGGTGCATGCCCGTAGTGGCCGGATTCATGCTGCGGATGGCCCAGGTACCTTCTTCCAGACGTTCCAGCGTGGCAATGTTCTGGTCGCCCCGGTCCACCACTACCACGTGGTTAAACTGCGTACTGTCGGACAAGAGTTTGACGTAGCGGCGCGGCACCCACCATTCTCCCTCGATGGAGACCGGTGACACGCGATAGAAACTGCCCGTCTCGCCCAGGAAAGACACCAGCGCCCCGTCGCGTCCGTAGCGTTCGGGCACCAGCGTATCCGAAGGAAGATACAGCGGCACCGACTGATAACGCTCCACTCCCAGCGTATCGGCAATGCGCCGGTACACATTCTGCGTGTATTTCCGCACCAGCGGAGCTTCACGGTTCACATTCTTGTAATTCTGGAATATCGCCCAGCGGTTGGCATCGTACTGAAGGTTCTCGATAAAGGCCAGGCATTTGCGTATGGCATCCCATTTGAATGAACGGACGGTGTCCTTATACGGATACTCATCCTTCAAGGTGTATTTGTCAAAAAGAAGTTCCTTCGCCAAGATGATGTCGGCAGCGGTCAGCGGTTTACGCTCAAACGGCAGAATCTCTTCCACCTCCATGCTGTCGGGAGATGCCGTCTCCGACACGATGGGTTGCGACATCGGTTGTTCCACCCCACGGCCTGCTTCCTCCCGGCAACCGCAAAGGAGACACAAGAAGCATATTAAGCCTGTCAGTCGTTTCATAATGAAGGGTTATAAGGTTGGAACAAAGATAATAATTTTTGCTAAAAAACCGCAGGAAAATGCAAAAAATCAGCGACTTTCTGTGAAGAAAGCACGACTTCCGGCACTTCCTCCGATTACTCGTCCAAGATGCGGGCCGTCTCCACTTTTTCCAGTCGCGCACGCAACTTTCCCATCATCGACTTACGGATGCGCAGACGCATCAGGCAATCCATGTCGTACGACTGTTCCAGTATCTCGGGCGACTCTTCCTTGACGATGCGCATGATGTCGTTCATGAAGGGATATTCGAACGCCACGGCCACGTCTTCGTCCACCGTCTTCTCGATGACCGGAGCTTCATCCAATGCCAGCGAAGCCGCCATGCGGTAGGCCACAATCAGACCGCTCGTCCCCAGCTTGATACCGCCGAAATAACGCACCACGATGACCAGCACATCGGTCAGTTCGCGCGAGTTAATCTGTCCGAGGATGGGCTTTCCGGCCGTACCCGAAGGCTCTCCGTTGTCGTTAGCCCGGAAATCCTTCCGTTCCGCACCCAGCATATAGGCATAACACACGTGGCGGGCATCGTAATATTTCTTCTGGTACTCCTCCAGAAGGGACTTCACTTCGGAGAGCGTACGCACCGGCAGCGCAATGGCAATGAACTTGCTGCGCTTCTCGGTATAGATGGCTTCCGCGCTTTCCTGAATGGTCTTATAGGTATCTTCTTGCATCGTTTTTCTTCTTTCAGGTGGCAAATTTAATGATTTTTCTCGCATTTTTAAAACCGGAAAGCGTATCTTTGCTCCTGCATTAATCCCTTAAGAAACTAATGGCATGAAAAAATTACAAAAACTAACCTACTGTATGGGACTGGCTACCCTGACCATCCCCCATGCACAAGCTGCAACCCCCGATTCTGAAAAACCCAATATTTTGTTCATTCTCTGCGACGACATGGGATACGGCGACCTGGGATGCTACGGCCAGCCTTTCATCCAGACGCCCTGCATCGACCAGATGGCACAGGAGGGCATGCGATTTACGCAGGCATACGCTGGAAGTCCCGTCAGTGCCCCGTCGCGCGCCACCATCATGACCGGACAGCACAGCGGACACGGACACGTGAGAGGGAACAAGGAATACTGGCTCGGCGAGGTATGGTACGGACAGAACAAGGAATATGCCGTGACCGGACAGGAGCCGTATGACCCGCAGCACATCATTCTGCCGGAAATCATGAAGAAAAACGGCTATACCACCGGCATGTTCGGCAAATGGGCCGGCGGCTACGAGGGCTCGACCTCTACTCCCGACAAGCGGGGCGTGGACGAATACTTCGGCTACATGTGCCAGTTTCAGGCGCACCTCTACTACCCGAACTTCCTGAACTCCTACAGCCGTGCCGCAGGTGATACGGCCGTCAGCCGTGTGATTCTGGAAGACAACATCCGCTACCCGATGAGCGGCGACGACTATTTCAAGCGTACGCAGTATTCGGCCGACCTGATTCACCAGAAGGCACTGGAATGGCTCGACAAGCAGGACGGCAAACAGCCTTTCTACGGCTTCCTGACGTACACCCTGCCACATGCCGAACTGGTACAGCCCAACGACTCCATCCTGAAGAAATATAAGAAACAGTTCTTTGAAGACAAGACCTGGGGCGGACAAGCCGGTTCCCGTTACAACGAGAGCGTGCACACACATGCCCAGTTTGCCGGCATGATCAGCCGACTGGATGCCTACGTGGGCGAAATCCTGGCCAAGCTGAAAGAAAAAGGACTCGACGAGAATACCATCGTCATCTTCAGCAGTGACAACGGTCCTCACGAAGAAGGCGGTGCCGACCCGACATTCTTCGGACGCGACGGCAAGCTGCGCGGCCTGAAACGCCAGTGCTACGAAGGAGGTATCCGCATCCCGTTCATCGTGCGCTGGCCGGGAAAGGTGAAAGCCGGTGAGGTGAACGACCATCAGCTGGCTTTCTACGACATCATGCCGACCTTCTGCGAACTGGTGGGCGACAAGCGTTTCCCCAAGAAATACCTGAACAAGAAACTGGAAGGCGACTGTTTCGACGGCATTTCTTTCGCTCCTACCCTGTTGGGAAATGACGAAGCTCAGAAGGCACACGACTTCCTCTACTGGGAGTTCCACGAAACCGACCAGATTGGTCTCCGCATGGGCGACTGGAAGATGGTGGTAAAGAAGGGTGTTCCTCACCTCTACAACCTGGCAGAAGACATCCATGAGGACCACGACGTGGCTGCCCAGCATCCGGATCTTGTGAACCAGATGAAGCAGGTAATTCTGCGCGAACACCGCCCGAACGACCTCTTCCCCGTGACCTTGCCGAAATAAGATATTTCACTGGAAAAACGCACTTACGTTTCGAACCAAACGCACTTGCGTTCCAACTCAAACGCCGAAGAGTTTTAAAGAAAACGCACTTACGTTTAGCAGAATACGTAAGTGTGTTTTCTTTTCAGCTTACTTCTCGCCGTCCGTCCCGCAAGTATATCCACCAAAAAAGGCCTTCCCAAATGCAACTTTGAGAAGGCCCTGTATCGTTCAGAAGAAAAATCTTATTCCAGCTTGTGAATCACCAGTCCCGAACGCAGTTTCGGTTCAAACCACGTGGTTTTCGGTGGCATGATGTTGCCCGTATCGGCAATGTCCATCAGCTGCTTCATGGAAACCGGATAGAGCGCCAGCGCCATCTTCATTTCGCCGCTGTCCACCCGTTTCTTCAGTTCACCCAGTCCGCGGATACCGCCCACGAAGTCGATACGTTTGTCCGAGCGCAGGTCCTTGATGCCGAGAATCTCGTCCAAAATCAGGTTGGAAGAAATCGTGACATCCAGCACCCCAATCGGGTCGTTATCGTCGTACGTGCCCGGTTTGGCCGTCAGACTGTACCATTTGCCCTCCAGGTAAAGCGAGAAGTTGTGCAAGGCTGCCGGCTTGTAGATGTCCGTACCCTTTTCTTCCACTACGAAGTTCTTCTTCAGCGCTTCCAGGAACGCCTGCGGAGTCAGTCCGTTCAAATCCTTCACCACCCGGTTGTAGTCGATGATAGTGAGCTGCTCAGCCGGGAAACACACTGCCATGAAGTAATTGTATTCCTCGTCGCCCCGATGGTTCGGATTCTGGGCCGCCTTTTCAGCACCCACCAGTGCCGCTGCCGCACTGCGGTGATGACCGTCGGCAATGTAAAGCGAAGGCATTTCCTTGAACGCCTCTGTCACTGCCTCAATGTCCTTGTCGTCGTCAATCACCCAGAACTGATGGCCGAAGCCGTCATCCGGTGCCACAAAATCGTACACCGGCTTCTGAGCCGTATATTTCGCCACCACGGCATCCAGCGTCTTGTTTTCCGGATAAGCAAAGAACACCGGTTCGATGTTCGCATTGTTCACCCGTACATGCTTCATGCGGTCCTCCTCCTTGTCACGGCGCGTCAGCTCATGCTTCTTGATCACCCCGTTCATGTAGTCGGGCACGTAAGCTCCTACCACCAGTCCATACTGCGTCTTGCCGTTCATGGTCTGGGCATAAATATAATAACACGGTTTGTCGTCCTGCACCAGCCAGCCCTTTTCCTGGAACATCCGGAAATTCGCTACCGCCTTGTCGTACACACGCGGATCGTGCTCATCCGTACCCTCCGGAAAGTCAATCTCCGGCTTGATGATGTGATACAAAGATTTCTCGTTGCCTTTCGCCTCTTCGCGAGCCTCAGCCGAGTTTAACACGTCGTAAGGGCGGGAAGCCACCTGCTCCACCAAGTCCTGCGGCGGACGAACACCCTTGAAAGGTTTAACTATTGCCATAATGCTTGAAATTTCGTTTGAAAAATAACACTAACGTACACAGCGCATAAATGAAACACATCAGTGCCATGCCGCACAGGAATCCTTTCCAGAAATCATCCAGAAACGACCTGCACAAAGAGTTCACCAGCAGCAAAGAAGATCCGACTCCCAATGGAATCAGCGAATGCCGTTCGTATACAGTCAGTTTCATTTATGCGCAAATTAAAGAGTTATTTCTTGTTTACACGGAATTTCTCACAACCATCTTTCAGGAAGCCCACAATCTGACGGGCCGCTGCGATGCCGGCATTGATATTTGCCTCAGCCGTCTGTGCACCCATCTTCTTCGGAGTAGAGAAATAACGTCCCGGGAACTTAGCAGCAAATTCTTCATTTGCAGCCGGCATGATGTCGGTCACATACTTCAAGTCCGGACGTTCTTCCAACAACTTGATTAGTTCAGCCTCATTAATCACCTCCTTACGGGCAGTATTCACCAGCAAACCGTTTTTCGGCATACGATTCACCAGGGCATAGTTAATGGAGTTCTTGGTTTCGGCAGTAGCCGGAATGTGCAATGACACTACGTTGCAAGTAGCATACAATTCTTCTGCAGAATCCACCGGTTTCACGCCGTCGGCCACCATGGCTTCCTTCGGGCAATACGCATCGTAGGCATAAATGTCCATACCGATGCCCTTTGCGATACGAGCCACATTGCGCCCTACGTTACCGTATGCATGGATACCCAATTTCTTGCCCATCAGTTCCGTACCCGATTTGCCGTCGTAGAAATTACGAACCGCCATGATCATCATACCGAAAGCCAGTTCGGCCACCGCATTCGAGTTCTGTCCCGGTGTATTCATCACGCAAACCCCGTGAGCCGTAGCTGCCTCCAGGTCCACATTGTCATATCCCGCACCGGCACGTACCACGATTTTCAGTTCCTTTGCTGCATCCAGCACTTCCTTGTCAATGATATCACTTCGGATAATCACTGCATTCGCATCCTTCACTGCATCGAGCAACTGCTGTTTTTCTGTATATTTCTCCAGCAAAGCCAGTTCATAGCCCGCAGCTTCTATCTCTTTCCGAATACCGTCGATAGCTACTTTAGCAAACGGTTTCTCTGTCGCAACCAATACTTTCATAATACTTGATTTTAAAAAGAAAACAAGGACGTGTTATCGAAATTCCACGCCCTTATCTTCGGGTATAACAACAATTAATGCATTTTCTCAAATTCCTGCATGCAGTCAATCAGTGCCTGCACACTTTCTACCGGCATGGCATTGTAGCAAGAAGCACGGAAACCACCCACAGAACGGTGACCCTTGATGCCCACCATACCTTTTTCGGTAGCGAACTTCAGGAAGTCGGCTTCCAGGTCCTTGTATTCATCGGCCATGACGAAGCAGATGTTCATGTACGAACGGTCTTCCTTGGCCGTTACGGTGCCACGGAACAGCTTGTTGCGGTCAATTTCGGCATACAACATGTCGGCACGCTGTTTGGCACGGCGCTGCATTTCTTCCACACCACCCTGTGCCTTAATCCAGCGCAAAGTCTGGAGAGCCGCATAAATAGGCACTACCGGCGGAGTATTGAACATAGAACCCTTTTCCACGTGTGTCTGATAATTCAGCATGGTCGGGATGTGACGGGAAACCTTACCCAGCGCATCGTTCTTCACGATAACGAAAGTCACGCCCGCAGGAGCCAGGTTCTTCTGTGCACCTCCGTAAATACAGATATATTTGGAAACGTCTACCGGACGAGAGAAAATGTCCGAAGACATATCGGCCACCATCGGCACATTGACATCCAGATCGGCATGCAATTCCGTACCGTAGATGGTATTGTTTGTCGTGATATGGAAATAATCCACGTCGGCCGGCACTTCATAATCTTTCGGGATATAAGTGTAGCCTTCTTTTTCAGAAGAAGCCACCTCTACTGTTTCGCCGAATGCTTTCGCTTCTTTCAGCGCTTTCTTGGCCCAAGTACCCGTATTCAGGTAAGCCGCCTTCTTTTCCAGGAAATTATAGGGAACCATACAGAACTCCATGCTTGCACCTCCACCCAGGAACAATACCGAGTATCCTTCCGGAATGTTCAACAGTTCCTTGAACAGTGCCACTGCTTCATCTACCACCGGCTGGAAGTCTTTAGCGCGGTGACTGATTTCCATCAACGAAAGTCCTGAACCATTATAATCAAGAATAGCCTGAGCTGTCTTTTCTATCACTTCGCGAGGCAAAATAGACGGTCCCGCATTAAAATTATGTTTCTTCATTGGAAGTTTGTTTTGGTTAAACAATCATTTTAGCTAACACTTGCGAATTTAGTGATTATTTTTAGACTTCCAAAAGTTTTCGTGATAATTTTACAGCCTTATTGAATTTTATCTTTCAAATTATATACACAAACGCTGTTTTAGTGACATATTGACACGAGAATAGTTAGCTATGGCATGGGGATGCTCACGAGTCATAGCAAAATGCGAAACAGCCTTCACCGCCGGAAGGCTGTCATGACACAAAGTTATTATTTTGCCAGTTCTATCAAAGTTTTTACCCCCTTTATCTTTTCATTTTGTATAAGTTTTAACGTTTGTTTTGCCTTTTTCCGAGAAATTGCCGCAAACGCATAGTGGTCTTTCACGTCCACACGTCCCACATCGTCCCGGCCCAGTCCGCCTTTCTTCGACAAAAAGCCCACGATGTCAATCTTGTTGATCTTGTCTTTCTTGCCCTTCCCTATATATAAGGTAACAAACTCCGGCAAGGCAGGCTGCGGCGTCGGCTCCGGCAGTTCAAACTCTTCCAGCGGACGGGGCACATAGTCGGGGATACGTTCCTCATCGTGCAGAATCAGAAAGGCATTACCCTCGGCCTCCCAGCGCGCCGTACGTCCGTTGCGGTGAATGAACCCGTCCTCGGCCACCGGCAAGTGATAATGCACCACGTGGCGGATGTCTGGAATATCCAGTCCACGGGCTGCCAGGTCGGTCGAAATAAAAATGTGGCAACTTCCGTTACGGAACTTATACAGCGCCCGTTCACGGTCATCCTGTTCCATTCCGCCGTGGAACGTCTCGCAATACACCTTCATGGAGTGCAGGTACTTCCCTACCCGGTCCACACTCTCGCGATGGTTGCAGAACACTAGCGTCGATTCGTTGCCCAGCGTACACAGCAACTTGTAGAGCGTTTCCAGCTTATCCTTCACCGGCGAAGTGACCCGATATACCGACAAGCGTTGTGACACCGTTTCTTCCGGATTCAGGAAATCCAGTTTCAGCGTGCGGTTCATGCCCGTAAAACGCGGAATCTCCTCCGCATCGGTAGCCGACAGCAGGAAGCGGCGACGCAATGCCGGCAACTTTCCGATGACCTCGGCCATCTCATCCTGGAAACCAAACTCCAGACACTTGTCGAACTCATCGATGACCAGCGTACGCACGGTGCCCGCCTCGAAATTCTGCTTGTTCAGGTGGTCGTTCATACGTCCCGGCGTACCGATAATTACCGCCGGCGAAATGCCCTTCATGGTGCGGTGTTCCTCCATGGCCGGACGTCCGCCGTAACAGCTCATCACCGGAAAGCCGGTCGCCATGGCCTTGAACACCTGCTCAATCTGCAAAGCCAGCTCGCGCGAAGGTACCAGTACCACAGCCTGCACGCCTTCCACTCCCTTTTTCAGCGAGCTCACCAGCGGCAGCAGATAGGCCAGCGTCTTTCCGGAACCCGTGGGCGAGAGCAGTATCAAATCGCTACCTTCTTTCCAGGCATCGATGGAAGCCTCCTGCATGGCGTTCAACTGGTCAATCTTCAGGTTTGATAGTATTGTTTGTATGTCCATAATTCTTGTTTTTTTGTGGGTTAGTTAGCAAAAGGAATTGCCGATTATTTTTAATAACTGCGTCTAATCGTCTTTAATATTCCAATATCTGCCTTTATACGAGAAATGGCATCATATTGTTCAAAGGCCAAGGCATTTTTCAATATATTTTGTTCAAAGTCCATTCCCGTCCCTTCACATAATTTCTTACCAATAGAAACCAATGAATTATACAAGCAATGCCCTCTTACATATAAATACACATTCTCCTTACGCAGTCCCTTAGTCTCATAATAAACAGATTCATCCGCCATATTAAAGCCGCATGTATCCTTTATATTTTTAGTAGCAGTCTGCAAATCCAAAGACAAACGATCTAAAAACTGTTTTCCATTATTCTTTTCATCGCCCCGCCTATATTGTAAAGAAATAATAGTTCTAAATTTATCCCGATCGAACTCAGTCAATTCATTCTTCAACTGATAAAGCATCAACAAAAAAGGCTCATAAACAACTTCAGAATATCCCGACAAGAAAACGCTGAAATCAAACTCCGCCCCTTTATGCGTATATTTATCAAACGTCTGTTGCAATTGGGAAGCAAATGCACAATGATTTTCCCATGAATAAGTATAAGTCTGTAGAATGCCATCTTCCGCGGAAATACCTTCTTCCAACAGATAGCGCAAGTCACTATCTATACAAACAAAAAATTTCTGCGAAAGAAAACCTCTATACTTCAAGCACTGAGTACATCCAGTATTGCGATTCCCTTTTTCATTTGTAGTAGCAGGCTTAAACTTATAACGTCCCGCACGGTATTTAGCAAGCAATTGTTGCCAAAACCAAATGTCATCTTTATCCTCCACATGTACAATGGAATCGACGCCGTACATAAGCGTCGACGCTGCCATCCCTCTCGCTGCAGCCTCATAAAAGGCCCTCTTGTCTGCATCCATAATTATCTTTCCTCTAAATCTTGGATGAATACAATCTTATCTTCCCAGCCATTGGCAAAAATATTAGGAGAATGGGTTGTCAATATCAACTGACAATTCGGATTCAATTTACGTATCAATTCGATAAGCCGATCTTGCCAAGTGATGTGCAAAGAGATTTCCGGTTCATCCATCAACAACACAGCGGGCTTCTCCTCTTGCAGAAACACTGTCGTAAGAATCAACAAAATCTGTTTTTCACCGGAGGAGAGCTGGTCTAATTGTATTTTTTCATCTTCTGCACGAATAACATCTCCATTAGCAGTCACAACTCTTTGCCCATCGGAAGTAATCAATGCTCCTCCTGTACTTTTAATTGAAAAGACCAACGTATTATTCTGAGGGTCAATCATAATTTCTTTTCCTGTTTCCTCAAACAATGAGTTAACCAACTGGAAAAAATTTTCAATCCGTTTCCGGATTATTCCCGCTTTTGCCGGAAAATTCAACATTTTCATTCTATAATCAAAGAATGAAGTTCCTTCTCCATTCTGATTAATAATATTTTTCAAAGCCTGAAGCAACATACTTTCCGTTTTTCTCTTCGCATTAGCCGGAATATCAAAAGAACGGATATAAGTAACAGGACTATCAATGGCAGTTCCACTGACAGCTTCAGCTATATTTTTTTTAATCTTCTGCCCAGAATAATAGTCTGAGATCAAATTAAGCAATGTTGTTTTTCCACATCCATTAATGCCGACAAGAATATTCACATCCTGATGAATATTATCCCACCGTACATCTACTCGTTGCCACATTTTTTGTACCTGGAAACTAGCTATGTATTTACTCTTTTCTTCCATGAAATAAATTTTAGTACACGAAAATACGAAAAATCTAACTAGAATGAGAGAATACACGGCAAAGAATATTCATGAATAACGAAAAATCAAGGAAATTGCCTTAATAACAAATAAATTATCAGTCAAAACCAGTTTCGTTTTAAAACACAAATACATTTCCTCTCAAACTCCAAAGGAATTATCTTCAAGCACCGAAGAGCTTTAAACAAAACATCAAAGAGTTTTCTTTCAAATGATGTTTGAACCTTAACATAACCCATCTTCAGAAAAAGAAAAAGAAAAAAGAACAAAGGAAAAAACAGACAAAAATCCACCGAAAAGCATATCTTTACAATCCATATTACAATCTATTCATAAACATTTATCTCATGCAAATACAACTTGTTTCAACTGACAAGAAACGTTTCCTCCCGCTCTTGCTTCTGGCCGATGAACAGGAATCCATGATAGACCGCTACCTGGAACGGGGCGACTTATACGTGATGTACGACAAGCTGCTTACAGAACCGGTTGCCGTAGCCGTCGTAACGGATGAGGGGAAAGGAATTCGTGAACTGAAAAACCTGGCTGTAGCTCCACACTGGCAACGGAAAGGATACGGACGGCAGATGGTGGAATACCTTTGCCAGCGTTACCAGAATGTGTGTCACACGCTAACGGTAGGCACAGGAGACAGCCGTATGACCATTTCTTTTTATCAGAGCTGCGGGTTTGTCTACTCGCACACGGTGCCCGACTTTTTTACCCTCCACTATGACCATCCGATTGTAGAGGATGGAAAGGTACTGAAAGACATGTACTATTTCAGCCGCACTCTTGCCCAACCAAATGAAACTAGAAGATGAATCAGAATAAACCCTGCAAAAGTTTGCTCGTTCCGCAAAAAGTCGCGTCCTTTGTAATTGTAAATTCACAAGACTATGGCTGACAATTACATTGAACGACAATATGAGGCATACCAGGCACGGAAGGCGGCCTGGGAGAAAGAACGGAAGTACAAAAAGAAAAAGCCGGCGGCTCCGGCCGAAGCTCCCCATCGCTCAGGGGCTTTCCTGCAAAATCAGGTGAAGAAGGTGGTGGCTGTGCACGACCTGTCGGGTGTGGGCCACGTGTCGCTGATGGCGGTCATTCCGGTGCTTTCGTCCATGGGCTTTCAGGTGTGTCCGCTGCCCACGGCGGTACTGTCCGCACATACGCAGTACCCCACGTACTCGTTCCTCGACCTGACCGATGAGATGAAGCGCATCATCGAGAACTGGGAGAAGATGAACGTGCACTTCGATACTTTCTACACGGGTTATCTGGGTTCGCCGCAACAGGCACAGATTGTGGAGGAGTTTATCCTGAAGTTCCGTGGGGAAAATGACATGGTGGTAGTGGACCCGGTGCTGGGCGACAACGGCCGTCTTTACAAGGGTATCACCGAGGAGATGGTGACGGAGATGAAGAAACTGATTCACCTGGCAGATGTCATCACACCCAACCTGACGGAGCTGTATTACCTGCTGGACATGCCGTATCAGGAGCACATCACGGATGCGGAACTGAAACAGGCACTGAAGACGCTTTCCGACCGGAGTCCGGCCATCGTCATTGCCACGAGCGTGCCGGTGAGCGGTGACCCGCGTTCTACGTCGGTCTATGCCTACAACCGCTTTGGCGACCGTTACTGGAAGGTAACCTGCCCCTATCTGCCGGCACACTATCCGGGCACGGGCGACACGTTTACGAGTGTCATTACGGGAGCACTGATGCAGGGCGACAGTCTGCCCATTGCGCTCGACCGCGCCACGCAGTTTATTTTGCAGGGCATACGGGCCACATTCGGCTATGAGTACAACAACCTGGAGGGTATCATGCTGGAGAAGGTGCTCCACAACCTTGACATGCCGATTCAAATCAGCAGTTACGAGCTGGTGGAATAAGCGGCCACGCGAATCAGTACATACGTATCTGCCCGACGGGGAGTTCAACTTCGCCGAAGGGTATCAGGGCATTGAACAGACGGATATGCCGGTAGTTTCCAAGGGAGGCGACCGGGATGTCCGTTTCTTTTATCTGTCCGGTGTCGAGCAGGTATCGGCGCTGGGTTCCGGCCAGCAAAGGCTGTGCGGGGGTGTGCCATTCGCATCCGTCCCAGAGGGCAATGTTAGCGATGGAGGTATCGGTGAGGAGTCCGTGGCGCACGATGAGCACGTCGTCGGCCGTATCGCGCAGAGCGAAGGCTTCGTCGAGCACACGGCGGTCAGCCTGCTTGTAGCGGTAGTCGATGTCGTCCTGCACCACCAGTTGCAGACTATGTACGGGGCGGACGTGGTAAGGAAAGTATTCCACGCGAATCACGTCGCGTGCATAAGTCAGGCGACAGCGGGTGCGTGCGGTGTAGGCTTCCGGACGGAGGTAGTCACACACGTGAAGGTCGGGCACGGGACCAAAGAAGGCACGGCGCGTGTCGTTCATGCGGCGGTCGTGCAGCGAGGCATACCACACTTTCCCGTCTTCGATGCGGAGGGTTTCAATAAAGAGGCACATAGACTTTCTGTTTCATTTCTTCGTATTCATTTCGGGCTTCGCTGCGGAAGGTGATGCCTCCCCCGCTCTTGAACACCTTCGCGCCGTCGGGCTGCTGTTCCAGAAAACGGATAAGCACGGCGCTGTCCAGGTTGCGGCCGTCAAAGTAGCCGGTCACGCCGGTGTAGAAACCACGGTCGTACGTCTCGGCCTCACGGATAATCTGCACGGTGCGGGGCTTCGGGGCTCCGGTGATGGAGCCAGCCGGCAGGAGACTGAAAAACAGGTCGCCCAGTTGTGAAGGATAGCCTTCGGGCAGACGGCCACGGATTTCGGAACTCATCTGGAGCAACGGGCCACGGTGGGTGTGCAGCTCATCGAGGTAGCGGTAGCGGGTCACGGTGACTTCGGTAGCGAAGCGGCTCAGGTCGTTGCGGATAAGGTCGGTGATGGTAGCATGTTCGGCCGCTTCTTTCGGGTCGGCCAGCAAGCGTTCGCGGGCATCGGGCAGCGTGGCATCCATCGTACCTTTCATGGGATGGGAATAGATAAAGCCATCGGTTATCCGGACAAAAATTTCGGGCGAGAACACCACAAAGCTATCGTTTACCCACAGTCTGTAAGGAGCACGGGCATGGTCGAACACCTGCCGCAGGGTGAGGTCGGTATCGACGGGGGTAGCACAGGTGTAGTTCACCAGGAAGGAATTGCCGCCATGCAAGTGACGGTGTACGATGTCGAATCCGCGACGGTACTCCTCAAAGCTCATCGGATGAGGCTCCCAGCAGAAAGAAACGGGGCGCGGAGTAGCGGACATTCCTTGCGGCACGTTCGTGGCTCCCGGAAAAGCAAACAGCAGTTCCGAAGAAGGCAGACGGTGGGGTTCTTCCACCAGGCATTTCTCGGCAGTATAATCTATCAGGAAAAAGAAGGGGCGGCCTTCACAGCCAAAGCGGTTCATGCGGGTGATGGCTTCCTCACGGCCACAAAAAGGGAGGGTATCAGTCATTTCGTTTGGTTTTGAGGGAACAGAGATAAAGGGTCACTCCCACGGCTACGGCAAGCATCATCGCTTTCAGCCAGAGGGCATCGAACATCAGGAAGATGCAATGCAGGGAGGTGAGCCACAGCAGGCTCAAGGCGAGAATCTTGGCACGCAGAGGGATGGCACGCGACTCACGGAAATCGCGGATATAAGGTCCCAACAGCTTGTGGTTCAGCAACCACTGGTAGGCTCTCGGCGAACTGCGGAAAAAGAGGGCGGCCGAAAGCAGCAGAAAGGGCGTGGTGGGCAGCACGGGCAGGAAAATACCGGCCACACCCAGTGCCAGCGACAGGAATCCGATGGGGAGGTAAATGTATTTCATGGCGCAAAAATACAAGGTAAACGGCACACCGCAGGCAGGAGTTTAGTTAATAACCTCAAAATCGGAGGGGCTGCAAAGGAGAAAGCTTGCAGAAAAAGAAAGTTTTCATCATATTTGTAATTGTTACAATCTTGTTAAACTATTCAACTATCAAAGAATCATGAGAAAACTAATCTGGACTTTATGTGTGATGGTGTGGAGCCTGGCGGGCTTTGCACAGGAAAAGAGTTACCAACTTTCCAGCCACATTCTGGACATTCAGCAGGGGCAGCCTGCGGCGGGAGTGAAAATCAGTCTGTCGCAACTTCAGCCCGACGGCAAGACCTGGGTGCTGCTGGAGGAAAGACTGACCGACGAGAACGGCCGCGTGAAGGATTTCCTGGAAGAAGGCACGACCGACCACAAGGGCATCTACCGCCTGACGTATCACGTGGCGCCCTACTTCGAGCGGTTGCAGCAGGATTCGTTCTACCCGTTTATCGAAGTGGTGTTCGAAATCAAGGACGGCAAGCACTACCACGTGCCAATCACGCTTTCGCCTTACGGATATTCTACGTATAGAGGAAACTGAAAAAAGAATGGGAGCCTTTTCAAGCTCCCATTTTTCGTGCCTTGCGGGTGCAATATCGCTTGCACTGGGCACAGATGTCATAACCCAGCATGGCTCCCAATATGAAATCTTCTTCCGGAGTGAGCAGGTTCAGGGGACGTGTCACCATCATGCGGATGGCTTCAATGCATTCCGCCTTGCCGAAGAAGAGATTGATGCGCTCGTCGTCCACCGGCTGAATCACAAACTTGATGCGCTGGCTTCGCAGACGTTTCACGGCAAAGTCTTCATATCGCTTGTTCGTGGTGTACAACACCATCTGACGCACGCCTTTCTTCAGCTCATAGATGTGGTTGAGAAAGACTTTCAGTTCTACGGGATTGATATCGGGAGTCATCATGGGCTACGGATTTAGAAGATAGAGAAATGAGGTCGGAAGGAATCAGGCCAGATCGGCTTTGAGCATCTCTGTCCAGGCCGACACGCGGTCATCGGTCCGGTCGCTTTCGTTCACGTCGTCGAGGGCCAGTCCCACGAATTTTCCGTCGGCTGCGGCCACGGAAGAAGCGTAGGTGTACTCGCTGTCGGGCACGGCTCCTACGAAGGTGCATTCGCTGTCTTTCAGGTCTTCAAAGAGGATACCCATACCGTCGCAGAAAGTGTCGGAATAGGATTCGGAGTCGCCGCAGCCAAAGAGGGCGATGGTCTTGCCGGAGAGGTTGGCGTTTTTCAGCACCTTGATGCCGTCGTACCAGTCGTCCTGCAACTCTCCGTCGCCCCAAGTGGAGGTACCTAAAATCAGGGCTTCGTAACTCTCTGCCAGGGCAGCATCCAGCTTGCTCACATCGTGTACGTCTTCAGGAGATACTCCCAGCTTTTCCGCTATCAGGCGGGCCACAGACTCGGTGGTGCCTGTGGTAGAACCATAAAAAATACCAGTTTTCTTCATTTTCTACATGTTTGATTTGACATCGCAAAGAAACGGCATCCGGTGCGGATTTGAAATACCTAAAAATTGGGATTTTGCGGGATTTTTCCGGCCGCTTTCTAATGGGTGAAAAAAGAATTCTGTATATTTGTCGCATAAAAATAAGAAACAAGTATGAAACAGACTCTCTATGCATGGGCCAGCATCGTGGTGGGATGTACCATCCTGGCGGCCGGATTCGTATTCTTTATCAATCCCTATAACATTGTGCCCGGAGGAGTGTACGGGGCCAGCATCGTGCTCCACAACCTGTTCCCGTCCATTCAGGTGGGTACGTTCGGCTATATGTTCGACATTCCGCTACTCATCCTGTCGGTGCTGCTGTTGGGGGCGAAGTTAGGGATACGTACCATTGTGGCGGCCCTGCTCACTCCGTTGCTGATGAACACCATGTCGCGACTGGTCTACCCTACCCGCGAAGCACTGGAGAGTCTGGACCCGGCACAACTGCTGGGAGGCAGCATGAACATGACGGACCACCTGATGCTGACGTGCATCATCGGGGCAGTGGTCATCGGTGTGGGTACGGGCATCGTGATACGCAGTCAGGCTACCACGGGCGGAAGTGACATCGTGGGGATGCTGCTACAGAAATATGCGCACATCCGTTTCTCACGGGCCATTCTGCTGGTGGACGGGGCCGTAGTGTGCTTCGGTCTGGTGGTTATCGGTTTCGGACTGGGTACGGCGAGCGACTCTACACAGCCTTCGTGGCACCTGTCGTTCTACTCGCTCATTTCCATCTTCATCATCTCGCGGGTCATTGCCTACATGATTAACGGGGCGAAGAACGACAAACTGATTTTCGTCATCAGCGACCATGAGTTGCAACCGCTTCACCAGTATATTCTGAAAGATTTAGACCGCACGGCTACCTGCATCAAGAGTTCGGGACTCTACACGGGCAAGGACAAGGAGATGATTTTCCTCGTGGTGAGCTACCAGGAGGTGCAGGGTGTGAAACTGAAAATCAAGGAGGCCGACCCGCGGGCGTTTGTGGTGGTGACGGATGCGTACGACACCTTCGGCGAAGGGTGGAAACAGCTTCCTTCTCCACACGAGATTTATCCGGAATAATTCATTTTCCGACTTTTAAGACAGAAAATCCGACATTCCGAAAAACGTACGATTGACATTTGTACCGTACCTTTGCATAAACAAAAAAACTTGCTTATGCACACTCTTTTTACGCATTTCCGTCGTTTCCGCTCCGACATCGCACAGGTGTGTTTCTGCCTGGGAGTTTTGCTGCTGGGCGGATGCGACATGATTGAATATCACCCGTACGACCTCGACATTGACGGGGAAACGGACGTGAACCGCCGGAACATTGAACGGATTGAAACGGCTACTTACGGAAAAGAGGAAATCCGGTTTGCCGTAATCAGTGACACACAGCGCTGGTACGACGAAACGGAGGATGCCGTGGAGGCCCTGAACCGGCGCGACGACCTGGATTTCGTGCTTCACACGGGCGACATATCCGACTTCGGTCTGAAACTGGAGTTTGAGAAACAGCGCGACATTCTCAGCGGACTGAGAGTGCCTTTCGTCTGCCTGCTGGGCAACCATGATTGTCTGGCTACGGGACTCGATGTGTTCCGCAAGATATTCGGCACGGAAGATTTCGCCTTTACTGCCGGTAACGTGCGTTTTCTGTGCCTGAACACCAATGCCCTAGAGTTCGACTACTCGTCGGCGGTACCCAATATCCAGTTTATCCGCGAAGAAGGTGACCACGTGCCCGAAGGAGTGGAAAAAACCGTGGTGGCCATGCATGCAGGTCCCTTCTCCGAACAGTTCAACAACAACATCGCCGAGTATTTTCAGTATTATCTCCGGGAAATGCCCGACCTGCAGTTCTGCGTCTACGGTCACGGGCACAATATCAGTGTAGACGAGTTCTTCGACGACGGTATCAAGTACTACGAATGTACCTGCGCCAAGAAGCGCTCTTATCTGTTTTTCACCCTCAACTCAAACGGCTATACCTATGAAGTGGTCAATTTTTAAACTGCTGCTGGCAGGAGGAATGGCCGGAATGACGTTCCTGCCCCTTTGCGCACAAAACGACAGTATCGCTCCGGCCGTAAAGGAACGTCGCTGGGACAAGCGCGAGCACCTGCGTTATGAACGGTGGGAACGCCTGAAGCCCACTCATATGAAATGGCAGTACGCCGGAGGAATGGGACTCAACTCGGTGGGCGTGGGCTGGGATTACGGACGCCGCTGCCAGTGGGAAACGGACTTCCTGGTAGGTTTCCTTCCGGCCAAGTATGCCGAGAAATTCCGTCTCACATTTACCGTGAAGCAGAACTACATTCCCTGGAGCATCTGCTTCAAAGAGCACTGGATGGCCGAACCCTTCTACTGCGGTCTGTACATCACCACCATTGCGGGCGACGAGTTCTGGAAAAAGGAACCGGGACGCTATCCCAACAAATACTATAACTTCAGTACCAAGATGCGCCCCTATATCTTCGTGGGACAGCGGTTCGGGTTCAGTCCCCGCCACGACCTGGTGCGCCACGTCTCCCTGTTCTATGAGTTGAGCACCTGCGAGCTGTACCTCATCAGTAAGGTAACCAACAAAAGTCTCTCCATGCGCGACATCCTGCGCCTGTCGTTCGGTGTGAAAGTACAGCTGTTCAGAGACGAATAGACACAGCCTGCAAAAAAAGATAAAAAAGGAACGGCAGCCGTTCGCCGTTCCAAAGTTTTCGTTACCTTTGCCAGAAAGTAAACAAAGGGGTGCCCCACGGATGTGTCCGGGCTGAGATTATACCCTACGAACCTGATGCGGTTAATACCGACGAAGGGATTGTTGATTCTGACATCTATTTCCTTTCCCCGTCCGCGGGATGCTCTCTTTGGTTTACACCCTAAAACAGTATGCTTATGAAACTATTGGTAAACAACAAAGAGACGGAACTTACACAAGGTCATACAATTGCCGCACTGGCACAGCAGCTGGAACTTCCGAAGCAGGGAGTGGCCATCGCGCTGCATAACCGCATGGTTCCGCGTGCGGAATGGGAAAACACCGTCCTGAACGAGGGCGACAGTCTGGTCATCATCAAAGCAGCTTGTGGAGGATAAGGCCATGGACATGAATCATTTCAAGTTGCAGTTCATCACACATTTCACCGACACGTATTCGTATCTCGACTCGGCCCGGATGGCCCTCGAAGGGGGATGCCGCTGGGTACAGTTGCGCATGAAGCACGCCTCGGACGAGGAGACGGAAGCGGTGGCCGTAGAGGTACAGAAACTGTGCCGCACGTACGGAGCCACTTTCCTCATCGACGACCGGGTGGAACTAGTGCGCAAGCTGAAGGCCGACGGGGTGCACCTGGGCAAGAACGACATGCCGATAGCCGAAGCGCGGAAAATCCTCGGAAAGGACTTCCTCATCGGAGGTACGGCCAACACGTTCGACGACGTACGAGCACACTATGAAGCCGGAGCCGACTACATCGGTTGCGGACCGTTCCGCTTCACCACCACAAAAGAAAAGCTCAGCCCCATCCTCGGACTGGAGGGCTACCGTTCCATCGTACAGCAGATGAAGGCGGAAGGCATTCACCTGCCCATCGTAGCCATCGGCGGCATCACTCTGGAAGACATCCCTGCCATTATGCAGACCGGTGTGACAGGCATTGCCCTGAGCGGCACCATCCTGCGGGCAGCGAATCCGGTGGAAGAAACGAAAAAAATCGTAAGTCAATTAAGAATGAATAATGAAGAATGAAAAACGGGAAACGAAGAATTTGTGGATGTGTTCATTTTTAGACAGAAAGAACAAAAGAAACATATTTTTCAAATCCTCCTATTTTCAAAATTTCATCATAAACTCCAACTCATCTTTGCCGGTAAAGAAATTCCTACTTTACCACAAAGAATAACGAGTAAAGGAACCAAAAAAAGAACGAAGCTCCGAAGCGATTTCGCCCCAAAGGAAGCCCCAAAGCAAAAAACGGATCAAAGAATAAAGAAGCAAAAACTCCCCACAGCGATTTCGCCAAAGGCGAAGAGCGACAGCCCCCCAAAAAATCCCGTCCTCAGTTTCGGACCGAAAAGCGGAGAAGCAGAGCACGGCGAAAAGAAGCGCAGGCTGTTTGAGCGAAGCAAGTTCCTGCGCTTCCGACGAGCGAAGCTTCGCAGCCGGTTCGAAACTGCAGACGGCGGTTTTTCTTTTTGTTACCTTTTTCTTTTTGCCGCCAAAAAGAAAAAGTAAGAACAAGCCAAAAGAAAAAGTAAGAACAAGAGCAAACAATAAACAAAATAGATAAAACAATGGAAAAACTAATCATTGCGGGAAAAGAATTCGAATCCCGCCTATTCTTAGGAACAGGAAAATTCAACTCCAACCAACTCATGGAAGAAGCCATCCTGGCTTCCGGCACAGAAATGGTGACCGTAGCCATGAAACGTATCGAACTTGACAACAAGGAAGACGACATGCTGAAACATATTATCCACCCCCATATCCAGTTGCTCCCGAACACCTCGGGCGTGCGCACCGCAGAAGAAGCCGTGTTCGCCGCACAGATGGCCCGCGAAGCCTTCGGCACCAACTGGCTGAAACTGGAAATCCATCCCGACCCGCGCTACCTGTTGCCGGATTCTACCGAGACCCTGAAGGCGACGGAAGAACTGGTGAAACTGGGATTCGTGGTATTGCCTTACTGCCAGGCCGACCCGACCCTGTGCAAGCGTCTGGAAGAAGCCGGAGCAGCTACCGTAATGCCGCTGGCTGCCCCCATCGGTACGAACAAGGGATTGCAGACACGCGACTTCCTGCGCATCATCATCGAGCAGAGCAACGTACCGGTGGTAGTGGATGCCGGTATCGGTGCACCGAGCCATGCCGCTGAAGCCATGGAAATGGGTGCCGCTGCCTGCCTGGTAAATACCGCCATCGCCGTAGCCGGAAATCCGGTGGAAATGGCCGTAGCCTTCAAAGAAGCTGTCATTGCCGGACGCCGTGCCTACGAAGCCGGACTGGGTATTCAGGCCGATAACCTCGTAGCATCTGCCTCCTCTCCCCTCACTTCTTTCTTGAATGAATAAATCCTGATTTTCTCAACCGGTAGGGACTGTTCCCTACCCGCAAACAAACCCCGATTTATATGGAAAAAGAAAAAGACCAAAAAGCATACGCCCATGCAGAGAAAGCCTACATGCAGGGCACCCTTTTCCCCTTTGTAAAGGTAGGCATGCAGAAAGTGAACCTCAGCCCGACGGTGACGATAGTAGACGGCAAGAAGGTAATGACACCTAATGCACCGGTGTACGTGTACGACACGAGCGGCCCGTTCAGCGACCCGAACATTGAAATCGACCTGAAGAAAGGACTGCCGCGCATGCGTGAGAGCTGGATTACCTCACGCGGCGACGTGGAACAGTTGTCGTCCATCACCTCGGAATATGGCAAGATGCGCCGTGACGACCACTCGCTCGACCACCTGCGCTTTGAACACATCGCTCTGCCTTACCGTGCCAAGGAAGGCCACTGCTGTACGCAGATGTACTACGCCAAACAGGGCATCGTGACACCGGAAATGGAGTACGTAGCCATCCGTGAGAACATGAACTGCAAGGAACTGGGCATCGACACCTACATCACGCCGGAATTCGTGCGCGACGAGATTGCCGCCGGACGTGCCGTACTGCCTGCCAACATCAACCACCCGGAATCGGAACCGATGATTATCGGCCGCAACTTCCTGGTGAAAATCAATACCAACATCGGTAACTCGGCCACTACTTCAAGCATCGACGAGGAAGTGGACAAGGCGGTGTGGAGCTGCAAATGGGGCGGCGACACGCTGATGGACCTGTCCACGGGTGCCAACATCCACGAAACCCGCGAATGGATTGTGCGCAACTGTCCGGTGCCGGTGGGTACCGTGCCCATCTATCAGGCACTGGAGAAGGTGAACGGCAAGGTGGAAGACCTGACCTGGGAAATTTACCGCGACACCCTCATCGAGCAGTGCGAGCAGGGGGTGGACTACTTCACCATCCATGCCGGTATCCGTCGTCACAACGTACACCTGGCCGACAAGCGTCTGTGCGGCATCGTGAGCCGTGGCGGAAGTATCATGAGCAAGTGGTGCCTTATCCACGACCAGGAATCCTTCCTCTACGAGCACTTTGACGACATCTGCGACATCCTGGCTCAATATGACGTGGCCGTATCATTGGGCGACGGATTGCGTCCGGGCTGTATCGCCGATGCCAACGACGAGGCTCAGTTTGCCGAACTCGACACAATGGGCGAACTCGTGCTCCGTGCCTGGGAAAAGAACGTGCAGGCCTTTATCGAAGGTCCGGGACACGTGCCCTTGCACAAGATTCGTGAGAACATGGAGCGTCAGATCAGCCACTGCCACAACGCGCCGTTCTATACCCTCGGCCCGCTGGTAACTGACATCGCTCCGGGTTACGACCACATCACTTCGGCCATCGGTGCCGCACAAATCGGCTGGCTGGGTACAGCCATGCTGTGCTACGTCACTCCGAAGGAACACCTGGGTCTGCCCAACCGCGAAGATGTACGTACGGGAGTTATCACCTACAAGATTGCCGCCCATGCAGCCGACCTGGCCAAAGGTCATCCGGGTGCACAGATCCGTGACAATGCCCTGAGCAAGGCCCGCTACGAGTTCCGCTGGCGCGACCAGTTCCACCTGAGTCTCGACCCCGACCGTGCGCTGGAATACTTCAACGAGGGACGTCACACCGACGGCGAGTACTGCACCATGTGTGGTCCGAACTTCTGTGCGATGAAACTCAGCCGCGACCTGAAAACAATTAATAATGAATAATGCATCAGGCCAGCATCTTTAACTTTTAATTTTTAACTATTAACTATCGAAATGTTTAGTGACGAATTAGAAAAAATAAGCTGGGAGGAGACGACCAAGGCCATCTACTCCAAAACCGAGGCCGACGTGATTCGGGCACTCGGAAAATCACGGTGCGACGTAGATGACTTCATGGCTCTCATCTCGCCGGCTGCCGAAAAGTTCCTTGAACCCATGGCACGCCTCAGCAAGAAATATACAGAAGAACGTTTCGGACGCACCATGTCGATGTTCATCCCGCTCTACATCACCAACTCGTGCACCAACTCGTGTGTGTACTGCGGCTTCCACATCAGCAACCCCATGGCACGCACCATCCTGACACCCGAAGAGATTGAAAACGAATACAAGGCCATCAAGAAGCTCGGCCCGTTCGAAAACCTGCTGATTGTGACGGGTGAGAATCCGGCCAAGGCGGGTGTGCCCTACATTGCCAAGGCGCTCGACCTGGCCAAGCCGTACTTCTCGAACCTGAAAATCGAGGTGATGCCGCTCAAGACGGAAGAGTATGCCGAACTGGTACACCACGGACTGAACGGTGTAATCTGTTTCCAGGAAACGTACAACAAGGCCCGCTACAACGTGTACCACCCGCGCGGCATGAAGTCGAAGTTCGAATGGCGTGTCAACGGGTTCGACCGCATGGGCCAGGCCGGCGTACACTCCATCGGCATGGGTGTGCTCATCGGACTGGAGGACTGGCGTACGGATGTGACCATGATGGCTTACCACCTGCGCTACTTGCAGAAGCATTACTGGAAGACGAAATATAGCGTGAACTTCCCGCGCATGCGGCCAGCCGAGAACGAAGGTTTCCAGCCTAACGTCATCATGAGTGACAAAGAACTGGCACAGGTGACTTTCGCCATGCGTATCTTCGACCACGATGTGGACATCTCCTACTCAACCCGCGAACCGGCCAATATCCGCGACCACATGGCTTCACTGGGTGTGACTACCATGAGTGCCGAGAGCAAGACCGAACCGGGCGGATATTACACCTACCCGCAGGCACTGGAGCAGTTCCATGTGAGCGACGAACGTACAGCCGTAGAAATCGAGAAGGCCCTCAAGGCATTGGGACGCGAACCGGTATGGAAGGACTGGGATGCTTCGTTCGACCACGTGGCACAGTCGCACGCCACCGCCGCTGCGGCCCGCTGAAAAGCCCTCCGAAACACCCTCTGAAAAACGCCGGAGAGTTTCTGCAAAAACACCTTTACGTTTTCCCTGAAACGCAAGTACGTTTTACTTCAAACACCAGTACGTTTGGATGGAAACACAAGGACGTTTTTCCAAAACGCAAGTGCGTTTTTTCAAGGCATATATAATTCCCTTCAGAAGGCATCCTGAGGCCATTATCCCGACTTCCGGATGCCTTTCTGTCTTTTCATCCATCCCCTTATCTCTTATTCCTTATGAAACTGACTGAAAAAGAAGCTGCACGCTACAACCGACAGATTCTGCTCAACGAAATCGGCGAGACAGGACAATTTCTTCTGAAGCAGGCCCGCGTACTCATCGTGGGAGTGGGCGGACTGGGGTCGCCTATCGCTCTCTACCTGGCCGGAGCCGGAGTGGGCACCATCGGACTGATTGACGACGATACCGTGAGCGAGACCAACCTCCAGCGGCAGGTGCTCTACAGCGAGCCTGAAATCGGACTCTCCAAGGCCGAACAAGCTAAACTGCGCCTGCAGGCCCTCAACTCCGACATCCGTGTGGAAGCCTGGAACGAGCGTCTCACCCCACAGAATGCCGAATGCCTCATTGCCAACTACGACATCGTGGTAGACGGCTGCGACAATTTCCGCACGCGCTACCTCATTAACGACACCTGCGTGCGGCTGGACAAGGTGTACGTGTACGGTGCCATCCGCGAGTTCGACGGGCAGGTCTCCGTGTTCAACTACCAGGGCGGTCCCGACTACCGCACCCTCTTCCCCGACGAAGAAGAAATGCTCGCCATGCCCCACCCCTCCAAGGCCGTGCTGGGTGTCACTCCGGGCGTAGTGGGCTGTGTGGAAGCCAGCGAGACCATGAAAGTCATTCTGGGCAGTCCGGCCGTGCTGAGCGGAAAACTCTGGCACATCGACCTGCGAACTCTGGAAAGCTACGTCATTTCACTGGTATAGTTTCCACACGGTTCGCTGAAAATCACGGTTTCCGGTGATGTACAGCTCCTCAGATAGCTTTACTTTTGTACAAACGTAAATTATCCTATTATTCTTATCTTTAGTATGAACAAAAGTAAAGCAACGACAGCCCTGAAATCGCTGCTGGTTTCAGGCTGTGCCCTTTTTGTGTGGGGCATGACACCCGTATTTCTGGCCTCCACTCTCACCTCGTGCGAGAAGCTGGAAGAACTCTTAGGAGGTGATGATGAAGGTGATGACGACGGAGACGGAAGCAGCTCGGGCAATCTGAACGGAGTGGGTACTACCGACGGAGCGGCTCCCTATTTCAACCTGGAAACTACCCGCATCGAAGTGCCTGCCGTAAGAGACGGGGAAGGCATACAGGTGAAATGCCAGACCAACATCATAAGCATGCGCTATGTGCTGGAGAAATTCAAGAAATTCAGTGAAGGTGAACTGACCGAGCAGGAGGACTATTCGTTCATCCTGGAAAATCCGGATTATTCGTTCTACGGCGAAGAATACCTGCAATATTACACCAACTATTCCAGCGAGAAACAGACCGACAACCTGCTGATTTATGCTACCGACAAAGACAGTCTGCTGGCTACCATCCCCATCGAACAGGCAGCTGCTCCCCATATCAGCGTGGCCAAAGCAGATGCAGGCATCAATGAAATCACGCTGACACTGGAAGGACAGAACGGCGCCAATCTCTACTCCACTTACATCTCAACAGACAGCATCCCCTTGTTCGAAGTCATTCAGGATTTGAAAAACGGAGGCTCAGGACTTCCTTTTGAATACCTCTTCGACCTTCAAAGCCAGCCTACCTGTACTTTCTCCGGGCTGACGGAAGCAACCAAATACTACATCTACCTGCAAGGCGGTACAGAACCGGGGCCCTTGTGCGGAGTTTCACTGTACACCGTCACTACTGCCATGCGCGGCAAGGAAGACGCGCTGATTCTGAAATACGTATTGAACAACCTGAACAACCGCACGGTGTACCTTCCGTTTGAAGGACGGGTGAAAGGTGTCATCGACTGGGGCGACGGGGTGACTGAGGTGCTCGACAAGTCATACGTATATTCGGCCGACCTGTCACACGTTTATGCCCAAGGTACTGAATCGACGGTAGAAGTAGCCTTTAAGGGTACGATAGAAACACTCACGACCAACAATTCCACCAAAGGCGAAGTCCTCAAAGCTTCACTGACCGGCATTACACAATGGGGAACGCCCGAACTGAAAACACTGAGACTGGAGGATGTTACTGCACTGACCCAGCTGGCTGCCGATACCAAGGGAGCACTGTCTGCCATCACGGACTTCACCTCCTGCTTTGAAGACTGTACGGGACTGACCAACCTCCCCGAAGACCTGTTTGCCATGGCAACCGGTGCCCAAACGTTCGACAGAGCCTTCCAGGGCTGTACGGGACTGACTTCACTTCCGCTCAATCTCTTCGCCCAGAATTCCAGTGCCCGCAACTTTAACGCTACCTTCTCCGGCTGCACAGGACTGCTCTATCTGCCCGAAGACCTCTTTGCAAGCAACAAAGACATCTATGTCATGAACGATGTGTTCAGCGGATGTGAAAACCTGAAAGAGATTCCGGCCGGACTGTTCCGTAACAATACCCGTTTAGGATACATACAATGTGGCTTCTCAGGATGCAGCTCGCTCACCAGTCTACCCGAAGGACTGTTTGCCAACTGTCCGGGCATACAGAGTGTGTCAGAAATCAACTCCGTCATGGAAGCCTACGGCCTTTTCTCGAATTGCACCTCATTGACTGAAATCCCGGAAGACTTGTTCGCCAGCATGACCAAGGTTACCAAGTTAGATGGTATATTCAAGGGATGTACCTCCCTCCGCGAGATTCCCGAAAAGCTGTTTGCAAACAATACACAGGTGATTTCCATGTGGGAAGCCTTTGCCGGATGCAAGAGTCTGCAACGCATTCCTGCCGGACTGTTCGACTCCATGCGCACCCTGCAAGCAGTCCGACTCTTGTTCAAGAATTGCAGTTCGCTCACCGGCGAATCGCCCTACACCCTGATAAACGGGGAAAAGGTACATTTGTATGAGCGCAAGGATTACCCGAATGAATTCCTTGAAATCACCAGCCACACCAGCGCGTTCAACAACTGCACGAACCTGACTGACTATGAATCCATTCCAAGCAACTGGAGATAAACGAGTCCCGATTTTTGCATAATTATCCTTCCCCTGCCAGAGCAAGATAAAAAACATGCTTGGCAGGGGATTTTTCATGCCTCAATTTCCGATTCTCTGTTTTTTATGCTAACTTTGAGAATCAAACCTTTATCAAAAGAACTATGTTACTCAGAATTTTAGGTTATCTCTGCCAGTTGTGTTTCATTATTGGCCTTTATTATGGGCTCAAAAGCCAGGAAGCATTTCTGCAATACACCGTTTGCATACTGGCCATGCTGATTCTCTTACAGCGTATATTCATTGACTTATTCTGGAAAAAAGAAAACACTTAACACTTTATTCCTCATGCACACAAAACGACTCACCGACATTCTGCTGGTATTCCTCTGCATCTTCTGCTTCACCAGCTGCGACCACGACGACGTAAACTTTCCAACTTTCACATTCAATGAAAACGGAGAATGTGAGCCAGCGTCTCTCACCCCCATTTCTTCCGCCCGCTTCGAAGAAGCCGTGGTGGGATACGGCTGGAAGCACGTCCACACCTACGAAATCAATCCCGACGGCACTTGCCAGACGCAGGATTATTACCAAGACCTGATAGGTACAGGCCCTACCCAATATTACGTGGAAAGCAACTCTTCCCTGAAGAAATACATGTACATTGACGCCTATCCTGCATGGGGATTCCGGACTGTCGCTTATACCTTCTCGGACGAGAACCGACTGCTCAGCAACCAGAACACAGTGTTTCAGGTACTTTCCGTGAACGGCAACACAATGGAAATACTTGACCAGCTGGGGGTACGGGCAGGCGGAACCGAAATCTACGGTTATTCCATCTACCAGCGAATGACGAATCAGGAACTGGAAGAGGTACAGAAAACATATCACACAGATTTGTCGGACGTCCACGAACTGACCGTATCGGTACAGGAAAATCCGCTCATCATCTCCGGAAAAGAAACGGAATTCGACGTGCTGAGCAGCAACGGTCCTTTCACTTTCAAACCAGCCAGAGAAGGCAGTTGCGAAATCACTTCACAAGGGAATCACGTCAAGGTCAAGCTGCTGAGCAACGGAGTGTATCTCACTGGCTACGACCGTCTGCGTCATTGTGAGGTGGTCATCTTCTCTACCGACGAGGAACTGGAACCCGAAGGCACGGACATCTACGACTTCACGTACACGGAAATCACCGTCAATCAAGAAAAGAAACTCTTGACGCCCGATGGCCATGAAATCTCCTACGACCTCGGCAGCATGGAAGTCACCCCGCGCAAGGAATACACCGGAAGTATCCTGAGCCAGTATGCTCCCGTAGCCCTGCTTGCCGTGGACACAAACGGACAGGCACGCTATCTGCGCATGAACAGCGGCAAAATCAGTTTCAAGGACCTTCTTCCGCAAGAAGTGCTCGACCAGCTGACGGAAGGTACAGACGGGGCTTCTCTCACCTACAAGCTGGAGCTGATTACGCCCGACTGCGAGGTGTTCCAGGTTCTGCCTTTCAAAATCACCTATAAAAAATAGTGCAAGTTTCATGAAACTAATCCGCCTGCTTCCCATATTGCTTCTCATCGGACTCTCCTGCCTGACGAGTTGCCAGAAAGAAGAAATTCCGTCTGCCGACAACGAGCGGACACTCTTCATGTACCTGCCGTGGTCTACCAACCTGACGAGTTATTTCTACCAGAATATCGACGATATGGAAGATGCCGTCTCCCGCAGAGGGCTGGACAAGGAACGGGTGCTCGTCTTTCTGTCTACCAGTTCCACGGAAGCAGAACTGTTTGAAATCACGGTCAACAACGGTACCTGCACCCGGCAGATACTGAAAGAATATACCCGTCCCGCATTTACGACCGAGGAAGGTCTCACGGGCATTCTGAACGACATGAAATCGTTTGATCCCGCCCAAACCTACTCCCTGATTGTGGGCTGCCACGGCATGGGATGGCTGCCCGTCGCCCAAAGCAAGGCACGTGCCACTACGAAACCCCGCTATCACTGGGAGTACTCACACACTCCCCTGACCCGCTTTTTCGGGGGACTGACGGAGGAATACCAGACGGAGGTAACCACCCTCGCCGAGAGTCTCTCCAACTGCGGATTGAAAATGGAATACATTCTGTTTGACGACTGCTACATGTCTTCGCTGGAGGCAGCCTACGACCTGCGCCACGTGACCCGTCACCTGATAGCCTGCCCCACGGAAATCATGGTCTACGGCATGCCTTACTCCCACATCGGAGAATACCTGCTGGCGGAGAATCCCGACTACAGCGCCATCTGCCAGACTTTCTATCAATTCTATTCCAGTTACACATACCCCTACGGCACCATTGCGGTGACCGACTGCTCCCGACTGGACGAACTGGCGCTCCTGATGAAAGACATTCATTCCCGCCATTCACTGGACGACTCACAAACGGCCTCCATTCAGCGTATGGACGGCTATTCTCCCGTAATTTTCTATGACTTCGGCGATTACGTCCGTACCCTTTGCGGCGATGATGCAGAGCAACTGGCCCAGTTTGAGACTTTGCTGGAACAAGTCGTTCCCTACAAGGCACACACCGAGAAATATTTCACTGCAGCCCGCGGTCCACTTCCCATAGAGCGTTATTCCGGCATCACCACCTCTGCACCCAGCACAAACAGCCTGACAAGTTCCTACTCGCAGACTTCATGGTATCTGGCAACGCATTGATTATGTGTTATCTCTATTCCAGATTCGAGCCATAAAAATAGGCAGCCGTAGCACCTCCGTCTACCAGAAAATCAGAGCCGGTGATAAAGGCCCCCCGGTTGCTCATCAACAGTTCGGCCACATTCGCCACCTCGTCGGCCGTGCCGGAACGATGCGCCGGACACCGGGCAAACATCTTCTTATAGAACTCCCCACGAACCCCGTTGAACTCATCAAGTGCCAGTGGAGTGACGATAATTCCCGGAGAAATGGAATTCAGACGGGCACCTCGTTCACCCCATCTTATAGCCTCGGACATGACACGCTTCACATTGCAACGTTTCGCCAGCTGGTAGGCATGGAGCGTATCGCGAATGTGCGACGGTTGCAGTACCTCCAGATTCAGCAATTCTTCCGTCGGTGTGCAAGCCAGTTGCGCGTCTATCTCGACACCAAGGGCCGGCAAGCGATGTCCGGATTGACTGGATATCGTAACGCCAGTTCCACCCTGCCGGATAACTTTCCCAACTTCTTCCAGCAATACCGCCGTACCGTACAAGTCGACTTTCAGAATGGTCTCGACAGAGGCTTGCGAAGGAGACACTCCTGCCGCATTGACCAGCATGGCTATCTCCCCATATTGCTGCGCCATCTCAATCAGTCCGAGAATGGAGACGCGCGACGACAAGTCCATCTCCACCGGAAGCACATCAAATCCGGCACGGTTCATCGTATCGGCCACGGCCTGCGCATTTTCCATCCGCTTGTCACCGACCACAATCTTCATTCCATATCCCATCCGCCGGGCTATCGCCATACCGATTTGTCCGGCACCCGTAAGCAACATTACTTCTTTTTCCATATCACACACTTTTAATATTCCCATCCGATTCCGCTACATAACGGTCCACTAAATCTTTCAAAGCCATACGGCTCTCCATTTCCTGTGTCATAGTTCTATACTATTTATCTGTTAATCATGTCACTGCAAAAGTAATCCGTACCATTTTATCCGTTGTTATACAAAACACAGAATCCCTGCATGAAAACACGGATTTCAGGAACAACGAAAACCAGGAACCGGAATCCTTTCGTAATTTTGCCGTCAGAAACATTAAAAACGATGAAAACATCTTTATTAAACATCGAAACCGTTACAGAGTACGACGACATGCTCGGCGTAGAAACTCTGCATCCGCTGGTCAGCGTGATTGATCTTTCACAGGCCAAACCGATGCACCACATGCGGCATACGTTCAGCTTTTACGCAATTTTTCTGAAAGACGAAAAGAACTGCGACCTGATTTACGGCCGCCAGCGATACGATTACCAGAAAGGCTCGGTGGTCTGTCTGGCACCCGGACAAGTGATCGGCATAGAAGATACGGGCGAAACGTTCCAGCCGCAAGGCTATGCGCTGTGCTTTCATCCCGACCTGATTCGCGGCACCAACCTCGGACGCACTATCAAGGAATACACGTTCTTCTCGTATGAAGTGAACGAAGCCTTGCACCTCTCGGAACGGGAACGACACACCTTCATCGACTGCCTGCAGAACATTCAGGAGGAATTGCAACACAGTGTGGACAGGATGAGCAAACGGCTGATTGCCAACCATATCGAATTGCTGCTCAACTATTGCCTGCGCTTCTACGAAAGGCAGTTCATCACCCGTCAGGATACCCACCGCGACATTCTAACCCGTTTCGAAACATTCCTGGACCAATATTTCACGGGAGACAATGCCGCACAAAAGGGATTGCCCAGCGTGAAACACTGCGCAAGCGAACTTTGCCTGTCAACCAACTATTTTGGCGACCTTATCAAAAAAGAAACAGGCAGAACCGCCCTGGAATATATACAAGACAAAATTATCAGCATCGCCAAAGAACAGCTGCTTCTCCCCTCGGAGTCCATCAGTCAGATAGCCTATCAACTCGGTTTCCAGTACCCGCAGCACTTCACTCGTGTATTCAAGAAAACCACCGGAATGACTCCCAATGAATACCGGAGCAAAGCGGAGTATAAATAATACAATATTTTTCATCCGCCATAAGAAAGAGGAAGCACAGAATTCATTACATTTGCAGAAACCAAACCCGATATTTATGAATCGCAGACTACTATCCGTCACCGTGTTTCTGGCACTGATGCTGACTTCCCTGCTGGCCGGACGCCATAACTACCACGTGACACGAAACGAAATAACAGCCGACCTGAATCAGGCACTGGCACTGACTTTACTGGAAAAGAAGGAGCCCATTGTGACACAAGACACGATACGGGCATACAAGCAGCTCCGGCGTACTTCGGGCGGACAGGTACTGATTGCCGTGTCCGATGAACGGTTCTGCCGACACCTGAAGAACCGACGACTGAAGGAAACCTCTTTCCTCACGTTCGATGTGGTGGACAAGGAGTATCAGGGCGGTTCGACGGATGAACAGGCCATCTACAGCGATACACTGATGATAAGAAACGAACACGCAGGCGAGACACTGGCCCTGAAAGGCTATACCCGTCTGTCGGCAGCGGCCGTATTCGGCATGTCCGACCAGCGCTTGCCTGCCGGACTGATGGCAGCGGCTATCTTCTGGGCCATTGGTTCGATGCTGTACTTACGGAAAAGAGAGAAAGAGAATCTGGTGCTGCAACCCGTCGGAGGATGCAGACAACCGGCTGAAGATGGTACACAATCTGCCGAAGATTTCGGGGGACTGACGTATTCGGATGCGGACGACCGTTTCTACGGCGCCGACCACACGCCTATCCGCTTCACCCCCATGCAACAGCAACTGATGCGGCTGTTCTGGCAGTCACCTTCCCACTCCATCTCGAAAGAGGAAATCTGTGCGGCACTCTGGCCCAAGAAAGACGATGCCAACGATACGCTCTACACCCTTATCCGCCGGTTGAAACCCATTGTAGAGGAGCATACACGGCTGAAAATCGTGGCCGACAGAGGACGAAACTATTCCTTGGAAATCAACGAATTGAAAAGCTGACAGCGAATTGTCAGGCAAATGTCAGCGTCGGTTTTTGACGCCTTCGTGACGGCCTCTTACTTTTGTTCCTGAAATTTACACACAGGAACAAATGAACGCACTCAGATTACTTTTCCAGCAGGAGGCCGAAAACCGGCTTCTGCTGACCGTCTCCCGATTTCTGGCCAGCATCTTTCTTCTTTTATTGCTGGCCTTCCCCACTCTCGCACAAGAAGTAGCCTCCACCGTGGAACTAGGCGAAGTGGAAGTCAAAGCCGACCGGATTATCCACAAGACCGACGGCCTGCTGCTCTATCCCTCCGAACAGCAGAAAGCTTCTTCCCGCTCGGGCTACAGTCTGCTCCAACAACTCACCCTCCCGAATATCCGTGTGGACGAGGTAGGACACACCATCTCGGCCATCGACCAGCGGGGAAGCGTACAAATCCGCATCAACGGCATCATCGTGGACAAGGCGGAGATGCTTTCGCTCGACCCGAAGAGCATCCGTACCATCCATTTCATCGACAACCCCGGCGTGCGCTACGGCGACGGCATTGCCTACGTCATCGAAATCACTACCCGACGGGCGGACAACGGATACACGCTGGGCACCTCGTTCACCCAGGCGCTGACGACCCGCCAGGGCGACTACACGGTGTATGGCAAATGGAACACGGGAAAGAGTGAGCTGTCGTTGAACTACAGCTTCGGCTACCGGGATTTTAAAGGAATACGAACGGAGGAAACCGCGCACTACCACCTGAACGACGGCTCCATTTATACCATCCAGCGCAACGACCTCGACTCGCGCAACCAGAGCCTGAACAACCAGCTGAAGCTGACCTACAACCTGGCCGACTCCACCCGCTATGTGTTCCAAGCTTCGCTGAGCGGCGACTTCAGTCACATACCCAACAATTTCAATCAGAAGCAGATTGTGGACGGAGAACAGACCTACACGGCCCTCGAACAGCAGCAGAGCCGGAGCGGGAGTCCGGTGCTCGACCTCTACTACTTCCAGCAGTTCACGCCCCGGCAGTCGCTCACCCTCAACGCCGTGGGCACCTACATCGGCACCCGCTCCTCGGACAGCTACGACGAGGGTTCGCCCTACCGTTACGACGTGGACGGACGCACCTACTCCCTCCTGAGCGAGGCCATCTACGAAAACCGGTTGAAGCCCTTCACCCTGTCTGCCGGCCTCAACTACAGCCAGAAATACACGAACAATGAATATACGGGCGACGTCTCGGCTGCCACCCCTATCCACCACAACCGCGTGTACCTGTTCTCCGAAATCAAAGGACTGTGGGGCAACCTCCGCTATTCGGCAGGCATCGGGGGCAGCTACCTGCACTACCGCCAGCAGGCCCATTCGTACGACTACTGGAGCTTCTGCCCCAAAGCGGCCCTGAGCTACAACTTCACCCACGCCCTGCAGCTGAGCTACAATTTCCAGATGAGCGAACGCACCTCACGGGTGGCCATGATCAGCGACGCTTCCATCCGCAACAACCGCATGGAGTGGACCGTGGGGAGTCCCGACCTCAAGCCCAACCGGGAGATGTATCACCTCCTGCGGCTGACGTACACCGACAACCGCCTGCAAGCCAGCCTGGAAGGTTTCTACAAGCAATGCCTTCGTCCCAACATGGCGGTGTATGAACGCACAGCCGACGACCGGTTCATCTACACCCAGCGCAACCAGAAGGAAATTGACGCACTGAACGCCATGGCCTACGCAAGCTACTGGCTGCTGCCGGAAAAGCTCTCCGTCACGGCCTACGGGGGACTGTTCCGCTGCTTCAACTTCGGTCAGGACTACACGCACTGCTACACGTCCTACTTCGTCACGGGGGCTGTCAACGCCTACCTGGGCAACCTCTCCCTCCATGCCTACGCCGACAACGGTTCCCGCTTTCTGGAAGGGGAAACCAAGGGATACAGCGGGGGCGACATCACCCTGAAGGCCGCCTACAGCTACAAGGACTGGCAGTTCGCCCTGATCTGGCAACAGCCCTTCCAGCACAAATACAAGCTGTTTGAATCGGAAATCCTGAACCGGAACCTCCAGAAGCACACCGCCCTCTACAGCGGGGATGCCTGCAACCTCGTCAACCTGACCGTGACGTGGCGCCTGACCAAAGGACGCAAGTTCCGCGCTGTCAACCGCTCCATCCAGCTGAAGGACAATGACACAGGGATTATCCGATGAAAAAAGAAATTCTCAGGTAAGTATTCCGCTTGCCTGAGAATTTTTCAATGACTTGCACGCTGCAACCACCGGTTACAACCGTTTCCCAATAGTACGCCCAGAAATGCGCTCACAAAGATGCGCCAATCATCGGCAAGGCCCATCCATTGTGTGACGAACAGACAGAGACTGCACACTACGGCACTGACTACCAAGCTCCACAATAACGGTTTCATTTTCATAGGCATTTGTTTTGATTACAGTCGTAAAGATACAAAAACTTACCTAAAAACGGCTTTTTGAGAAAGAAATAATTATTTCTGACAGACTTATTTTTCTAAACTACTCCGATAAAATCAAGGAACCTTGGCGGCACGCTCGAAAGTAACCGGAATGGCATACCTCACTTTCTCCGGTTTTCCGCTTTGCCGTCCCGGTTTCCATTTCGGCATCAGCTTCACTACCCGAAGAGCCTCTTCGTCCAATGCCGGATTCAGTCCCCGCACCACCACCGGATGAATAATATTTCCTTCTTCATCTATCACAAACTGTACGATGACTCGAGGAATTCCAACCGTTTCAGGCACAAGCGTCTTGTCATAGTGCAGGTTCTTCCGAATAAAATCCATCAAGGCCGACATGCCCCCGGGAAACTCCGGCATCTCCTCTACCACGTCATACGCAATATCCATATCCTTTTCCTCTGCCACTTCCTGCAAAGGCTTTGAAGAAGGCTCCTTGTCCGAAGCATCCCGCTCTTCCACCTTGTGGCCAATCCGGAATTCCGCCGCAAAATACCAGTCGCGATAATTATCCCCAATATCCATTTTCTTCACCACACGATAGATGCCGGGCGTAAGCATACGAAGTGACGGATACAAACTGGCAGAAAAGGGATAAATCTTATTGGATGGAAGAAAACGTTCTTCAAGTGTCCAAACCGTTGCTCCAGGCAAAAACAACCATTTTTCCCCTTCCTTCCGAAGCACCCAGTACGGCGACCCCATTGAGATGCTCTGTCCGCTCCGGTTCACGATTCTCACTGCCACGGATTCCGTATTTGGCGGATACACCGCCTTCTCCGTGTACATCTTGATGCCGAAAGTATCCGTACACATTGGTTGAGTAAAATAAGTAGCCACATCCTCTTTCCCGTTGTTCACCACGATTGCCGCATAATTCAGCACCTTCTGCCGGAACTCTTTCTGCAATGCCTCCGAGTTCACCATCCACGACATATACAGCGTGTCATTATCCTGGAATCCCCCAGAATTCAGGTTTTCTATGACACGGTCCTTGGGATGCTTCTCCCTGTACCGGCTAATTTTGTCGAGCAGTTTCCGGTGCTGAGCCTTGGATACGAGTTCAAACTCCGCGTATGCCGTACGTGTATTCCGGCTGAATGATTTGTAAATGCGATACCTGCCGGGGCGGTTCTTGTCCGTATAGAAGTGAATGGTCTGCCGGTGTGTAGGATTATCGGGCGTAAACACCCACAACACATCGTTGATTATCGGACTGGTAGGCTGAGGTTCCCATTGCTTTAGTGCTTCATTGTAATATACCAGACTGTACCCTTCTCCACTGTCATACTCCCGGTTCGCACGACTGGTAATGAAGACCTTGACCTTGGAAGTCGCTACAGGATAATAATCATATTCTGTATGCATATAAAGCGAATCCGCAGAAAGAGGACGGCCGGAAGGAATATCCCGTGCCACCGGTTCCAGCACCATCGCCACCGGTTGAGGCGGAGTGTCTGTCGAAGTTTCCGTATCCGGCTCCTCTGCTGCAAGCGTATCATCCGTTACTTCCGGACTCTGTACTGCTGGAGGAGTCTCCTTTACCAAAGCAACATCCGATTGTGCTTTTCGCTTGCCCGTGCAACCGACACACATCATGCATGCCACCACCACAAACAATTGAAAAAGTGCATTTGTTTTCATACGCTATTGGGATAATTAATTCGTATTCTGCACAGAAGGTTTAAACGCAACAGGAAAAGCAAACTTTACATTCCGGTTCTTCCCGGCTTGTCTGCCCGGTTTCCATTTCGGCATCAGACTGACGATGCGCAAGGCTTCTTCATCCAACGCCGGATTTGTACTCCGCAACACCACAGGGTTGGTGGCATTTCCCTTCTTATCTACTACTATTTGAATGATGACACGCTCATTCTTTTCAGCCTTGTCATGCCGCAGGTTTTTCCGGATAAACTCCATTAAAGCAGGCATACCACCGGGAAACTCCGGCATCTCCTCCACTGCCTGATAAACTGTTTGCTCATCTTCCTTTGGAGCTTCCACATAATTCTTTACTGTCGTTTTTGGTATCGGAGTTTTTTCAGCCCGTTTGGCTTTCTCGTAATTGTTCGTCAGACGAAATTCTGCCATCATCCGGATATTGACTCTTGATTCCAGAAACACGTTATAGAAGAAGCGGTAGATCCCCGGTTTATTGTCATTAACATCTGGATACAGCCTAGCCACAAACCGACGCGAAGCACCAGGAGCGACACTATATGCAATATCCAATGCAACGGTATGGATAGGTAATTCATACCACTGTCCATCCTCCCCCTCGTAAGTGATAAAATAATGTTCTCCACATCTTATGTGTTGTCCGCTTCCGTTCAAGAGGATGAATGAAGCAGTAGAAGCCGTATCTGCATAAACGGTGTATTCCGGAAGCAAAGATATACCGTGTGCTTCAGACACCCCAGTAGCATTGTTCCGGGCGGGTTCTTCTGGACCCAAGAAATGAATGGCAGGCGAATCTATCAACAACCTGCGGAACTCCGCACGGGCCTCCGGAGTATTACGGATAAAGGTCACTTCAATGAAATGGGCCGTACGTCCCCAACCCACCATATTAGTCTTCAATCTCCCTCCTGGCAAAGCCTTATACCGTCTCTTCAGTTCATCCAGAAGCCCTTGAAGCTGCTTTTCAGAAAATGTGCTGTCGGTCATCATTTCGATACGGAAAGCCTTGCTTCCTGATACATCTTCCAGTATCTTCCGTGCCCGCAGCGTATCACCCCGTACCTGAAGGACCAGTGTATTTCCGTCAAAATAATGTCCCTCCAAAAAATAAGGGCAACGGATACTCCCAATGAAATCTCCAGTCACATTTGGATTGTCACCGTATGCCTTGCTCAAGGATTCGATAACTTTCTGACCTTCAGTCTGATTAAGGACAGGTACATAAAGTACGCCTTCTGAGGCTTCCGCTTTCTTTTGTTCCGCATTACTGATGCAGCCTACCATCAGCAAGAAAACGCAAGCCAGTAAATATAGTCCTTTTCTTCTCATTGTATTATCAATTATTCCGTGAAACAATTGTCCGTTATTCATCTATCCAGAACTCGGCACTTACTGTAATTTCTTCCCTACCGTCATGGAATGATTGAATAATCCGATATTTTCCGGATGTAATTCTATAGCAACTGACAGGATAACTAAAACAATAATAATCAGGAGCAAAGTTTAACTGTATACCTACATCTCCAAAGCCATACATTCCATTCATCTTTGCACCCATCCACGAGCCGTTTTCCCATTTCTGCAACGTCCAGTCACCACCAAAAATCAGCAACTTACGCTTAGGATTCAATAGGATAGCATACACATTCTTCGTATCAAGCGGATAATGGTTCTGTATCATATTCATCCTCACAGTAGTCCCCAGCGTATCACAATTCAGGCATTGAGCATCGGCAGGTCCAATCTGCATAACCTGTTTTTTTGATGCCGTGCGATTGCATCCCAGTCCGCATATTGCCATCATTGCCACGAAGAAAATATATGTACTTTTCATGTCCTACACATCCCATTTTGATTAAAAATACCTATTTCATCAGCACCGGCTTATCACACGACGAATAGCCAATAATCAGCACATCTGTTTCCGGATTAACAGCAGCAGAAGAAGAATCCAGTTTATATTGAACTACAAGTGTATCTTTACCTGCCTTCAATAAAGTAGGGACATTCATCACCTTTTTAAAAGCATCCAACGCTGTTTTCCGAAACGACCGGTTGCTGCAAGAAATGATTTTCAGTTGCACTACATATCCGTTACTGTCCACTGCATATTCAATGCGAAGCAGACACTCTTTTCTCTTGCTCAGCAACTTTACCGGATACTTACTTCCCTTATGTAAAGTCTTGATAAACCATTTATAGTCACGAAATTCATCTAAAGATTTATCCAGACCAAATATACCTTTCGGAGCCTCCTTGCGCCATGAAGTGCCAAACTTCTTATCCAGATAATCAAAAACCACCTGATTATAAGCTGTCAGCAGATGATTGGGAACACCCAGATAACAGTCCAGTGTTCCATCCTTCTTCAATGGATAAGAAACGTCACAACTCACACCATACTTCTCCCAGAAAAAGTGTGTGCGGATTTTTTGTTCCTGTTCTTCCGGTATTACCAGGCGCAGCTTGGGATGTCCCTTGAGGATGTTTTCTTTCGACAACTCCGGCGAACAGTCATATTTCAAAATATAATCATACCATAAAGGAAGCACCATCCGCAGCGTGTCATTATGCTGCGAAGGGAGAGTTATTACCGTATCACAAGGAGCGAGTCCCACATACTCCGCTTTCAGATGATAAGTTCCAACCTCCAATCCTTTTATCCGGAAGCAGCCGGTGGAATCTGTCAGCCATCCTTGAAACGGTTGTTCAACCATGCTCAAATTGGAGCCAACCAGCACATCATGTACCACATCATAAGGAGGACGTTGACGGACAAACTCACCATACACCCGACCCACAATCGTGTATTTTGCAGAATCACTCTTATTATGCGTTATATCCCCCCTCAAAGTTATAGTAAGATTCCGATATTCGCTCGTGTACTTTCCGTTGATGAAGAGCACCTCCCACGGATAAATGGATTTCAGCGTTTCTTTAAAAGCGAGGGCCAGCGGATGATTCCCGTCGTTTATCATTTCCCGCGAAGAACGCAAATAAATGAAACGTACATCACAGTCTACGAAATGACCGTCTTCCGTCATCTGAAAATCACTTATCGAAAAAATAATCCGTTCTCCTTGATATTCAGAAAACCGATTCCAAGGAAACCGACGCACGATTTCCCCTTGTGCCTTCATCAGATTCAATCCGGCTCTCCGGTAATTATGATAAGTCTGCGTTTCCATCACTTTACCGTTCCGGACGGTCAGTACCTGTTCCGTTTCCATGTTACGGTCGAAACCGTCATGCACGTATCTCACCAAATCGCCTTTTCCGGCTCGAAGCTCCCCACTGAACCAACGGGCTTGAATTTCTCCATCTTTATAATAAGAAAGGAAAAGCGACTGCAAATCTTTCCCCTCATACACCAGTGTAGATTCTTTATTGCTGGCTTCATCGTAGACATCGGCTTCTATCCGTCGTAGGCAAAGATAACCGTTACGTATTTCCCATGAAGCCGTATAACAACTATAGTTTCCAGTTGAATAACTGATATTATCTGGCAGGAAAGCTCTCACCCGGTTACCCAGCATAGTATCACTTTCTATCGGCTTTGCCATCAAAACCCATTCTTCTCCTTCCAGACGAATCACATCGCCCGATTGCCCTGTGGCTTTGAGTGTCAGCATCACAGCGCACAGCAGAATAAGCAGTATCACTTTCTTCATACGTATCTGATTGTTAGGTAAATCTGGTTTTTAAAGATACGGAAAAGAAACGGCATTTCAAAGTTGGGAAAGGAATTAGGAAAACGAAGCCCTATTTTCCGGGAAATACCGGTTTTATTTTTTACGTCTCCCGACCCTGAACCGTATGTTTTCCAAGGCAGAAACATATGGTTCCGCACCGAAGAACATACGTTTCCTTTGTGGAAAACATAGAAAACTCCTTGAAGAAGTGGAGTCTTCCCCAAAGCGTTTTGACATTCGGTTAAAACAAAATAGAAATGTAAATCTGTATCGTTTTTTTCATATATTTGCTTTCACACCATAAAACGACCTTTATGACCAAAAAAATCATCACACTGCTATCAACCGCCTTGCTGTTCTGCAATAGCCTTTTTGCCCAGTCATCCGGCACAGACACCTTTCAGTTAGAAAAAAATACGAACGGGCATTATATTTTTAAGACGAAAATCAATCATCAGCTCATGGCAACAATCCTTCTGGAATCAGGTATCCATGTAATGTTAATAGATTCTCTTTATGCTTTTGAAAACAACCGGCACCTCAACCTGGATTTTGTCAAAACCAAAAGATATGAAAGGATGAATCTGGGAGGCAGAAAATACAAAATAACGCACAAGACGACAGGAACCATACAACTGGGCGATAATGCGGAATACAGCGGCGAAATATTTGTACTGTCAAATTATCAGTCGGGCCACGACATGGCCATTCCCATACAACGCATCAGCCACTCTAACGACGGGGCCCATATCATAAAATTAGATATGAAAAATTACAGGCTTCAGGTTTTGAACAGAAAACTATTCAGTTCGGAATCCACAAATTACAGCACCGTCGCCATCAATTACGACACTTACCAGAACATGCCTGCCGTAAGAACAGACCTGTGTTTCAAGCAAAAGGGTAAAAGATATACTCTCTCAGGAAATTTTGTGCTGGACTTAGGGAACGCATCCTTCCTTTTCCTGATGAAACAGAATCCTGCCGTTCAGGATTTTTTGAAAAACAATACGGAACTCAAGATACAGACAGCTTATAACAAGAAAGGAGTGCCTGTTGGAGAAGCCATAGTTGCAGAGCAAGCCAATTTCTGCAAGAAGAGTTTTAAGCAACAAATCATTGCCATCACCCCTGCATTGCCTAAATTTACCACCGAAGGATGTATCGGCCTGAAATTCTTTGACGGTTCAATATCCGTATTTGATTTTGACAAACATGAATTTCATTTTCAATGAATCTCAATTATGGATACAAGAAATACAATATTACTTTCACTGGTTCTTTTATGCATGCTCATCTCCCCAGCCAGCAGTCAGACACCGCACAGAGAAAACGGATGGTATCGTATAGAAAAAAGCGATACATTATCCACAATGCCTATTGTGACAGTGAAAGATTTCGTCGGATTACAGCTTGAAAAAGATATGAAAGGCGCTTATGTTATTACCGGGCGAATAAGTAAACATAAACGTCACAAATGGGCAACAGAGACAGGAAGAGCCATCGGCCGGCAGTTTGCTTTCGTACTTAACGATTCCATCATTAGCACTCCACATGTTATCACTCAAATCGATGACGGAAGTTTTATGATTTCCTCCTTATTTGACAAGGCCTTACCTGCCATTTACCTAAAGCTGGTAAAGGAAAAATCCGATTCCATTGATGCGATTTTCAGCGGATGGGAAAAAGATTCCCTGTATTACACCTGGACTCCGGCACAACAAGATTCCCTGAAAATGACCATGGATTACTGGGAGGCTAAGGCATGGATAGATTTAAGTACCCGGCCTGAAGAACACCTCTGGTACAGCATACAAGATTCCACAGAATACAAGAAACGGGAAGAAGCGCTCATCAAGGAACTGGAACAGCCAAATTTCAACAGTCATGCATCCGACTATATGAAATCCCAAGCTTATCAGGATTTCAAACAGTACATAAACAATCACCCGGAATACATTGCCCTGTTGTGCCAAGGTTTTCTCTTCAAGGACATCAAAGGACTGCATGGTTACCTGATAGATGACATTATCCAGTCAAGGTATCCCTCTGCCCCAAGCATCAGAACGTACGTAGATAAGACCACCAACGTGGATGATGAAAAATTAGCCGTTTATCAGTGGCAACGGAAAGTCTGGTTTCTAATGAACGAGGAAAAAGAAACGTTTCTTGATCAAATTGATAAAGTATGGAAATAACATTATGTGTAATAATCTCAAGAGAAATTTCTACTTTTAGTATCCATTCAGATGCTGTCAGTGCATTTGAGAGTTTATTATCAAATGGGCTGCTTAGATTAAAAACGGATCTAGTTGAAAGTTTATGCATAGCATTTATATGTGTGTCACCTCCGTTCAGCAAGTTCTTTAAAGTTCATCGTCCTAAATATTATGAGGATAAAACTTTGAAATGTAGGGGTTCTGTAACTCCTGAGGTAAGAATGTATAAGTGTCTCACGGCAGATTTTGTGGTGGATTTCGAAGGTTATTTTAAGCTGAAAACGAAAGAAGAATGTCTCAAATTTTTAGCCCTTTCATTTGTGAACTTTTTAAAGGACTTAAAATACCCGGGAAAACTGAAGAAATTCGAAAAAGATAAATTACTTCAGACAGTAAAAAACACCTTTATAGAAAATTCCATCATATCAGCGCATGATGACATATAGTTCATAAGAAGCTTATAGAATTACTTTTACATACAAAATATCGCAGTAACTAATGTCCGCTTATTGGAACAACTAATCATATACTTATTTGAATATCTCTATGAATTGCTCCCAAAAAGACTTTTCAGGAATGCCCGAAGTACAGAAATGAGCTTCTTTTAATCTTATTATTCTTTTATCTTTCATATTGGAAGCAACCAAGCGGATAAAAGAATCCCGATTTTCAAACTTTGCATACAATTCTGCACGCCATTCATCGGGGGATTTTGAAAATAGCTTTTGAAAACGCAGTACATCCCAATGCCTGATTTCAGCATCTATCTCTTTTTTCGCCTTATCCATTAAATACTTGTCGTCTAAAAAAAGAGCCAAGGCAAGTTTAAACTCAAAAATACGGTACAAATTAATCGGATTATGTTTCGGGATTAATGAAGAAGATAGTTGATCAAGCCATTTCCATATATCACTGGCCATAACTTTATCTTTGAAAAATAGCCCAAATTGTTTCCCGGCAAACTCAGAAGCACTTTGAAACAATCTGTCATGAGATGCATAATCTATAAAAAACTGGGCTCCATTCTTACCCCAAAGTTCTGTGTAAAAAACGGGTATGTTTCTTTTCTGCACGGAATCCTCCCATAATGGCAGGCACTCGAAGATAATACGATATTGTTTTAAAAAGATTTTATCAATCCTTAATCCCCACAAAACGATATCAACCTTCATATATAAAGTAGAAGGTGTATAAGGAGATAAAATAGGAAATCTCTCTTGCCAGTCGTCAATTATTTCTTTTTCTACCATGATTGTTTTTAGTTCATACCGAAATTTCTCCCTTTTATATCACTATTTCATAATGGCAGACACCGCCCCCGACTGCTCGCCGACCTCGTTCCCTCGCTTCACCTTCTTGCCGTATCCGAATGTATAAGTGACCGACAGATTCAGGCGCTGATGGAAATTGTTACCTTCTACAAGCCGGGTTTCGGAATAAAGAGGAGTGGACAACAGATTCGTGGCACACAGCCAGTCCTTACGGAACAGGTTCATTCCGCTTACACGGATGTTCCAGTTGGAACGGCTCCACCCGGCCAAAACCTGATAGAAATCACGGTCCTTATAGATTACGCCCCGGTTGCCCTGTACCGTAAGGCTTCGAGTCTGATAAGCTGCCTGAAAATAGAAATCACCCAGATAATAAGTGGCAGAGGCATTGCAGTAGAACGGGGACTGCGAAATGTCGAAAAGCCCCGTCATGCGATAGAAGGAAACCGAGGGAGAGGCCGCCAGTTGCAGCTTCCCATTGAACAGTCTGTAATTGAACGACAAGCCTATCTGTGTCCGGTTGTATGCCCCATCCGTCTCAAACGTACGGAGCAGAGCCTTACCGTCCTGATAAGGCTGGTAAACCGGCACATACAGGTTGTATTCGCCGAAGTACTGCATAAATGCCGAAGCAGAGAATGCGCTCGTCGGTATCCAATTGTAGGACAGGTTGAAGGTCACCTGTCGGGAAAGTCCGATGGTAGGATTTCCCGTATAGTACATCAGCTCGTTCTGCTGAAGAACATTCGGTGTCTTTTCACTGGCCCCGGGGTAGTTTGCCCCGAAATGGAAGAAAGTACGGAACGAGTGCTTTTGTGAGGGAGAGAAACCTGCAGACAAGTTCAGCAGCGGATAGACCTCTGCCACAGACTGGTCGTTAATCTGGTTCTTTTCCCATTGTAAGGCAGCGTCGGCCCGGACGTTCCATCGGGCATTCGAGAAATTATAACCCAGCGCGGCACCGGCATAGGTGTCTGAGAAATCGTTGTCGTAGGGCGATGTACCCGAATAGTTCACGTTGTTGGAGGTCGAGCCGAACCATGCCCGGAAGAAAGCGCTTTGCTTGTCGGCTATCTTCTTGAACAACGTGGCACTTCCCCGGAACTGCCAGACATCCTCCCTTGAAATGTTCGCAATGCGGGAACTGCCCGGCAATGAAGTCTGATAAAGATACGAATAATTCGTATGCCCATAATTCATGCCTGGTGACACGCTGAGGTCAAAATCGTGGGGAAGGATAAAATAATAGTTACCCGACCAGACAAAATAACGGCTGGTGGACGGCTCGTTTTTATAGTAAGAATAATCGGTGTTTTGCTGGGGAACAAACGACAGTATGCCCTTTGTTTCCGACAACGGAGTCTGGTCAAAATTGAAACCAACGGTATTGGCTATCTGCATTTTATCGGTGTCATAGATGGCCCGGAACGTGACCGGATACTGGTTGTACTTGAGGCGGGAACTCTCCAGCGTTTCGTTTCGGTTCATCTGATAGGCTTCTCCCGCTTCATTCTGCAGACTGTAGATTCCGGAAACGGAATTGCCCGAATGGCTGATATCATGATTGGAAGCCCCCGCATACAAATCGTAGGTCATCCGTTTATGCACAAACTTGGAGTAAACCGAAGCCCGACTTGAGAGTTTGCCTATCAGAAAGTTTTCATTCAAGGTTGCCTTAGTATAGCCTCCATATTCGTATTGCTGTACAATGAAATTGACCACATGCTCCTTTCCCTGGAAACGTGGGTCAGCCGGGAAGTCAAGGTATTCCACCCGTCGCACATCGGAAGTGGATATTCCCTCCATTTCTTCTGCCGAAGCAGGAATATAGTTGATGTATATGTCTACACCCTGTCCGCTAGGCGTGGTGACCGTATTATCCATCAGGTTAATGTTGATTTGAGGTATGGCGAGCTGCTTCAGAAGGTCTATCGCATTTTGTGCGGAAGTTTTCTGGCGGGCTGTCGGAGTGAAGATGGAAGAGGAAGCATCGGTACGGTGCATCCGGGCTTTCACCACCACTTCCTTCATCTCGATAGTAGACAGGCTGTCGAGTGTCTGGCTTACGCCTTTTGCCGGAAAAATGCCTATCAGGCACATCATCAACCCGCAAAAAGATTTCTGTTTTTTTTCTGTCATATCTAGGTATGGTGTAACAATTTGCTTCGCAACAACAAAAATAAGGAAAAAACTCTAGTTTTACAATAAAAAGACAGGCATTGGAGCACTTCTTCGCTCATTTTTTGTATATTTGTTCATTATCCAATTACATATCTTGCCTTAAACCATATGGAAAATTTCAGACTTAAAAACAGATGGATTTATGGGGGCTACATTATCCTGTGGTGGCTCCTCGGAGGACTGATTTTTTATTGCATCCTGAATATGATTACCCAAGTCCCTAAAGAAAATGCAAGTTTCCTGTATCCTTACTCATCCTATATGCTGAGCGGGATTCTCATCGGCTGGATGCACAGTCGCACTTATTACGCTGTAAGGAACGACACACTGCAACTGCGTACTCCACACATCCTTTTGAAGACAGTTGTTTTACAGGATATCATAAAAACAGACCATTATGCCTCCACTAAGTTCGACGTGATTCATGGATGGTATAACGTATGCCTTACTCTCCAGAAAGGAAAGAAAGTCTATTTATATGCAAAGGATGAGAAAAAGCTAATCGCATTATTAGAAGAAAGAAACAATGCGACAGCTTTTATAAACGACTAATCTAAAAGACATCACAACTCCACAGCCTTATTCCGCAAAGGCCGGAACAGGCAAATGCATACCTGCCATTACCAGTCCGTTTTCACGGGCATATTGCAGGTAGTATTTGCGGCTTTTTATGGCTCCGGTCTTATCCATGTCATACTGCGCACAGATTTCGGGATGATCTTTCTGCAAGGCATACCCGTGAAACAAATCACCAATTACCAGCAGCTTGCTCACCTTATAAACGGTATGCCCCGGTGTATGTCCCATTGCCTCCATTGGAAGTATATTTCCGGGAAGCGTATCTCCAAAAGCAAAAAGATGCAGACGGTCTTTATAGGCATTCATCGTGGTCTCTACCTGTGCCCTTTTGTCGGCCGGCATTTTCATCCAGGCATCGTATTCTGCCTTCGAAGCATATACCTCAGCCTTCGGGAATACCACCTTACCGTCCTTCATCATTCCGCCGATATGGTCGCCATGGAAGTGGGTAAGAAACAAGCAGTCTATATCTTCAGGCTTTACGTTCAACGATTTCAAGCCCTCCATCATCCGGCTATCAGGAGCACCGACACCGGTATCGAAAAGCATCCGCTTGCCATCACATTCAACCAAAAACGTACTGACGGAAGCCGGTATGCCCTCTTGAAGAGACAGGCTGTCCATCAGTGCATCTGTCGCATCCGGAAAGAGAGTACGCGGCATCAACCGTGGACTGGCATTGTCACGAATCCATGTCACCTTCATACCGTCCAGCGTCAGCGTGGCCAACAAGCTGTCTTTCTGTAACTTTACCTGAGTACATACGGTCCTTGTCGTATCTGCATCCATTTCTTTCTCTGTGTTCTGTTTATTCTGCCCTCCGCAACCCAAAAACAAGAAGGCTGATAACACGGCGGCACCCGTCATCACATAATTTTTCATACGTATTTGTTTTGTAGTTTCTTCTTATTGTCCCATCTCTACCTTCACTTCCTGAATGTTACGAAGCTCATCGCTGAAGTTGACACCAATCTTGTAGACCGTACGGCTGTCCTTGGCAAAAGGTGCGGCATAGCCTTTCTCCCGAATCTGGGCCAAAGCTTCGTCCGCGCTGCCGTTCAACTTGAATTCCATGATGTACACGTAGTCCTGCGTCTGGAGCACCAGGTCAATCCGACCGCGGCTGGTGTGGTATTCCACCTGCACATAGAAACCCATCAGCTTGAAAATGATGTAGAGAATATTCTGGTAATGCACTTCGCGGTCGCGCGCCAGCTCGTAAGGAATGTCGGCAAACATAGTCTTCAACCGTTCGAAAAAATCATCCACCTTTCCGGCCATCACTTCCTCCACAAAGCACTGAATCTGATAGGGTGACTTGCTTACGCTCACCGACGCGTAGTTGGGCAGCAGGAACTTGAAGAAGCCCTGTTCCACCTCGCGGTTGGGGAAACCCAGCGTGTAGTTCTCGAACATCTTGTTGTAACCCTTGATGGTGAGGTAGCCGCTCTGGTAAATGACCGGAATCGGGTCGGTAGAGGCCGTATCAATACTGTCCAGCACCGGCTGGCTGGTGACGATGTGTTCCAGGTCTTCTATCGGATAGTGGTGGAGCTTGAGCAGTTCGACAAGGTAAGTCGGTGTGCCTGTCTCAAACCAGTAGCTGCCGAACTTTTTCTTCGCAAACGTATTGAGCAGACTGAACGGATTGTACATGCCTACGGCATTTTCCGTGAAGTGATAGCCATCGTAATTGGATTTCAGCTCCGCACAAGTCTCTTCATAAGTCAGGCCCGCAGCTGTAGCCAGCACGTGAATGTCTTCCTCAAAATACGTATGGATTTCCTTTTCGCTGATGCCGCAGATTTCCACGTAACGGTCGTCCATGGAAATGTCCATCAGGTTATTCAAATCACTGAACACGCTGACCTTACCGAACTTGGTCACTCCCGTAAGCAGGGCAAAGCGGATGCACCCGTCCATGGACTTCAATGCTCCGTAGAAGGCTTTCAGGGTGCTGCGATATTCATTCTGCAAGGCTTCATTGCCGATGGCTTGGAGCATGGGTTTGTCGTATTCATCAATGAGAATCACCACCCGGCGGCCTGTCTGCTCGCATGCACGGCGGATGATGCCCTGGAAACGCCTGGCCACACCGATTTCACTGGAAGATGCTCCATAAAGTGCTTCCCAGTTCTGCACGTTTTCCTCCAACACGTTGGTCAGCGATTCCGGTGTATCATATTTCTGCGTATTCAAATCCAGGTGCAGCACCGGATATACTGTCCAGTCCTTCTCCAACTTCTCCAGTGCCAGTCCCTTGAAAAGTTCTTTCTTTCCTTGTGCGTAGGCTTCAAGGGTCGACAATAGCAGGCTTTTGCCAAAGCGTCGCGGACGGCTCAGAAAATAGTATTTATTTGTATTAAACAATTCATATATCTGTGCAGTTTTGTCTACATACACATAGCCATCATGTATCAGGCCTTCAAAGTTCTGCACTCCTACCGGATATAGCTTGCTCATAACCACTGGATTTTGATTCTACTGCGAATGTAGCAATTTTCAGCGAACATTCAAACAGACGAAGAATAGGAAACTGAAAATTAGATGGATAATCACTCGTCCTTTGCAAGAATAATTTTTATCTTTGTATAAGTCGTGCGACAAGAAGTCGTACAAGTAATTGTTCAGCATGATGTCTGAACCTGTTGT